>Ga0193753_10001235_pt1 | contig 22309 bp, 16 predicted proteins | sample H1c2metaG_FD_144925 | JGI IMG/M metagenome (GOLD analysis project Ga0193753, IMG submission 144925) | Soil microbial communities from a riparian zone of the East river system, Colorado, United States - H1c2 | ecosystem: Environmental > Terrestrial > Soil > Riparian zone | place: USA: East... | reverse complement strand
GCCACAATCGAGCGGCGTAGCGGGGCCGGTCGGTGTCATGGTTGGACTTCCGCCGCTGCCAGCTGCAGCGCCACTCGCGCCGCCGCGGCCCGAGCTCGCGAGCTCCCCACCCATGCCGCCGCGGCCGGCACCGCGTCCGCCCGTGCCTGCGGTCGTTCGCCCGTCTGCTCCGGCCGTCGATATCGCCGAGCCACCTTCAGTCGTGATGGAACCTGAGCTGCCCGCAGCGGCGCCCGCCGTACCACCCGCACCGCCCGCGCTAGTCAACGTGCCGGCGCTGCCGCCGTCAGCGGCTGACGACGGTTTGTCATCCGATGAACAGCCGACGCCAGCAAGCACCGCCGCCAGCAGGAATACGACTAGTCGCACGTGTTTTGTCATGAACTGTTGGCTCTCGAGGATGCGCCGGGCGCTTCCGACACAGGGGTTGTGTCCCGAGCGCCCGATCGCCGGTCAGAAAAGCTCGCGGCGTGCGGCCAATTCACTGGCCGTTTCACGAGGCCGCGTCACTCGCAGTAACGAAGCCGAGCGATGCTGAGCTGTTGCTTCGGGGGCACCGTCGGAATGCCCCGATTGTTCGGCAGCGGTTCGGCGAAGTCGCGCGCCTCGTCTCGAACGAACGCCCAACCCAGGTCGCCATTTGGAAAAACGACGATGTCTTGCTCGCTGTTGGGCGGCGCATCGATGCGAACGTCCGGCGTGAGGAAGTTGCCGTTCAAGTCCATCAAGCGGGCGCTGGTGCCGGTGTACGTGCCCCAGCATGTCCATTCAGTGCAGCGCAGAGCTTCGACGTTGTCCCACACGACGAGCAGCTGACGCGGCCCGTACGGTGCGATGTGCAGGTTCGTCTCCGCAACGTTGGGAGTTTCCGTGAGCCAAGTCCGCGCCATGACCGTGTTGTAATCGGAGTCGAGCTGAAGCAGCGCGACGTCGGGCGCGGGCTTGCTCGCTTGATCAGGCCGGCGCGCCGAAGCGACTTCATCGGGAACGCCGCGTGACGACCAGGCGACTACGTACCTGCCGTTCAGCCGCACGACCGATCCGAAACGGCCAGCGGCGTAGCCCGCGGCGACTCGCTCGGGCGCGAGCTGTCGTGGTTCGACGCCTTCAGTCACGAGGTTGAGACCGGCGTACGGCGCGCCGTCGGACATGCAGAACGACGTGAACTTGTCGCGCTCCGGAAGCAAGCGCATCCCCTGACTGATGCTGCAATTCCAGCTCCAGCCACCCTTCAGGGAGTTGCCGTTGCCGTCGACGTACACGAGCTTGTCGCCGTAGTAAGGCTCGTGCGGATCACCTTCGCAGCCGTGAACGGCGAAGTACGCGCCATACTTCGAGCCGTTCCACACCAGCCTGCCGTTCAGCGACGGAGCGCAATCGCGCGCCATCGGATCGCTCGCGCGCGTGATGCTGCTCGTGCCCGTCAGCGGAACTGAAAACAATTCCTTGGTGCCGAGGATGTGAATCAGAAAGGCGGCTTTGCCGATCGCGTCCGTCGTAGTCGTGTCCCGCAGTGGTTCGCCCGGATCATCGCGACGAGTCAGCAGCGTGAAGCTTCTGTCGTCGTGTGCGACCAAGCCGCCGAGATCGATCGCGTAGACGACGAGATCCGGCCCGTCGCGCGTGAGCTGCGCGTTCAACCGAGTCACGCGGATGCGATTGCCGTTGTTCTCTCGAAACGCGAGCAACATGCCGCCGCCGGGCGAGACGCTGAACAAGATGTTCTCGTCGAGCGGGTAGTTGTCGTATCCGAGACGCTTGTACCGAATGTCGACGCCGGTACCGATCGTGCTGACCGTGAGCCGCTGCTCGAGCGACGACGGGCAGACGGGTGAGGTGTCGATATCGGCCTCCGCGTCGCGGGATGGATTCGAAACCGCCGCATCCAACTCCCAGTCCATGGTCGCCCCGGAGCTCGGGCCCGAGCCCGTGCCGAGATGTGTACCTGGACCGGCCGGGGTCGAGGTCGAAGCGTCCCGAAGCGGAGGCGGCGCAGTCATGCCCGCAGTGCTCGAGATAATTCCGGAATCTGCAGGTTCGCTCGCGGTCTGCGCATACCGGGCTTGGAACGAGCAGCCGTAGAGCGCAGCGAGGCCGCCGAGCACGCAAAGCCAGCATCTGCCGCGCACATGAGCCATTCGCGAGGACCCGATTACAGTCAGTGTCCCGAGGCGGCTACCGGCGGTCAGAATTCACGTTCGGCGCGGAGACGCTGGCCGCGCGGATCGTCAATCGCTCGGGTCCGGGGTCAGGCACATTCTGAGTTCCTCGCTCGTGAAGTCGGTATCCGGACGCACCATCTCGACGATCCTTGGAAGCGGCTGACGATCATCGAGCAACTGTTCGACGTACGTCCGCAGGGTCGCACCGGCTGCGCTGATCTCGCTTCCCAACCACGGCATCGTGAGAATGATGTCGGTGTCGTGATCGATCGGAGGGATCGAGACGCAGTGGCTGCAGTTGTCGTGCCGAAAGTACGGAACGTAGTAGCCGAGGTTCGCACGCGTGTCGTAGGTCTCGAGCAACGCCTGCAAGTCCTGCCAGAAGTAGTCGTGAATGTCCGCCGGCGTCGAGCCGGGAAAGAACCGCTCGTAGGAGTACAGCGAGTAGTTGAAGTCCATGCGGTACGCAGTCAGCGCGATGCGATCACTCGGAAAGTGGTCCGCGAGCGCAGTATTCAATCGCCCGAAGTCAGTGCCGAAGTCTGGTTCCGGAACGTCGACCGCTGCCGACAGGCGGGCGAAGAGCGTGTCGAGATTCCATGCCGTGCCCACGATGGCTTGCAGTTGCTTCGAGTTGCCGTCGGAGTGAAACGACGGACCGGAGTCATCGAGCAAGTAGCCGCACTGCGTCCCCGTCAAGCCGTTGCGAAAGAACGCATAGTTCTGAAGCGCCCCGATGCCCCCGGCGCTGCATCCCGTGACGAGAAGTTGCGGAACGGTCGGGAAGCGCTCCGCCAGATAGTCGACGACTTTCTGACTGTTCGCGAGCCCGACGTGTCGATACGTGAGCGCAGGCCCACCCGCAGGGTCCGCATACGTCGCGACTTTATCGCCCGCGTGGACATCGCCCGTGCAGTAGCTGACGAACACGAAATTGTAGTCGCGCGCGGGATTGTCGTCGGTGCGCCGCAGCAGGTTCAAGTACTGCGCATTGGACATGTGATCGTCCGGAATGCCATGCGGGTTTGCGGCGCCGCGCTGTCCGCCGCTGCAGCTCTCGTAGTCCCAACACGCGCCGCCTGGTTCGAACATCACCACCAAGTTGTCGCTGCGCGTCGTGAAGTTGATGAAGAACTTGTACTGACTCCCATCGCTGCAGACGGCGCCGGCCGGCTCGACCTTCGCCCATTGCTCGCAGGGAGGCAGGCTCGTGTCTTCAGGGTTCGCGCTGCAGCGTGCCGGCGATGGCGTCGCCGCTGGCTGCGGCTCGCACGGTTTCGCGGGCAGCGTACCGGCGTCGCTCACGGAACCGTCGCCACGGATACCTGCGTCGTCCGAGCTTCCGCTGTCGCCACACGCGGCGACGACGATCAAACACGCGGACCAGCGGAACGTTGCGCGAAGACTGCGGCCCAAGCGCGATTCGAGTCTCGAGGTCGGCATGCTGGCTCCTTGGACGCGCCAGTATAAGCGACCTTGCGGCCGTTCCACGACCGGTGGGGAGCTCGCAGTCAGAACGTCACAGACTCAAACGCGGAAGCCACCTTCGCAGGCGACTTCCGCGCGCTCACGACACACTCAGTGGCAGTAGTTCTGACCGTTCGGAATGGTGACGCTCCACGGGTACTTACCTACATTGTCGAACGTCTTCACGATCTCGTTGGTGACCGCGTCGATCACGACGACCTTATTCGCGCTCGACACCGCCGCGACGATCCACTTGCCGTCCGGAGTCGTCGATGCAGTTTCGGTCGTGCCACCGACGGCGATATGATCCGTGATTTCACCAGTGTCCGTGTCGATCACGGAGATCTCTTCTTTCAACCGGTTCATCACGAATGCCTTGTCGGGCACGAGCGGCGAGTAGTTCACGCCGTTCGAGTCGTGATCGGCTGCGTCCGGAATCATCGAGACAGCGCGCGTCTTCGCTTTGATCGACGTGATCGTCATGTCGCCCAAGTTCGGCACGAGGCGCACCTGAATCGTCGTGAACGGATGCTCCGCGTAGACGATCCAGGGCTTCGGCCCGACCTCGAGCTCCGGCAGCTTCTCTTGCGAGTTGGTGTCGTACACGAGGACGCGACCCTTCCCGATATCGGCCGCGTGCAGGATGCCGTCCGAGTCGATTTGCGCGTCGGCAAAGCCTGTTTCGTCCTCGGCGAATGCAGCCCGTGGCGTCGGCTCGATGCCGTCGAGCGGAATCGTTCCGACGATCTCGAGCTTCTGAATGTCGACCTTCGTCAAGAAGTGCGCGCCGATGTTCGCGACGTACGCGAACTGACCATCGGGCGCCCAGCGCACGAAGTGTGGCGTCATGAATCCTTCGAGCCGCTTGATCACCGTCTCCGTCTTCGGATCGACGAACGAGATTGCGTTGTCCTCTTCCTCGACGATCGCCATCATCTTGCCGTCGCGGCTCAACGAGAGGTGCGTCGGATGGCCCGTGATCTCGAGACGGTTCGTGACCTCGAGCTTCTTCAGATCGACGACGACCGACTCGTTCGTCTCCGCAGAGTCGACGAACGCTTTCGTGAAGTCCGCGTTGAGCTCCGCCATGTGATTGCCCTCACCGAGCGTGCGGACCTGGCCGATGATCTCGAGCTTCTTGAGATCGATGATCGTCAGCTCATCGGACAACTTGCTCACGATGTAAGCGCGGTTAATGAGGGCTTCCTTCGACACTGACACGGCGGGTTTATCGCCGTCGTTCGTATCCGGACCGTCTTCATCGCTAGAGCACGCGCTCGCAAAGAGCGGAACCGCGAGCACCAGCGTCACGCGCAAGTGATCAATCCAACGTTTTCCCATGGCAGTCTCCAAGAACGCGACGCGGACACGATCGCCCGCCGCCTACGTTCGAAACAATCGATGCGCTCGCCCGCGAGGAGCAGCGAGCAAACGAAACTGTTGGGCGCGCGCAAACGCAGCAACTGCCCAGATACAGAAATGGCACGATCCCCGTATTCCACGCGGAGAACACAAACGCCTCTCTGCCTCGGGTAGGTCTCCTGGCTCGTGAGTTCAGAAGGCTCAGCCTTCAACGCTGTCCAACCTTCCCCGGAGCTTGGCTCCGAGTGGTCATTGGACAGCTACTCAGTCACAGTGGCGGGACCGCGCCGGTCTTTCACCGGACTTCCCTTTTATGCCCTCGCGGGCACCCGAGACTAGGTTTTAGTCGAGTCCGCAGTACAAGCAGCAGTCGCCGTTGTCAATGACCGACACGCTGCGCTTCCGGGTTCACGATGTTGATCGGCGCACCCTTCGCGTACGCGAGGATCTGTTCGAACAACATGAAGTACATCTGCTCGAGTCCGTCGCGCTCGACGTAGCCGATGTGCGGCGTGCACACGACGTTGTCGAGCGCCAGCAGCGGATTCGTCGCGACCGCGGGCTCTTCGTCGAACACGTCGAGTGCTGCGAGCCCTGGCCGGCCTGCACGGAGCGCGGCTTCGAGCGCGCCTGGCTCGACCAGGCCAGCGCGGCTGGTGTTTACGAACAGCGCCGTTGGTTTCATGCGGCCGAAGTCGCCACGCGTGATCAGGCCGCGCGTTTCATCGATCAATCTTACGTGTAACGAAACGACGTCCGACTGTTCGAAAAATGCTTCGCGACTCGCAGCCACCGCGACGCCTTCCTCGCGAGCTCGCGCGAGCGAACCTTCGCGACCCCAGGCGAGCAGGTTCATTCCGAACGCTTTGCCGTAGCCCGCGACGACAGCGCCGATCCGCCCGTATCCATAGATACCGAGGGTCTTACCGCGCAAGCCAACGCCGACTGGGTACGCTTGCCATTTGCCCGCGCGAAGTGCGGCGACTTCTTGAGGGATGCGGCGCATGGCTGCGAGCACGAGTCCCCACGTGAGCTCGGCCGTCGCATATGAAGTCCGACCGGCGCCCGCGAACGACGACAAGAGCACGCCGCGACGCGTGCACGCATCGACATCGACGTGCGGGTACACGCCGATGTTGCTGATGAGACGCAGTTTGTCGAGTCGCTCGAGGAGCGCTGCGTCGATCGCGGTGCGTTCGCGCAGCAACGTAATCGCTTCCGCGTCTTTGAGACGCTCCGCGAGCGCGTCGACGTCCTTCGTGTGATCGTTCCAGATCGTGACGTCGTGACCAGCGAGCCTCGGAAAGCTGCTGAGCGTTCGAACGGTGTCTTGGTAGTCGTCGAGGATGGAGATCTTCATCGCGCGCCTCGGGTCAACGTCTTTCGATGTGCCGGCGCGCTCGCATCAACGCGACTGCCGTCTTCGCGTCGTCGATCTCACCGCTCTCAGACATCGCGACCGCCTCGTCGAAACGCATCGTCACGCACTCCAAGAGCTCGTTCTGCTCGAGCGCTTGTTTGCCCGGACGCAACTGTCGCGCGAGATACAGATGAATGCGCTCGTCACAAAAGCCCGGTGTCATGAAGATACTGCCGAGCGAGATGAGCTGGGTCGTTTTGTAACCAGTCTCTTCCTCGAGCTCGCGATGCGCGCACTGATCGATCGGTTCGCCCGGATCGATCTTGCCCGCTGGGATCTCCCACAACGTCTTGTGCACCGCGTAGCGATACTGCCGAACCATCACCACGCGGCCGTCATCGAGCAGCGGCACGACTGCACACGCGCCCGGATGCTGGAGCACTGCGAGGGTGATGCGCCGCCCATTCGGCAGCTCGATGTCTTCTTCGCCGAAGCGCCCTACGCTCCCCTTCCAGAGCTCTCGGCGCGCCAGCCGTTTTGCTTCTTCGTATTCGTATGCCACGCGCCGAGCCTAGCGCAGGTCTCCCGAGATCTTCAGATAGATTCCACGGCCCGGCTTTTGCACACCGAAGAAGTCGTAGTTGCGCGCATCGAATAGGTTTTGAATCTCGAGCGTTGCGGTGAGCGTCGTCGGATCCCCGTTCCAGGCGTACGTGATCCCTACGTTATGCGTGGACTGCGCAGCGACGGTCTGTTTGAACTCCCGCAGGCCTTGGCTCTCCCACCCGCGAAAGAACTCGTTGACGTAGCGCCCGACGTAGAACGGCTCGAGCTCGTCGTGTGAGGCAAACAGCTTTTCGAGGTGCACGCGTCCGCCCCAACTCGCAAACAACCATGGCCGGTTCGGAATGCGATCCCCCTCGAAGTCACCGAACGTGCCTTCGCTCGATGTATTTCGGAAGTCCTGAAACGTCACGCTGCCATCGAGGAATACGAGCTTGCCCGGTGAGATCCAGTCGATGAGGTTTTCGACACCGAGCGCGCGCGCGCCAAATACGTTCTGATAAGTGAAGAAGCGATCGTTGCCGAGCAACACGATCAAGTGATCGGCGGCGCGAAAGAAACCCGTGACTTCGACCAGCAGGTTTCCGATCGGCGTGCGTTTCAGGTCGAGCTTCACGCCCACGTTCGCGTTGTGACTGATTTCGGGTTTGAGCAAGAGGTTGTCTTGAACCAAGATCGCGTCACCGAACACTTCATCGGGAGTCGGCAAGCGAGTTGCGTACTCGTACGATGCTTTCAGCTGCAGCTCGCGCGTGAGTCGCACTCGAACGCCGTTACCGATCCCGAAGCGGTTGGTGACGACTTCGCGATCGCGGAAGACGCCGCCGGTCAGAGGCTCCTCGCTCGCCGCTTGGTAGTGATACTGTTTGACGAAAAAGAGATTCTGCAGGCGATAGTCCGCCTCATTGCGAGAGTCTTCGGCGTCGTAGTCATAGTCCGCGTCTCTCGTGGCCGCAGGCTCGGCAGACCCGGACTCCGGACGCTTGTTCCGTTCTCCGAACTTGAAGAGGTTTGCCTCGTATTCGAGTCCACTCACGACCGTGGTGCGCTCGCGCTTCGCCGTCAGCGGGTCGCGAGCGTCAGCGTTCGACATGATGCGCTCGTCGCCTGATGCCGTCGTGAAGGTGGGCGTCGAGACGAGCGTGACGACGTGTGCTGGTGCGATGTGATAGGTCGCGACCGCGCGTCCGAACCAGTTGTGCCACCAATAGGTTTGATCGCGCGGGTCGGTCTCGATCTCACCGCCGATGCGACGTTCACGCACTTTCTCGCCAAACCAGTCGTAGACCCACATCGACTTGTCGACGAAGTCGGCCGTTCGATAGGCATAGGCAGCGACGAGCTCCAGCTTGAAGTCGGGCGTCGCGTCGACTTCATAGCGCGCAGTCGTGCCGACTGCAGTTTGTGCATAACGGGCTTCGCCGTAGGGCACGGTCATGACGGTGTTGTGCTGCAGCTCCTTGTCGAGCCTCACCGCATAGCCGCGTAGGAGCAGACGCTTGGCCCAGCGCTGATCGACGATGCCGGCTTCGATCGTTCCGCCGAACGCACGATACACATCGTGGAAGCGCGGCACGCGGGCCGGACTCAGCCGACCGCGGTCGTCCGGAACTTCGACGTCGACGTCGTAGTCGTTGTCGGCGTGGTCGAAGAAGCCGGCGACGTTGACGACCAAACCGGTCGGATCGTGACGTGCCGCTCCGTTTACGGTAAAGCGCTGCTCGCCGAAAGAGCCGACCTGCGCGGATGCACCCACGCCGTTTTCGTAGCGATGGTCGCTGACCAGGTTGATGGCGCCACCGAGGGCGTCCGCGCCGAAGCGAATCGGCACGACGCCTTTGTAGATCTCGACGTGATCGGCGAGGTTGACCGGGAAGCTCGCGACGCCGAATGGAAAGAACGCGAGCTCGATCGGGAGCCCGTCCAAGAACGTAGGGATCTGCTGATCGGTCAAGCCATCGAGGGTGAGGCGTTCGTCCGAGCCCAACCCGCCGGCGCGACGGATCGACAGACCCGGAACGCGCGAGAGCACTTCACCGAGTTGAGCCGTCTCGCGCCGCGCGCGCTGCAGCTCGACGACGCTGACCGCTTCGGCGGATTGCGCGAGTCGGTCGATCTCGCGCTGCTGGCCTTCCACCCAGACTTCCTGAATCTTCGGAGTGACGAGGACGGGCGGTGGGAGTGGGTCGGGTGTGCTCGCCGGCGCCGCGGAGGGCGGCGGCTGCGGAGCGATTTCGCCGGAGATTGGTGTTGCTCCCGCAGCGGAGGGCGGCACAGCGGGCGCTGGCTTCTGAAACTGGTAGCGATACAAGATGCGCGCTGCCATCGGTGCGCCTTCGCGCATCGCGGGCGTGAATCGAAACCGTAGCGCCGCAGCGCGCGCCGCAGCGTCGAACGAAGCCCCACCGCTCTCGACGACTTCGGCATCTGCGACCCGCCCATCGGTCTCGACCGTGAGTCGCAGGATGACGACCGGCGGTGGTTGGTCCGGTGGTGCGTCGGCCGGGTAGACCGCCTCGCTGGGCTCCACGAGTTGCGGCGGAACGAGTTGCGGCGTCGTGGGAGCCGGCTCGGGAGTGCCGCCATCCGCTGCAGGTGTCTGCGCTGCGGACGGGGGCGCTGGCTGAGGTGGCACCGGTGCGGGCGCGGGCGCCTGCGGAGCCTGCGTCGGCGCGGGAGGAGGCGCTTGCGGAGGCTGCGGCGACGCAGGCGCAGGCGTCTGCGCACGCGCGGCCGAGCCACACAGGGCGGACACCAGGCTCAGCATGCACGCGTACGACCGCGCGCGACGGGTCTTGGACTTCGACTTCTGGGCCATCTAGAACTTGCGATTCAATCGCAATAAGAAATTGGCCTTTTCGCGCTTGCGGCCTGTTTTGTCAAGCCTGGCGGCTGTTCTCAGCCGAACACGCGGTTCATTCGCTGATATCCGGCCGAGACGATTGCCAAAAAACGGCGTCCCGGCGGGGCCGCTCAGCCGTTCGCGATCCGCCGCGCGATCAGAGTCCGCATGCTCGCGTACTGCACGCCGAACAAGACCGGCTTCGCCACGAGCAAGCCAGTCAAGACCAGGCCCCACCCCGCGACGTCCAGCCACTGTGCGGCCGCCGCGTTGATGACGCCCATCAGCATCATTCCGACGGCCCACACGTAGCCCCACGAGACGAGCTCGCGCTCCGTCATCCATGTTCGCACGATTTCAGGCATGTACCGCAGCTGCCAGCCGCGTTTCAGCATCACGACCGCGATCGCAAAATGAACGAAGCTCGGCTTGAACCGAATGAATCGACTGTCCGCGGTGATCAGGCTCGCGCTGCCCAAGCTGATCACGAGCACGAGCGACAACCACTGCAGCGCCGGAATCGACTCGCGACGTGCCAGGCTCACGCCGAGCTGCAAAATTGCAACCGCAATCGCGACCCACGTCGCGACGACGATGTCATGCGTGATCGCATTCGCCGCGACGAACGCGATTGCGGATAGAAAGTCTTTGAGCAGCTCGATCGCGACGGTAGCCATGCTGAACGAACCTCGCGAGGTGAACGCGCGGAAGAAGGCGCTTCGCGCTGCCCTAACATAATCGCGACCCGCAAGATGCTCCATAAGCTGCGCAGTAGCCACCGCAGCGCGCTCATCTTCGCTAACATCGGCGAATGTCGAAACGATGGGTGAGCAAAAAAATCGGCATGTTCACGGGCGGAGACCAGACCGAGAATTTCCGCTCGATGGCCTCGATCTTCCCGTGTCGCGTCGTCCGGCGATCCGACAAACCTCATCGGTTTGCGACGACGAAGCCGCTTCGCCTTCCGAGCACATACCGGTACGAGAGCGAGCGTCGCAGCACCGCGGCGCTCCTGGCTGATACGGAGACCGTGGGCCTGATGGTCCTGCATCGCGGGCGGATCGCGTACGAGAAGTATTGGCTCGGCGTGACACCGACGACGCAGTGGGCATTGTTCTCGATCACTAAGTCGTGGTTGTCCGCGTTGATCGGGATCGCAGTGGCGGAGCGAGCGATCGAATCAGTCGACAATCAGGTGACGGACTATGTGCCGCGACTGGCCGGTAGCGCATACGACGGTGCGACGATCAAACACGTCTTGCAGATGTCGTCAGGCGCGCGATGGGATGAATCGTACGCGGATGCCGACTCCGACATTCGTCAGACTGGTCGCGAGCTCGCCGCAGGAGGCGCGCGCACCGAAGTTGCCGAGTCGCTTCAACGCGAGTTCGAGCCAGGCACGTACCACCGCTACAGCTCGATCGACACGCACGTACTCAGCCTCGTCTTGCGGCGCGCCACGCACCAGACGCCGACCGACTATCTGCGCGAAAGAATCTGGGCTCGGCTCGGTGCCGAAAGCGACGCGTTTTGGATCGTTGAGGGTGATGGGCGCGAGTGGGCCGGCGCGGGTCTCAACGCAACCTTGCGCGACACGGCAAAGCTCGGATTGTTGTACTGCAACGCAGGTCGATGGGGTCGCACGCAGATCATTCCGCGCGACTGGATCCAGGCATCGGTAACGCCGGATGCTGCGCATCTCGCGCCCGGCTATCGCGAGAGTTCAGCTTCACTATTTGGTTACGGCTATCAGTGGTGGCGGCCCGACCTCAGTCCTAGCTACTGCGCGTTCGGGGTGTACAACCAGTTCGTGTATGTCGATCCAGTTCGTTCGGTCGTGGTCACGAAGCTGTCGGCCAACCGTAAGTTTGCTAGTGGGCCCGGCTTCGGCCCTTACAGCGAGCGCGAGCACGTCGAATTCTTTCATCAGATCGCGGCGCGGTGCGACTAACGCGGATCGTAAATCAACCAGCCGTTCGGCTCGACTGCCGCCGCTTCCAGCTGCGCGCCCGCACTCGATAAGATCGCCCGCACCGGCTTTCCGAGCTTGAACGGAGCTGCGCCGATGTTGAGCACCACGGACAATCGCTCGTCGCCGAGCCGGCATGTGTAGCTCAAAGCCTCGTTGGCTTTGTGCCCGACCTCGATGCGAGCTCGCGAGAGCCAGGCATGTTCGCGCCGCAGCCGAATCAAGTCCTGGTGCAGTCGATAGACCGGCCAGCCCTCCTGCATGAGCCCGGCCGGGGTCTCTGGAAACGCAGGCCGAATCGCGTCGTCGCCGCCCGCCCGCGCTTCCTTGACGCCGCGAAACGCTTGCTCGTCACCGGCGTAGATCGAAGGCGCGCCCGCGACCGTGAACAACACGACGAGCGCATGCGGCAAATGCCGAACATCCCGAAGCTTACTCGCGATGCGCGTGACGTCGTGATTGCCGACGAACGTCATGGGCAAAAACCGCTCGACGAATTGGTCGTGTCGTGTGAATGCCCACGCGAGCTCGAACAAGTTCGTGTCGTTCAACGCGCTCCAGATCGCCTTCCACAGCTCGTACTGCGTGACGGAATCGAGCCCGCTCTCTGCGACGATCGCGCTGTAATCGCCGTGGATCACCTCACCGACGAACCACGCGCGTGGATGTTTCGCCCGCAGACGCGCGAGCACCGGCTGCCAAAACCGGGGCGGAACCGCGTACGCAGCATCGAGCCGAAACCCATCCACACCGCGCGCGAGCCAATGATCCATGACGTCGGCGACGTACTCTCCGACTTGCGGCTCGTCGTGATTGAACGCAACCAGGCTCGAGTGACCTTCGAAGACGGCAAACTCGTGAGGGTTCTTATGATCGCGCCGAAACCAACGCGCGTACGGTGAGGCCTCGCCGTGCACGGCGACATCGGCAAAGCGGGGGAAGCTGCGACCGACGTGGTTGAAAACCCCGTCGAGCACCAGCTGCAGTCCGCGCCGCCGAAGCGACCCGACCAGCCGATCGAAATCGGCGTCATCGCCTAGCCGCGGATCGACCCGCAGGTGGTCGATCGTGTCGTACCCATGAGTCTCGGACGCGAAGATCGGCCCGAGCTGAAGAGCCGTACAGCCGAGCTCTGCGAGGTAATCGATCCAGGCTTCGAGCCGGTTCAACCGGTGCCCTACGTGGCCGGCAATCGCACGCGGCTCCGCGCCGGTGAACCCCAGCGGATACACGTGCCAGAACACGGCGTGGTCAGCCCAGGAGTTTGCAGCACCTTTTGTCATCGACTCTGAAAGCTAACAGTAAGCCCCGTCAGTCAGTCTTCCACCCGCGACCGGGACTTCGCCCCGGAACCACGCCGCACTCTCGACTTTCCTGCCAATGCGCGAATGCCCGCGATGGAGAAATCCGCGATGTGATCGGCCGCGGCACGGATCTCCTCCGGCGTCTGCACGGGCCAGTTCGAGAACACGAAGCTCCGAAAGCTGTCGCGCACGTAAAACATGCACTGCGACTGAATACTGAATGCGGAGAGCTGGACGCGTCGATCGTTCAGATCGGAATCGAGGGCCTCTGCGACGAGCTCTGCGAGGTGACGCATGCGCGGCCGGAGGATCTTGTCCGCGATCTCCTGGGCGATCGGCGTCGGCTGCGCCATCTCGTGGCGAAACAAGCGTTGAATCCACTCGATGCGCGCCTCAGGCTTCAGCATCCGCGGCAAGTACTGATGGACGTATTGCCGGATCCGATCTTCGACGGTCGCGCCCTCAGTCGACGTGATGTTCTCGTTCAGTGAGCTAATGGCGGCGATCTCGCCCTCGACGACCGCGCGATACAAGCTCAGCTTGTCACCGAAGTGATAGCCGACCGCCGCGAGATTCGCCGAAGCGCGCTGGCTGATGTCGCGTACGGTAACGTGGTGATAGCCGCGCTCTGCAAACAGCTGTCGCCCGACTTCGAGCAGCCGCTCGCGCGTGCCGTCCGCACCACCCGCGCGCTCGCGCGCCGTGCCCACACTCGCTCGCGCACGCGTCCGGCGCGCATCGCCCACCGCTTTGAGTTTGCCGCGACCGCTCACAAACTCCTCCGAAAGAGCAGCGTCGCCCCGGTCATCGCGATCAGCGAGAAGATGGACAAGAACATCAGATCCGGAAGGATCGCCGTGAAGCCCGTATTCTTGAGCAACAAGCACTTGAGCGCGTGGACCGCATACGTGAAGGGATCGACGGCCGCGATTGCCCGCATCCAATCCGGAAACGCCTGCTGCGGATAGACGGCGCCACTCGGAAAGTACAGCAGCGTGTTCAGCACGCCGAACATCGCGCGCGGCATGAGCGGATCATTCATCCGCACCATGATCAAAAACATCATGCTCATCAACGCAACGGCCGTGATGACGATGACTACGAACAGTCGAAGGAGGCGCATCGGTTCGAACGGATCCGCGATCCCGGCGATCAAACTACCGAGCGTCATCAACACGACGCCCGAGATCACGGCTTTCGTCGCACCCGACACGGTGAACCCGAGAATGAGCTCGAGCCGCGTAATCGGCGTAACCAAGTAACCTTCGTGGAGCCCGCGCGCTTTGTCGTCGATGTAGATGATGCCGCCGCCGATCATCACCATCATGAAGATCGACATGACGATCGATCCCGGCAACAAGTACTGGATGTACGGGATGTACGGATAGATCTCGACCAGGTCGACGCGCGGGGTTCCCGTGCGCGGCTTCGCGCTCGAAGCCTGGAAGCTCTGCGTGAGCCCGCTGACCGTGCCTGCGAGCGCGCCCGCCACGAAGCTATCGGCGTTGTCCTCGATCAGCGCGATGGACGGTTCGCGCTTCAACTGCGCTCGGCGCGAGAAATCCGGCGGGATGGCGAGCACGCCGTTGATCGCACCGTTGCGGAGCGCAGTTACCGCTTGTCCCATGTCCGCGAACGACTGCGTCTCGAACGTTTGCGCGTTGGCTGCGACTGCATTCATCAGCTCGCGCAACTGGAGCGCAGGCACGCCATGATCTTGATCGACGACGCCGACGCGCAAGTGTTTGACCACACCGCCGAACGCGTAGCCGAGTATGACCAGCTGCACGATCGGCAACATCAAAGACATCATGATCAGCGCAGGGCTGCGCCTGAACTTGCGAAACTCCCGCTCGATCATCGCCAAGGCACCGTCCATGAACCACTCCTCTGGCTAACGCCGCAGCATCGGATGGCGATCCAGAGCCGATGGCTCCTGCAGCGCATCGCGCAAATCGCGGCCGGTGTAATGAACGAATACATCGTCGAGCGTCGTACTCTGCACTGCGAGCGACTCCACACTCACGCCCGCCGACGCTGCTTCCGTCATCAGTGCCAATGTGGTCGCCGGGCCGGTGCTCGACGTGATGCGGTACACGCTGCCGACTTCCGTGATGTGATCGACGCCGGGCAGCCGGTCGAGCCGTGTTCGCCAGTCGGGTGGGGTCGCGCCAAAGCTCACCTCGAGCGCGTTTTGCGTCGGAACCGCCGCCTTCAGCTGCAGCGGTGAATCGAGCGCCTTCAGCTCGCCGTGATCGACGATCGCGATGCGATCACACAACTTGTCCGCTTCATCCATGTAATGTGTGGTGATCAGCACGGTCAGATCGCGCTCGGCTTTGATCTTGCGAAGCATTTCCCAGACTGCCGTACGCGAGACCGGATCGAGACCGGTCGTAGGCTCGTCCAGAAAGAAGATCCGCGGCTCGTGCATCAAACCGCGCGCGATCTCGACGCGCCGGCGCATACCGCCCGACAAGTTCTTCACCGGTTTGTCGGCCCACTGCGTGAGCTCGACCGCTGCGAGCAGCTCCGCAGCCACCCGCCTTGCCTTGGCGCGCGGCACACCGTACATCCGCGCGAAGATCAGCAGATTTTCCTCGGGGGTCAGTTCGAGATCACTCGTCATCGCCTGCGGGATCACGCCGATCGCGCGCCGCACCTGATCCGGCTCCTTGACGATGTCCGCGCCGCCGACCCGCGCAGTACCCGAGGTCGGGATCACCAGCGTCGTCAGCATGCGAATCAACGTCGACTTGCCGGCGCCATTCGGCCCCAACAAGCCGAACACTTCGCCCTCTTTGACCGAAAACGAGATGCCGTTCACCGCCGTGAAGTCGCCGAAGCGCTTCGTGATCGCCGAAACGTCGATCGCGAGGTCACTCACGAGTGCTTCTCCGCAACCGGGAGCAACACGTACGCAGTCATCCCGAGCGCGAGCTTTCGATCCGTGTTGTCGAGCCGCAGGCGAATCTCGAACGTCTTGAGGTCGCGCTTCGTTCGGCTCACGTCGCGCTGAGTTGCGAAGCTCGCGTCGACGCCGCGAAAAAACACGCGGCCTTGTCTCACTTCGCCGGAAGGCAGCCGCACATTCAACGCGTCGCCGAGCTTTACCCGATCGATGTAGGTCTCTTCGACGTCGGCCCGCACCCAGTAGTCGTCTGGATCGACGAGCGTCACGATCGGTTGGCCCGCGGTGACGACCTCACCTGCACGCGCTGCACGCACGTCCACGATGCCTGCGATCGGCGCGTGGAGCTCAGTATAAGCCAAACGCGCTTCGGCTTTCTTCGTCTGTGCTTGCGCGGCGGCGTGCTGGCGTTCCGCGACGCCGAGTGCGCTGCGCCGAGCCTGCACTTGTTCCGCTGCCGATCGCGCGAGATCGAGCGCCGCACGCTGGGCTTCCACCTGTTTTGCGTTCGACTCCTCACGGGCAGCCGCGACCGCGAGATCATTTTGCGCGCGTTCGCCCTCTTGTTCGGAGAGACCGCCACCTTTCATTAAGGTATCGGCGCGCGCGCGCGCACGCTGGGCTTGCTGCTGATTGGACTCGGCTTCCTTGAATTGCGCGAGCGCCGCCGCGAGCGACGCCTCGGCCTCGCGAATCTGCTGCGCCGCAAGCCGCTCCTGGTAACGCAGCGTGGCTTCGCTCTCGAGCATGCCGTTCGCCGAACCTTGTTCGGTACTCACGAAGAACGCACGCTCGGCGGTGAGCTCGGCGTCCGACATCACCGCGAGCAGCTGATCGCGCGTGACGTGGTCGCCCTCTTTCACGAGCAGCTTGCTGAGCTGGCCGCTCAGCTGCGAGCTCACCACCACGTCGTCGGTCGTCACCATGCCCGTCAGCACCAGCTCTTCGGGTTTCCGCTGGCTGAGGTACACGCCAATGCCTGCGCCGACGACTAACACGCCGAGAATTATTCGCCGTCCAGCAGCCATTTCATCCTCCAAACCAGCACGACAACTTTCAAACAGGTGTATGAAACACGTGTTTGAAAGTCAAGCCAGCGCGTCGCGCCTTGACACGATGCACCTTCCCTTCCATGTTCGGCGCGTTCTGGGTCACCGGCAGCTTCGATGCCGCTGACAGCATCACGGCAGTGATGTGAACAGGGAAGCCGGTTCGAATCCGGCGCGGACCCGCCACGGTACTGGGCTGAATCCCACGTCGCGATGCCACTGGCGAAAGCTGGGAAGGTGACGCGGGCTAGGGCCCTGAGCCCGGAGACCTACCCCGAACGCAGTGAACCCTACGCCTCGGGGATGGCGAAAAGGACGACCGAGGCGCTGCACGCGTGTCGTGCGCGGCCGCATCTCGATTCGTTCTTCCGAAATTCGCGAGGCACCGGAGCTCCGGCTTGTTACGCCTCGCACTCGCATTTGTGTTCGTCGGTCTGGCCACATCGCGCGTCGCCGCCCAGAGCGGCGCGGCCGGAAGCGGCGTGGCGGCCGATGGCGTGGCCGAAAACGCCTCCCCGAACGAGTTCGAAGCGCGTGCCACGGCGCCGGGCGAACGCCTCGTCGCAACCCACGGCGAAGATCCGACCGCGGCCGGGACCACGCTCGACGTCCAGAACCGCGTCGCGGTTCCACAATCGCTCGGCGACATCGTTCGGGAAGCGCCGGGCGCCCGCATCCAGAACACGGGTGGCCTCGGCGCGTTTTCGAGCGTGAGCTTGCGCGGGGCCGACGGCTCCGAAGCGCTCGTACTTCTCGATGAGATTCCGCTCGTCACGCCGGATGGCGGCGCGTTCGACTTGAGCACGTTTCCGGCAGAGTTGTTTGAGCGAGTCGACGTATTTCGCGGCGGCGCACCGGTCTGGCTCGGCTCGGGCGCGGTCGGCGGCGTCCTCCGCCTCGTGCCGAGGCGAGCTGAGCTTTCCCGCTACGACCTCGCTGCGAGCGCAGGCTCTTTCGGAAGCTGGCAGCTGCAATTGGGTTTCGCCGTCGGGCGCCCCGATCGACTGACACTTCGCGCGCGAGCAGTCGTTCGCACGGCTGACAACGACTACCCCTATCTCGACGACAACGGCACGCGCTTCGAGCCCGACGACGACGCAACGCGGCGCCGGAGAAACGCGCAGCTGACAGATGCGAGTGGGTTCGTCGATCTCGGCGCGCCGCTACTCGGCGGCAGGATTCACACGATTCTCGTCGCGAATGGCCGCACGGGTGGCGAGCCCGGCCCCGGCTCGCAACCGACGCCCGACATTCACCGGAGCCGGCAACGCGTGCTCGCCGGCGTCGCGTTCGATCGCAGCTGGGGAAACGCGGAGTCACCGGCGAGCCGCCTGCAGCTGGTGGCGGCGAGCAGCTACTTGCACGACCGCTACACCGATCTGTATGGCGAGCTCGGAACCAGCCGTCGCTGGAACACGGACGATGACGCCTACCGCGGTTTCATCCGCGCCGCCGGCACGCTGCGGCTCGCGCGCTGGCTCGAGGCGACGGCGGTCGGGTCGTACGCACTCGACGAGTACGACCCGAGTGATCAGTTCACGTTCCCTGCGCCCGCCCCGTCGAACCGTCACGATGTCGCAGCAGCACTCGAGCTCGCCGCCCGTGGTGCGCTCGGGCCCGTCGTGTTCGAGCTTCGCCCGTCTGCACGAGTCGAATGGAGTCGCACCGAGTTGCACGCGGATCGTGGCGCGACCGGGCCCTTCGACTCGACGCGCGCGCTCACGAAGCCGACGGGGCGCATCGCTGCAGGGCTGGCGCCCTTCCCTGCGCTCGCGGTCACGGCATCGATTGCAACCGGGGTGCGCTTGCCGACGATGTTCGAGCTCTTCGGCGATCGCGGCCTCGTCTTGCCCGCGCCCAACTTGCAGCCAGCCACGTCGACGACCTACGACGCAGGCGTGACTCTCAAACACGAGACTGCAGCCATCCGCGGCGCGCTCGAGCTTCACGGCTTTTTGCAACAGCGCCGGGACGAGATCGGCACGTTCCGCACGGCGCAGTTTCAAGTCGCGCACTTCAACTCGAGTGATGTCGAGCAACGCGGCTTCGAGCTCGGCGTACAAGCTGTCTTGTTCGAGTTATTCGCGATTCACGGCGCCGCGACCTACCTCCGCACCGAAGACGCGCTCGGCAAACGCTTGCCGATGCGCCCGGTCTGGAACGTGTTCGTCCGGCCCGAGCTCCGGAAACGTTTTGCCGCGCTCGCGATGTCCGCGGGTGTCGCGGCCGAGATCAACTACCGCAGCTTTGCCTTTGCAGACCGCGCGAACCTCGCTGTGATCTCGGAATGCAGCACCGCCGCGCTGAGCGCTTCGATCGGGTTTCTGCGCGATCGACTGCGCCTGAGTGGCCGGCTCGAAGACCTCACGAATGCACGTTGTACGGACCTGGTCGGTTACCCGCTGCCCGGTCGCTCACTGCTGTTCACGCTTACTTGGAAGGAATCGGAGCATGAGAAAGTCTAGACGAACTTGGATCGCGCCGCTCGTGTGCCTCACACTGCTGGCCTGCGACGATGAGCCGGAATCGAAGTCGCGACCGCAGTTCGAAGCGGACGCTGGCGCAGATGCTGGACCCGACTCGGATTCACGCGGACCCGCCTACGCCGTGATCAGCAGCGACTTCGCTGCGACGTCGGTGTCGCTGCTTGCCGCGGACGGCGACATCGTCGCGGACGACTATCTCAACTCCGGCTCGACCGAAACTGGGCTCGTGACCGCCTTGTCCGGCGACGTCGAAATGCCGACGCGTTCGGGCGAACCTGGCGTGCTGGTGCTGCTCGACCGCTTCAAGACGGACGTGGTCACGCGGGTCGAGCTCTCGAGCGGCGATGTGCTCGGCCAGGTTCAAGTCGGCGACTCTGCAGCGGACGGCGACGACGCGTTCACCGCAAACCCGCAAGACTATCTCCGCGTTGACGCCACGACGGCGTGGATCGCGCGCAGCGAGCCGAATCTCAAGCCGGATGCCGCCGAAGCGAACCTCGGCAACGACTTGATTCGGATCGATCCCCGCACGATGGAGCGCACGGAAGACCGAATCGATCTCTCGCCGCTCAACGGCCGAGCGAGCCGCGTCGACCCGATGACGGGCGCCGAAGAAGAAGTCGACGTGTATGCGCGGCCCGGACGGTTTGCGCGCGTCGGCGACACGCTCATCGTCGGACTCGCCCGATCCGCCTTCGACTTCAGCGCGGTCGGCAGTGGATTGGTCGCAGTGGTCAATCTGAAGACGAAAGCAATCGGCGGCCTGGAGATCGAAGACCTGCAGGGCTGCAACTACGTGTCACCGATCCCCGGTGCCAATGATCGCGTGCTCGTGGGTTGCGGCGGCGTGTACCCGACACCGCGCGACAGCGCAGGCATCGCCATCCTGCGCGTCTCGAACGGCAAGGCCAGCGTGGTGAAGAGCTGGAAAGCCAAGGAGCACGAAGACGCCCCGGCTGTTTCGGAAGGCTACGTGGCTATCGATCCGAACACGGTCGGCGCAACGCTGAACGGGTTCGTACCCGGCGATAGCGACAGCGTCTTCGGCACGATCGATCTGGAGAGCGGTGATTTCACTACGCTGCTCTCGACTCCGGCGGGCGGCACGTTCGGCACGCCACTCTACGACGCTGAGAGCGGCAAGCTGTTCGTGCCCGATTCGAGCGTCGACGGCGATCTGCGACCTACCGCAGGGGTACGTGTGCTCGAACGCAGTGACGATGGCGCCTTCGAGGAAACGAACGTCCTCGAGGTCGCAAAGGACACGGGATTGCCCGCACGCCACGTGTTCCGGCTGTAAACTCCGAGCATGCCGCACGACTCACACACCACGGCAAGGCGGCGCAGTGCTGCGGCGGGCGACGCCGTGCTGGCTCCGTCGCGCGCGTTCGTGGTGTGTCTGGTCGGATTGATCGTCGCGAGCGTGCTCGTCGGTTTGTTTTTCGGTCGCGGCGGCGTTCTCGACTTCGGCGGCGAGCCGGTGCTGCTTCGGATGCGCGCCCACCGCGCGCTCGTCGCGTTCTTGTGTGGCGGTGCGCTCTCGGTCGCAGGCGCTGTCGTGCAGACGCTGTTTCGCAACCCGCTCGCGAGCCCGCAGATCCTCGGCACGACTTCGGGCGCGACGCTTGGCGCACACGTCGCGCTCCTCGGTTCGGTGCTCTTGCTTCGAGGCAGCGGCGTGTTCGGGATCGCACCCGAAATGCTGATTCCGATCGGTGCCACGATCGGCGCGAGCCTATCGCTCTTCTTGCTGCTCGCTGTCGTTTCGCTACGCGAAGAGCCGCTCGCACTCTTGTTGACGGGCTTTGCGTTGATGTCGCTTTTTCAGGGTGCGAGCACCTTCTTGATGAGCGTCAATCAGGAAGCCTGGGAGTTGAATCGCGCGTTCGCCGCGCTCAACCAAGGTGACATCAGCGCGGCTGGACCGCGCCAAGTGCTGCTCGTCCTCGTGATGACGATCGGTGGCGTCGTGCCGGTGCTCGCGTCGTCCACGACACTCGACGTCCTCGTGTCGGGCGACGACGAAGCACGCACGCTTGGTGTCGACGTGAGTCGCGTACGCTTTTGGCTCGTGTTGTGGGTTGCAATCTTGACTGCAGGTGCTGTCGCGGTCGGCGGCAGCGTGGGCTTCGTCGGCTTGATCGCGCCCCACGCGCTGCGGCCCTGGGTCGGGCAGCGGCACCGCTATCTCGTGCCGGCAGTGTTCGCCGGTGGAGGCTGCTTCGTCGTCGTGTGTGATGTGCTGTGTCGCCTGATTCCACTTCGGAGCGGAGTGCCGGTCGGCGTGTTGATCGACCTGATCGGCGCTCCGATCTTCTTGTGGCTGCTTTTGCGCCAGATGCGCACGCAGGCGGATCATGGCTGAAGCGTTGCGCGTCGAACGCTTGGGTGTGACCCGTGGCAGTCGCGCGCTGCTCGAGGACGTGTCATTGCACGCGGACTACGGCACGCTGCTCGCGATCACGGGTCCGAACGGTGCGGGTAAAAGCACGCTGATCAAAGCGCTCGTCGGGCTGTTGCCGCACTCCGGGGCCGTGCGCATCGGCGACGCGGAAGTCGCATCGCTGACGCCGGCCGAACGGGCTCGCGCAGTCGCTTACATTCCGCAGCGCTCTTCGATCATGGCTTCGGTCGCGGTGCGCGACGTCGTCGCCCAGGCGAGGTACGCGCATCGCTCGCGTTTCGGTCGCGCGAACCCCACCGATCCCGCGGTCACGCGCGCGCTCGAGCAAACCGATTTGACTGCGCTGTCGGGGCGCGCTTACGACACTCTCTCCGGTGGCGAGCAACGTCGCGTGCTGCTCGCGCGCGCGCTTGCGACCGAAGCACGCAT
>Ga0193753_10001233_pt1 | contig 22327 bp, 17 predicted proteins | sample H1c2metaG_FD_144925 | JGI IMG/M metagenome (GOLD analysis project Ga0193753, IMG submission 144925) | Soil microbial communities from a riparian zone of the East river system, Colorado, United States - H1c2 | ecosystem: Environmental > Terrestrial > Soil > Riparian zone | place: USA: East... | reverse complement strand
CTGCGCATCTTGCTCGGTGTCGGCGAATCTCTGGCTTTTCCCGCGTACTCGAAAATCATCACGAACTCGTTCGCCGCTGACCGGCGAGGCCTTCCAAATTCTTTGCTGGATGCCGGCCTCAAGCTGGGGCCCGCTTTGGGCATGCTGCTGGGCGGTTTACTGCTGGCCAAAGCCGGATGGCGAAGCCTCTTCTTGGTGTTGGGATTCGGCGGGATGGCTTGGCTTGTGCCGTGGTTTATGTGGGCATACAGAAACCGTAGGATGGTTCAAACACCTTCGAGTGATGGACCAGGCTTTCTGAAGATTCTCTCCAAACGGGACGCCTGGGGCACGTTCATCGGGAACTTTGGGTGTAACTACGCCTACTACTTCCTGATGACATGGTTGCCTTATTACTTGGTCAAAGAACGCGGTGTTTCTCTGAAACAGATGGCGCTCCTGGCGTCTCTTCCGCTCTGGGCGAGCGCCGCTACTTCCCTATGGGGAGGTTGGGCCTCCGACCGATTGATTACTCGCGGGGCGAGTCCCACGGTCGTGCGCAAAGCCTTCGTCGTTACAGGACTTTTGGCCTCGACACTAATATTGCCAGCGGGCGTCGTTCGCGATCTTAGTCTTTCGATGGCCCTGATGGTCGTCGCTTATGTTGCGTTCGGGCTTTTCTCCTCGAATCATTTGGCCATCACGCAGACTCTGGCGGGGCCGCTGGCCGCGGGTAAGTGGACCGGGCTGCAAAATGGATTTGCAAATCTAGGTGGGATCATCGCGCCCTTCCTAACCGGCTTGATTGTTTCGAAAACGGGATCGTTCTTTTTAGCTTTTTTATCGGCTTCCGTCGTCGCAGTGGTAGGCGCGGCTTCTTATCTTTTCGTTGTTCGCCAAGTCGCCCCACTATCCTGGACAACGGAGAGTGCAAGTTGACAATTCATGTTAAGGGAGTTTCTAAGTTCAGGTGATGGATCTAAAAGATAAAGTCGCGATTGTAACTGGGGGCGCCTCCGGCATTGGCGAACAGATATGTCTCCAGTTCGCCCGCGAGGGCGCGCGGATTGCGATCGCCGATATTGATTTGGCCGCAAGCGCCGGGGTGATCGGAAAGATTGAGCATGAGGGCGGAAGAGCGATTGCACTGAATGTCGACATTCGCGATTTGACCGCCGTGAAACAGGCGACGAAGCACACGATCGACACGTACGGCTCGGTGGATATCCTCGTCAACTGCGCCGGCTATAACAAATTCATTGGCGTGGAAGAAGTCACATCCGAACTATGGGATCAACTGCTTGCCATTAACCTGACAGGTAGCTGGAACTTTGCCAACGCCGTTATGGGTCATATGCGCCAGCAGCGCAGCGGGAAGATCATCAACATTGGCTCTGCTGCCGCCATACTAGCCAATCCTAAATGCCTACCGTATGTCGTGGCTAAACACGGTGTCGTGGGACTGACGCGGGCGCTGGCAGTCGATCTGGGTCCTGATCAGATAAACGTCAACTGTATCTGTCCGGGTCCGATTCAAACACCACTATTCGACAAGTCAACAACGCCGGAATTTGCACGCCGGATCAAGGAACGAATGCCGCTAAATCGTCTTGGCAAGCCGAGTGACATTGCGAATGCGGCGGTGTTTTTCGCTTCCTCCAAGTCCGATTTCATCAGTGGGACCGTGCTCCCCGTCGATGGAGGGCTTGTGTGTTGTATCCGCTCGCAACACTATGAGTAGTTCACGGCTGTCGGGACGAATCGCCGTTGTGACGGGCGCCGGATCGGGAATGGGCCGGGTGATCGCTGGCCATCTTGTCGCTGAAGGCGCTCGTGTTGCCGTGCTCGACTTGGATGCCGAGGCCGTTGCCGAGACGGTGCGAGGAATTAAGGCCGGCGATCGCGCGGCCTTTCCATTCGCCGTGAACGTGGCTCGAGACCAGGAAGTGGCCGCCGTGATTCGCTCCGTAGTGGAAGAGTTCAAGCATGTCGACATCCTGGTCAACTGCGCCGCCGTCACCGAATTCGGCCCGGCGGAAGACATCGCCGCGGAGAAATGGCAGCGCATGATCGATGTCGATTTGACGGGCGTTTTCTACTGCTGTCGCGAGGCAGGCCGTCAGATGATTCACCAGCGCTATGGAAAAATTATCAACTTCGGTTCGACCGCCGGCTTGGCCGGCGTGCCCTACATGGCGCACTACACGGCGGCAAAACATGGTGTCGTTGGCCTGACGAAGGCCCTCGCTTGCGAATGGGGCAAGTACGGCATCAATGTCAACTGCATTTGCCCCGGCGCAACAGAGACTCCGATGCTTCTGCACTCCACAACGCCGGAGTATCGTGCGGAGCGTATCGCCCGCACTCCGCTTAACCGACTGGCGACTCCGGACGACCAAGCGCGGGTGGTCTCTTTCCTCGCATCATCCGACTCCGACTACATGACGGGGAACATCATTTGCACCGACGGCGGTATCGCGGCGCTGGCCGCGTCCACCAGCAGCGCCGCGCTTTCAGGAGCCAAATAATTATGTCGACCACGGTCGTAAAGATGAGCGATGCAATGCTTTGGGAGATTCCGGATCCTGAGCCGAATCATCGTTACATGGGCATTATGTTCGAACGCGATATTACTCCCACTGCGAATCTGGCGAGCGGCTTTGTCATTCTGCCCCCGAAACAAGAACAGCAGCGGTTGAGCGTTCACGAAGGGCAGGAAGAAGTGTACTTCGTCGCAAAAGGAAAGGGAAGATTCGTGCTGGATGAGGAAACCGTCGATGTCGATCAAGGCACAGCGGTTTACATCAAGCCAGGGTGCCGCCACCGCGCGATTAACACGGGAGACGAAGAAATGGTCCTGTTCTATGTGAACACCCCGCCCGTTTTCGGCCCGGTAGGCGCATACAAGGAACTAACAAAGAACTGGAAGCGTATCCGCTGAGGCTTATATGATTCGTAGACTGCACCACGTGGGAATCGTCACCTCGAACATCGACAATGCGGTCGAGCACTATGTGAAGAACTTTGGTTGCCCCGCGCCGAAAATAGTGAGCGTCGATCGGCCGGGCGTTAAGCTGCGCACGGCGATGCTTTCCCTTGGTGCCGGTACACACCTGCAACTCATTGAGCCCGCAATTGGTCTCGGCGTGGAAGAATTGAAGTCCCGAGGCGAGGGGACGATTATCGAAATGGCATTCGAGGTCGATGACATTGAAAGCTTCTCGCGTGAAAAACGCGCGGCGGGAGCTACCTTGACAGACCTGGTGGGCAACCCGATCGAAGCCGATTACCTCGTCGCGGCATCCGGCAACCGGTACGTCTATCTCGCGAAGAACGACAATCTCGGAACCAGTATTGAACTGATCGAAGTCCGGAGCAAGCCGTGAACGCGCCCGATACATCAGACCTCGCGATAGCCGAATTACTGGTTTATCCTGTCCGTGAACCGGTATCCGGCAGATCGTATACCGTAGTGCGTTTGAAGACTCGCTCGGGGTTGACCGGTTATGGCGAATGCGCTGAAGTCACGAGCCACGACCTCGCAACAGCGCGGCAATTCTGGGTGGGTCGGGCCGCGACTTCGTATTCGCATGCCCCAGAATCCTCCGTAGCGGGTGGAATCGATATGGCCTTGCTCGATATTGTCGGCAAAGCATGCCGGACGCCCATATATCGCGTTCTTGGAGGTCCAACTCGAAACAAAGCGCGAGCGCTGACTTCCGTTGAGGGCACAAACATCGCTGACACAGTGGCTGCCGTAAAGCGCGCCCTGTCGGCGGGCTATCGATGCTTCAACGTACATGTACCTTCGCCAACCGAACGGAACCAGGGACAAGCCTATGAACGGAAAGTCCGGCAACTTTTAGATTCCGTTCGTTCGGAAGGTGGCGATTTTGTACTGGATGGCGGAGAGCTTCTGAGTCCTGGGGATGCCGGGAGCGTGGCCGCGACCGTTGAATCGCTGCATCCACTTTGGTTCAATGATCCGTGCGTCGTGACGAACCTACAGACCATTCGCAAGATCTCCGACGAATCCGTTGTTCCTCTTGGCTTCGGAAGTGCCATTCACACGCCTGGTACCTTTCAGGACCTTTTGCGGGATGGCCTGGTCGATATCGTCCGCCCTGACTTGGGTTACTACGGGATCACCCGGACACGCCGTATTGCGGCGCTGGCTGAGACCTACTACGTCGCCGTGGCGCCCCATCATGAAGGCGGCCCAGTCGCTACCGCGGCTGCGCTGCAGCTTGCCGCAAGTCTACCCAATTTTTTCATTCAACACATTCCTTTCCCGCCGGCGGAGGAGGATCGTAAGATGCGCGCGGAATTGGTTAGCGCCTCCGTCGAGCAGGTGATGGATGGATTTGCTTCGCTGCCGACTGAGCCGGGACTCGGAATTACTGTGAATGAAATCGCTTTGGAGAAATATCGTGCTGCGTAGAGGATTTCTTGCCCTTGGAGGAGCCAGCCTCAGCCTCGCCTCCAGCCGCGCACCGAACGTGCTCGACGGCTGCGGTTGCGCCTTTGCGCCTCCCGCCGTGGTGAATCATGCGTTTGACAATCTCCAATCCGGCATCAAGATCACGAACGTGAAAGTCTTCGGTGTCTCACTTACTCCGCAGTCTGATCGCCCTTATGTGTTCGTGAAGATCGAGACGAACCAGGGAGTCGTCGGATGGGGGGAGGGAACACTAGAGGGTAAAGCAGGCGCCGTCATGGCCTGTGTCAATGACTTTCGTGACTTCCTGATTAATGCCGATCCGATGCAGGTGGAGCATCACTGGCAATCGATGTACGTGCATAGCTTTTATCGTGCCGGCCCCGTGATGGGTTCGGCTATCTCGGGCATCGATCAGGCTCTTTGGGATATCCGGGGCAAGGTGCTCGGCGTCCCTGTTTACAAGCTGCTTGGCGGTTCCTCCGGCGCTATTCGCGGATACTACCACGCGGACAAAGGCACACCCGAGGCGATGGCCAAGCTTCGGCAATGGACGATCGAACAGGGTGTGACTTGTCTCAAAGCTACTCTGCCAGAGTATTACGAGTGGATCGAAACGCACGCCAAGATCGAGCGGGCAGTCAAATCAATGCAAGCTCTCCGCGAAGGATTTGGACCGGACATAGATATCGCCGTGGATTTCCACGCCAGGACCAGTCCGAGCGTGGCGCAGATCATAATTAAGGAAATCGAGCCCCTGAACTTACTGTTCGTAGAAGAACCGTGTCCTCCGGAGAATGTCGGTGCAATGGCGAAAATCGCCCGGCACTCCACTACGCCGATCGCCACTGGGGAGCGGCTCGTCACGGCGTACGGTTGCCGCGAATTGGTTGAGATGGGAGCTGTCGACATATTGCAACCGGATATCAATCATGTGGGAGGCATCACAGGATTGTGGAAGGCCGCATCGCTTGCCGGTATTTCCGGGATCTCCATGGCGCCGCATGCATGCGAAGGCCCGATCGGCGCGATCGCTACGTTGCATGTGGATGCGGCTTTGCCGAACTTTCTTATTCAGGAAACCTGCCGGCCGCCCATGATTTCCACGCAAGACAAGATCTGGGAAGATTGGTTCGGCCATCCTGTCATGCGTACGGTGAATGGTCGTTTCCGCCTGCCGGACAAGCCAGGCCTCGGCTTTGAGCTAGACGAGGCGAGTCTGGCAAAATATCCGTTCAGCGGCACCGTACCAATGGAACGGGTTTACCACGAAGATGGATCGGTCGCGGAATGGTGATTTTTTAAGCAGGCCGGCGCGGATCGACGATTAATCTCGCAACCTTCTTGGGAACTTCTCCAAACGGCCCCGGCACAACCGGCCGGCCGTTCGTCGAACGATTCCAAAAGTCGTGATTCATACCTTCGATTCGCTCGCCCTCGAGCGTCTCGCCGGGTACGGACCACACAAGCTCTAGCGTGTCAGGATTGAAATCCGCAGTTATGGCCGCTTCGAGGCTATGGATGTCGTATCCATAGCGATTCCGCCATGTAACCAGGTCGAGGTGTTCCGGATATCTGGAGCCTTTCCTCGAAGCCGTCAAGCCGCCATCCTCGGCCGCGAGGCCAAGGCGAAATGGCTTAGGCAAGTGAGAATTTCCAATCAGATTGTAGTCCGATATGTTTCTGTTCTTATAGAAGCCGATGTCCCATCCATTATTTACGATGATGTTGTTCAGTACGGAGTTCCCTCCGGAAACACTTCCCCGGCCGGGCATGTCCAGCATCCAAATCGCAGCGGCGCCACAGTTGCCTACCATGTTATGCGCGACAATCAATTTCGTCGTTTGATACGAATAGATGCCGTTAGTCGGTGTGCTACCCCATATGATATTATGGTCTACCATAACCGGAGCTAGCGCATTCTCTACGTAGATTGCCCCCTCACCCGGCCCAGGACCATTGTTCGTGCTTGTATTGACGATCACGTTCTGACAGATGCGCGAATTCGAGTTTACGGAGTCTATATAGATACCCGTTCCGTGCTGCGTGTCGAAAATCAAATTACGCCGCATTAGAACGTTTACGTTGTGATGCGTCTTTATCGCGCCACATTCGGCAAGCAGTTCAATATCGTGCCAGGCGTTTCGATGGAAAACGTTATCTTCAATCAATGAATTGATAGGTCCGGGGCCGGTGACTCCGCAGATGCCAATATCATTCAACGTGTTTCCGCGAACAATATGATGGCCGAGAAACTCGGGTGGTTTTGACGGAGGCTCGCCCTGGTCCCCTATGTCTATTGCCACACTGTTGACCCATTGGACAGTATTGTCCTCAATGAGCCAATGGTGGCCCATCATTGTGGAGATCGCGCCGCGATGCGGAAACGGAAAAGCGTTGCCCGCGTACTCCATCGTGAAGCCTTTGACCTTGATATAGCCTAGATGATACGCCTCAGGAGCGAAAAGCTGCTCTCGGGCCGTCGCTTCCCACTCAGCTTGGTTCGGGTCGACGCCTCCATGGGTACTGACGTGGATTTTCACGCCGTTAGGTTCGACCCAAAAAGCCCCCTGCCTTGTGAAGAGGTCAGTGTATCGATTTACTTGCTCCAGGCGCTTTCCATTCTGAAACAGAAGCGCAGACACTTGAAGAAAAAGGTGCGTTTTCGGGTCAGTGAATAAAGCCGATAGGCCCGAATAAAAATAAGACACTTGATCGGCGTGACGAAAGTTAGCAACCTCGAACGGATTGTAGCCGGCGAACAGCTCCGATGGTAAGTGAGCCATCCAGACTTGCTTGACGGTCGCCTCGTGCGCCTCGGTTCGGTTATCTTGCGCCCACGGTTCCGACCCGACCCACTTGGTCTTGACTATCTCTCCACCGCTAATCACTACCTTCGCTCCCGGCTCCGCCTGGTAGGTGATCATATGTTCCGGATCCGTCCCGCCCCGCAAGGGGTGCACGGACTCACGGTAGACTCCGGCGCTGACAATGACTCGCTCACTTGGCTGAAGAAGCTGGGCAGCTCGATTGATTGTCTTCAGCGGCCGCTCTTTCGTGCCCGGGTTACTGTCGGCCGCGTTCGGGTGCTCCTGATTGACGTAGAGGGTTGCCGAGAACTTTTCTGCGGCCTCCCAAGTCTTGAACTCGCTCCCATCGGGAAGGAATGCCGGTGGTACAAGAGACTGCATCTTGCTATACGGCACGCCGCCTCGCTCTTCCGGGCCAAAAATAAGCAGCACAGAAGGACCGAAAGCCAGGACCTCGCCCTCGGTCACACGTTTTTGGAAAACACTCGCTTGGTTCGAATCGCCGGAAAGCAACTGAAACGAAGCAAAATCCAGCGGTCCGAAGCCTTTGGCAACAAGCGTCCGCGCCTGTGGGCTATCGGCTGGCGCGACAGCATATACGTATCCGGCGCGGCGGCACACGGCTTTGACATTCGCTTTGTCCGAGAAGATAAAGCTCCGTGCCAGGAATTCTTCTGGCAGGTTCGCAATCACATCGGCCGAATCAGGGAACGCCCTGCGCCCTAAGACGATCTTTTCAACCTTTCCCGTTAGCGCTTCGAGCACCGTGTTCTGACTGCTTCGGATATCCTCCCGGCGCAGGGAGGCGGAGTCTGTATCGGCGGCGAACAACTTTGTTGCTGGAAGCCCGGCCGCGATACTTCCAAGGGTCAGTCCGCCGCGCAGAATGCGACGGCGGCTGAGAGTTAGCCCTTCCTTGGGCCGCTCTCCGTCATTTGACATCTAGGCGCTCTCCCTAAAATTCCAATCTAGCGTGCAGTTGAAGGAGCCGAGGGCCTGTCGCCCCCGTAAACTGGCCGAACCCCGGCGTATCGATGTTCGTTGTTAAACCCGTCCATTGATGCCGATTGAAAACATTCTGCGCATCTGCCGAAAGCAGTATACGAATGCGCTCGTGTATGGAGAACAATTTCTGCAGGGAAATGTCTTCATCGAAGTTTGCACACCCTCTTACGTTCGGAAGTACCGCCGTGTTCCCATAGGTGGCGGGAGGAGGGTCGGAGAATGCACCGGCATTCAGATATTTGTTATTCGAGCCATTGGGATTGTAGGCCGAACAACCTACGCCTGTCGTCATCGGAACGCTATTGTTGCGATTCGCCCAGGTTACGTTAAGCGCCGGATTGCTCACGCTCGTCGTAACGCGGATGATCGGACCAGATTGGTACGTTTGGATACCCGCTATTCTCCAGCCGCCGATGATCTGGCGAGCGATAGGGTTACTGGAGTTGAGGAACCGTTTGCCTGGGCCAAACGGCAAGTCGTATACCCAGCTCAGTGTCAGAGTCTGTGGCCTGTCGTTGTTCGCCAAACTCTTTAGAGTCTTGTCAAGCGCTACATTCTGGATCGTGTTAGACGAATACGCTTCGCCCAGTCCGCCGAAAGATGAGTAATTAGTCAGTTGTTTCGAAAATGTATAACCGATTAGAAAAGTCAGGCCTTGGCCAAGGCGCTTTTGAGCCGTTGCTTGAAGAGAATGATATTCGCTGAACCCATGGCTGTCGGCGATATTGTAAATACTGGATTGAATTTGCGGATACGGCCTCAAGGATTGTCGAACGCTCCCCGTAAATCCAGGATATGGAGCTGTTAGGCCTGCTGCCTTCGCGGCGGGAGAATTTATGTCTTGGGTCAGAAGATTCCCAAGCGGCATATATTTAATATCCAAGCCATTTACCAGAGTTAATTGTGATACCGGTATGCTATGAGCTAGAAGTCCCACATACCCTAGCTTCACCAGCACCGACCCAGGAAGTTCTCGCTCTATACCGAAGCTAATGTTCTGGCTCCGGCCAGCCTTAAAACTATTGTCATCCCAATACGGAAGTCCGGCGGCGTTCCCGAAGGAGGGATCGGTACTCGGGAGGGCCGGCGGGATCAAAGGAAATGGGCTATCCCATCGGTACGCTGGCGAATTTACGCCTGCAAGCTGATTGGTGTAGTTGGTGTTCCATTGGTAGCCCACTTGCGCGTTGCCCAATGAAATTTGAAGCCCGCTCTCAAATAACCCGAGCAGGTTGACAGAGGAAGTGCCGTAGCTCCCGCGGATCACCGTCTTGGGTGTTACAGCATACGCAAAGCCAAAGTGAGGAGCAAAGGGGTGCTGTGTATTTGCGATAGCCGTTTTCCCATTTCCGCCCGGTCCTGTCCCAAAGTATGCAAGCCCGCCGAGGCGACCGCCAGCGGCAGGATTCGGAACGGTCGGGTCGAATTTGGAGATCCGGTTATATTTCTCACGCAGCATCGGTAGTAGATCGAACCGCAGTCCGAAGTCCAGAGTTAGTTTGGAACTAACGCGCCAGGAATCTTGAATATAAAATCCGTATTGCTGTGCGATGAAAGTCGAGTTCAGAGGGGAGATCGCCGTCAGGTTTCCGGGTACTCCGAGAAAGAAACTGGCGTAGCCAAGACCTAACGATTCCGGACCGGTGAGTCCATTCCCAGTAGTTCCTCCGGTAAAGTTGACGTTTCCTGCACAACCAAAGCAGTCTTGAAACCAATTGGTATTTCTTACGTACGAGGCGCCGAATTTGATACTGTGCTTTCCTTTGAGCCAGGTCATGTCACCGTTTACCGGAAGAATGACCGCAGGGGTGCTATAACTGCCGGCAAAGGGAGCGACCCCGAAACTTCCTAAAGAAGAGATTGAGGTGAGGGGCGTCTCATTGGAAAACGGAGCGTGGTATCCCGCCATAAGTCCGCCTTGAAGCGCATCTTCGCTCGGCGCACCGGTAAAGCCGCTGGACGTTCGGTTTGCGCCTATGCGAAGATTGAGCACCTTATTCGAGCCAATGGTGTTCTGATAGATCAGACGCGTACGCCAAATAGGATTGTCGTAGACAGTGCCGGTTACAAGTGGTCCGGTCCAATTACCCGGAGAGAGGCTTGAATCGGCGATTTTGTCAAAAGCGAAAGTGAGCCGCTGGTGGCCGTCCGCAAAGCTATGATCTATTTTCACCGATCCCTTCTGGCTATCGAACTTACTCGCGCCTAACTGGCCTGTCCAATTGTTCGTCAATCCAGGCCGGGTGGGCAGTGGAAAAAAGTTCTGATAGTATGCGGAAACCTTGCTCTGTCTACTCACCGGAATGATGTTGCCCGGAAAAGCAACGCGAGTATATAAACCCTGAGCATTCAAAACGACGTTGCTCGGGTCGTATATCGTTGTGCCGACGGCCGCCCATTCGCTGAAGTCGCCAGTGCGCATTTTCGCGGTCGGTACGTTCAACGTTGTACCGCCGGCCGCCGTTCGGTAATCGAATCCGCTATAGAGAATGAAGAAGAACGTTCTGTCCTTGCCGTTATAGATCTTCGGGATTCTTACCGGGCCACCCAGCGTGAATCCATACTCATTTTGTTTAGAGGGATCCGCTGTTGCCGCGAACCAGCTGCGTGCATTGAGGTTTCCGTTCCGCAAATATTCATAGAAATCGCCATGTAGCGAGTTAGTCCCGGACTTAGATACCATGTCGATGCCAACGCCGCTATTCGAACCATATTCAGACGAGTTAGTAGCATTCAGCCGTATCTCAGAGATTGCCTCGGGCGGTGGCGAAAAGGTATCGGCTAGCAAGCCGTGACCCGCCGTGCTCGCGATAACACCGTCGAGAGTATAGCTCTCTCCGCCCTCCTGAGACCCGTTGATGGTGGTCGAAGATACTCCCGGGCCTGGGCCGCCGATCACGCCGGGCAATAGCCCTATGAAGCTTTGCGCGCTTCGCGATCCGCCTTGCATTACGAGCGGCAGATCTCGGATCTGCGCTGTATGTATCGTGTTACCCTCAGTAACTGTGGTTGTGTCGACCTTAGGTGCGGATGCGGCTACTTCTACCGATTCCGTGGACTGGCCTAATTCCAACGAGACATCCGCCACTAATGCCTCAGAGGCAGCGACTTGGATTCCATTTCGTTGGGAGGTCTTGAATCCTGGAGCCTGCACCGAAAGTGTGTACTCGCCGGTGAGCAGAGCGGGAAACGTGTAGGCGCCCCCGCCATTTGTCTCGACCTGCAGCGCAACGCTCGTTGCCACGGCTGTAACCGTAACTTTGGCGGCGGGGACGCTCGCCCCTGAGGGGTCGCGCACGACACCAGTGATTCGTCCGACATTCTGTTGTGCCTGCAGCAGGCACGGAGTTAATAGGATGCAAGCGGTGGCGATCCATCGACTCCACGGGCTGCGACTAACTGTCATATATAGTGAGATCCCTTCCATCTGAGCGTTTAAGCGCTCACCAACGAGATATTAAAAACGTACACCCCGGACACAACGGCTGTCAAGATTGTAATTTTAGATTTCAGATTGTCCGATCCATTCGACGTCGACGCCCAACGTCTTACCGGTAGCTATAATTTCAGCCCACGTTTCGTTATCCATAGAAATGCCATCTCGTTCTCTGGCGGCGCGCTGCTGCCGCTCAGGATCTCCCGGCAACATCGCAGCATCGACACCCCAGGCTGGCAGCGCCTGCTTGATCTTTGTGAGCAGAAAATCCACACTTCCCAGATATTCCTCTTTCGGCCGGAAGAACGCGGGGCTGACGACGAGCAGAAACACGCCATTGTGCATATAGCGATAATCGGGGAATATCGGCGTGTCGGCGCCGCTGAGAATTCCGCCGATCACTTCCACCAGCAACGAAAGCGCGTAGCCTTTATGGCCGCCGAAGGTTTGTATCGCTCCGCCGGAGTAAAGATCGCCGGGATTGTCGGTTGGGTTTCCTTCCTTATCGATGACCCACCCGAGCGGAACCTTCTCTCCATTCCGCGAAGCGATACGTACCTTCCCTTCAGAAACGGACGATGTAGAAAAATCGGCAATTACCGACCCATGGCTCTCGGAAGGGATGCCGTATGCGATTGGATTCGTTCCCATGATCCGCTCTCGTATGCCGAACGGGGCCACCAGGCCGCCGGGCCGGGAACCATTGGCAAACATCAGGGCGAGGAACCCTTCGTCGGCTGCAATCTGAACGTATTCTCCTAGCCGGCCAATGTGGTAGATGTTCGTAAAAGTCACTGCGCCGATTGCCTGCTCCCGAGCCTTCTTGATCGCCAGCTCAGTCGCGCGACGGGCGACAATTTGTCCAAACGCATTGCAGCCGTCGATAACCGCGGCCGCTCCATTCTCCGCTACGATCCGTAGCTCCGCAGTTGGCACGATGGCGCCAATCTTTATCGAATCGAGATAGTTCCGGACCCGCACCAACCCGTGCGAATCCACCCCCATTAGATTGCTCAGAACGAGCGACGCGACTACCTCCCCGGCCACCTCCTCCGGCACGCCGGCGGCTGTGAAGATCTTCATTCCGATCGTTTTCAATTGTCCCGCAGTAAAAACCGGCATTTGAAATTGTAGTTAAGAAATATCACATCTGACATTTCAATTGCAAACGTACTTCGATTCATTGACATTCTCAATCCACTGTGATAAATCTCAAACTTCAGATTTGTGAAGAACTTTGCATAACCTCTTAATAGGTTGCGGTTTAATCTTGTTCGCCGCCCTGTGCAACGGGGCCTTTGCGGTGCCCTTGCGCGTCCGGCGCCGATACGGCTGGGAGAATACCTGGGTCCTCGCTCATTTGTTCGCAATGGGCATCCTGCCGCTCGTGCTTGCAAGTATTCTTTTGCCGGGATGGTCGCGCGCGATCGGCTCCGTCGGGCCGGGTCTCCTAGCTATCGTTCTGGCTTTCGGGTTCCTCTGGGGCCTTGGAAGCGTGACTTTTGCAATTGGGATTGACGCCGTCGGAATAGCGCTCGGCTACGCCATCATCATGGGTACCATTACGGCCGTCGGCTCGGTGATACCGGTTGTGCGACGATGGTCGACCGTCGGTAGCAGCGCCCGGACGGCGGTGTTCATCGGCATCGGGGTCTGCATTGTCGGAGTAGCCGTTTGCGGCTATGCGGGCATGATGCGAGAGCGCGATGCGGGGAAAGGCCTTCGTGCCGCGGGGAAGATGAGTTTTGTCTCCGGACTTCTATGGTGCATACTTTGCGGAATTCTTAGCGCCGGCAATAATCTTGGGTTCGATTTTGCGGAGCGAATAGCGATCGAAGTGCAGCACATCGGCGGCCGGCCGATGTTTGCGAGCCTAGCCAGGTGGCTGGTCGTTTACTGGGGCGGATATCTAGCCGTGCTTACTGTCTGTGGCGCAAAAATGATACGGACTGGATCCTGGCGTAATTATCGCGGCCCCGGATCGATGTTCGATGCGTCGATGGCAATCATCATGGGCATTCTGCACTTTACATCGCAGCTCACCTATGGGATGGGCACCGATTACATCGGCCCGCTAGGGACCTCTGTCGGATTTGCAATTCTGCTTTCAGGCTCGCTTCTGATTGCCAATTTTTTCGGTTTCCTTACGGGCGAATGGAAAACCGCCAGCCGCGGCGCTGCGCGTGTTTTGTACGGAGGATTAGCAATACTGGTACTGGCGGTGTTAGTGCTCGGATATAGCAACACTTTGTTGCCGGATGCGGCTCCAAAGCCGAAACTCGCGGCGCAGTCTCAGGTGACCCGATCGTGAAACGATTTGCACAAACCGTAATGTTGAAGGACGATCCGGAGATGATCCGGCGATACGAAGAGCTTCACGCCCATCCGTGGCCTGAAGTTGTAGAAGGCACGCTAGGCTGTGGAGTCCAGCGTGTTTTCATATATCGCTTTGGGCGGCTCTTGTTCATGTATCTGGAAGTGCCGGACGACTTCGATCTGGTTCGTGATATGGCTGGCTATATGTCGACGCCTAAAGCCCGTGAGTGGGACGAACTAATGCGCAGTTTCCAAGAACCGGTAGCCGGCGCCCAACCAGGCGAGACATGGGTCCAGATGACTGAAATTTACGCGCTCGAAGTGCCCAAAGCAACCTAACGAACGGATCTTTCTTCCTGAGCCTTTCGCGGACCGAACGCATCCGTATCGATCGGCACGAAACCGATTTGTAAGGCTGGGGATTCTGATTTAAGTCGATAATCGTCGTGAGATGCGTCGACGAACAGAGGATCATTTCGCAGCGAATGCTCGTCGTAACCGGACTTCTGCCACTGTTCGAAGGACGAGATCCTTAGGCTCGGGTCGATCTTTCGGGTGTCCTGTAAAGCGTACGTCCCATGCGTTCCTTGAAAAAACAAATTGTTGTCGGATTGGGCGATGGCGTCCTCCGTCCATCCTGGAAACAGCCGGAAAACCGATGAAAGCTGTACCGGTCCGGCAGAGAGTGTTCCGGCGCCGCGAGCCAAACCAAGATCTTCTGGGAGCGCCGTTTGATAGAAGATATTTCGGGAAATCCAGTTGCCAGCCATAAAGCCCTTCATGTCACTCCAATACATCTGCGTCGAAACAGAATCCATGAAAACGATATTTCGCAGACAGTTCACGAAAATATTGTTCTCTATCATGTTGTTGCTGCCCGCATGAATTTGCATACCGTTCCGCGACCGCACGACGATGTTTCCGTAAATCGTGGAGTTGCTTGTGTAGTTATCCAGATATAGGCCGCTCGACCACCCGCTGTCGGTCAGCTTTCCTTTTTGCGTCTCGAAACTGTAAGTGTCGGAGATGTAATTGAACCGTATGATATGCCCAGCCCTCTCTGAATCTTTGGTCGCCGGCTGCTCCATCCAAACGTTGATGGCGCCTGTATCGTCGATCTCCCGGCACGCAAAGCGAATTATGTTGTATTCGACAATGTCGCGGCCGGAAGGATTGTTCGATAGGTTGATAGCGTGATGAGGCATGTATTCAATCCGGTTGTGACTATATAGGTTCCCATTACTCATCCCTGAAAAGATTCCGGCCACATACTTGTTAAATACACCGACATGGTGAATGTAATTGTCCGATACCGTATTGAAGGTCGAGTTCTTGAATTTGCTACCGAGCAAACAGATACCGTTAGCGCCGGCATGGCTGATTTCATTGTTTACAATTGAATTTCGAGAGTTATATTGTTCGAGGTAAATCGCGTTGCCGCCGACCGCATGAAACCGATTGTGGCGGATTACACAGTGTTCAACTCCTTCCATGTGCAAAGCATCTCCGCAATACTCCCAACCGGCCTGCCAGGCCATGACGCCGGCGCCTTCCACCCCGAGATGGTGAATGTTATCTCCGCCCATGGTTTCCGTAAAGGTGAACCCGGCCAATTCTAACCAGGAAGCTCCATGAATATCCACCAACGTATGGAGCGCTGGCGCCACAACCTCGTCCGAGGGCTTCAGCGAACCATCGGGCGGCCAGAAATACACAATTCCATCTTCCCAATCTTCCGACCACTCTCCCGGCTGATCCAAGTCCTCGATCATGTTGGTGACGTAGTAAGGATTTTTCGGGACCAGGGAAACGACGTCATACATCGGCGGGAAATCGTACTGCCAGCCTCCGCGGGCGAGCTTAATAATCCGACTTCTTTCGTCGATTGATTGGATTCGACTGATAGCTTGCCATTGCCCCGTGCGCTGGTAGAACACAACCTCGGCTTGCGTGGGTTTCGACCAGTGATGCGAGAATGCGTCAGAGCTATAGCGGAAATCGGTGGTGCTTCCCTTTTCCGCCGGCCCCTCCATAAAAGCCCAGCCGCCGTACAGCGGATTTTTGGGATCGGCGTTCGGAGTTCGTGCGCGCGTCTGCCGCTCGCCGTTCAAAAATAGTTGCCGGAATTTCCACTGAGCGGCTTTGCCCCCGGGCAGAGGCGCTGCCAATATCTTGCCCTTCCACGGCTTCCATCCCGTAATCTTTCGGCCGCCACTAAATATTGGTGTTTCTCCCGGATAGGCTTCGTACGTTATTACGTGGTCGCGATCGCCGGAGTCTCGCGAGTCAAACACCAGCGTGTCGGCCAAGAAGTATTTACCTCCCCGCACCATAACTTTGACGGGCGTTTTGAGGCCTCCATCCTTCACGCGGCGTACTTCGTCCCGGGCACGTGGGACAGTGGCGAAGGGGCCGTCCGTTCGGTTCGCATTTGGGACTGATAACCGTCCTGTCCAGGCATCACTTCCGACAGTTGAGACATAGAACGTGGTGGAATCTGTGCCTTGCCGCCCTAGCAGTACCGGTAACCAAAGCAGGCAACAGACAATAATCTTTCCCTTGTGGCGCATCGCTACTATTGATATCATAAATTTCACATTTCTAGAGCCGATACTTTGCGCGTCAATCAAACAAAAGCAAAACTGCTGGCAGGGCAATCCGTGTACGGCTGTTTCATCCGGAGCGCCGACGCGAATTTAGCCGAGCTAATCGCCGGGCTTGGGTTCGATTTTCTCGTTTTCGACGCAGAGCATGGAACCATCGAGCCCAGAGACTGTGAAAGTCTGGTCCGCGCTGCCGAACTGCGCGGTGTTTCACCGTTCATTCGCGTCACTAGCAACACGGCTCCAGTAATCCTGCGATTCGCCGACACGGGCACACAGGGCATACAAGTACCGTGGGTGAATTCTGTCGAAGATGCCGAACGCGCAGTGCAAGCGGTGAAATATTCACCCCGGGGCACGCGCGGGCTGGCCACTACTCGAGCGGCCGATTTCGGCCAGAAGGGAACGATCGCCGAATATGTCGCTCAAGCGAACGCGGAGACGGTGGTTATCGCCCAGATCGAGGGCAGGGAAGCCGTGGAACAAGTTCCCGATATTGCGCGGGTCGAGGGTATCGACGTCATATTCATAGGTCCGACTGATTTATCGAACTCGCTCGGGCACCCGGGCAATCCGGCGCATCCAGAAGTACAAGCTGCGATGGACCGAATTATCGCTGGTGTCAACGGCACAGATGCTGCGCTCGGGATTTTTGTGTCGAACGCGCAGGATGCACGCGCGTGGCGAGAACGCGGAGCTCGCTATATTGCGACCTCGCTCGAACCGATTCTTAGCGGCGCGATCCGTAACTATCTCGATACGGTCCATGGTTGACAGTCATCAGCACTTCTGGGATCCGGCAGCCTTGAACTGGGACGCGCCACCGGCGCCGATTTTCCATAGGGCGTTCTTGCCTGCCGATCTGCTTCCGGAGATCCAAGCAGCCGGTGTAACTCATACCATACTCGTGCAGGGCTACCCTCAAACGGCGGAGGCCAACAGGTGGTTCTTTGACCTAGCTAACTCCGCAAAACACGTCCGTGGAGTGGTTGCCTGGATGGATCTCCTGAACGTTCAAGATGCCGCTCAAACATTGGACCAATTGCAAAGCGAGCCAAAGTTCGTGGGAATCCGTCACATCGTGACGGACGAACCCGACGAAAACTGGATACTGCGCGATTCGGTAATTAGTAGCTTGGGCGAGTTGGCCCGCCGCGGCGTATGTTTCGACATGGTAGTCAAGCCAAGTCACCTCCGCAAGGTCCAGACGGTGATGGAGAAGTTACCGAATTTGAGAATGGTAATCGATCATCTCGGCAACCCCGGCGTTGCCGAGGCCTCACCAGATTGGATCGAGCGGTTGACCGATCTCGCCCGGTTTCCTGCGGCATACTGCAAATTATCAGGGGTAAATTGGACGCAGCGAACCCCTTCTCAAATGCGCCCTTTCCTTCGGCAGATAATTGACGCCTTTGGCTGGGACCGCATTATGTTTGGAAGCGACTGGCCCGTATGTCTGCTAAACGGAGACTACGCGCAGGTTTGGCGGGCGACCCACGCGGCGCTCGGCAACTGTACATCCGAACAGCGAAACAAAGTCTTCGGGACAAATGCATTGAACTTTTACTGGCCGCGACTTAGTACCAAGTGACATGTCATTAGCCCATCCGATATCGCCGTCATCTGATGGCTCCCTCGATGAACTGATCACTGCGCGCCAGTTCATCGTCGATCCTTATCCTACTTACCGCATCCTCCGTGAGAGCGCTCCGGTTTATTACAGTCCCGCCTGGCGAGTCTGGATCTTGAGCCGGTACGACGATATAGTCCGTGTTCTGCGGGATCCAAAGCGTTTCTCGAACGCTGGCCGGTTCTCGGGCTTAATCGATCGCCTGCCGGCGGATGTCGGCGGGGAGATGACTGCACTGCGGCATCACTATTCCGCAGGATTGATCCAATCCGATCCGCCGGACCATACGCGTCTGCGAACGCTCGTACGTGATGCATTCTCGGCGAGTACTCTTCAAAGACTCCGGCCACGCATCCAGTCGATTATTGATGAATTAATCGAGGTATTCCGTCAATCTGGCCGCTTTAATGTGGTTCGCGATTTCGCTTATCCGTTGCCCGTGATTGTGATTTCCGAATTGCTCGGAGTACCAGCCGAGCACCGCGACCGCTTTCTCATCTGGTCTCATGACATCACTGGTCTGCAGGCGACCGGGGGAGCGAACGCCGATTGTGCTCGACGCGCGAACCGCGCGATTCAGGAGGTCGAAGACTATTTTCGTGAAATCTGTGCCGAGCGGCGCCGGAATCGGCAAGACGATTTGATCAGCTATATGATTGCCGCACAGGACTCAGGAGACAAGCTCTCCGATGATGAACTCATTAATATGTGCGTGACGTTTCTGCTGGCAGGTCATGAAACGACGAAGAATCTTATCGCCAATGCGATTCTGACTCTCATCAGCTATCCGGAACAACTAGCGGCATTGCGGGAAAATCCTTCCATCTTCCCTTCGGCGATCGAAGAGTTCTTGCGCTACGAAAGCCCTATCCAGCGTGGGTGGCGAAGAGTGGCCGAGGATGTCGAACTCAACGGTAGACAGGTTGCAGCCGGTGAACTTGTATTTCTGATGTTTGGGTCAGCGAACCGGGATCCCGCGCAGTTTCCCGAGCCGGATCGCCTGGACCTGCGCCGCATCAACAATCGGCATATCGCATTCGGTTACGGAGTTCATTTCTGTATTGGAGCTCCTCTCGCCCGTCTCGAAGCTCCCCTGGCACTCGGCACCCTGTTGAATCGGCTGCCGGCGCTTCGACTCGAGCACCTTGAATGGCATGAGAGTGTCCACGTTCGCGGCCCGTCGCGTCTTGAAGTTACATTTTGACAGCTTTTCGTGAGGAGACGATTTGGCTATGGAGCAGCAGCAACTGATTGAACTAGACTACAAGCCACATCTCCCTGACAAGATGGATTACGGTATCGCCGTGGTCGGGTGTGGGTCCATCGTTACGCATGCCACGCTGCCCTGCTATAGGGAGCACAACCTGAACATCATAGGCTGCTACGATATCGATCCTCAGGCCGCGCACAAACTGGCGCAGCGGTTCAATATTCCTAAGGTCTACGACAGTCTTGAGGCCGTGCAACGGGACCCGGCCGTCGAAATTGTAGAGATCGCCGTGCGTCCTTCCGGCCAGTTGGGCATTGTGCGGGGCATGAGCGCGGCAGGTAAACATCTCCTTTGTCAGAAACCACTCTCAGATACATTTGCCGAAGCAGTTGAGATTGTCGAAACCGCACGAGCAGCGGGCATCAAGCTGGCGGTAAATCAGCAGATGCGTTGGGACCAAGCCATTCGGGCGGCAAAACAATTGATCGCCGAAGGGTGGATCGGCAGGCCCATAGCTGCGAGTATTGAGGCCAGCTTCTTCAGTCCTATACCTGGAAGCTGGTACGCGGATTTATCGCGCTACGAAATCTTCTTTCACAGCATTCACTATCTCGACAGTCTGCGGTTTCTTTTTGGCGAGCCCGAGTTTGTAACCAGCCGCCACGCCAAATATCCGCTCGAAGGGAAGGTCATGGGTGAGACCAAGACCATCACGGTTCTCGATTACTCTTCCGGCCTTCAAGCGCTCGTGACAGCCAACATGTGCGATAGATCCTACGATCATTTTGTGAACTATCGTTTTTTGGGAACGGAAGGCGTAATCAAAGGGACCATCGGGTTGCTCAAATATCCGCTCGGTGAACCAGACACTCTGGTGTGGAGCAGCCTCAAGAATTCCTCGAAATTACGGTTCGAAGCCAATCTCGAAGGGACCTATCTCTTCGATTCCTTCATCGGGCCAATGGGCTCTCTCATGGGCGCCATCCAGAACGACGGTGTCCCGGAGACGGACGGTATGGATAATCTAAATACCCTGCGAATTTGTGAGGCTACTTACCTTTCCGCAGCGGAAAACCGCTCGGTACGGCCTTGACACAGTTTCAGAATTAAATTATTATGAGCGCTTGGGCGCTCAAACGAGTAAGATAATCACCTCACATAAGCTTCGCAGCCTTGCGACGCGCATTTTTGACCGTTCGGGTTCTCCGCACGAGGAATCGAGTTGGGTTGCCGAGACGCTCGTTAATTCGAGCCTGCGAGGTTACGATTCGCACGGGGTCCTGCGGATCGCTCAATATGTGGCGTATCTTCAGGAGGGCGTTGTCGTCCCTGGCGCACGTTTTGAAATCTTGAAAAATACGCGCTCCGTAGCGCTGGTCGACGGCCATCAGGGCTGGGGACAGGTGGTGGCGCGAAAGGCGATGCAACTCGCTATAGAGAAGGCGAAGCGAAGCAGCGTAGGCACCGTGGTGGTGCGCAACAGTCAGCACGTTTCACGACTCGGAGAGTACCCTGCCATGGCCGTGCCACACGGGATGATTGGGCTGTCAGTCATCAACATCTTCGGCGGGGTTGAGGTAGAAAAAGTGGCGCCTTGGGGAGGTATCGATCCCAAACTCGCGCCGAACCCAATTGCGTGGGCGGCCCCGAGCGGCGAGAAGTGGCCGATGGTGCTCGATATGACGACCTCCGTTGTACCGGAGGGGAAAGTGCGCTTGGCGCGATATCAGAAGCGGCAACTTCCAGAGGGCTGCATTCTGGACGCAAGTGGAAATCCCACAACGAGCCCCGACGATTTTTATGGACCACCGCAAGGGGCGCTTCTGCCTCTCGGGGGGATAGCCGGAAACAAGGGCTATGGACTCGCCATTCTCGCCGATCTATTGGGAGGCGCTTTGTCTGGTTCCGGCCTCGCGGGACAAAAAAAAAGCCCTAGCGGCAACGGCCTGTTTTTTCAGGCAATCAATATCGCCGATTTTGTGCCGATGAAGGATTTCATTCGCGATGTGAGGGAACTCACCGCATGGATTAAGTCTTCCAGACGGCGGCCAGGGATCAAGAACATCTACATGCCCGGCGAGGGCGGATACCGAACGCTCGAGAAACGTAAGCGCGAGGGTATCCCGGTAGACGAGTCGATTTGGGAAGAGCTTTTGACTATTGCTAAAGGATTGAAGATCAAAATTTAAATTTATGCCACGCATTCAAACTTTCGAAACATGGGCTTGCGAGAAGCGCCGCGATCAGAGCACGGACTATCGGGCGCAGGGGCATCGCTTCTCTGAGGTCGCGCGCATCGTCGTGGTGAAGATCACCGATGAGGATGGATTTGAAGGCATTGCAACCTGCATGGCCGAACACAGCATCCGAGTCACCAAAGGCTATTTGCACGATATGATCGGCCCAATCGTGATTGGCCGCGATATATACGATCGTGAAGCGATCTACAAAGAACTCTGGCGAATGGATCGCCACCTCATGTTCTTCCCGGTCACGGTATTGGGCGCGGTGGATGTCGCGCTCTGGGATATCGCCGCGAAGCGTGCAAAAATGCCGCTCTACCGGTACTTGGGAGGTTCACGGACCTCTCTGCCGGTCTACTACAGCGCGCAGTTCATGGACAAGATCGATGACTACGTGGCCGAGGTGAAGCGCGCCCGCACTATGGGCTTCAACGCTTACAAGATTCACTCGAAGGAGAATCTCGAGATTTTTACCGCCGTGCGAGAAGCCGCGGGACCCGACATGAAGCTGATGGTCGATAGCGTAACCGATTGGACATTCGAACAGGCGCTACGCGTGGGACGGCATCTCGAGAAGCTCAATTACTACTGGATGGAGGAGCCTTTCCGCGACTGGAACCTGGCGCGATATGCGAAATTATGCAGTGCGCTCGATAT
>Ga0193753_10001232_pt1 | contig 22332 bp, 13 predicted proteins | sample H1c2metaG_FD_144925 | JGI IMG/M metagenome (GOLD analysis project Ga0193753, IMG submission 144925) | Soil microbial communities from a riparian zone of the East river system, Colorado, United States - H1c2 | ecosystem: Environmental > Terrestrial > Soil > Riparian zone | place: USA: East... | reverse complement strand
GCCTCCACCGGCGTCGTGCTCGCCAAGAATCCTTCTTCGTAACGCCTGGCGAGAAGACGGCGACAACGTGAAAGGTGGGCGTGGAGCAACGCGCCCTGACATCCACGATTTGGGCAACACGCCTTCTCGATGCGCACGGCAGATTCATTTTGATAGTGACACGCATGACGCTATTCGCTCGCGCCTCGCAGGTACAAACAGTAAGAAAAGTTTGTGGAGACAATCGTTGATCCGAGCACACCGCGACCACCGCGCACAGTGAATTTTGAAGTGCGCTCCACCGTGGCTCAATCGGCCAAAGAAGTTCTGCTTCCTGTGGCGCTCTTGCTCATGGCCTCGCTCCTTATCCGCCGGTGGGACCTGGACCTGATTGTCGCGCGCTGGTTCTGGTCTGATGCCTGGCAATTCCGGCATCACGGCGCGGTGAAGTTCCTCTATGACTTCGGCACCGTTCCCGCCCTGATCGCGGGCTTGGGCGGACTGGGCCTTTGGGTGGCGTCCTTCCGCGTCACGCTGCTGCGTGAGACGCGGCGCCTGGGCCTCTTTCTGTTTTTGTGTTTGGCCATCGGTCCCGGCTTGCTCGTGAACACCGTGTTCAAAGAAAATTTTGGCAGGCCGCGCCCGCGGCAAGTCATCGAGTTCGGCGGCCAGCAGGAGTTTCGTTCCGTGGGAGAAAAACCTTTCGTGGGCCAAGGCAAATCATTTCCCTCCGGACACGTCTCGATGGGATTTTTTTGGCTGGCGCCGTGCCTTTATTTCTGGCGTCGGCACCGCAAGCTCGCCTGCTCTTTCGCAGCGGCGGCGTTGCTCCAGGGAGGGTTGATGGGATTTGGCCGGCTCGCTCAAGGAGCGCACTGGCTTTCGGACGTTCTGTGGTCGGCGGGTTTCGTCCATCTCACGTCGTGGCTTCTCTGGCGCGCTCTGATGTGGGTGAATCATCCGCTCGTGACAAGGGAAACCACCGGCGTGTTGTTGCCCAAACCGCTGAGGTGGAGCGCGTCACTCCGCGCGCGCCGCGAACCAGGAAAGACGTTTCATCCTCGGGAGATTCCGAACCAACCTCGGCGCGCGCGGAGCGACGCGCCCCACCTCAGCGCCAGTGTGATGCGCTCAGAACTGTGATCTCATTCAACTGATTTGTGGCGTGGGCGCGAGGCCGCTGTTAGCCTTGCGTTATGTCGGCGTCAGGTTCCCCGGAGAAAAATGCGCCCGGCTCGCCCGGGGCCGGCAGCGCACTCCCTTCCATCGCGCCCGATTTCGTCGAGCAGGATTTCCCGGACCATCTCGACAACATCATTCCGTCGCGCGGCTATCAAATGTTGCCCATGGTCGGGCTGGGCGGATCGGCGGGGAGCATTGCCGCGCTGCAAAAATTCTTCGCGGCCATGCCGGCGCAAAGCGGGATGGTTTTCGTCGTCATCGTGCATCTCTCGCCCGCCCACGAAAGCACGCTGCCGGAACTGCTCGGGCGCAGCACCACCATGCGCGTCGTGCAGGCGCAGGACGGAGATGAAGTGCAGGCGAATTGCGTGTATGTGATTCCGCCCGGGAAATATCTCGCCTCCGTGGACGGGCACCTGCGGCTGACGAAGCTCGAGCCGGCGGTGCGCCATCTGGAGCGTGAGATCGAGCAGATCAAGTCGCGCCTGCGCGACACGGTCGAGCAATACGAAGCTTCCACTGAAGAGCTGAAGGCGAGCAACGAAGAGCTCCAGGCCTTGAACGAGGAACTGCGTTCGGCCACCGAGGAATTGGAAACGAGCCGCGAAGAATTACAGTCGATCAACGAAGAGCTGACGACGGTGAACCAGGAGTTGAAGTCCAAAGTCGATGAACTCAGCAAGGCCAACAGCGACCTCGCCAACCTGATGGCGGCCACGGCCATCGCCACGATCTTTCTCGATCGCGAATTGAACATCATGCGTTACACGCCTTCGACGGTGGCGCTCTTTCATCTCATTGCGAGCGACCTCGGACGGCCGCTCATGGATTTGACGCATCGCCTGCGCTATCCCGAGTTGCAGAAAGATGCCGAGCGCGTCGTGCAAACACTGGTCCCGATCAAGCGCGAAGTCACGGACGGCACCGGGCAATGGTTTCTCGTGCAGTTGCTTCCGTATCGCACGGCCGAAGACCGCATTGCCGGCGTGGTGCTGACGTTCGTGGACATCACGGAACGCCAGAACAAAGAGGAAGAGTTGAGCCGCAGCCGCGCCGAGCTGGAAGCGTCCCTCCAGGAAACCCAGAGCGCGCGCCAGCAGGCGGAAGACGCCAGCCGCGCCAAGGATCGTTTTCTCGCCACGCTCTCGCACGAGTTGCGCACGCCGCTCACGCCGGTGCTCACGGCCGCGGAGTCGATGTTGCGCCGCAAAGACCTGCCGCCAATCCTGGTCGAGGGACTGCAAATGATCTGCCGCAACGTCGAGCTGGAGATGCACTTCATCAATGACCTGCTCGATCTCACGCGCATCTCACGGGGCAAGCTGGAACTGATGCGCGCGCCGGTTGATCTCCACGTGGCCGTGGAGCGCGCGGTGGAGATTTCACGGCCCGACATGGAGCGCAAGGAGCAGCGCCTCACGGTCGAACTCGGCGCGGGCCAGCATCAACTCATGGGTGACCTGACCCGGCTGCAACAGGTGTTTTGGAACTTGCTCAAGAATGCCTCCAAGTTCACTCCAGCCCACGGCGAAATACGGGTCACGTCCCGCAATGAGGCCGGACGGATCGTTGTCGAGGTTTCCGACACGGGCTGCGGAATCGATCCCGCCGTCTTGAAAAATATCTTCGAAGCCTTTCAGCAGGGCGGCGATTTGATCACGCGCGAGTTCGGCGGCCTGGGCCTGGGCCTGGCCATTGCGGAAGCAGCCGTCACGGCGCATGGCGGAACCATCACCGCCGCCAGCGAGGGACGCGGCAATGGATCGACGTTCACCGTTTCGCTCCCGCTTGATTCCTCCACAGCGCTACCTGCGAAAAAGCCATGAACGCCAACGGCCACATTAAACCGTTGAGGATTTTTCTCGTGGAAAATCACGATGATACTTTGCGCTGGCTTCGGCTCTACCTCGAAGACTCCGGCCACACCGTCATCGCGGCGCGCACGCTCGCCGAAGCCGTGGCCGGTCTGCCCGCCGCGGACTGCGACGTGTTGATCAGCGACATCGGCCTGCCCGACGGCATGGGTTGGAATTTGCTCGAACAGGTCACGCTGCCGCGTCCGGTTTTTCCCATCGCCATGAGCGGCTTCGGCAGCAATGCCAGCCACGCCCAAACTCAGGCCGCGGGCTTTCGTCATCATTTGTTGAAGCCATTCCGCACCGCCGATCTCGACAAGCTCCTGGAAGAAGCGGCGGCTGTCCTTCCCGCGCACTATGGAAGATGAATCAATCGACAACGTGCTGGTGGCCGCCACGGAACGACAGCTGCGCCAACTGGGCTATGAGTTGCACGAGACGATTTGCCAGAGTCTCGCGGGCATTTCTATTTGCACCGATCTCCTGACGCGCCGTTGTCAGGCCGGCAAACCAATTGAAGTCGCGGAACTGGAAAAACTTGGCCGCGAACTGGGCGTCGCCATCGCCCAGGTGCGCGGGCTTTACCGAAAGTTCGATCCCGTGTTCTTGAACGCGAGCGGATTGCTGGAAGCCTTGAACACGCTGGCGGAAGTCACGACCACCACTGCGCTGCCCTGCGAGTTCCGCTGCGAAAGCCCGGTGTTCGTTCATAATCCCGAGCAGGCTCTGGCCTTGTATCGCGTGGCGCAGGAAGCAGTCAGAAATGCGGTGCAACATTCCCACGCCCGCCGGATTACTCTTTCGCTCACGCAAACGACGGACGCGGTGACGCTCGCGATCGCGGACGATGGCCGCGGCTTCACTCCCGCGCCCGCCGGTGATCACCTGACGGGCTTCCGGATTATGGAAACTTATGCGCGCGCCGCGGACGCCCGACTCTCCATCGAGTTAAATCCAGGCGAAGGAACCACCGTAGCCTGCCGTCTCGCCATTAGAAAACAGCTCGTGCGAACCGTGGCTCATCACGGCGTTTAGCATTTAATCGGGCGCGGGATGAAGGCCGCTTGCGCGACGCGGCCCTCTGGCCCGAAGATGCACACGTGGTTCATCGCATCTTGAAAGATCCTTCCGGCCCGCTCCGCGCGCGCCGGAGTTCACACTCCTGCTCATGGACGAAGCACCACCTATAATCGCCAAAGATCGAGAATTTCTCGCGGCTTGGGTGCGCGGCCCGGCCACGGAAAACTTGGGTCCGATCGTCGAGCGTTACCTGCCGCTGGTTTATTCCTCGGCGTATCGGCGCACTAGCGACGCCACGCGTGCCAGCGAAGTAACGCGCGCCGCGTTTCTGGTGCTGGCACGGCGCGCGCGAAAACTGCGGAAGAAAACCGTGCTGGCAGGCTGGCTGTTCGAGGTCACGGCCGTGGCCTGCCGAAAACTCAAGCTGCCACAAAAGTCTCGCTGGCGCTGGCTGCGTTGGAGGCGTCGAAGTGAAACGCCGTCCGACGCAACGTTATGGACGCGCATCGCGCCGGAAGTGGATCGCGCGCTGGATCGATTGCCCTCCGCTCAACGCCACGCGGTGTTATTGCTCACGCTGCTGCAACTCGATTGTAATTCCGCAGCGCAAATTCTCCACACGAAGGAGCGCCGCGCCGGGAAACGAAACGCACGCGCGCTGAAGATACTCGCCAAACGTTTGCGAAGAAAAGACAGCCCCATCGCCGTCGATGCTCTGGCCCACGCCTGCGCCACGGAAGGTTGTGCCGCGCCGATTCCCGAGGAACTCGCCCTCGGCATTCTAGCGTCCATCGGAGAAAGCCTGGGAAAGAAACCCACTTTCAAACTGGCGCGCCGCACGTTGAATTCCATGGCATGGTCGCGGTGGCGGCGAAGATTCGCGATCGGAATCCCCAGCTTCATTCTATTGTTGGCCACCGCCGCGGGCGCCGCCTGGTACGTGGATTCGCTCTCCGGCCACAGCCGTCTCATCTCGGCGTTCCTCGTGTGGTCGGTGAAGAACGAAGCCAAAACAACTCCGGGATTGGCGGAACCCGCGCGAACATGGCCGAGTCATGGGTCCAACGCGTCGTTGCGCGCGGCCAGGGTTCGCAGAGCGTCGGACCTTTACCAGACAACGAACATCTGGATGGCGCACCTGAATTTCTCGCGCGAGCAATGGAAAGCGCTCGAGCCAAAACGCATTGGCGCGCTGCCGCATTTTTTGCAGCCGGACGGCACGGCGCTTCTGCGCAATCCCGAGGCACAACGCAGTGGCCTCGCGGGAGTGCTGGGATTCGATTTCGATTGGAGCCAGGCCAGTTTTGAATTCGGCGGCGCCTCCTTCACCAACGTCGCGGTCCGCTTCAAAGGCAACGGCACTTATCTGAGTTCGCTCTACGGGTGGAAGCGCTCGTTCAAAGTGGACCTCAACAAAACTTCCAAGGGCCAGAAGCTCGGCGAACTCGACGAGTTCAACTTTCACAATCTCATCGCTGATCAATCGTGCATGAGCGATGCGCTGGCTTATGAATTCTTCCGCGATGTGGGTGTGCCGGCACCGCGCACTGCTTACGCGTGGCTGACCGTGAGCGTGACCGAACAGTGGGATCGCCGGCCGCTGGGCTTGTACGCGCTCGTCGAACCGGTGAACGAAGATTTCGCCGCGGACCGATTTGGCTCGAAGAAAACGCCCATCTTCAAGCCGGTGACCTACCAGCTTTTCGAACATCTCGGCGATGACTGGCCCGCTTACGCTGAGATTTACGATTTGAAAACCAAAGCAACAACCGACCAACAGCGTCGCGTGATCGAATTTGGACGCTTGGTCTCTTTTGCGAGCGACGCCGAGTTCGCGGAACGCCTGGGCGGCTTTCTGGATCTTGATGAGTTCGCGCGGTTTCTCGCCGGCGAAGTTTTGTTGTCTAGCTACGACAGCTTTCTTGCCAACGGCCAGAATTTTTACGTTTACCTCGATCCCCGCTCGAACAAGTTCGGTTTCATCCCGTGGGATCTCGATCTCGCGTGGGGCAGCTTTTTCCTGCTGGGCACCACGAAGGAGCGGGAACGCGCGAGCATCTGGCATCCGTGGGTCGGACGGCATCGCTTTCTCGAACGCGTCATGGCCGTCGAGGAATTCCGCGAAATCTATCGCCAGCATCTCGAAGACTTTTCCACGCGCCTGCTCGTGCCCAATCGATTGTTCCAGCGAATCGATCAAATCGCCGCCGTCATTCGCGAACCCGTCGCCGCCGAGTCCGCCTTTCGTCTGGAAAAATTCGATCAGGCGTTGAGCCGCGAAAAAGTGGAACGTCCGCCCGGCGGGAATCCTCACGGCGTGAACCGTCCGGTACACCAGATCAAACGGTTCATCGAGAACCGCGCCCGCTCCGTTCGCCAGCAGCTCGACGGAAAGTCGCAAGGAATCATTTTGGAACGGAATGATCGCAATTGAGCCTCGCTCCCGCGTCGGCAGCCTACAGCCCGTCCAAAAAGTAGAACAGGCGTCTCGCCGTCCCTTGCAGATAAATCAAATCCTGCTGGTGCGTCCGTTGCCACTTCGTCAAGCGAGACGCCTAACCTACTTCGATCTGCATCGTTCCGATTTAGTCGGGACCATCCGCCGATCAACAGCTTGGGCAACACATCCTCCCTGTTGATGCTAAATTGCAGGGCGAGGAGACAGCATGCCGAAACACATCATCATCGTCGGCGGAGGCGTCGCTGGATTGGCGGCAGCCGCGGCGTTGCGCGGCGTCCGCGTGACGCTGCTCGAGGCCAAGGACCGTTTCGGCGGACGCATCCACACGTTGGGAACGAACGCCGGCGTGATCGAACTCGGCGCGGAATTCGTGCATGGCGAGAACCAGGCGTTGCTCGATGTGATCCACGCCGCGCATCTCAGCACGCATGCGGTTTCGCTTCGCAACCAGGCGCTCGACGCCGGACGCCTCGAACCGATCGAAGTTTGGGACACGTTCAGCCAACTCACGCAACGCATCGACCCTCGCGCGAACGACACTTCGTTCCTCGAGTTTCTCGAAGCGCAATCCCTCGACGAACGCACCTACCGCATGATGCTCGCCTTCGCCGAAGGCTTTAACGCCGCGCACGCGCATCGCTTGAGCGCGCACTCCTTGCGCCGCGCTGATTACGCCGCCGAACAAATGGAAGGCGGGACGCAAGCGCGCATCGACGCCGGCTACTCCGCGCTGGTGGAACGTCTCGTGACCGAGGCGCGAAGTGCTGGAGTGAAGTTGGTCAATGGAACGACAGTGCGAGGCATTGATTGGCGCGCTGGCCACGTCACGGTCGAGACGACGCACGGCGGCACAATAGAAATATTCGATGGCGAGGCGGCGATCATTACGCTGCCGCTCGGCGTATTGAAGGCCCGCGCCGTGGCGTTCCGTCCAGCGCTACCGGACAAGGAGGAAGCCATCAACGGATTGGAATTTGGAAACGCGGTGAAGCTCACGCTGGCTTTTCGCCGCGTCTGGTGGCTGGAAGCGGACTTCGGGTTCATCCACGCGCTCGACGAACCGATTCCGACTTGGTGGAGCGATCCGCGCGGACCGTTCCTCACCGGCTGGGCCGGTGGTGCGAAAGCCGATGCGCTCCTCACGCGAACTCCCGCTCAACTCGAAGCGCTCGCCCTCGACATTCTTTCGCGCCTCTTCTCCGTTCCCATCTCAAACATGCAGTCTGAACTCGTCGCCAGTCACACCTACGATTGGGCGCACGATCCGCACGTGCGCGGCGCTTACAGCTACATCCCCGTGGGCGGATTGTTTCTGCCGAAACAACTCGGCGCGCCCGTGGACCACACGCTTTTCTTTGCCGGCGAAGCCACCGCTCCTGACGCGCAAATGGGCACGGTCTTCGGCGCCTTGGAAAGCGGCCAGCGCGCCGTGCGCGAAGCGCAGGCGGCATGAAGTGCGCCGCTCAGTTCTGCGCTCAAACACCCGGCAAAGATGCCGGGGGGATACGTTTCACTTCGGCTTCAATTACGGGAAGAGGACCATGTCGCGGATGCTTTCCTGGCCGAGGAGTATCATGCAGGCGACGCCCTGTCTGGTCACGGGACTATCAGCCGATTGGGTTGCCCTCGCTGTTGTGCTTCGGAAATGGTCGCGAGTGTCATTACCGTCCCATCATGCGCCAACTTGCGAACGCGCGGCAGCCACCCGTCCTTCAGTGCTCCATTCGCGTGCGTGTATTCCAGCACGTAAACATCTCCCTGATGGACAGCCACACCCGTCGGCGACCAGGGCCGTTCAGCTTTTAGAACTATTTCGACTTTACCGGCAGGCGAAATCTTTACGACACAACGGCAGCCGCACGCCGCCGCATACACGGTCCCGTCCGCATCGACATCCAAGCCCCGCAAAAAGGGAGTCGGTGCGTCTGCATCACAGTCCCTGATAACCGTGCAGCTTGCTACTCTAGTGAACGTTCCGTTCGTTTGCAGTTTTATTACGTCGGTCAGGCATGCCGCGTAAACCGTTCCATCACGTCCACTGGCCAATCCAGTCACGCCGAGTTTTTCAATCGCTTGGGCCAGTGCTGGCGCGAACTGCTCCTGCTTTCCGTCCGGAAAAATCCTCGTCATTCCGACCGTGACCTTGCCGTCACTCAAGACGCCGAGTCCGTAAAAGAGTTGGCCTTCTGAATTGATCGCAATGGGCGCGCCGCCGTCGGCAACGAGTATAGCTGGTGAAACGCGGGTGGGCGGGATGCGCTCGACCAACTTCACCGTCGAACGGGCGAATCGGTCTTTTGTGTCCAAGGCCATCCAGTGCCCGCCCAATTTGTCGGAGCAGGCGGATACTTTGCCATCGCGGTTGATTTGCCAGATGGTGCGAGCAGCGCTGTCTTGAAAGAAAACATGGCCGCGTTCATCAACGACAATGCCCGAACCCGGATGAGCAAAGCCGATGTTGGTCGCAAAGGCGAATGCGCCTGCGAGACCGAACAGAACGAGAAAGTGCCATTTCATTCCGCAATTCTGTCTGACACAAAAATGCTCATGTCATACGGCTGTAAATCGTTTGTAAAAGGAAAGCTGAACCTTCATTTCGGCTTCAACTGCGGGAAGAGAATCACGTCGCGGATGCTTTCCTGGCCGAGGAGCATCATGCACAGGCGGTCACACACGATTATTTGCTCGCCGGGGGCTTCATTAAGCCACGACTCACAAACAACTCGATAACTTCCTTGTTGGGACGATTACGAGCAGTCAAATCCATCGCGGTTTGGCCGCGGTTGTTTTTCACCTGAGCATCTGCCCCCCTATCAAGCAACAACCCGGCTGCTTCCGGCTTATTCGCGGACGCTGCGTACATCAAGGGCGTGAATCCATAACCATCACGCACGTTCACTTCGGCACCAGCGGCGAGGAGAAACGTCACAGTCTCCAAATTGCCCCATCGAACCGCGGTCTGTAAGTGGGTGGCGCCTCCTTCGTTTGTGCTATTGATCTTGGCTCCGTTGCTGACAAGAAATCTGGCCATATCGACGAATCCTCCCTCAATCGCTCTTTGTAGTGGCGTACCCAATTCTTTCACTGGTCGGTCGACAGGAGCTCCGTTTCTCAAAAGAAGCGCGACGACAGTCGAATACCCGCGCCACGCAGCCCAGGCGACGGATCTTTCGGCGTTCGTCACGGTCGCACCCCGTTCAATAAGGTATGTGGCAATTTCTATTTTTCCTTCCTTGCAGGCGAATAGAAGTGGGGTTGCTCCACTGTCGGCAATGGCGTTTACACCCGCGCCACGCTCGACCAACAACCTGACCAACGCCTCGTTGGTCATCGCGGCAAACATAAGCGGCGTAAGCCCTGGTGCCCTGTCTTCATGGGTGGCTCGCAGATTAGGATTGGCTCCCTTGGCCAACGAATCAGCGGCCAACTGCAAATCACCAGCGCGACAAGCCTTGAGCAGCAAAGCGTCCGGTGAATCCGTTTGCTGAGCAATCGCGGAGTTCACCAAAAACGCCGTGAAAGCGCACACGGCTAAGACCGCGATAATTGTTCCAAGTTTCCGCATTGCGTTTATTTGCTCACTTTGGCTTCAACTGCGGGAAGAGGATCACGTCGCGGATGCTTTCCTGGCCGAGGAGCATCATGCAGAGACGGTCGATGCCGATGCCGATGCCGCCCGCCGGGGGCATGCCGTGTTCGAGGGCGACGAGGAAATCTTCGTCGAGCTTCTGCTGCTCGCCACCGGCCTGGTGCTCCAGCGTGTTGCGCTGCGCGATGGGGTCGTTCTGCTCGGTGTAGCCGGGCGCAATCTCCTGCCCGTTGATGCAGCACTCGAACACTTCCACCGTGGTCGGGTCGTCCGGCGAGAGCTTGGCCAGCGGCACGAGTTCCTTCGGCAAATGCGTGACGAACGTCGGCTGAATCAGCGTCGGCTCGATGAGCTTCTCGAAGACGGCGCCGGTGACTTCGAAGTCTTCGTATTCCTTGCCAATCTCCACGCCGAGATCGTGCGCGCGCTGACGGCGTTCGGCGGGCGAGATGTCGAACCAGTCGGTCCCGGCTTTTTCTTTGACGAGGTCTTTGTACTTCACACGACGCCAAGCAGGGGCGAGGTCAATAAGATACGCGGCGAGATGGTCTTTCACGTTGGCTTGCTGCTTCCGAACTTCTTCCACGGTTTCTTTCGCTTGCGGCACGCCGCTGAACTCAATGCAAAAGTGTTCCGCGTCATCAATAAGAACTTTCGCGTATTCGACCGCTGATTGACTCCTTGCACCAAGATCAAAAGTCGAAAGCCAACCTTCGAGCGGGCGGAAAAACGATGGTTCTCCATTACTGTCCTTCAGCTTCCCAACAGCAATGTTGATCCAAGCTCGACAAGCATCTATGGATTCCCAACGCGCATGTTGGACAGCATGTGTACCAAAAACCTTTGCTGCCACTTGCTTAATCAACGCCTCCACCGTCTCCATCATCGATTCGCAATCGCCGAACGCGCAGTAGGCTTCCAGCATCGTGAACTCGGGATTGTGCCGGCGCGAGAGTCCTTCGTTGCGGAAGTTCTTCCCAATCTCGAACAGCTTGTCGATGCCGCCCACGAGCAGCCGCTTGTGATACAGCTCCAGCGCGATGCGCAGGTAGAAGTCGCAGCCGAGCGCGTTGTGAAAGGTCTTGAACGGCTGCGCCGCCGCGCCGCCGGGAATGGCCTGCATGGCGGGCGTCTCCACCTCCACGTAGCCGCGCCCGTGAAAGAACTGCCGAATCTCATGCACGATGGCGCTGCGCTGGAGGAAGGTCTGCTTCACCTCGGGATTGCCCATGAGGTCGAGGTAACGCTGGCGGTAACGAATCTCGGTGTCCTCCAGCCCGTGCCACTTCGCGGGCGGCGGGCGCAGGGCTTTGGCGAGGATGACGAATGGGGGTTGGGACTGCTCGCGCGAGACGCGCTCGCTTGCGGGCGGGACGCCCGCGATCCCCGGGACATCGGTACCACCGAGCTTGATGCTCGGCTCGTTGGTCTTGGTGCGGAACATCGTGCCCGTGACGCCGACGAAATCACCGAGGTCAAGGTGCTTGAAGATGTCGAACTGCTCGTCGCCCAACGCTTGCTTCTGCGCGTAAATCTGCACCCGCCCCGACTGGTCGCGCACGTCAATGAAGATGGACTTGCCCATGTCGCGATGCGCCGTGATGCGCCCGGCGACAGAGACTTTTGTGCCTTCGGGAATTTCACCTTTGTCGAACTTCGAGCGCGCGTCGTCGCACGTATGGTCAGGCGTGAACTTGTTCTTGAACGGATCGATGCCCTTCTCGCGCAGCTTGGCGAGCTTATCCCGGCGCTCTTTGATGAGCGAGTTCTCCGACGGCGGTTGCGGTTGTTCCATAAAGACGGGAGATGAAACACGCTGGCGGGCGTGTGTCCAACTGAGAAATACCGCGAGGAAAGAACACAACTGCGAAACGCTGAGTGCCATTCTCCCTCTCCCCTCAACGGGGAGAGGGCCGGGGTGAGGGGTGAGAACGGCTGAACGTCTCGACATTTCAAAGCCTCTTGGCAGCACCGCCCCTCACTCTCAATCCTTCTCCCCGTTGAGGGGAGAGGGAAGCCGGAAGGACTGTCCTGTCACTTGCAATCACACTCATTTGAAATTTGCAGGTTGGAGTTTGTTTGGAGTTTGGTGTTTGGTATTTGGAGTTTGCCACCGGGCCTGTAGCTCAACGGTTAGAGCAGGGGACTCATAATCCCTTGGTTCTCGGTTCGAATCCGAGCAGGCCCACCACTTCGTGGAAATCCGAAGGGCGAATGTCGAATGATGCCGGGAGCCAGCGATGCAAGAGCCGGACGATTGCTGGTTTTGAACAAGGTGAACGGACCAGTTCCTCATCACTTACACGATCACGGAAAGAAAAAATCCTTCGCCCTTACGTCGCGGGCTTGGATCGACGGTGGACAAGGCCGAAACGCGGCAGGGACGGGCTGGCACGGACATTGATGACGGGCGGCTTCTCAGCCGGAACAACGGTTTCGAAGATGGCGTTTTCGGTTTCCGGGTCGGGACAGGGACGGCGCGAACAGACAGCAAGAGCCAGGACGAACAGCAACGACACTGCGAACCAAAACACTCCTAAAATGATGAGAAAGATTCCCATACCGCCCTTTCTCGGAACTGACCCAAGATCGCACGTTTCAAAGGCAGCGCAACTGTCCGCCGCCTTTTATATGGCCTTCCCACGCAGGCGCAAACTTCCTCCGTGCGCTGACAATTCTTTTACAAACGACTCACCTCGCGATGACAACTTGATCGCGAGGCGAGTGCAGGTTGGAGCGTATGAAAACAAAATTACTTTGCGGCGCTGGCCTTGTGGCCGCCGCCATTTCGTTGCGCCTCTTCGCGTCCGGGAATGCGAACGAGGAATTCGTCGCCCACGAGTGGGGCACTTTCACATCGGTGCAGGGCGCCGATGGCATCCAGATCGAATGGAACCCAATCATCAAGACGGACCTGCCGGAGTTTGTTTACACGCGGGACAATCGTCAGAATGGATTTCCCAAGGGGCATCAGACGCTCGACGTTTTCAACAAGGGCGCGATGCCGAGCTTCGTGCGCATGGAAACGCCGGTGATCTATTTCTATTCTGATCAAGCACGCACCGCCGACGTGCGCGTGCAGTTTCCGCAGGGACGCATCACGGAATGGTATCCGCAGGCGACGCGTTTCGGACCTTACCTCACGACCAACAAAGCGGAGGCGAAAGAGGCGAACCGTTCGTTCATCGAATGGACGGGAGTAAAGATCCTGCCTCGCGCCACCAAGGAAATTTCCGCTGACCAGTTGATTCGCGACAAAGTGGAAAAGAGCGAGAACCATTACTACGCGGCGCGGGAAACGGATGCGAACTTCCTCCGCGTGGCTGCGCCGTATGCGCGCAGCGGCGTCGAGTACGAGCGCGATTTGTTTTATCGCGGCGTTGGTTTCCTTAAGGGGCCGCTCACGTTGACGCTCCAGGCGAACGAGGACGATCTGCTGCTCTCGACGAAGACGGAAACGGTCACCGACCTCTTCGTGCTCAGCATCCGCAATGGGATGGCGCGCTATCAATTCATCGACCGTGTGACGCCGAAGGACGGGCACGCCGTAAAGCTCGAAGCAAAACCCTTCGCGCCGCTGAGCGATGTGCGTCAGAACGTCATGCGCGAAATGGAGGCCGCGCTCGCCAGGCAAGGTCTCTACGCGAAGGAAGCCAAAGCGATGGTGAACACGTGGAAGGATCAGTGGTTTGCGGAGGAAGGCACGCGCGTTCTCTACCTGCTCTCGCCGGCGTGGACGGACAGCACGTTGCCTCTGGAAATTTCTCCGCGCCCGAGCAACGTCGTGCGCGTAATGGTGGGCCGCGCGGAACTGATTACCCCTTCGATGGAGCGGGAGTTGAGCAAGCAAGTCACGCTCTACCATCAGGGTGATGACGACGTGAAGCAGCAGGCGGTGAGCGAAGTCCGTCAGCTTGGGTTGGGCCGTTTCCTTGATCCCGCCGCGCGCAAGATGCTGGGCAAGACTCCACCGAAGGAATTTTCCAACGCCGCGTGGGAACTGGTGCATGAAGCGAGCAAGACGGTCGTCGGCAAAGCGGCTGACGTGGTGGAGAAACAACCCGCGCCGTCTGCGCCCAAGAAAACCGCCACACTTTCCGGCGCGAACGCTCTTGAGCACGCGACGTTTTAAATTAGCGACCAGGGCACGAAGGCACAAAGTTCCGCTTCGTGCCTTGGTGCCTTCGTGGTTAATTTCCCGGCAGCCATCGGATGAAGAAAGTCGCGCTTGTTTTCGTGCTGGCCGTGTTCGCGCCAAGCCTCGTGCTGGCGTGGCTGGCCGTGCGTTCCGTGCGCGATCAGCAGATCATCGTCGCCCAGCAACAGACGCTTCTCTATCAGGGCGTGGCCGATGCGCTGGCGAAGGACGTGCGCGACTTCATGGGCGAACGGCAACGCGAATTCGCGCACACCGTCGAAGCATTGCGCCGCGATCACACCTCGACGGAACTCGCCAGCCTCTTCGATGATTTGCTGCGCGCGCACTGGCCTTATGCCGACGTGGGATTTGCCGTGACGACGGAAGGCAGTGTTCTCTCCCCTTCCCTTTTTGGCCGCGTCGAGGCCCGGCAGTTTCGCCTGAACAACGATCGTTTTCTGTGCGCGGGTGAACCGGTGCAGGTCTATTGGAACAGTCCCAAGGGCGCCATCAATCTTTCCAAGCTCGACTTGAAGGAACCTCATCCGAGCGGGTCGATGACGAACAGCACACGGGAAACAGAGTTGAAAGGCGCGCAACTTCCCGACGTTCCCGGGAAGGGCAAATTCGCGATGGTGAAGGAGACGCCCGCCGCGCAAACGCCGGCCGCGCCGGAGCCAGCAGAATTCAAGGAACTGGTCGGCGATGGTTTTGAGGGCACGGTGGCGCGCTTTCTTCAAAACAAGCTCAAGGTCCTGCTCTGGTATCGTAGCACGCGCGAACCGGAGTTGATCTACGGGGCGCAACTGAACCTCACAAATATTACTTCCGATCTGCAAGCGCTGGTGCGCGCGCCAGAAAGCGTCGCGCCGGACGTCACCGTGGCGCTCTTGAACGATGGCGGAAAAATCGTCGCCGGCGGAGACGCATCGTTCAAACCGGTTGTCACCAGTGAAATCGGTTACGTGTTGCCGCACTGGAAAATCGCGGTGTCACTGATTCATCCGGAAACACTGACCCGAAGCGCAGAAACCCTAAAACTGACGTTGCTCTTGATCGTCATCGTGATGATTGCCGCCATCGCGCTGGGTAGCGCGCTCATCGTCGCCGATCTGAAGCGCCAGCTCGCCCTCGCGCGCCAGAAGACGGACTTCGTCAGCAACGTTTCGCACGAGTTGAAGACGCCGCTCACGAGCATTCGCATGTTCTCGGAATTGTTAAGCGAAGGAAAAGTAGCGGACGAAACGCAGCGAAAGCATTTTCTCCAAATCATCGGCAGTGAAACGGCGCGGCTCACCCGGCTCATCAACAACGTGCTCGACTTCGCGCGCATGGAGCGCGGCGAGAAGGAATACAAGTTCACGCGCTGTGACTTGCGGCAGACTATCCTCGACACTGTCGAGAGCTTTCGACCGCAGTTGGAAGCGAAGGGCTTCATGATTACGACCATGCTCCCGGATGAGAGTGTTGAAGTGGACGGGGATTGTGACGCGCTGGCCCAAGTGCTGGTGAATCTGATCTCCAACGTCGAAAAGTATGCGTCAGCGGGAAAGGACCTTACGCTCCGGCTAACGGCGTCCACGGATCCTTCAGTCAAGCTGTTTGGTTCAATCCAACTTCGCGTGCAGGACCGCGGTCCAGGCGTGCCACACGGTGCGGAGGAAAAGATTTTCGAGCAGTTCTATCGTGCGCATGATTCGTTGAGCAGCGGGATTCAAGGTTCGGGCCTCGGCCTCACTTTGGCGCGGCAGATCGCGCGGGCACACGGCGGAGACTTGCGCTATGAACCTCGCTATGGCGGCGGGAGTAGCTTCCTGCTGACAGTGCCGGTGACAACCAGGAAAGCATGAATCCCAAAATCTTGATTGTTGAGGACGACCTGAACATTTCGTTGGGACTCGAAACCATTCTCAAAGGAGAAGATTTCGAAGTGGTGGTTTGTCATCGTGGAGACAAGGCGCTGGAAGCGGTGAGCAAACATCGTCCTGCACTGCTCGTGCTGGATGTCATGCTGCCCGGGGCCAACGGCTTCGACATCTGCAAACAGATCCGCGCGAAGAAAATCACCACGCCGATCCTCATGCTCACCGCGAAGGGGCAGGAACTCGACAAGGTGATCGGCCTCGACTCCGGCGCCGACGATTACGTGACCAAGCCGTTTGGCGTGCGGGAATTGGTCGCGCGCATTCACGCCCTGCTCCGCCGGGCGGACGGCACAGCGCAACATTCAGCGGCCACGAACGGCGTCTTTCGCATCGGCGCAAACGAAGTGGACCCGAAGAGGCTCCTATTGAAGCGCGGCAAAACCACCGAGGAACTGACGGCGCGCGAACTGAAAATTCTGCAGTTGATGCAAGCGCATCCCGGCGAAGTGTTCTCGCGCGACCGGTTGCTCACCGAGGTCTGGGGCTACAATTATTTCGGCACCACGCGCACGCTCGATCAGTGCATCGTCCAGGTGCGGAAGAAACTCGGCGACTCTGGGGATGCGCCGAAGCACCTGCTCACGGTGCATGGCGTGGGATACAAGCTGGCACTGTGAGGCGGCGTGAAACCGCGTGAGCGCCGCGCCCTCGAATCAGCCCCGCCTTCCACGGCTCAAGGATTCGGGTGACAACCAAGTAACAATTTCGTTCCTTATTGGCAAAAAAGATTTGTTCGCCAACAGCCCTTGGGAGTAACCTCGCCCCACCCAAAGCCATGATGCCTGACGCTATGCCTCTTCTCGCACGCCTGTGCCAACGCACGCCCGGCATCAAAATTGTCATGTCTATGAGAAAAAAATCCGCCCTCACTACTGTTCCCAACTCGCTCGTCGCCGCCGCGCTGTTTACCTTGTTGCCGCTGCTGTTATCGGCGTCGGAGGTCACATTCATTCCTCCCGGCACCACCGATCGCGTGGGTAATCCTGCAGGCTCGCCCAATTGGCGTTACCGGCTGGGCACAAGCGAGGCTTCTTCACCCATCGACGCGTGGCGCACGAACAGCTTCGTGGAAGATGGAAGCTGGAGCACCGGTGCGCTGCCCCTCGGCTATACCACGGCGGCCAACGACCCGAATGGTTACGAGGCGACTTTGGTCACGGCGGTCCCGGCCGCGACGACGTGCGTTTATCTGCGCAGGGTTTTCCTCGTCACCAACTACCTTTCGTTTGCTTCGCTCACTGTGAACGGCTTCGCCGATGACGGCGTGGTCGTGTGGATTAACGGCCGTGAGGTCGCGTCGCGCTTTCAATGTTGCACGGCTGGCGCGGACCCGAATGCGCCAACGTTTGATGCGCTCGCCACTGCCGCCCTGGAATCGCTGCCTTTCAATTTCGTTGTCGCCAATGACGCCGCCGGGCCGCTCGTCGAGGGCACGAACGTTTTGTGCATCCAGCTCTTCAACGCCAATAACACAAGCAGTGATCTGGTGCTCGACGTCTCGTTGAGCGCCACGGTGGATGATGTTTCGCCCGTGGTGAGCAGCCAGGCCCCGCAAGGCGGCTCGACCCTGCTGTCACTCAACGCTATCCAGGTGAATTTCTCCGAGGCGGTGATCGGCGTGGATGCAGGCGACCTGCTGATTAATGGAGCGGCGGCAACGAACCTGATCAATGTTTCACCCTCGGTTTACACGTTTGAATTTTCGGAGCCGGCCACGGGCGTTGTTTCCGTGGCCTTCGCTTCCCTGCACGCCATCGCGGATCCGAATGGCAATCCGTTCACGACCAGCACCTGGAACTATTTGTTAAACCCGAACGCGGTGGTCTCTTCGGTTTATATCTCCGAGTTCCTGGCTTCGAACAATGGCAATGGCACCAATGCGTTGCGCGATGAGGATGGCGAAGCCTCGGACTGGATCGAGTTGCGCAATCCCGCCGCAGCCCCGGCCAGCATCGGCGGCTGGTATCTGACCGATGCGACCAACACGGTGGCCAATCCGAACAACCTGACCAAGTGGCGCATCCCCAACGGTACGACGGTCCCCGGCAATGGTTATCTCGTGATCTTTGCCTCGGGCAAGAACCGCACGAACAATTTGGCCAAGTTGCATTCCAACTTCAACCTCAGCGCTGGCGGCGAATACCTGGCGCTCGTGGATGCCAATACGAATGTCGTCTCGGAGTTTTATCCAACTTATCCCGCGAATCAGATCCAGAACGTCTCCTATGGCCGCGATCAGGCGGACCCGAACATCCTTGGTTTCTTCGCCGTGCCGACGCCAGGTGCGGCCAACAACGCCGGTTCCGATCCTTCGCTGGATGTGCAGTTTTCCCGAACCGGCGGGACGTTCTCGGGCTCGTTCCTGCTGAGCCTGACCTCGGCGGTTCCCAATGCGGTCATTCGCTACACCATCGTCAGCACGTCCCAACGTGTCACCAATGCCACTGACATTCCCACCGCCAGTTCCACGCTTTACAACGGCCCGATCACCATCAACAACTCGGTGCAAGTCGTCGCACGCGCTTTCCCGGCCAGCCCCGGCTCTTTTCCGGGCGCGCCGCGCACCGAGTGCTACTTCCAAGTAGCGCCTGGTATCACCAACTTTGTCTCTACTTTGCCCATCGTCATCATTCACATGGTTGGCGCTACGACGCTTTCCGGCGGGTATCCTGATGTGGACAACTCCGTGATGATCACCTGCATGGACAACAACACTCCGTCCGGCCTCGCCTCCATCATGGATCCGCCCCAAATGATCAAGCGGGCCGGACTCAATCTGCGCGGCTCCAGCACGCAGCCGTTCCCGAAATCGAGCTACGCCATTGAGTTCTGGGACGAGTTCAACGACGACGAGGAGGCCTCCTTCGCCGGACTGCCGCAGGAATCGGACTGGGTGCTTTACGCGCCGAACCAGTTCGACCTTTCCATGATGCACAACCAGATCATGCACCAATTAGGCCGTGACTTTGGTTACTACTCTTCGCGCACCCGCTTCGTAGAAGTGTTCTTTCGCAACAACACCGGCGCCATCACCGCGACCACCAATTCCACGGCTGGGGGCATGGGCGATTACAACGGCGTGTACGTGCTGGAGGAAAAAGTGAAGCGCGACGGCAATCGCGTGGACATCGACATCCTCCAACCCGAACAGACGAACGCCGCGGCGATCACAGGCGGGTATCTCCTCAAAGTCGATCGCACGGACGGAAACGAGCGCACCTTTGTGGGCGGCGGCATGACCATCAATTACCAGGAGCCGGACGGCTTGGAAATGGTCACACCGGCGCGTACGGCTCAAGCCAATTACATCAAGGCCTACTTGGATAACATGAACAACGGCCTCCAGGGCGCCAATCTCATCAACGTCAACAGCACCAACCATTACTCGAACTATCTCGATGTGGACGCGACCATCGACCTGCACATCGGAAACGTCATGGTGATGAACGCCGATGGCTATCGCCTAAGCGGCTACATGTACAAACCGCGGGGCGGGAAGCTCATTGCGGGTCCGCTGTGGGACGTGGATCGCGGCCTCGGCACGCTGCGCGGGGATCAGCGCACGTTCAATCCCCGCTCATGGCAGTCGTATGACGCCTCGGCCTGCGGCGGCACGGATTACGGCACGGACTTCTTCGGCGGATCGTCGGTCAACACCTGGTCGTGGTTGAACCGCTTGTTCTCGGACGTGGATTTCTGGCAGCGCTGGATTGATCGATATCAGGAAAAGCGGACATCCTCTCTCGAAACCAATCGACTCGCCGCCATCGTGGATGGCTTCGCCACCGAAGTCCGCGAAGCGCAGGTGCGGGAACAGAAACGCTGGACCGGCGGCGGAGCATCGGACACCAGCCCGCGCTCCGGCCTCCAGTTCAGTTGCAACAGCGTTTACACTCACGTGTTTCCCACTCCTGGCACCTATCAGGGCGAGGTTGATTTCCAGAAACGCTGGCTGTTGGAGCACGTTCATTTCATGGACACCAATCTCCTCAACCGTCCGTCGCACAATTTGCCCGAGGGACAGGTGCCGCTGGGCGCCGTCATGACGCTCGCCGACAACTCGGGCAAGGCCGGCACGCAGATTTACTACACGCTCGACGGCAGCGACCCGCGTGGCTTGCAAGGCGTGATTAATCCCGCGGCTTTGCTTTACACCGCGCCGATCACCATCACCAACAACGTCCGCATCCGCGCTCGCGCGCGAAACCTGGCGCACAGCAACCTGACCGGAACAACTCCGAGCGGCTCCCGGAACCCGATTGTCAGCACGCCCTGGTCCGGCGACGTCGCGCGCACTTACTACATCACACTTCCGCCGCTGGTGATCAGCGAACTCATGTTCCATCCCGCCCCGTCCGCTTCGCTGTCGGACACGAACGATCCGGACAATTTCGAGTATGTGGAATTGAAAAACATCGGGAGCAACACGCTGAACCTCGCCGGCTTCCGGTTCACCAATGGCATCACCTTCACGTTCACCGCGACGAATGGTGTGACGAATGTGGCGCCCGGCGGCTACGTGTTGATCGTGAAGAACCTGGCTTCGTTCACGGCTCGTTATGGCGCCAAGACCAATATCGCCGGCGTGTTCCAGGGCAACCTCGATAACAGCGGTGAACGCATCACCTTCGTCGGCCCGCGGCTCGAACCCATTCTCGATTTCAGCTACGGCGATAATTGGTATCCGCTCGCCGATGGGCTCGGGTTCTCGCTCGTGATTCTCGATCCCACCGCGCCGCTTAACACGTGGGACGAGAGCCAGAGCTGGCGCATCAGCGCCGGTGAGAATGGTTCGCCGGGCGTCGTCGATCCGGCTCCGCCGCCGATCCCGGTCATCTTCGTCAACGAAGCGCTCACGCACACCGATCTGCCCGACGTGGATACGATCGAGTTGTTCAACCCGGGCGCGACCGCCGCGAATATCAGCGGCTGGTATCTGACCGATGACCCGAGCGAGCCGAAGAAGTATCAGATCCCGAATGGGACGACGGTTCCGGCTGGTGGGTTTCTGCTCATCGATGAGACGGAGTTCAACGGCGGACAGAACGGTTTCGCCCTTGGCTCCGACGGCGACGATATTTATCTCTTCTCCGCCACCAACGCTCTCCTGACCGGATGGGCGCACGGCTTCGAGTTTGGCCCCGCCCAGAATGGCGTGACGTTCGGACGTTACGTGACCAGCCAGAACCGCGATCACTTCGTCGCGCAAGCCACCAACACGCTCGCCGCTCCGAATTCTCTGCCCTTGGTGGGACCAATCGTGATCAGCGAGATCATGTATCACCCCGTGGATTCGCTGGCCGGCACGAACCTGGTGGACAACTCGCTCGATGAGTTCGTCGAGCTTTACAACATCACCACCAACGCGGTGGCGCTGTATCACCCAACGAACCTCGTGAGCACCTGGCGGCTGAGCAGCGGCGTGGACTTCAACTTCCCCACCAACACCAGCATCGCGCCGACCAGTTTCGTGTTCGTCGTGAATTTCAATCCGAACACGAACTTAACGCAGCTCGCGGCCTTCCGGGCGAAGTATGGCGTGGCGGCATCGGTCCCCGTTTTCGGTCCTTACGGCGGCAAGCTCGACAACTCGGGCGAGACCGTCCGCCTGGGCCGGCCCGATAATCCGAACATCGACGGCGTGCCTTACATCGTCGTGGATGAAATCGAATATGAAGACAACGGCGCCTGGTCTTCGACCGCAGATGGCATCGGTGCTTCCCTTCAGCGCCTCGTTCTGAAGGATTACGGCAACGACCCCACTAATTGGGCGGCCGCGACTCCCAGCGCCGCGGCGCCGTTCGCGGGCGGCACGCCGCCGGTCATCACGCAACAGCCGGCGAACGCCTCGCAGTTCCTGGCAGGCACAACCAACTTCATCGCCTCCGTGAGCGGCGCGGGCGTCTCGATTCAATGGCGCTTCAACGACAATCCCATTCCGGGAGCGACGAATGCCGTGCTCACACTCTCGGACATTCAGCACATTCAGGGCGGCGCGTACAACTTCGTGGCCTTCAACAGCGCGGGTTCCGCTTTCAGCTCGAACGCGATGCTGACCGTCATCACGCCGGTGTTCTTCACCGTGCAACCGGCGAGCCAGAATGTGCAGCCTGGCACCAATGTCACGATCAGCGCGCAGGCGGTGGGCAATGGCCCGGTGCGTTATCAGTGGCGCTTTCAAG
>Ga0193753_10001231_pt1 | contig 22344 bp, 26 predicted proteins | sample H1c2metaG_FD_144925 | JGI IMG/M metagenome (GOLD analysis project Ga0193753, IMG submission 144925) | Soil microbial communities from a riparian zone of the East river system, Colorado, United States - H1c2 | ecosystem: Environmental > Terrestrial > Soil > Riparian zone | place: USA: East... | reverse complement strand
ATCTCCACGACGCAGCGTCGTCACACGAATTGGAAGTGGCATGGACGAACCTAGCACCACTGTGGTTATTACTCAAGCTATTTCTGCTTCATACCACTAGGGACAACTCAGGTCTCAGGTCTCAGGTCTCAGGTCTCAGGTCTCAGGTCTCAGGTCTCAGGTCTCAGGTCTCAGATGCTGCCGGCTCGGTTGTTACTCCCATCCTCAGACCAGAGACCAGAGACCTAGAGTGCCTTTTCACACCGGCCGCGCTATTCAGCCACGCCGCCGCCAGCCCCGGCAATTAACTTTGAGCTGTGAAAGCCAAAACCACCTACCGCTGCACCGAATGCGGCGCTGACCACGCGAAATGGCAGGGACGCTGCGACACGTGCGGCGAGTGGAACACGCTCGTCGAGGAAGTCGTCGCGCCGAAAGTCGCGTCGAGCGGAGGCGGAGCGGCGCGGCGAATCGGTGGCACGCGCACACTCGCCGAAGGCGGCAGCGTCGCGCTCACACCGCGGTTGCGCGACGTGCAGGGCTCCGACGCCAAACGATGGAAGACCGGCCTCGACGAATTCGACTTCGTCCTTGGGGGCGGCATCGTGCCCGGTTCGATGATTCTCATCGGCGGAGAACCAGGCATCGGAAAGTCGACGCTATTGTTGCAGGTCGCGGCACGTCTCGAAGACGGCGGTCACGCCACGTTGTATTCGTCGGGTGAAGAATCGCCGCTGCAAATCAAACTTCGCTCGGATCGCCTCGCCGATACCGCGGCGGCGGTGTCGCTGCTGAGCGAAACGAATCTCGAGACGATTCTCGCAACGTCTGCCGCCGCCGCGCCCGCGGTGCTCATCGTCGACTCGATTCAAACCGTCTACACGGGCGATCTCGAAGGCGCGCCGGGGAACGTCGGGCAGGTCCGCGAATGCGCCGCGCGACTCATGCGCTACGCCAAGGAGAGCGGCACCACGGTCTTCGTCGTCGGACACGTGACGAAAGGCGGCGGCATTGCCGGGCCCAAGACGCTCGAGCACATCGTCGACACGGTGCTGTATTTCGAAGGTGAGAGCACGCTCGACCACCGAATTCTGCGCGCGACGAAGAATCGGTTCGGCAGCGTCGACGAGATCGGCGTCTTTCGCATGTCGGAGAATGGACTCGAGCCGGTCGCCAATCCATCGGCGCTGTTCATGGGCGATCGCGCGAGCCATGCGTCGGGAAGCGCGATCACTGCGTTGCTCGAAGGCACTCGTCCGGTGCTCGTCGAGGTGCAGGCGCTCGCCGCGAAAGCTGGTTTCGGAACACCGCAGCGCGTCGCCACGGGATTCGACGGCCGGCGTCTCGCGCTCTTACTCGCTGTGCTCGACAAACGCGCCGGTCTCTCGTTCGCGCAGCTCGATGTCTTCTTGAACGTCGTCGGTGGAATGCAACTGCACGAGCCGGCCGGCGATCTCGCCGTCGCGGCAGCGCTTGCGTCAAGCGTCTACGACCGTCCGTTGCCACAAGATGCCATCTTCATCGGAGAAGTCGGACTTGGCGGCGAGGTACGCGCGGTCTCGCAGGCGGAGCGCCGCATCGCCGAAGCGGCCAACATGGGGATGCATCGCGTGTACCTCGCCGAGCGTGGAATACCGAAGCGCGTGAGTCGTGACGTCGAGTTGTTCGGTGTGCGAACGATTCAGGACATGTTGCGCGGAGTGTTTGCGTGAGCGCACCGAAGGCCAGGCCGGTGCGAGACGTCGGCGTGGTGATTGTCGCCGGCGGCAGCGGGAGCCGTGCGGGTGGAGCGGAGCTGAAACAGTTTCGTTGGGTGGCGGGGAAGCCGGCGTTGCTGCACAGTCTTCAAACGTTCATGTCGCGGCCCGACGTCATCTCCGTTGTGTGTGTCATTCCGCGCAACTACGTCGCCGACCCGCCTCCGTGGATTTTTCAATGCGACGTGGACCGGCTCATGCTCGCTCCCGGCGGCCGATCCCGAACCGAGTCCGTGGCCAACGGCCTCGAGGATCTGCCTGACGAAGCGAGCATCGTTCTCATTCACGACGCGGCCCGTCCGCTCGTCGGCGATGACACGATCGAACGCGTCGTGTCGTCCGTGCGCGCCGGAACCGCGACGATCGCGGCGTTGCCCGTAGTCGACACGCTCAAAGAAGTTGGCGACGACGGCCAAATCACGCGGACCGTCGAGCGCGAACGCCTCTGGCGCGCGCAGACTCCGCAAGGGTTTCCGCGCGAGGTGATCGTGCGCGCCCACCGCGAGGCCAAGGCGCAGCGCCTGTCGGCGACGGACGACGCAGCGCTCTGCGAACGACTCGGAATTCCCGTGTGCGTGGTGCGGGGCAGCGAGCGGGCAATGAAGATTACCGACGAGTCGGACTTTGCGCGGGCGGAAGCACTCTTTACGCTTCCGGAATGAGAACGGACGAACTCTCCATTCCGTTTTGGTCCGCCGAGGAGGTCGAGGCGGCGTTGCGCGACACGCTCGCGCATATCGAGGCGCGTCGCGTACTCGCCTATCCAACGGAAACGGTATACGGCTTCGGCGGTGGGATCGATCGCGATTCCGTCGATGCGCTTGTTGCCATGAAAGAGCGGCCGCCGGCGAAGCCGTTTCTGCTGCTCATTGCCGGCGCGGACATGCTCGACCGCCTCGATCTCAAGCTGCCGAGCTACGCGGCGAACCTCATCGCGCGTCACTGGCCGGGGCCGCTGACGCTCGTGCTCTCCGGCGGCGAGCACCGCGTGCCGGAGCGGTTGCGCGGACCCGAGGGCGGCGTGGCGGTGCGATGGACGAGCCATCCGGGCATCGCGCGCCTGGTGCGGGCGCATGGGGACGCGATCACATCCACGAGCGCGAACCGCCCGGGGGTTCCGCCCGCCACGTCAGCCGCAGAGATTCTTTCGCAGTGGGGGGATGCGGTGGCGCGCGGCAAATTGCGCGTGCTCGACGGCGGGACCTTGATTCCGTCGCCGCCGTCCACCGTTCTCGACTGCACCGGCCGGCTTCCGCGCGTCATTCGGCCAGGTGCGATCTCGGCGAGCATACTTCGCGAGAGCGTTCCCAATTTGATCGGAGACGCCTGAGCGTTATGAGAATTCTATTCGTCTGCACCGGGAATACCTGCCGGAGCCCGATGGCCGAAGCGATCGCGAGGAAGGTCGCCATCGAGCGCGGGCTTCAGGACGTGGAGGCGATCAGCGCAGGCACGAGTGCGCATGACGGCGCGCCGGCGAGTGACGGCGCGCTCCTCGTTGGACTCGAGCGGAACATGGACCTGGGTGGACATCAAGCCCAAACGCTCACGCGCGATCTCGTAAGCGAGGCTGACCTAATCTTGGCAATGGGCCCGCACCACCTCGAGCGGATCGAAGCACTCGGCGGAGGAGCCCGTGCGTTTTTGCTCTCCGAGTTTGCGTCGCGCGGCGCCACGTTCCGCGCGATCAACGATCCGGTTGGCGCCGAGCTCGATGTCTATCGCGCGACGGCTGATGAGCTCGAGCAGGAGATTCGGCGCGTGCTCGATCGAATCGCCGCGGAGCGAGGCTCCGACGCGGCCTGATGGACATTCCCGGGCGGTTGGTGTTGCTCGGACATCCGGTCAGCCATTCGCTTTCTCCGAAGATGCACAACGCCGCGCTCGCCTCGGCAGGAATCGACCTTCGGTATGAGGCGCTCGACGTGGCGCCGTCGGCCTTCGAGCGCGTGCTGGAGGGACTGCGCGCGCAACGCGCGGCCGGCAACGTCACCGTGCCGCACAAGGAGCGCATGTTCGCGGCCTGCGACACGCTCACCAGTCTCGCCAAGCGTGTGGGGGCGGTGAACGTGTTCTGGACGGATGCGTCGGGGCAGCTCGTCGGCGACAACAGCGATGTGGGCGGATTCGACCGCGCGGTCACGACGCTGCTTGGACGCGCGCCGAGCGATCTCTCGGTGGGCGTCATCGGCGCGGGCGGCGCTGCGGCGGCCGTGCTGGCGGCGGTCGAGCGCTGGCCCAGGTGTTACGCGCACGTTTTCAATCGCACTCCTGAACGCGCGCGACTCCTGTCTGAGAGATTCAGCGCCGTCGCGCAACCGGTTGATGACATCGGTGTGATCGCGGGCGCACAGCTTGTCGTCAATGCAACGTCCATCGGACTGCGGGACGACGCGATGCCGATCGATCCCGACATGCTCATCGGCGAGAGCGTGGTCATCGATCTCGTGTATCGGCCCGGCGAAACCCATTTCGTGCGCGCGGTGCGAGAGCGCGGCATCGTGGCAACCGATGGACTCGGCATGCTCGTGGAGCAGGGCGCGCTTGCGTTCGAGACATGGTTTGGCGTAACGCCCAATCGCGAAGCGATGTGGGACGCGCTCGAACTGCGCCGGGAGCGTCGTTAGAGATTTCGCAACTCGTCGGTCGGGCACGCGTGACCGCCGCCCTGGGTGCGATGGCGGATCTACTCTTGCCGCGAGCCTGCGCCGTCTGCGAGCATTTGCTCGACCGGAACGAACGAGAGATGGTATGCGGCCGCTGTTGGGCGCGCGTCCCAACGCTGCCGGCTCCGGTGTGTGGTCGGTGCGGGCATCCGACGCATTTCGGGCAGACATGCCGTTGGTGCCCGCTGCTACCGCCGTACGTGCGTGCCGCACGCAGCGTCTGCTGGGCCGCGGGCGACATCGGACTCGGCGTCGTTCATGCGCTCAAATATCGGGGATGGGACCGCGTCGCCGCCGGTATGGCGGCTCGAATGGCGCGGCTCGATTGGCCCGTGGATGTCGTCGAAGAGCGCCGCGCGCTCATTCCGGTACCGCTGTCCAGCAAACGGCAGCGACAGCGCGGCTACAATCAGAGTGAACGTCTTGCGGCGTCGCTGTCGCACCTCTGGGGTGTGCCGATGTGGGCCGATGTTCTTACGAGAACTCGCCACACGGAGACGCAAACGCAGTTGACACCAGGGGACCGTCTCCGCAACGTTTCGGGCGCATTTCGCGCCGGCGCATCGGCGCGGAATGCATTGCGCGGCGCGCATGTCGTTGTCGTGGACGACGTCGTGACGACCGCCGCTACCCTGAATGCGTGCGCCGCCGCGCTCTGCGATGGTGGTGCGCGCATCGTGAGTTTTGTGACCTTCGGCCGGGCGCCGGCACTTGGCGACCGGTGGTAATCCAACAGGAGAGACGGGGATGGCTATTCGTGTCGGTATCAACGGCTTCGGACGCATCGGACGGCAGGTGCTCCGGGCTGCCAAACAACAGGGTGTGGCGGACATCGAGTTCGTAGCAGTCAACGACCTCACGGACACAAAAACCCTCGCCCACCTGTTCAAGTACGACTCAGTGCATCGCACGTATCAGGGCGACGTCGAGGCCGGAACCGGCTCCATCATGGTGGACGGCGACGAGATCAAAGTTTTCGCCGAAAAGGATCCGGCCAGCCTTCCGTGGAAGGATCTCGGTGTCGACATCGTGCTCGAATCCACCGGCCGATTCACGGACGCGACCGCCGCGCGCAAGCACATCACCGCCGGCGCCAAAAAGGTGATCATCTCGGCGCCGGCCAAGGGTGAAGACCTGACGATCGTGCTCGGCGTCAACGAATCGAAATACGACGGCGCCGCTCACACGATTGTCTCGAACGCATCGTGCACCACGAATTGCCTCGTGCCGATGGTGAAGATCATCCGCGACAACTTCGGGTTCGTCCGCGGTTCGATGGTCACGGTGCACAGCTACACGAACGATCAGAACATTCTCGATCTTCCGCACAAAGATCTACGCCGGGCACGCGCCGCGGCGATGTCGATCATTCCGACGACGACCGGCGCAGCGAAAGCGACATCGCTCGTGATCCCTGAGCTCAAGGGCAAGATCGACGGCATCTCGCTTCGTGTTCCAACACCCGACGTGTCGTTCACGGATCTGACGGTGGTGTTGGAGAAGCCCGTGACCGCGGCACAGGTCAACGCGGCCTTCAAGGCCGCGGCTGACGGACCGATGAGCGGAATTCTTCAGTACACCGAAGAGGAGCTCGTCTCGTCGGACTTCATCGGTAATCCGCATTCGTGCATCATCGACGCGAAGAGCACTAACGTCGTAGACGGACTGCTCCTCAAGGTGTCCGGCTGGTACGACAACGAGTGGGGCTACTCCTGCCGTTGCGTGGATCTGCTGCGATACGTCGGCGCGCGCTTGTCATCCTGAGCGCAGTCCCGGTTGTCATCCTGAGCGCAGGGAAGGATCTGCTTTATCATCCATGAATAAAAAAACCATCACAGACCTCCGCGACGATGAAGTCCGCGGGCGACGCGCGCTCGTCCGTGTGGACTTCAACGTCCCGCTCGACGCCGGCCGCATCACCGACGACACGCGCATCCGCGCTGCGCTGCCAACCATTCGCGCGCTGCTCGACCGCGGCGCGCGCGTGATTCTCCTCTCGCATCTCGGGCGGCCAAAAGGAAAACCCGAGGCCAAGTATTCGCTCGATCCGGTCGCACGCCACTTGGGCCAACTGCTCCCCGAAGAAAACGTCGTCTTCGTCGAAAGCACCGACACCGACGAAGCCATCAAGGCGACGAACGATCCCAGCGCACACGTCGTGCTGCTCGAGAATACTCGATTCCTCGGCGGCGAAGAAACAAACGACGAACGGTTGGCGCGCGGCCTGGCGCTCCTCGGCGACTTCTACGTGAACGACGCGTTCGGCTCGGCGCATCGCGCACATGCGTCCACCGAGGGCGTTGCGCATCTTCTCAAGCCGGCCGTCGCCGGCCTCCTCATGAAGCGTGAGCTCGACTATCTCGGCGGCGCGCTCGACAAGCCACAGCGTCCGTTCGTCGCCGTGCTTGGCGGCGCGAAGATCTCCGGAAAGATCGATGTCATCGAGGCGCTACTTCCGAAGGTGGATCGCCTGATCATCGGCGGCGCCATGGCTTGCACATTCTTTAAAGCCATGGGAATCGAGACGGGGAAGTCGCTCGTCGAGCCGGACCGAATCGACATGGCCAAAGATCTGTCGTCGCGCGGCGGCGACACGTTGCTGTTGCCGGATGATGCAATCGTTGCAACAGCGATCGATGCTCCCGCGACCGCGCACAGTGTGGCGCGGAACTCGATTCCTGCGGGCGAAGCCATGTTCGACGTCGGGCCGAAATCGGCAGTCGCATTCGCCGCGGCGATCGCCGGCGCGAAGACCGTCCTGTGGAACGGACCAATGGGCGTGTTCGAGACAAAACCGTTCGACGCCGGAACACGCGCCGTGGCCGACGCGATGGCGGAAGCAACCCGGAACGGCGCGACAACGATCGTTGGAGGCGGCGACTCCGCGGCCGCCGTCGCCGAGTTCGGGCTCGAGGACGCGATGAGTCATGTGTCGACGGGCGGAGGAGCGTCGTTGGAATTCCTGGAAGGCAAAGTGCTCCCAGGCGTCGCCGCGCTCGACGACAAAGCCTGATGCGCGCTCCAGTGTTCGCCGCCAACTGGAAGATGAACCTCGGTCCGTCCGATGCTCGCGCGTTCATGGCTGCATTTGCCGCGCGATGGACGGCACGCAGCGATCGAACGATTGTGTTTTTTCCGCCCGCGGTTTCCTTGAGCGCGGCGGTACACGCACTCGGTGGACGCAACGACATCGCGGCCGGGGCGCAGAATATTTGGACGGAAGACAAGGGCGCGTTCACCGGTGAGACGTCGGCGCCGATGGCGAAGGACGCCGGTGCGCGCTACGTCCTCGTCGGCCACTCCGAACGACGGCACGTGTTCGGTGAGACGGACGCGCAAACAGCGAAGAAGTGCGCGGCGGCCGCACGCCACGGACTCACACCGATTTTGTGTGTGGGCGAATTGCTCGCTGAGCGCGAAGCAGGCACCACAGCTGACGTCGTGCTGCGGCAGTTGCGCGCCGGATTGGCGGATGTGACGCCGGACATCATTGCGCGCATGGCGATCGCCTATGAGCCCGTCTGGGCGATTGGCACCGGTCGCACCGCGACGCCGGCCGACGCCAGTGAAGTGCATGAGAGAATTCGTCTAGCGCTGGTCGAGGGCATCGGGGAACAACAGGCGCGAGACGTTCCCATCCTCTACGGCGGAAGTGTCAGCGCGGCCAACGCTTCGGCGTTGCTTGCCGCAAACGGCGTCGACGGATTGCTCGTTGGCGGAGCCAGCCTGGATGTCGACAGTTGGCTGTCCATCTGCAACACTTGACGAAATGCGCTAAGTGTCGTGATATTTAAGGCTTACATCACGCCAACTGAGTCCGATTTCGAATGCTGTACACCTTCCTGCTTGTTCTCCTCGTCATCGACAGCATCGTGCTGATCGTCGCCGTTCTCCTGCAGGCCGGGCAGGGCGGTGGAATGGCGGCATCGTTCGGCGGCGTCAGTAGCTCGGCGAGCTCGTTCCTCGGGACGCGCCAGACCGGAAATCTTTTGACGAAAGCGAGCTGGTGGTGCGGTGGTCTGTTCCTCGGACTCTCGTTCTTGCTCGCGCTCGCATCCACGCGGAGCCGCGCGCCCAAGTCGGTGCTCGATCAGACGTTCTCGCCGCCTCCAGTGACGTCGCCGTCGAATGCAGCGCCGGCCGCCGGAGCAAACGCGACAATCCCGCTGACGCCCGCGCCAACGACAGCAGCTCCCGCAACGACCACTCCGGCGACCAAGACGCCGCCCGCGCCCGCTCCGGCTCCGAAAAAGCCGTAGCCGCGTGAACGCTCGCAACCGTCGCCCAGGGTTCCTCCTCCTCGAGGACGGAACCCTTTTTCGCGGACGATTCGCCGGCGCCACGACGACGCCGACTGTGGCCGAAGTGGTGTTCACGACGAACATGAGCGGCTATCAGGAAGTCTTCACCGACCCGTCATACGACGGCCAGACGGTGGTGATGACGTCGCCGATGATCGGGAATTACGGCGTCAACACGTCCGATCCCGAGTCCGCTCGTCCGCAAGTCGCGGGCATCGTCGTGCGCGAATTGTCTCGCGCATACTCGAATTGGCGCGCCGAAGGCGACCTTCTGAGCTGGCTCGATGCGGCACAAGTGCCAGCGCTCGAACAGGTTGATACGCGCCGCCTCACTCGACATCTGAGAACGATCGGTTCAATGCGCGGTGTTCTCGCAGAGGGAAGCGAGCCGACGGCTGAGGTGCTGGCGATTTTGGATGCGTGTCCGTCGATGGAAGGTCTCGACCTCGCATCGAAAGTGACGACGAGCAAGCCGTACACGTGGGGCAATCCCCACGCGACGCATCACATTGTGGCGTACGACTATGGGATCAAGCGGAACATTCTGCGGCTTTTCGCTGAACACGGCTGCCGAGTGACCGTTGTGCCCGCGCAGACGACGGCATCGGCAGCACTCGAACTCCAGCCGAATGGCGTTTTTCTTTCCAACGGTCCTGGCGATCCCGCGGCTGTGACCTATGCGCCGGAGACGGTGCGCGGCATCGCGGATAGCGGTGTGCCAATCTTTGGTATCTGCCTGGGACATCAGATCTTGGCTCTCACGTACGGCGCGCACACCGTGAAAATGCCGTACGGCCATCGTGGCGGAAATCATCCGGTTAAGGAACTCGCAACAGGCCGCGTGTTGATCACATCGCAGAATCATGGTTTTGCTGTCGCAGGAACGGTGGACGAGATTCCTGGCGCCGCCGAGCTCGAAGTGACGCACGTGAATCTCAACGACGGATCGGTCGAGGGCCTGCGTCATCGCGAGAAACCGATCTTTGCGGTGCAGTATCATCCGGAGGCTGCGCCGGGGCCTCACGACGCTCGTCCGCTGTTCGACGAATTCATGGATACGGTCCGGTCCCACAGGTCGGCAAGTGGCCCAAACTCTTGACACATAAGAGTTAACGTCGCTAAGTTCGGTATGCGATCCCGGCTCCCCGGGCGCCTGAACACGAGGCTTTTCGAATGACCAAAGCTGACCTGGTCGAGAGAGTCACCGCCCAGATGTCGCGGACCGCTGGGCCGATGATTTCCAAGAAAGATTGCGCTCGCGTCGTCGACGCCTTCCTGGAGTCGATCAAGGAGGCGCTGCAAGGCCAGAAGAACATTGAAGTTCGCGGGTTCGGCACCTTCAAGATTCGCCATCGGAAGACGCGCATGGCGAGAAACCCGCGGACGGGCTCGCCAGTCGAAGTGTCAGCGCGGCCTGTTCCGGTGTTCAAGCCGTCCAAGGAGCTCCGTGCAATGGTCGCCGGAATCGACATCTCCGAGCTCGAGGACGACGTCGAGGAAATGACCGAGGCGTAAAGACTTCGCCGGTATGGTCGAAACAGCGGAGAAACGGCTCGATGCCCCCGCGGCGTCGGGCCGTTCTTGTCTTCCATCTGTGCGGTTTCCAGGGTACATCTCGGTATGAACGTGACCGTCCTCCTCTTTGCTTCGTACGCCGATCGGTTGGGCATGGGATCAATGGCATTCGACCTCACACCCGGCGCGACCGTGGCCGACGTTTTGGGCCGCGTACAAGCGCTGCCTGGCGCCGATCGCCTACCGGGCAATCCGTTGGTCGCCGTCAACGAGCGCTACGCGCGCCGCGATCGCGTGCTCGTGCACGGTGATGAGGTTGCGATCATTCCGCCGGTTGCGGGGGGTTGATGCGGACGCGACTGGTGCATGAGGCCATCGAGACGTCGGCGCTGATCGCGGAGGTTTCACGACACGCGAATGGGGCAGTTGTGTTGTTCATCGGAACGGTCCGCGACGTCAATGGCGGCCGACCGGTCAGCGGAATGGCGTACAGCGCGTACGAATCGATGGCTGAGCGTGAGTTGGCTGACATTGCGCGGGAGGCGAGCGAACGCTACGGCACGCCGGACGTCGTCATCGAACATCGCCTGGGCGAGCTTGAGCTTGGCGAGGCGAGCGTCGCGATCGCCGTCGCGCATCCGCACCGAGGGCAGGCATATGACGCGAGCCGCTATGTGATCGAACAGTTAAAAAAGCGCGTTCCCATTTGGAAGCTCGAGCACTACGAGGATGGGAGTCGTGAGTGGGTGGGTGCGGGAGCTGAAGTGAGCGCCGACAAGGTGCCGCGATGACTGAAAGAAATCCCTCGGTCGAGCAAAACGTCGATCGCCCTGAGGATGGTCGCGCGTTGCGCGACCAATTCGGACGCAGCATCGAATACTTGCGCATCTCCGTCACCGACCGCTGCAACTTTCGTTGCGTGTATTGCATGCCTCTCACCGGCCTGCAGTGGCTGCCGAAGTCCGACATTCTCTCATATGAGGAAATTGCCGACGTCGTCGGTCAACTCGCGCCGCTCGGACTTCGCCGTCTGAGAATCACTGGCGGCGAGCCGACGATTCGTCCGCAGATCCACGAGTTGATTCGGATGCTGCGCGCCGTTGCGGGCATCACGGACATCGCATTGTCGACGAATGGCGTTCGGCTCCCGGAAATTGCGCCGCTCCTTCGCGAGTCGGGGCTCGATCGCATCAACATGAGCGTCGACAGTCTTCGCGCCGACCGCATTGTCGCGATCGCACGGCGCAATCTCAGATTCGATCCCACGAGGGCAGCGATCGCCGCAGAGGAAGCGGGGCTCGATCCGATCAAGCTCAACATGGTCGTGATGCGCGGCGTGAACGACGACGAGGTCGAAGACGTCGCGCGGTTGACGATCGATCATCCGTGGCACGTTCGGTTCATCGAGTTGATGCCAGTTGGCGACATGCGCGAGCTGACGTGGGAGCACGTCGTTCCGAGTGATGAGATACTCGCGCGGTTGAACGCGATCGGTCCGCTCACATCCACGGCCGGTCCGCCGAAGGGCAATGGGCCCGCGGCGTATTATCGCTGGGAAGGCGCGCGCGGATCGATCGGCGTGATCACTCCGATGACGCACACGTATTGCGCGTCGTGCAACCGAGTTCGGCTCACCGCCGACGGTCGTCTGCGCACGTGCTTGTTTGGCAACCACGAGGTCGACTTGCGAGCGCCGCTTCGCGCCGGCCAACCGCTCGAGCCGTTCTTCCGGCAAGCCTTGGCCGACAAGCCCAAGGAGCATGAGTTGTTGCAGATGAAGATCGGCGGACTGCGCGCGCTCTCGCAAGTCGGCGGCTGAGCGATTTCTCTCGACGCGCCGCTACAGAGTTTGGGTCATGCCGATTAACTTTCTGCCCGAACTCACCTTCTAAGCGAATCACACATGGTCAACAAAATTACGGTCGTCGGCGCAGGGAACGTGGGCGCGACGACCGCGCAGCGCGTGGCGGAGAAAGAGCTCGCGCGCACCGTCGTCGTGGTGGACGTCGTCGAGGGAATCCCGCAGGGAAAGGGGCTCGATCAGTGGCAGTCGGCGCCGATCGAAGGCTTCGATTCCCGCATCATCGGCACGAACGGCTACGACGAGACGAAGGATTCGGACGTCGTCATCATCACGGCGGGCATCGCGCGCAAGCCGGGCATGTCTCGTGATGATTTGCTCAACACGAATGCCGGCATCGTGAAGCAGGTGTCGGAGCAGATCAAGCAGACGTCGCCCGACGCGATCCTGATCATCGTGTCGAATCCGCTCGACGTGATGTGCTATGTCGCCAAGGAAGCCTCTGGCTTCCCGCGCGAGCGAGTGATCGGCATGGCCGGTGTGCTCGACACGGCGCGCTATCGCGCGTTCCTCGCCGAAGCGCTCGACATGTCCGTGCGCGACATCCAAGCCATGGTCCTCGGCGGCCACGGCGACACGATGGTGCCGCTCATCTCCTACACGAGCGTGAGTGGCATTCCGGTCACGCAACTGATGGATCGCGCCAAGCTCGACGCGATCGTTGATCGCACGCGTAACGGCGGGGCCGAGATCGTGAAGCATCTCAAGACCGGTTCGGCGTATTACGCGCCGTCGGCCGGCGCGGTGCAGATGGCCGAAGCAATCGTGTTCGACCAACGCCGCATTCTGCCGTGCGCCGCGTGGCTGCAGGGTGAATACGGCATGAAAGATCTCTTTCTCGGCGTGCCGTGTCTGTTGAGCCGCAAGGGACTCGAGCGCGTCATCGAAGTTGAGCTCACGGCGGACGAGCGCACCGCGCTCGAGAAGAGCGCTGAGGCTGTACGGGAGCCGATGCGCGCGATCAAGCTCTAGGCGGTATCGGAGAGGAATGTTTCTCGTCGCGTTCTATCGATCGACGATCGGTAAGAAAGTCATCATGGGGGTCACGGGACTGATCGGTATCGGTTACGTGATCCTCCATATGGCGGGCAACCTCCAGGTGTTCATCTCGCAGGACAAGATCAACAGCTACGGCGCGCTGTTGCACGGCCCGCTCGCTGAATTCACCTGGGCGTTGCGAATCGTGGTGTTTGTAGCCGTCGTGCTGCACGTGCTCATGGCCGCGCAGCTCACGCTGCGATCTCGGGCGGCTCGGCCGATTGCCTATCACCGCAAGGAGCCACAGGTCGCGACGCTTGCCTCGCGGACGATGAAGTGGGGCGGCGTGCTGCTGTTGTTCTTCATCGTCGTGCATCTGTTGCACTTCACGAACGAGATCATCGACCCTGGTGGCTGGCGCGGCGCGACCGACAGCCATGGGAACCGCGATGTCTATGGCAACATCGTCGCGAGTTTCCGGATCTGGTGGGTCGCTGCGTTCTACATCATCGCGATGCTCGCGCTGCTGCTGCACCTCTATCACGGGGCGTGGAGCTCGCTGCGCACGCTTGGCTACGCGAAACCGTCGCCCAATCCGCTGCATCGTCGGATCGCGCTCGCTGTGGCGATCGTCGTCTGGTTGGGCTTCACGATCGTCCCGGTGGCTGTCATCGCCGGACTCATTCGGTAAGCCATGGAGCTTCGGTCGAGGTCCCCATCCGGGCCGCTTGAAAGGAAATGGGACAAGCACCGCTTCGAGATGAAGCTGGTGAATCCCGCGAACAAGCGGAAATACACGGTGATCGTCGTTGGGTCGGGACTCGCCGGCGGTGCCGCAGCGGCGACACTCAGCGAGTTGGGCTACAACGTCAAGTGCTTCTGCTTCCAAGATTCGCCGCGCCGCGCGCACAGCATCGCCGCGCAAGGCGGCATCAACGCCGCGAAGAACTATCAGAACGACGGCGACAGCATCCATCGCCTGTTCTACGATACGATCAAGGGCGGTGATTTCCGTGCGCGCGAGTCGAACGTCTATCGGCTCGCGCAGATCAGTGTCAACATCATCGATCAGTGCGTGGCGCAGGGCGTACCGTTTGCGCGCGAATACGGCGGCCTGCTCGCCAATCGTTCGTTCGGCGGCGCGCAGGTGTCGCGCACGTTCTACGCGCGCGGGCAAACGGGGCAGCAACTTTTGCTCGGCGCCTATCAGGCGCTGGAGAAAGAAATCGCGAAAGGCGGCGTGACGATGTATCCCCGCACCGAGATGCTCGACTTGGTCGTCGTGGGCGGACGCGCGCGCGGCATCGTTGTGCGCGATATGGTGAGTGGGAAGATCGAAACGCATTTGGGCGACGCCGTCGTCCTTGGGACGGGCGGGTACGGCAACGTCTTTTATCTCTCGACCAACGCCAAGGGTTCGAACGCGACGGCGATCTGGCGCGCCTACAAGCGCGGCGCGGCGTTCGCCAATCCGTGCTTCACGCAGATTCATCCGACGTGCATTCCGGTGAGCGGGGAGCATCAGTCCAAGCTCACGCTCATGAGCGAATCGTTGCGCAATGACGGACGCGTGTGGGTGCCGAAGCGAAAGGAAGATTGTGGCAAGCACCCGCAAGACATTTCTGAAGGCGACCGCGACTACTACCTCGAGCGAAAGTATCCGAGCTTCGGGAATCTGTCGCCGCGGGACATCGCGTCACGAGCCGCGAAGGAAGTGTGTGACGAAGGGCGGGGCGTCGGTCCGGGCGGCCGCGGTGTCTATCTCGACTTTAGCGACGCCATCAAGCGTGTCGGCAAAGAGAGGATCGCGGAGCGGTACGGCAACCTGTTTGAGATGTATGAACGCATCACGGATGAGAATCCGTACGAAGTGCCGATGCGCATCTACCCCGCAGTGCATTATACGATGGGCGGGCTGTGGGTGGACTACAATCTCATGAGCACCGTTCCCGGTCTGCACGTGATTGGCGAAGCGAATTTCTCCGACCACGGCGCGAATCGGCTTGGCGCGAGCGCGCTCATGCAAGGCTTGGCCGACGGCTACTTCATCATTCCGGCAACGATCGGCGACTATTTAGGCTCGAACAAATTGGAGCCGGTGACGGGAGACAGCGCTGAAGTGAAAGCGACAGAGCAAGCCGTCCGCGAGCGCACCGAGAAGCTGCTCGCGGCGCAAGGATCGCGCACGGTGGCGTCGTTCCATCGTGAGTTGGGAAAGACGATGTGGGAGTATTGCGGCATGGCGCGCGACGCCGCTGGGCTGCGGCAGGCGCTGGAGATCATCCCACGGCTTCGTGAGGAATTTTGGAATGACGTGCGCGTCCCCGGCACAGGCGCCGAATTGAACCAGTCGCTCGAGCATGCGGGGCGCGTGGCGGATTTCTTCGAGCTCGCCGAATTGATGTGCCTGGACGCGTTGCACCGCGAAGAATCGTGCGGCGGCCATTTCAGAATGGAGCATCAGACGCCGGACGGCGAAGCGTTACGTCACGACGACACGTTCGCCTATGCGGCTGCTTGGGAGTTCGCCGGGGAAGGGAAGGCGCCGATTCTGAACAAGGAGCCGCTCGTGTTCGAGAACGTCGCGCTTTCGCAGCGTTCGTACAAATAGCCTACTCGGAATCAGGCGATCGAATGAATCTCACGCTGCACGTGTGGCGACAGTCGGGACCGAACACGAAGGGGACGCTCGAGCGCTACGAAGCGCGCGACATCAGCCCCGACATGTCGTTCCTCGAGATGCTCGACGTCGTGAACGAAGGGCTGGTCGAACGCGGGCAGATGCCAATCGCGTTCGATCATGATTGTCGCGAAGGAATCTGCGGCTCGTGCGGCATGATGATCGACGGCGTGGCGCATGGTCCCATGAAGGGAACGGCGACCTGCCAGCTGCACATGCGAAGCTTCGCGGACGGCGCGTCGATCTACATCGAGCCGTGGCGGTCGAAAGCGTTCCCGGTCATCAAAGATCTCGTCGTCAATCGGGGTGCATTAGATAGAATCATCGCGGCGGGCGGATTCATCTCTGCACCCACGGGGAGCGCGCAGGACGCGAACAACATTCCCGTACCGAAGCTGTCAGCTGAGGATGCGATGGATGCCGCGGCGTGCATTGGGTGCGGTGCGTGTGTGGCGGCCTGTCCGAACGGATCCGCGTCGTTGTTCACGGCCGCGAAGATTTCACATCTGGGATTCTTGCCGCAAGGGCAGCCCGAGCGGAGCCGGCGGGCGTCCCGCATGGTCGCACAGATGGACGTCGAGGGGTTCGGGCACTGCACATTGTACGGCGAGTGCCAGGATGCATGCCCGAAGGACATCAGCATCGACACGATTGCGCGGATGAACCGCGATTTTGTGGTGGCGTCGGTGACGACGCGGGAAGAGAAGTCGGTGGCGGGCAGCGGCTGAGCCGGCTGTCGTCCCGACAAGCACAGGTCATCCAGAGCGAAGCGAAGGATCTGCGTTTCGACGCCGTGACCCAAGACCAGATCCTTCGTCGCTGTCGCTCCTCTGGACGACTGGGCTACAACTTCGGCAGCGTCACGCCAACCTGCCCCTGATACTTGCCGGCCTTGTCTTTGTACGACACTTCCGGCTCTTCCTCGCCCTTGAAGAACAACACCTGCGCGATCCCCTCGTTGGCGTAAATCTTCGCCGGCAGGGGAGTCGTGTTCGAAATCTCGAGCGTGACGAATCCCTCCCACTCGGGTTCGAGCGGCGTCACGTTCGTGATGATTCCGCAGCGCGCGTACGTCGACTTGCCGACGGTGACCGTAAGGATATTCCGCGGAATGCGGAAATACTCGACCGAGCGCGCAAGGGCGAAGGAGTTCGGCGGCACGATGCAGACGTCTCCCTCCCAAGCGACGAACGACTTCGGGTCGAATTCCTTGGGATCGACGATCGAGTTCAGCACGTTCGTGAAGATCCGAAACTCGTGGGCGACGCGCATGTCGTAGCCGTACGAGCTCACGCCGTACGAAATGACACCCGTTCGCACCTGCCGACCCTCGTATGGTTCGATCATCTTGTGCTCGAGCGCCATGCGCGTGATCCAGCGGTCGGACATGATTGACATACGAGGTCTCGGGTCTCTGGTCTGAGGTCGGAGGGGCATGGCCGCGTGCACCGAAGCGCGGCAGTTCCGCGACAACTTACCCCAATCGTTCCTCTCCCCACAGGCCTGGCCGACGACCTCGATCTGAAACGACAGTCCTGAGACCTCCGACCAGAGACCAGAGACCTGTCTCAGTCGGTTGACCCGACCTAGTAGCAGAGATAATTTTCGCCCGCTGGACTTAGTGAAAGTTTTCACGAAGTTGGGAGACACATGCTTCACACGTACTTCCCAGTCCTGCTCCTCCTGGGCTTCGTCATCGCGAACGCGGTGCTGATGCTCGGGCTCTCCCACCTCACCCTTCGCCCCCGACCGAGCCCGGTCAAGCAGGCGCCGTACGAATCGGGGATTCCGCCACTCGGCGACGCGCATGAGCGCTTCTCCGTGAAGTTTTACATGGTGGCGGTGCTGTTCATCATTTTCGACATCGAAACCGTCTTCATGATTCCGTGGGGCGCGTACTACCGGCAACTGTCGTGTAGCGTGCCGCTCGCGGACGGCGTCTGCACAGCCGGCCACGTGTCCATGTTCGGGCTCGTGGAAATGCTCGTGTTCATGATCATCCTGCTCGTTGGGTTCGTCTACGTGTGGAAGAAGGGAGCGCTGCAATGGGATTGAGCAACGAGCGCAGCGAAGGGTCTGCTCTTGCGGGCCGCTCGAACACTGAATTGTCCGGCGACGAGCCTTGGATCACCACCAAGCTCGACGCCTTTGTGAATTGGGGCCGCAAGAATTCGCTCTGGCCAATGCCGTTCGGCACGGCGTGCTGCGCCATCGAATTCATGGCCACCGCGGCGAGCAAGTACGACCTCGCGCGCTTCGGCATGGAGCGTCAGGCGTTCACACCGCGGCAGGCGGACCTCTTGATCTGCGCCGGACGCGTGCCGTTCAAGCTCGCGCCGGTGCTGCGACGCATCTGGCAGCAAATGCCGCAACCCAAGTGGTGCATCTCCATGGGCGCGTGCGCCTCGACCGGCGGCATGTTCGACAACTACGCGGTCGTGCAGGGAATCGACAGCATCATTCCGGTCGACGTCTACGTCCCCGGTTGTCCGCCACGCCCCGAAGGCTTGATGTACGGGATCTTGATGCTGCAGAAAAAAGTGGAGAATGAACGGTCGAGTGATCGGTCGCTTCGCCACGAAATGGAGCCCGATCCCAAGAGCCAGTTGTACATTCCCCCGTCGGTCATCGACGAAGTGTCGGAGCCGTTCGGGAACTCCATTCATCAGACACGTTCCGGCCTGTGAACAACGGCTTTACACCGGTCGTCGCTGGGCGGGCATCGGGCGGCGACGCCGCTGCGCCCGCGACGCCGACGAGTATCGCGCACCGCGGTGGCGCGATGAATCCATCGGCCGACGCCATTCGCCAGCGCTTCGCCGGCGTGCTCCATCGCGCCGACGTCGTGTGGGGCGAGACGACCGTCATTGTCGATCGCACGCGCGTGCACGATGTCATTCAGTGGCTCCACGATGATCCGAGCCAACTGTACGACTATCTCTCCGACGTCACCGCCGTGGAGTTTCGGGACTTAGAGCAGGCCGTCGAAGTCGTGTGGCATCTGCGCTCGCTCCCGTTTCGCCGCTTTCTCCGCGTGAAAGTTCTGCTCGAGAAGGGCGCGCCGCTCGAAGTCCCCAGCGTGTGGGACATCTACAAGGGCGCGGATTGGCTCGAGCGCGAGTGCTACGACATGTTCGGCATTCGCTTCGCTGGGCATCCGGATTTGCGTCGCCTGTTGATGTGGGAGCAATACAAAGAAGGCTTTCCGCTTCGTAAGGACTTCCCGCTGCGCGGACGCTTCAGCCGGTCCGAACAACTCCGTCAAGCGTTGGCGGCCAATCCGGAAGCCCGGTACTCCAAAGACGAGTTGTCGATCGCCGACGCGTTCGAAGACCTGCCGGCCGATATGCGCCAGCGCCTCGGCACCGGCGAACGGACGGGAGAGTAGCGATGCCGACCACGAAACGGACGGTCGACGTCCAGCTGTCGACGACCGGCATGGATGCGCAGGGACGACCGCAGCGCGTGCCGCTCGTCGTCGACGAAAGCGGATCGCCGGTGGCGGTCGAGGCGCCGCCGTCGATGGATCCCGATTTGACCGGTGAGCATATGCTCATCAACATGGGACCGCAGCATCCGGCCACGCACGGCGTGTTGCGGCTCGTCCTCGAGCTCGACGGCGAAACCGTCGTGCGGTGCATTCCGCACATCGGGTATCTCCACTGCGGCTTCGAGAAGATCGGCGAATACCGCCAGTACAACCAGATCATCCCGTGGACGGACCGTGAGGATTATCTCAATTCTCCCGGCAACAACGTCGCCTTCGCACTCGGCGCCGAGCGGCTGTTCGGCATCGACATCACGGAGCGGTGTAAGGTGCTGCGCGTGATGGCGTGCGAGCTGTCGCGCATCATCTCGCACCTCGTTTGGTTGGGCACGACGAGCATCGATATCGGCGCGTTCACGCCCTTCCTGTGGGCGTTTCAGCAGCGCGAGATCGTGTACGAGATGTTGGAGTCGTGGGTGGGCGCGCGTTTGACGACGTCGCTGACGCGTGTGGGCGGCATGGCGGCGGACATTCCCGACGATTTTCTGCCCAAGCTCACCGCCTTCGTCAATACCTTCCCGAAGGTCGTCGACGAGATCGATCGCGTCATCACGCGCAACGGGATCTGGGTCGGTCGGACCGTGGGCCTCGGCGTGATGTCGCCGGAAGAAGCGGTGAACTATGGATTGTCTGGCCCGATGGTGCGCGCATCAGGCGTGGCATTCGACGTCCGCAAAGACTTTCCCTATCTCGACTACGAGACGTACGACTTCGACGTCCCGGTTGGAACGAACGGCGACGTTTACGATCGCTTCCTCGTGCGCATGGAAGAGCTGCGCCAGTCCACGAGCATACTTGCGCAGACGCTCAAGCGCTTGCCCGACGGTCCGGTCAACGTCGACGACCATCGCACGATCTTGCCGCCGAAGAGTAAGGCGACGAGCGACATGGAGTCGATGATCCACCACTTCAAGCAAGTGATGGAAGGTCCGCGTCCGCCGATCGGTGAAGCGTATGTCGCGGTCGAGAGTCCCAAGGGAGAGAAGGGCTACTACATGGTTTCGGATGGCTCCTCCAAGCCAGTGCGCTGGCGCATTCGTCCGCCGTCGTTCGTGAATCTTTCCGCAATTCCCCGCATGGTCGAAGGCCATTTGCTGTCCGACGTCATCGCCATCAACGCGTCCATTGACATCGTGATGGGGGAAATCGACCGATGAGCGTCGCGCACGGTGAGCACGAGGCCTACCAACCGATCTTCACCGCAGGCAGCGCGCGTCGGAAAGAGCTCGACGACGTGCTGTCGCGTTATCCAACCAAGATGGCCGCACTCCTGCCGGCGCTCTGGATGGTGCAGCATGAGCACGGCTGGGTGAGCGATGACGGGATGGCGGAAGTCGCGGACGCCCTCGAATTGACTCCGGCGTACGTGAAGGGCGTGGTGACGTTCTACACCATGTACCACCAGCATCCGGTGGGACGTCATTTCATTCAAGTGTGCACCACGTCGCCCTGCAACGTCTGCGGCGCGGAAGCCGTTGTCGATTCATTCCTCAAGCACACGGGCTGCCAGGAGCTCGGGCAGACGTCGCCCGACGGCAGGTTCACCGTGATCGAAGTCGAATGCCTCGGCGCCTGCGGATTCGCGACGCCGATCATGATCAATGAGGATTTCATCGAATCGGTCACTCCGGAGACTGTTCCGGAGATTCTCGCGGGACTCAAGTAACGCATGGGATATCCGCATAAATCACACGACCGCGAGGCCGCCGTTCTCTCCAAGCACTTTGGGGAGAAAGAGGCGATCACGCTCGACGGCTGGAAGAAACGGGGCGGTTACACGGCGCTGAAAAAGGCGCTCGACATGACGCCCGCCGACATCGTGAACATCGTGAAGGAGTCCGGGCTGCGCGGCCGTGGTGGCGCCGGTTTTCCCACGGGCATCAAGTGGTCGTTCATGAAGCCGGGCGACGGCAAGCCGCACTATCTCTGCTGCAACGCCGACGAGTCCGAGCCGGGCACGTTCAAAGATCGCGAAATCATGCGCTGGACGCCGCACGCCCTCATTGAAGGGTGCGCGGTGGGCAGCTACGCGATCGGCGCTGAGACGTGCTACATCTACATCCGTGGCGAGTTCACGGAGTGCATCAAGACTGTCGAGGCCGGACTCAAGGAGTGTTACGCGGCCGGCATCCTCGGCACGAACGCCATGGGTACCGGCAAGACGATCAACATCTACGTCCATCGCGGCGCAGGCGCGTACATCTGCGGCGAAGAGACGGCGATGATGAACTCGATCGAAGGGCGTCGCGGCAATCCACGCATCAAGCCGCCGTTCCCGGCGGTGTCAGGCGTATTCGCGCAGCCAACGACGATCAACAACGTCGAGACGCTCGCGGCCGTTCCACACATTCTGAACAACGGCGCCGCGTGGTACAAGCAGTGGATGCGTCCGGACAACCCGAAGAGCACGGGCACCAAGCTCTATTCGGTGTGCGGCAACATTCAGAAGCCCGGCAACTACGAAGTGGCCATGGGCTTCCCGTTCAAAGATTTCTTATACGACCTCTGCGGCGGGCCGCTGCCGGGACGCAAGTTCAAGGCGATCATTCCCGGCGGCATCTCCGTGCCCATCCAGACCGTCGCTGAGGCCGAAGCGAGCCTCATGGACTATGAGGGGTTTGTCGCGAACGGCACGATGCTCGGTTCGGGTGGCGTCATCATCATTGACGATGCGCAGAACCTCGTGAAGCAAATCGCACGCGCCGCGCGCTTCTTCGCTCACGAGAGCTGCGCGCAGTGCACGCAGTGCCGCGAAGGCACGGCGTGGACGACGAAGATTCTCGAGCGCATCGTCGCCGGCGAAGGCACGCACGAAGATCTCGACACGCTGCTCGACATCGGCGAACAGATGACCGGCAAGACGATCTGCGTGCTCAGCGACTCGTGCGCTGTGCCGGTATCGTCCGGCATTCAGAAATTCCGCGCCGACTTCGAAGCGTTGATCAAGAAGAAGAAGGTTTATCCTGTGCCGGCGGTGGCATGATGGCGGACGCACAAATGGTGAACCTGACCATCGAAGGTCGCCCGGTCAGCGTTCCGGCCGGCACTTCGATTCTCGAG
>Ga0193753_10001230_pt1 | contig 22354 bp, 17 predicted proteins | sample H1c2metaG_FD_144925 | JGI IMG/M metagenome (GOLD analysis project Ga0193753, IMG submission 144925) | Soil microbial communities from a riparian zone of the East river system, Colorado, United States - H1c2 | ecosystem: Environmental > Terrestrial > Soil > Riparian zone | place: USA: East... | reverse complement strand
GTGGAGCGGTTCGGCCTGGTGGTGGACGCGGTGGGAGGCGTGGTGACGGTGAGCCGGAGGATGCTCGAGGCGAATCCGTGCACGCTGGAGGCGCGAGGGAAGTGGCTGTTCGATGGGGCCTACAAGCTGCCTGGGGGCCTGCTGATCCAGCTCGACCCGCAGAAGCTGCGGCCGTCGCGGCTGTCGGAGACGGGACTGTTTAGACAGGTTGCGAATGGAGGTATGGATGCGAGCGCTGATCGTCGATGATTCCAGTTTTATCCGGGAGTACCTGCGACATCTGCTGGATCGCATGGGCGTGGTGTGCGAGGAGGCGGTGGACGGGAGCGACGCGTTGACGGTGCTGGCCGCGGCGGAGAGCTTCGACCTGATGCTGCTGGACGTGAACATGCCGGTGATGAACGGGCTGGAGTGCGTGAAGGCGCTGCGCGAGGCGAGGCTGGGTCCGCAGATGAAGGTGATGATGGTGACGACGGAGGCGGACCACTCGTTTATCACGACGGCGCTGGACAATGGCGCGGACGAGTTCCTGATGAAGCCTTTTACGCCGGAGAGTTTGCGCGAAAAGATGCTTCTGCTTGGATTTGCAGCGGCCTGATAACGGGAAGACACGGCCTGGCAACGGGAAGATAAAGGACAGCGGGAATGGGGATTTTGAGGGAACGGCCACTTCGTATTCTCGCGGCGGATGACTCCGCGGTGATGCGCGGCATTATGCGGAAGCTGTTCGAGATGCATGCCGGGGACCAGCGGAGCGAGCTGCCGGCGATGGAGCTGTGCGGGGTCGCGCAGGATGGCGTGGAGTGCATGGAGGCGGTGAAGCGGCTGAGTCCGGATGTGCTGGTGCTGGACCTGGAGATGCCGCGGCTGAATGGGCTGGATGTGTTGGACCGGCTGCGGGTGGAGCGGCCCGGGCTGCCGGTGATCATGTGCAGCTCGTATACGGAGCATGGGGCTCGCTCGACGCTGGAGGCACTGGCGCGGGGGGCTTCGGACTATGTGATGAAGCCTACGGAGCAGCGGGATTTCGCGGCGGCGCTACTGTCGCTGTCGGGGCAGCTGCTGCCTCGGATTGCGGTGTTGGCGCGGGGGGTGAATCGGCGAGAAGACGCGGCGGGGGCGGCGGGGGCGGCTGCGAGGGCCAAGGATGTTGAGGCGCAGGGGCAGGCTGCGGCCGGGCAGGCTACGGCCGCTCAGGCTAACGGCGCTCAGGCTAAGGGCGGACTGGCTACGGTTGAGGTCGTCGTGATTGGGCTTTCGACGGGGGGGCCGTCTGCGCTCGAGCAGCTGCTGCCGCGGCTGGCGGTGGACTTTCCCGTGCCGGTGCTGATTGTGCAGCATATGCCGAAGCTGTTTACGGGGGCGCTGGCGGAGCGGCTGGACAAGTGCTGCGCGCTGCGGGTGAAGGAGGCGTACGAGGGGGCGGCGCTGACTCCGGGGACGATCTGGCTGGCTCCGGGTGGCGAGCATATGGAGGTGGCTCCGAGGAAGACGATGGCGGGGGAGAGCGATGCGGCGGCGGGACGAGGCGGAAGGGTGAGGCTGCACCAGAGGGAGCCATTGAATCATTGCAAGCCGTCGGTGGACTATCTGTTCTATTCGGCGGCGCGGATGTATGGCGCTGGCGCGCTGGCCCTGGTGATGACGGGTATGGGCGCGGATGGGCTGGACGGAGCGCGCGCGGTGCACGCGAGGGGCGGCGTGGTGCTGGCGCAGGATGAGGCGACGTCGGCCGTGTGGGGGATGCCGGGGCGGATTGCGGATGCAGGGATCGCGAGTGCGACGCTGCCGCTGGCTTCGATTGCGGGCGCTCTGCGGCAGAGGGTCAACGTGGGCCGGGCTGCGAGGCCGGGGCCTGCACAACATGCGGCAGCCGCGGTGGCGTCGCGGCGGGAGGGGATGCATGACCTGCTCTGATTCGGACTACACCTATCTGCGGGAGCTGGTGCTGGAGCAGTCGGCCAACCAGATCGATCCATCGAGGAATGCGCTGTTCGATACGCGGCTGACGCCGATTGTGCGGCTGGCGGGAGCGTCGAATCTCGAGGACTTCGTGAAGATTCTGAAGACGGACAGGCCGGTGCATCTGCATCGCGCGGTGGCCGAGGCGATGACGATCAATGAGACGAGCTTCTTTCGGGATCTGAAGCCGTTTGAGATGTTGCGGGAGACGATCCTTCCGGAGTTGATCGAGCGGCGGAGGGAGGAGCGGCGGCTGCGGATATGGAGCGCGGCGAGCTCGACGGGCCAGGAGGCGTACAGCCTGGCGATGCTGCTGGTGGAGCATTTTCCTGAGCTGGCGGGATGGGATGTGAAGATTATCGGCACGGATATCTCGCGGTATGTGGTGGAGTATGCGCGGAGGGCGCGGTATCGCAGGCTGGAGGTGAACCGCGGGCTGCCGGCGCGGATGCTGCTGAAGTACATGGTGCGCGATGGCGAGGAGTGGGAGGTGGGGGCGCAGATTCGTTCGGTGTGCGAGTTTCAGCATGTGAACCTGTGCGAGCCGCTGCCGCTGTTGCCGGAGTTCGACCTAGTGGTGCTGCGCAATGTGCTGCTTTATTTTTCGCAGCAGGACCGGAGGGCGCTTTTTGGCGAGGTGTATCGGAAGATGAGGCCGGATGGGTACCTAGTGCTGGGGAATGCGGAACAGGCGGAGGACTCTACGAATCTTTTCGAGGTGGAGTTCGCTTCGAACTACTACTGCTATCGGCCGGTTGCCGGAGCCTGAGGTTTTGGACGTGAGAGGGGCGGGGCGCATCTGATAGGTGTTCGGCAGGTATGCTGCTGAGAGTGCCTATGACGAAGCCGCAACTTCCATCCAGTTCGAAGAGGAGGACGGCTGCAGCGAAAGTGGTTGCGGAGGGGACGCCGCACGATCCGGTGGCTGCGGGCGAGGCTGCGCTCGGGCTGTTTCATCCGATTACGGCGAAGTGGTTTCGAGCGGTGTTCGAGGGGCCGACGGCTCCGCAGGTGGAGGGGTGGCCGGCGATTGCGCGGGGGGAGTCGACGCTGATCCTGGCGCCGACGGGTACGGGGAAGACGCTGACGGCGTTTCTGTGGTGTCTCGATAAATTGATGATGCGGACGGCGCCGGAGGCTGAGCGCGGGTGCCGGGTAGTGTATCTGTCGCCGCTGAAGGCGCTGGCGGTGGACGTGGAGCGGAACCTGCGTTCGCCTCTGGCCGGGATCGCGAATATGGCGAAGCGGGATGGCGTGGCGGTGCGGATGCCGGAGATCAGCGTGCGCACAGGGGATACTTCGCCGAAGGAGCGGGCCCGGTTCAAGCGGCATCCGGGGGACATTCTGATTACGACGCCGGAGAGCCTGTACCTTCTGCTGACGTCGGAGGCGGGGGAGGGGCTGCGGTCGGTAGAGACGGTGATCGTGGATGAGATTCATGCGCTGGTGCCGAGCAAGCGCGGGGCGCATATGGCGTTGTCGCTGGAGCGGCTGGAGGCTTTGACGGGGAGGCGGGTGCAGCGGATTGGCTTGTCTGCGACGCAGCGTCCGCTGGAGGAGGTGGCGCGGTTTCTGGGTGGGGCGAGTGGCGATGGAGGAGAAGGCTTAACGCGGATTGACGCGGAGGGAGACGGATTCAAGGTTGGTGATGGATATGTAACGGATAAGGTTGCAGATGGAGCTGAAGGGCCGATTGCCGATGTTTTGATGAGTGCGGCGAGTGATGATGGGGTGAAGCCGGATGTCGGTGTAAATGCGCCGTTGTATCGGCCGGTGACGGTGGTGAATGCGGGGGCGCGGAAGGTGCTGGTGCTGCGGGTGGAGGTTCCGGTAGAGGATATGGCGCGGCTGGGGGAGATCGAAGGGCTGCCGAGTGGGCCGGCTTCGCAGGGGCCGAAGCGGACTTCGATCTGGCAGTCGATCTATCCGCGGCTACTGGAGATTATTCAGGGGCGGACTTCGACGCTGATCTTTGTGAATGCGCGGAGGGTGGCGGAGCGGCTTGCGGGCGCGTTGAACGAGCTGGCGGGGGAGTCGATTGCGCGGGCGCACCATGGGTCGCTGGCGGCGGTGCAGAGGACGGAGATCGAGGAGCTGTTGAAGGCGGGGAGGATCAAGGCGCTGGTGGCGACCTCGTCGCTGGAGCTGGGGATCGATATGGGGGCGATCGACCTGGTGATCCAGATTGAGGCTCCGCCTTCGGTGGCGGCGGGGATGCAGCGGATCGGCCGGGCGGGGCACCAGGTGGGAGCGCCGTCGCATGGGATCATATTTCCGAAGTATCGCGCGGATTTGATTGCGTGCGCGGCGGTGACGCGGGCGATGCATGAGGGGCATGTGGAGTCGACGCGGTTTCTGCGGAATCCTCTGGATGTGCTGGCGCAGCAGATGGTGGCGGTGATTGCGCATCCGCCGCTGAGCGTGGCCGATGCGGAGAGGCGGGCGGGGCGGAGGAGCGAGGAGGAGGAGAGCCCGGGGATCAGCTATGCGGCGCTGTCTGCGCTGGTGCGGAGCGCGGCTCCGTTTGCCGGGTTGAGCCAGGGGGTGTTCGATGGGGTGTTGGATATGCTGGCGGGGCGGTATCCGTCGGATGAGTTTGCGGAGCTGCGGCCGAGAGTGACGTGGGACAGAACACGGAACTGGATTACGCCGCGGGCGGGGGTGAAGCGGATTGCGATTCTGAACGGGGGGACGATTCCGGACCGTGGGACGTATGGGGTGTTTCTGGCGGGAGAGAGGGCGAAGCCGGTGCGGGTGGGCGAGCTGGACGAGGAGATGGTGTTCGAGAGCCGGACGGGAGATACGTTTATTCTCGGGGCTTCGGCGTGGCGGATCGAAGAGATTACGCATGACCGGGTGCTGGTTTCGCCGGCGCCGGGCGAGGCGGGAAAGATGCCGTTCTGGCATGGGGACCAGGCGGGGAGGCCGCTGGAGTTTGGGCGGCGGATCGGCGCGCTGGTGAGGGAGCTGCGCGAGGTGCCGCGCAGCGTGGCGATGGCGCGGCTGACGACGGAGCACGATCTGGAGGCGGGGGCCGCCGAAAATGTGCTGCGGTACCTGGCGGATCAGGAGTTGGCGACGGTGGTGGTTCCGGATGACCGGAATATCGTGATCGAGCGGGTGAGGGATGAGCTGGGGGATTGGCGGGTGTGTGTGCTGACGCCGTTTGGGAGCAGGGTGCATGCGCCGTGGGCGATGGCGGCGACGGCGAAGCTGCGGGCCAATGGCGGGCAGGATGTGGAGACGATGTGGAGCGAGGACGGCTTTGTGCTGCGCTTTCCGGAGACCGAGGAGGCTCCGGCGATTGAGCCGCTGCTGCTGGAGGCGGAGGAGGCGGCGGAGCTGGTGCTGCGGCAGCTGGGTTCGACGGCGCTGTTTGCGGCGAAGTTTCGAGAGAGCGCGGCGCGGGCGTTGCTGCTGCCGAGGAGGAGGGCGGATGGGCGGACTCCGCTGTGGCAGCAGAGGAAGCGGGCGTATGACCTGTTGAGCGTGGCGAGCCGCTATCCTTCGTTTCCGATTGTGCTGGAGGCGTACCGGGAGTGTTTGCGGGATGTGTTCGATATGCCGTCGCTGATGGAGACGCTGCGGAGTATAGGGAACCGGTCGCTGCGGGTGCATACGGTAGACTCGCGGACGCCTTCGCCGTTTGCGTCGGCGCTGCTGTTCAGCTATGTGGCGAACTACATCTATGACGGGGACGCCCCGCTGGCGGAGAGGAGGGCGCAGGCGCTCTCGATCGACCAGGACCAGCTGCGGGAGTTGATGGGCGATGCCGATCTGCGGGAGCTTCTGGATGTCAACGCGATTGAGGAGACGGAGGAGCAGTTGCAGTGTCTTGTGGAGAGCTACAAGGCGCGGAATATGGATGGGGTGCACGATCTGCTGCTGCGGCTTGGGGATTTGAGCGAGGATGAGCTGCTGCGGCGATGTGTAACGGATGATGTTGCATATATGATTGCGAAGCTGATGCGGACGCGGCGGGTGCTGGAGGTGCAGGTTGCGGGCGGGAAGCGGTTGATTGCGGTGGAGGATGCGGCGCGGTACCGGGATGCGCTGGGAGTGCCGCTGCCTCCGGGGCTGCCGGGTGCGTTTCTGGAGGCGTCGCCGGATGCGATGGTGGACCTGCTGCGGCGGTATGCGCGGACGCATGGGCCGTTTACTACTCCTGAGGCGGCGGGGCGGTTCGCTCTGCCGGTGGAGAGCGTGGAGGCGGTACTGCAGCGGCTGGTTCAGGCGGGGCGAGTGGTGGAGGGCGGGTTCAGGCCGGGGGGAGTTCATCGCGAGTGGTGCGATAACGAGGTGCTGCGGACGATTCGAAGGAAGTCGCTGGCGCGGTTGCGCAAGGAAGTGGAGCCGGTTGAGCAGAGGACGCTGGCGCGTTTGTTTACGCGGTGGCAGGGGGTGGTGCAGCCGAGGCGCGGACTGGATGCGTTGCTGGATGTGATTGAAAACTTGCAGGGGGCTCCGCTGCCGGCTTCGATTCTGGAGACGGAGATTCTGCCGGCGCGGCTGCTGGGGTATAAGACGGCTGAGCTGGATACGCTGATTGCGGCGGGCGAGGTGGTGTGGGTTGGGCTGGAGCCGATTGGGGAGAGGGATGGGAGGATCGGGCTGTATCTGGCGGAGAGGCTGGCGGCGTTGTGGCCGGTAGGGCGGGTGGTGGCGAAGGATGGGGGCAATGCGATGGAGCGGGAGGAGGCTATTGTTGCGTTCCTGAAGGCGCGGGGGGCTTCATTTTTTCAGGATCTGCATGATGGCGCGGGTGGGGGGTATCCGGGGGAGACGCTGGATGCGCTCTGGAGTCTGGTGTGGAAGGGGCTGGTGACGAATGATGGAATGGCGGCGCTGAGGGCGTATAGCGATCGGCCTGCGGCGAGTGGATCGCGCAAGCCGGCGCGGCGGGTACATCAGCAGGGGGCGGGGTTTCGGTCGCGAAGGACGACTCCGCCGACGGGGCAGGGAAGGTGGGCTTTGCAGGGGGCGGCGTTTGCCGAGGGGCGGTCGGGGACGGAGTGGAGCCATGCGATGGCGCAGCAGCTTTTGACGCGGTATGGGGTGGTGTTTCGCGAGACGGCCCATGCGGAGAATCTGCCGGGTGGGTTTTCGGCGATCTATGACGTGATGAAGGCGCTGGAGGAGAGCGGGAAGATTCGGCGGGGATATTTTGCGGCTGATCTGGGGGCGACGCAGTTTGCCTTGCCTGCGGCGGTGGATCTGCTGCGTTCGCTGCGGGTCTCGTCGCAGGGCGAGCGGGTGGAGATGCTGCAGTTGGCGGCTACCGATCCGGCGAATCCTTATGGAGCGCTGATGCGGTGGCCTGCGGCTCCGGATGCGGGGTCTTCGCTGACGCGGAGCGTGGGGGCGCGGGTGATTCTGTGCGATGGAGAGCTGGTGGCGTATCTGCGGCGGGGGAATCCGAACCTGCAGGTGTTTCTGCCGGAGGAGGAGCCGCAGCGATCGCATGGGGCGCAGAGTCTGGCGGAGTTTCTGGTGGGGCGGGTGCAGGAGCAGGATGTGGAGGGGAGAGCTGCGGGGATGCTGATCGCGAGTGTGAATGGGGTGGCGGTGGCGGAGCATCCGATGGCGCGGTTTTTGCTGGATGCGGGGTTTGCGGCGGGGGCGATGGGGTTCAATGTGCGGCGGGGGTTGCCGCCTTTGCCGGGGAGTGGGCGTGAGACGAGAGCGAATGCCTGATTGCTGTGTGGTGGAAAAGAGATCGGTGGGCTGAGCCTGCAGGTTGCGAAGGTCAGCCCACCGGGATGGTTTGGTTTATGGATTAGATTGAGCGCAGGAGCTGGTGTTGACCAGGTTGGTGGCGTTTGACAGACCTGCCTGTATATCGGCGACGAGTGGAGGCAGCGGGGCTGCCATGAGCGGAACGTTGGCAAGGAGGGTGGGAAGCGTCGCGACTTCGGTGGAGACAGCATTGACGGTTTGGCCGATGACGTCCGCGGGGCCGCCGATTCGTATGATGTCTCGCGCATCCTGGCTGTAGAGCTGCATGGCGACGAGCGAGTTGAGTTTGCTGTTGTAGGTGGTGGCATCGATACCGCCTGCCGCGTACGCCGAGGCGTAGAGCTGCTGGGCGCGGAGCAGATTGGTATAGACACCGTTGAGCGCTGTGATGGCGCCGGTGTAGAAGCTGACGCACCCGAGGGGCGGGGTGGTGGTTGGCGGCCCCGTTGGGCCTCCGGGATCTCCGGGGTGTCCGGGGTCTCCGGTTGAAGGCGGTCCCGTGTCGCCGGGAGATCCCGGGTCGCCTACGGGAGGAGGCGTCGTGGTCGACGTGGAAGGGACGGTGGTGACGACGATTTTGAAGACCAGGGTCGGAGCGGTGGTGGTCTGGGCCGCGAGCGGGGCCGCCAGCAAGAGGAACCACAGTAGAAATTTCATGGCGTACCTCTTAGGGGAGTTGCTGGATGTTGAGGGATGCGGCAGTCAGGCCAACGACACTGGACGAGTCGACGTAGACGAAAAGATTGAGGGCGGTGCCGGCGGTGAGGTAGGCGACGCGGGTGTTGCTGTAGCCATTCCTGAGGCTGGAGGTGGTGCTCCAGGTAAAGGTGGGGCTGTCTACGTTGCTGGACCCGACTCCCATGCCGTAGTTGACGCCGGCGGGCACTCCATCGACCAGGCGAATGCTGGAGACGATGAGGTAGGTTCCGGTGGTGGGGACGACGTAGGCGTTCGAGGTTGGGTTCCAGGCGGTGGCGCTATCGGCGGTGACGCTGGTGAGGGCGATGGTGGTGAAGGCGGCTCCGGCTCTTTGAATGACGTTCGTTCCAGTTCCGTTGCCCGAGGTGGCGATGAGCGACGCGAGTGAGGTGGCGGAGGGTGTGGTTACCGCCGGCATCGCTACCGAGACGGGTACGGTGATGGTGGTGGTGACGCCGTTCTGCGAGGAGGTCAGGCTGCCAACGGTGACTGCCTGGGCTCCTGCGAAGGTGGACGCGAAGAGAACTGCGAGCGATGTGAGTTTGTACATAATGGGTTCGTTCATCCTTCAAGAGAGCGAGTTGGGTTGTCGATTGCTAAAGCAAGCATAATCAAGGCTTATGGGTAACGTAATTACACATTTGGGTGTTGCCGATTACACGTTTGGGTTATCGAGACAGGTGGAGCGGGCAGATGGCGGGGAGCCAAAGTCTTGCAGTAAGAAGGATGCTGGGGTGATCCCGGGGATGCGCCGTTAAGACGCATCGTAACTATTACACACTTGGGTTAAGAAAGGATTTAAATGCCGGAGGGAGACACAATCTATCGGGCGGCACGAGCCTTGCAGCAGGCGATTGGAGGCAAGGCGGTGACGGGGTTCGAGACGGGGCTGGCGAAGCTGGCTCGGGTGAACGACGATGCTCCGATGGTGGGGCGGGTGGTGGAGAGGGTGGAGTCGCGGGGGAAGTGGTGCCTGATCTATTTTTCCGGCGACCTGATTCTGGTGACGCACATGTTGATGAGCGGGAGCTGGCATCTCTACAGGGCAGGGGAGAGATGGCGGATGGGACGGAGCCGGATGCGGGTTGTGATCAAGACAGCGGAGTGGGAGGCGGTGGCCTTCAATGTGCCGATTGCGGAGTTTCATACGGCGCGGTCGCTGGAGAGAAGCGCGCAGGTGCCGCGGCTGGGGCCGGATATCTTGAGCGCGGAGTTTACGGTTGAGGGTGGAGTCGCCCGGCTGGAGGCGTATGCGGCGAAGCATCCGGAGGCGGAGATTGCAGTGGTGCTGCTGAACCAGCGAGTGCTGGCGGGGTTGGGGAATGTTTATAAGAGTGAGGTGGCGTTTGCGGCGGGAGTAAATCCATTTCGCGCAATGCGGACGATTACGCGGCGCGAGATGGAGGCGATGGTGGACCTCGCGCAGAGGTACATGAAGGCGAATGTTGCGGATGGGAAGGGTGAGGGGATCGTGACGTATGCGGGGAATCGAAGGACGACGCGGGCGATGGATCGGGAGGAGCGGCTCTGGGTGTATCGGCGGCAGGGACAGGAGTGCCGGCGGTGCGGGGCCGCGGTGATGATGCGGAAGCAGGGAGAGCAGGCACGGTCTTCGTATTGGTGCCCGGAGTGCCAGCCGTGGGTGGGGGAGGGGAGTGGGCCGGTGGGGCGGACGGCTTGACGCTGATTTGCGCGGAAGAAGGTCGATCCAGGAACAAGCAGCGGCAAAGACGGCTGCGGGTGAGGGGCAATAGTAAGCCTTATGGGATGACGAGCAGAGCTAAGTCTACTGGGGTGGTTGGGCGGGTTGGGGTTGTTGCTGTTTGTTCTTGTCCTTGTCGTTGTCCTTGCCGCCGCCGAAGATTTTCTGGAAGATGTTCTTCTTCTTTTGTGGGGCGGGTTGGGGTGTCTCGGGGGCGTTGCCGTCGGGTGGAGTGTTGGGCGCGGCGCGGTTGGCGGGCGGGCTGGATTCGGGCTGGGAGTTGTCGGTGTTTGCTGCTTTGGGGCCGCCGAGGCCGAAGATCTTCTGCAGGAAGTTCTGCGGGCTCTCGGCCATCTGGCTGCAGGTGTTCTGTGGCGCGGTTCCGTCGAGGAAGGCGGCGTAGAAGTTGTTGTCGGGGCAGCTCCCGTCGGCGAGGAGGCTGGTGGCCTTATCGATGCGGGCGGTGGTGATGCCGGATGGGATGGCGAAGGATTTGACGTCGGAGTACTGGGGGAGCTTGATGGCTCGCTTCATGAACTCGGCCCAGATGGGAGCGGCTGCGTCGGCGCCCTGCATCTTGACGTCGCTGTAGTCGTCGTTGCCGACCCAGACGATGCAGATGAGGTTGGAGGTGTATCCGGCGAACCAGGCGTCGTGGCTGGTGCCGGTCTTGCCGGCACCGGGGGCGGTGAAGCCGTACTTGCGGACTGCGGCGGCGGTGCCGTAGGTCATCGTGCCTTCGAGAAGGGACTCGGTGAGGTAGGCGGCGCGGGGGTCCATGACCTGCTTGGCCTCGGGCGCGAAGTCGGAGACGATGTCGCCGTTTGCGTTGCGGACCGAGGCGAGCATCCAGGGGTTGAGGTGGACGCCGTTATTGGCGAAGACGGTGTAGGCGCCGGCCATGTCGAGGGGGGTGGCGTCGTAGGCGCCGAGGGAGACGGCGGGGGTGCCGCGGGCGGCGGTGATGCCGGAGGCGCGGGCGAGGGCGGCTACATTCTCGAAGCCGACCTGCTGGCCGAGCGAGATGGTGGCGTTGTTGAGGGAGTGGGCGAGGGCGTAGGCGGCGGTGACGTCGCCGCGGAAGTCGCCGTGGAAGTTGCCGGGGTTGTAGGTCTGGCGGCCGCTGTCGAAGGTGAAGGTGGTGGGGGTGTCGTTGAGCCTGGTGAGGGCGGTGAAGATGCCGTTCTCGCCGAGGCTCATGCCGTTGAGGCTGGAGTTGTAGGCGGCGGCGTAGACGAAGGGTTTGAAGATGGAGCCGGTGGGGCGTTTGGCGACGGCGTGGTTGAGCTGGGAGACGCCGTAGTTGCGGCCGCCGACGACAGCAAGGACCTGGCCGGTGTGCGGGTTGATGGCGACGAGCGAGACCTGGGGATAGGTGAAGGGGCGGGGCTCCTGGCCCTTGGGCGCCTTGTGCAGCTTGCGGACGAGCTCATCGACGTTCTTCATGCCGATCTCGATGGCTTCAGAGGCGGCGCGCTGGAGGTCGGGGTCGAGCGAGGTGTAGATGCGGAGGCTCTGGTGGGAGAGGCCCTGGTCGCCGATGCGCTGAACGAGCTGATCGTGGACGAGGTCGACGAAGTAGGGGGCCTCGCTGGCGTCGACGTTGGGCGGGGAGAGGCGGAGGGGCTCGGCCTTGGCGCGGCTGGCCTCGCTGGCGGTGAGGGCGCCGGTCTCGACCATGGAGTCGAGGACGAGGTTGCGGCGCTCCATGGCGCGCTCGGTGTGGCGGTAGGGGTTGAGGCGGCTGGGGCTCTGGATGATGCCGGCGAGGAGGGCGCACTCGGCGGTGTCGAGCTGGGAGAGGTTTTTGCCGAAGAAGGCCTGGGCGGCCTCGCCGAAGCCGTTGATGCCGTAGCTGCCGCGCTGGCCGAGGTTGATCTGGTTGGCGTACATCTCGAAGATCTGCTGCTTGTTGAAGCGGGCTTCGAGCTGGAAGGTGATGATGATCTCGCGGAACTTGCGGGTGAAGCGCTTCTCCGGCGTGAGGAAGAAGCCGCGGGCGAGTTGCTGGGTGAGCGTGGAGCCGCCGCAGGACATGCGGTGGGAGACGAGATCGACGAAGGCGCACTTGGCGGTGCGGAGGTAGTTGACGCCGCCGTGCTCGAAGAAGCTGCGGTCTTCGATAGCGGTGACGGCCTGGACCATGCGCGGGGGAATCTCGCGGTAGGTGACGAGGCGGCGCTTGATGCGGTTCTTGTCCTCGGAGAGGGCGGTGATGAGCTGGGGCTCGAGCTCGTAGGCGCTGAGGGCGGCTCCGTTTTCGGCGATGATGCTTTGGACGACGCCGCCAGCGGTGTTGATGGTGGCGCCGTCGGTGCTGTGGAAGCTCTCCGGGCCGGGCTTGATGAGTATGTTGTCGCCGTTGAGCTGAAAGGTGCCGAGCTGGGGGTTGCCGTTGTAGCCTGCCTGGCGGAGGTCGGTGGCGATAGTGGATGCGGTGAGCTTCTGGCCGTCGCGGACCTCGCGCGGCGCGGCGTAGATCTGGGAGACGCTGGCGAAGAGGGGGCCGGAGGCGAGGCGATCGTCGACCACCTTCTGGTAGTGGAAGTAGAAGTAGCCGAAGATCGCGGCGCAGAGGAGAATGCAGGCGAGGCCGGCCACAAGGGCTCCGCGAAGGATGCGGTGGCGAAGGCCCTGTGAGCTGGCGGTGGAGCGGCTGCTACCGTATTTGAGTTTGACTGCCAAGAGACTCTTTCATTTAGACGGTTAGAGGCCTGTTGCGGGGAGCGGGTTGCGCAGGGCGGATGTTATCAGGCTGGTTACCTGGCTGGCGGCGTCATCCAGAGGGATGTCCTGGTTGAGGCTCTGGAGACGGTCGACCAGCTCGATTTTGCCTTCGGCTACGCCGCGACCGATGTTGATTCTGTAGGGGATGCCTACGAGGTCGGCGTCTTTGAACTTGACTCCGGCGCGCTCATCGCGGTCGTCGAGGAGGACGTCGAGACCGGCGGCTTCGAGGTCGGCGGCTACTTTTTCTCCGGCGGCGAGGAGGGCCGCATCGCCGATGTTGGTGATGGTGACGACGACCTGGAAGGGGGCGATGGCCGGGTGCAGGGTGTAGGCGTCGGGCTTGCCCAGGGCGGTGTTGGCGGCGGCGGAGGATTCGATGGCGGAGGTGAGGATGCGCTCGATGCCGATGCCGTAGCAGCCCATGATGGGGGTGACCTCTTTGCCGTCGCGATTGAGGACGGAGGCTCCCATGGACTTGGTGTACTTGTAGCCGAGCTTGAAGATGTGGCCGATCTCGACGGCCTTGCCGAGGCGCAGGGGGCTGCCGTCGATGGGGCTGCCTTCGCCTTCGACGATGTTGCGGACGTCGGCGACGAGGGTGGGCTTGAAGTCGCGCATGGGCGTGACGTTGCGGAGGTGGTACTCCTCTTTATTGGCTCCAGAGAAGAGGTTGGCGCGGCCTTCGAGGGCTTTGTCGAGGATGACGAGGGTGCCGGGCTTCTTTGGGTGCGGTGCGGCTTCGATGCCGATGGGGCCGAGGTAGCCTGCGGGGGCGTTGAAGGTGGATTGCAGCTCTTCCGGGGTCATGGGGCGGAGCTCGCCGCCGGTGATGGCGAGGAGCTTGGCCTCGTTGAGGGAGTGGTCGCCGCGGAGGAAGACGACGACGGGGCGAGATTTGCCGAGCTTGGCCTGGTCGGCTGCAGGCAGGTCGGCGATGTAGGCCATGGTCTTGATCTGATGGAGAGACTGGGTGCCGAGGAAGGCAGAGACCTCATCAATGGTGCGCTGGCCGGGGGTGTGGACGAGCTCGGGCGTGCCGTCGCCGGTGGGGGCCAGGTCCTGGACGGGGGCGAGGCGGCTGGTGGCCTTCTCAATATTCGCGGCATAGCCGGAGGCGCTGCTGGCGATGAGGTCTTCGCCGGCGTCGGTGTAGACCATGAACTCCTGCGAGCCCGATCCGCCCATGGCACCGGAGTCGGCTTCGACGGCGACGAACTCCAGGCCGCAGCGCTTGAAGATGCTGACGTACGCTTCGTAGTGCTTGGCGTAGCTGGCGTCGAGGCCGGCTTCGTCGATGTCGAAGGAGTAGGCGTCCTTCATGATGAACTGGCGGACGCGGAGGAGGCCGGACTTGGGGCGGGGCTCGTCGCGGAACTTGGTCTGGATCTGGTACCAGATCTGAGGGAGCTGCTTGTAGCTGCGCAGCTCTTTGCGGGCGATGTCGGTCATGACCTCTTCGTGGGTCATGGCGAGGCATAGCTCGGCGCCCTTGCGGTCTTTGAGGTGGAACATGTTGTCGCCCATGACGGACCAGCGGCCGCTGGCCTCCCAGATCTCCCTTGGGTTCAGTGCGGGGAGGAGGAACTCCTGGCCGATTCTGTCCATCTCTTCGCGGACGATGGCGACGATCTTGTTGATGGAGCGGTTGCCGAGGAAGAGGTAGCTATAGATACCTGCGCCAAGCTGGCGGATGTAGCCTGCCCGGAGAAGGAGCTTGTGGCTGGCGACTTCGGCGTCTGTGGGGGCTTCACGGAGTGTCGGGATAAAGAGCTGCGACCAGCGATGCATGGGCAAAGAAGGCACTTTTCTGCCCGCTGCGATGGTATGCGCAGGCCTTTGAGGATGAATTGACATTCTAAACGGCAAGAGCAGTATGTTGCTGATACTGGTCGGCAAGAGCGTATTTCGGGTGGAATTCAGCGCTGGCTTTGAAGTGATTACGCAACATAAACGTAATAGTTTCTGATATGTACGCCAGAAGACATACTTTTACCATTTAAGAGCGTAGCCTCGTGGCAATCGCATGACTCCCTTCAAATGATGACTTGGGTAACCAGTCTTTGCGGATAGAGAAGATCTTCTCGCCCCAAAGGAAACAGTTTGCTCAACCATCGCACCACGGGGGGCCTGTCCTCGCGACCCCGCAATATCATGCTGGCACAATTGCCTGAGGACGAATATGCGGACCTCACAAAATTTCTTGTGCCGGTGGATCTGCCACTGCACAAGAAGCTGTCTGATCCCAATGAGCCGATCGAATATATCTATTTTCTGAACAGCGGGCTGATCTCAACCGATGCATTGACGAAGAGTGGCGAATCGGTGGAGGTAGGGGTCATTGGGCGGGAGGGTTTCTCCGGATTGCCGGCGCTGCTGGGTCAACCGCAGATGTCCCATTCGGTCATCATGCAAGGAGTAGGGGATGGCTTGCGCATTCGCTCGTCGATCGTTCGCGAAGAATTTGTGAAGGGTGGAGAGCTTCAACGACTGGTCCACGCGTTCGCTTACCTTCAACTGGTGCAGGTGACACAGTCTGTGCTTTGCAACAGAATGCATGAGGTGGATGGGAGGTTGGCGCGGTGGCTGCTGACATCGGCGGATCGGATGGAGTCGGAGGAGTTGAACCTGACGCAGGAGTTTTTGGCGCAGATGCTTGGGGTGCAGCGGTCGACGGTGACGGTAGCGGCGGGCGGGCTGCAACGCGCGGGGTTTATCGGATACAGCCGGGGAAAGATTCACATTCTGGATCGCCACCAGCTGGCGCGGACTGCGTGCGAGTGCTACGAGATCGTATGCGAGTCCTATGAGCGAATTCTGAAGCCCGGCCTGGATGGAAACAAGGTCTATGTCTAAGGCCCGAGGGACCGCGTTCCTGACGCGCGGTCAGGGCTGCTTACTCCAAGCTTTATAGGCCCAGTGGTAGAGATACTTTCTCAGGAGGATTGCCCTATCCAATGTGGCGGACGGCTAAACCTGCACAATGTCGGATATATGACAAAGCAATCTGCGGGATTTCTTTATTATCTTTCCGGGTCCCGGAGTATTCTCCCGAATCTTTCGCACCTTCAAGAAGGGGATCTTGATTGTAAGGAGATCGTTATGCAAAAAATTCTGTTAGCGGGAAGCGACTTCAGGCTGTTGGGGACACGTGCGGCTGTTCTGGGCAGGACGGGGGCAAGTGTGGTCTGTTGCAGTGCGACAGAGGCCCGGATGATTCTCGAGGGAGAGAGGTTCGATCTGGTTGTCCTTTGTCATACGTTGTTGGAGCAGGAGGTGGGTGAGATGACCCATTCCATCCATCGGCTCTGGCCGAAGACCAGGATTCTGCATGTGGTCTCCGATATAGCGCAGGAGCGGTTCTATGACGGGATAGAGCTGGATGCCACAAGCTCGGCAGAGCCGAAGCATCTGGTTCGCCGCACGACGGAGTTGCTGGAGTCGTTGCCGAATCATCGGATCGCAGAGACAGCAGGAGGGGTACGGAGGCAAGAGGCTCTTTGAGGGTCAGGGCAGGTCGGTTGTCCATAGGTCGTGAAGGTGTATGACGCCCTGGGCTTGACTGGTGGGATCGGTGACGATGAGCGAGGTGATCTTTTTCTCTTCCATGAGGGCGAGCGCAGAGGAGGCGAAGGCGCCGCCATCGATGGTGAGGGGGTGGGGGTTCATGATCTCGCCTGCGGTGCGGTCAAGTGCGTGGGAGCCGTCGTGCTCGAGGAGGCGACGGAGGTCACCGTCCGAGATCATGCCGAGGAGACGGCCGTTTTGCAGGACGGTGGTCATGCCGAGTTTTTTGCGGGACATTTCGTAGATGACCTGAGGCATGGGCGTGTCGGGGGAGACCTGCGGGAGAGCGTCGCCTGTGTGCATGAGCTCTCGGACGCGGGCGAGACGTCTGCCGATGCGTCCGCCGGGATGGAGGTCGGCGAAGTCTTCGGCCTTCCAGCCTCGGCGACGGCTTACTTCGAGAGCGAGTGCGTCGCCGAGCGCGAGCATGACGGTGGTTGAGGCTGTCGGGGCGAGGTTGAGCGGGCAGGCTTCGGTGGAGACGCTGGTGTCAAGGAAGATGCCGCCGGCCTGGGCGAGGGTGGAGGTGGAGCAGCCGGAGAGGGTAATGAGGGTGGCGGAGAGCCGCTTCAGAGTAGGAAGGAGGCGGAGGAGCTCTTCGGTTTCGCCGCTATAGGAGAGGGCGAGGACGGTGTCTCGCTGAGCCAGCATGCCGAGGTCTCCGTGGAGGGCTTCGGCGGGGTGAAGGAAGTGGGCAGGGGTGCCGGTGGAGCGGAGTGTCGCGGCGATCTTGCGGGCGATGATGCCGCTCTTGCCGATGCCGGTGACGAGGATGTGATTCTGACTGGCGATGGAGCCCAGGAGGTGATCTATGGCCTGGGTGAAGGGGGCGAGCATGGAGCCGTCGAGGCGGAGGGCGAGCTCGTTGAGGGCTGCTGCTTCGATGCGCACGAAATCGGAGGGGCGAGAGGGTGTTGGCGAGTTGGCGGCTGTGCTGGGCATGATGGCCGGACCTTGTCGATGCTAGCAGAGGGGCAGGGCTTTCTCGAATGCGCAGTCTGTCTGAAGCATTGGGGATGGGTTTGCGTCTAAACTGGAGGTGGCACAAGGGCGTTGAATGATTGCCGGAAGGATGTCCAAAGTGAAGCGGAGTGCGCTGGTTTTTGGTGTGATGGTGGTTGGGATTGCGCTGCTATTGTGGGCGGGGTGGCATAACCTGCGCGAGCGCCGGCTGGCGATGCAGAAGGCCCAGGCGAGCCATGTAGTTCTGATGCCCGAAAAGTCAGGGCAGGCAGATGGAGAAGGTGAGTTGCCGAAGCTGAGGGGCAAGGCTGCTCCGGGTTTTGCGCTGACGAGTCTCGAAGGGAAGAAGGTCTCGCTGAGCGACTATAAGGGGCGTCCGGTGTTGGTGAACTTCTGGGCGACCTGGTGTGGGCCATGCAAGGTGGAGATGCCGTGGTTCGAGGAGCTGCGGAAGCAGTATGCGGGGCAGGGGTTTGAGATTCTGGGGCTCGCCGATGATGTGGATGCGGGCAAGGATGTGATTGCGAAGACTGCTCAGAAGACGGGCGTAACCTACCCGATTCTTTTGACGGATGGGAAGGTTCAGACGGCGTACGGCGGGTTGGACGTGCTGCCGATGTCGTTCTATGTCGACAAGAATGGGGTGGTGGTGGAGGTGACCGCTGGGTTGGGATCAAAGGATGAGATCGAGGCGAATATCAAGAAGACGATTGCCTCGGGATCGACGGCGGTTGCGGCGGGTGGGCAGTGATGCGGGTGTCACTGGCTGGCTTGCTGCCGTTTGCCGGCTTGATGGCGCTGCCGGGGGTGTTGCCGGCGCAGATGGGGAACCTCGATGCTACTCCGGCGAAGCCTAGGGCGTACGTGACGTATGCGGCCGAACCTCAGAGCGTGACGGTAGGGAGGCGGAGCGTGCTGGAGCTGAACTTCCGCGTGGTGGACGGGTTCCATGTGAACTCGCATACGCCCAAATCGGAGCTGCTCATCCCGACGCAGATCAAACTGCAGCCGTCGGCGGGTGTGAAGGCGGAGGCTGTCGTGTATCCCGCGGGGACGGCTTACAGCTTCAGCTTCGATCCGAAGGAGAAGCTGGATGTCTATACCGGTTCGTTTACGGTGAAGCTGCCGGTGGTGGCGGAGGCGGGGGCGCATACGGTGGAGGGGACGCTGCACTATCAGGCCTGCGATCATGCGGCTTGTTATCCGCCGAAGAACCTGCCGGTGCAGGTGACGTTTACCGCAAAGTAGGTCTTCGCACTCGGATGGTTAACAGCTTTGTTAGGCTGTTCGTTGGCCGGGCTCGCTGGGATGGCATGATGGATCAGGATAAGCACTGGAGCAGGCACGGGAGAGATGGAAGAATTTAGAAGGCTGACACGGCTACCGGCGTATGTGTTCAACATAACGAGTGAGTTGAAGGCTGCGGCTCGCAAGCGCGGAGAGGACATTATCGACTTCGGGATGGGGAACCCCGACGGGGCTACGCCGAAGTTCATTGTGGACAAGCTGATCGAAGCTGCGCAGCGGACACAGACGCATCGGTACTCGCTGTCGCGGGGGGTGCCCCGGCTGCGGAAGGCGATCTGCACCTGGTATAAGACACGGTACGACGTCGACCTCAACCCCGAGACGGAAGCCATTGTGACGATCGGGTCGAAGGAGGGGATCGCGCATCTCTGCCTGGCGGTGCTGGACGATGAGGATACGGTCGCGGTGCCGAATCCGAGCTATCCGATCCATATCTTCGGGCCGGTGATCGCGGGGTCGAAGGTGCAGAGCATCCCGGTGCAGGACTCGAATGGGGATGCGCTGCTGGAGCGGCTGGAGTACGAACTGCCGCGGATGCAGCCGAGGCCGAAGCTGCTGATTCTGAACTTTCCGGCGAACCCGACGACGCAGTGTGTGGAGCTCTCCTTTTTTGAACGGATTGTCGGGCTGTGCAAGGAGCTGGGGATCTACATCGTCCACGACCTGGCGTATGCGGATCTTGTCTTCGACGGGTATCGGGCGCCCAGCGTGCTGCAGGTGCCGGGGGCTAAGGATATTGCCGTCGAGTTCTTTACGCTTTCGAAGAGCTACAACATGCCGGGGTGGCGGGTGGGCTTCATGGTGGGGAACCCAAAGCTGGTGGCCGCCCTGGGGAGGATCAAGAGCTACTTCGACTATGGGACGTTTACGCCGATCCAGGTGGCTTCGATTGCGGCGCTCGAAGGGCCGCAGGATTGTGTGGCGAAGATCGTCGAAAACTACAAGGCCCGGCGCGATGTGCTGGTGCCGGGGCTGAACAAACTGGGGTGGCCGGTGGAGCTGCCGAAGGCGACGATGTTTGCCTGGGCGAAGATTCCGGAGCAGTACCGGGGGCTGGGTTCGGTGGAGTTCTCGAAGAAGCTGCTACTGGAGGCCAAGGTTGCGGTTAGTCCCGGGGTGGGATTCGGGGAGCATGGGGATAGCCATGTCCGGTTCTCGCTGATCGAGAACGAGGAGCGGACGCGACAGGCGTTGCGAGGGATCAAGCAGATGTTCAAGAACGGGTAGGTTGGAGGTACCCCCCTCTCCCCCTGGTTTTGCGTAAAGTCTTGCATCTAAATACTTTAGTCTTGGACTTGCAGGGTAAAGTACTGATTTCAGATACTTTACGGTAAGGATTTGTTTTCAGATGGTTTAGCCCCTCCTTCAATCCTTTAATTGGAAAGCCCCCGGTTTTTGCCGGGGGGGCTTTTCTGTGATCCTTACTTTCAAGTATAGAGGATCGAGCGCGGCTAATCGGCAGGTGGAAGCTGTTTGCTTGCAGTGAGTTGAGTGGTTTAGGGGCTTGACAGGGTTTGTCTTGTGTCTTGTTTTTCTATCTGGAGATCAGTTTGAAGTGTTATGCGCGATTCGATTGCTTCGTAACGCTTCCACGATCAGACCGACCACAGCGTACGTAGCTGCATTCGCAGCTAGAACTGAATACAAACTCAGGGGGAGATGCGTGCCAACTAATATAGCGGGGCAGGTCACACCTGCAACGGCCCACAGATTCCGCATCCATTCGTTCGTATGGGGGGACGCCACCAAGGCATAGAGTGCCCAGCAACCCGCAACGAGAAAGCCCGCACCTGCCCACATCGCCAGCCGGTATTTCATAACCAACTCCTCGACTGACCAAACATGGTACGCCGAATGTATTCGGCAGGCGAAAACTGATCGACCGGCTAGGCATTGCCCAGGCTTTGGGCGATCTTTGCAGCGGCCTGGGTGGGGCTGAGGAGGCTGGTGTCGATCGACAGGCTGGGGTGGGGCATGTAGGAGGCATCGAAGCTTCCGGCGGCGCTCAACTGTTCAAATAACTCGATGGAGGTCAGCTTCTGGTGTTGATGGCGTGAGGGGGCGTCGAGGCGTTTCATCAGCTCTGGGAGTGGGCATAGCAGCTCGATGAAGTGAACCTCTCCTCCAGCGTTCGAGACGGTGTCCAGCGTGTTCTGGATGAAGGCCGGGCGTACGGTGGTCTCGGGGGCGAAGGTGAAGATGAGACCGGGGAGCTGCGCTCGGCAGGCTCGATCGAATACGGAGAGCCAGATCTGCTCGCGCAGTTCGACAAAGGGCGGAGTGCCGAAGTCGAAGACAGATAGCAGAAGGTCGACGGCGAGATGGTTGTGGAAGAGCTTGAAGCTGGTGGCGGATGCGAGTTCTTTTGCGACGGTCAGCTTGCCGACGGCAGGGAGGCCGTAGAGGAAGATGAGTTTCATTGGGCGATGATAACGGGTGGGAAGGGGGGCAGGTAAAGAGCAGGGAACGGCAAAGGCAACCGCAGGTCCTTCGACTGCGTTGCTCACAAAGTGCGTGAGCAACTTCGCTCAGGATGACAGTTTTTGTGGTGGATGGAGGGTGGGTGAGAACGACAACAGCAAGGGCATGGCAGTTGAAAGATGACTCGTTGTTGGCAGAGAGATCTGGATTTGGCGCTATTTTTTTGTGTTAGCCAGTTTCTTCTGGGCTTCGAGGAAGCGGCGGACGCGGTCGAGGCTGCGAGGTTTGCCGAAGACGACGAGGCTTTCGAGGAGTGGGGGCGACATGGTGCTGCCCGTGAGGATGGCGCGGAGGAGCATGAAGTTTTCTTTGACGGACCAGGACTTTTCTTCGCCAAGTTTTTTGAGGGCAGGTTCGAGGGCTTCGGTGGTCCAGTCGGTGGCTTCGAGGAGGGTAAGCTGCTCGGCGGCGAAGGCGAGGGTCTCTTCGAGGGTGCGCTTTTTGGGGAGGAAGACCTCCTGGGTGGGGAGGATGTCGTCGGCGAAGAAGAAGTGGGTGAGGTCGCCGAACTGGCTGAGGGTCTCGATGCGGGTCTGGACGAGGGCGGCGATCTCTTTGAGGTAACGGTCGCTGAGGACGGTGCCGCGGAGCGCGGCGTAGAAGGCGTCGGGGGTGAGGGCGCGGAGGTATTCGCCGTTGAGCCATTTGAGCTTGGTGAGGTCGAAGACGGGGCCGCCGAGGCGGATGTTCTTGACGTCGAAGTGCTGGAGCATCTCTTCGAGGGTGAATTTTTCGGTGCCGTTGTTGATCTCGGCGGGCATGCCGCCGCCCATGAGGCCGAGGAAGTTGATGAGAGCTTCGGGGAGGAAGCCGCTCTCGCGGTAGTAGATGAGGGAGACGGGATTTTTGCGCTTGGAGATCTTTGACTTGTCGAGATTGCGCAGGAGGGGCATGTGCCAGAAGCGGGGCTGCTGCCAGCCGAAGGCCTGGGAGAGGAGGACGTGTTTGGGGGTGGAGGAGATCCACTCTTCGGCGCGGATGACGTCGGTGATCTGCATGAGGTGGTCGTCGACGACGTTGGCGAGGTGGTAGGTGGGGAAGCCGTCGGACTTCATGAGGACCTGGTCGTCGACGTTGTTGTGATCGAAGGTGATCTCGCCGCGGAGCTCGTCGCGGAAGGTGGTGCTGGCGGCCGGGTTTCCGGCGTGCGGGGGGACGGCCATGCGGATGACGAAGGGCTTGCCGGCGGCTAGATTTGCTTCAGTGTCG
>Ga0193753_10001228_pt1 | contig 22370 bp, 15 predicted proteins | sample H1c2metaG_FD_144925 | JGI IMG/M metagenome (GOLD analysis project Ga0193753, IMG submission 144925) | Soil microbial communities from a riparian zone of the East river system, Colorado, United States - H1c2 | ecosystem: Environmental > Terrestrial > Soil > Riparian zone | place: USA: East... | reverse complement strand
CCTCCCATCCTGCTCCCCTAATGAACTGAGGGATGCCCTTTCATCGGGCGCGGATGGTCGGCGGAACCCTAGGCACAGTCGCGTTTGGGAAACGTGGGCGGCACATTTGGACGTGTCAAGCACATCAGACGCTCGTGCGGGACGACCGATGACTCGTCCCTCACACCGACCGTAAGCCGACGGCACTTCCCTTTCATTCTTCCATGAGCATTTCATGACTTCGCGTCGCAAGTTCCTCGTGCACGCACCCTTTGGCGTCGCCGGGGTGCTCGCCGCCTGCCGCAACGGATCGTCAACCACCGACACCACGAGCGCATCATCGGCCGCGGGTTCGGCGCCGAGTGCTGCACCCACTAGCGCGCCTGCTGCCGCCGTCGTGGGTGCATCACCGCGCCCGCTTCTCGCGACGGTCCCGGCCAACGCGGCGCATCTCGAGTGGACGCCGAAGCACGAGGATCTCGTCTACACTTTCGGCGGCGCAGCACCGAAGCAACGGATCAAACCAAACACGCATATCGTCACCTGGACCGAAGATTGTTTCGACGGCGTGGTGAAAACCGCGGCTGATTTGCCGTCGAAAGTGATGGCTGCTGGACATGACAATCCGCAGACAGGTCCCTTCTACATCGAAGGAGCCGAGCCGGGCGACACCATCGCCGTGCACATTTTCAAACTCGAGCCCGCGCGCGCGTACGCCGTGTCGTCATTCGGTCCGGGATTCGGCGCGCTCGTCGGCAACACGCAGACCGCCATGCTCGGCCCCGATTTTCCCGAGACGACGTGGCGCTACGACATCGACGCCGCTCGCAACATGGCACGCACGTCAACGCGCGACGGCAAGCACTCATGGGAAGTGCCGATGTCGCCTTTCCTCGGCTGCCTCGGTGTGGCGCCCGCGGGTGGCGAAGCGCGCACGACGATCGTGCCCGGTAACTTCGGCGGCAACATGGATTGCCCCGAGGTGCGCAAAGGAAACACCGTCTTCCTCGGTGTGAACGTGCCGGGCGCGCTGCTGTCATTCGGCGACGGGCACTACGCCATGGGCGACGGCGAGATCATGGGCGCGGCGATCGAAGGAGCGATGAACGTCGAGGTCTATGTGGAACTTCTAAAGAAGCGCGCGACGCCGATTCCCCGTATCGAGAATGCGGACGAAGTCATGTTCGTCGGTTCAGGCCGGCCGCTGGAAGACGCCGCGCGCGTCGCGTTCAAGGCGATGGTCGGTTGGGTGCAGCACGAGACCGGACTCTCTGAGCTCGACGCGTACCAGTTCGTGTCGCAGAACTCTCGCGCGCCGATCATTCAGCTCGTGGATCCGGAGTACACGGTTCTCGTCAAGATCTCCAAAGCGCGACTCCCTGGCGCTCCGAGGTCGACGTAAGCATGCCGACACACAAACATCCGACCGCCGCGCCGCGCACCCAGGTGCATGGTCGACCTCACCACGATGTCCGCCCTCGGTCGGCGACCCCAACGGCGTACAGCTCGGAGTCCGGCCGCACGTACCACCTGGATCGGCTCATCGGCAAAGGCGGATTCGGTGAGGTCTATCTCGCCACACCCATACCGCAAGGCGGATTTCCAGCCCAGGTCTGCATCAAGATCAGCGACCGCATGTCGGCATGGCTTCGCGAAGCGTACTTCGCCGAGCTCCTCGCGCGTGAGCCGCGCGCACTGCGTGTGTACGACCGCTTTGCGGAAGTCGAAGGCTCGGGCATGCGCTACTGCCTCGCCATGGAATACGCTGAGCACGGGGACCTCGGCGCTTGGCTCGCGCACAAAGGCCCGCAATCCGAGCGTTACGTGCGACGCGAGATCGCTGCAATCCTTCGCGCGCTCGACGCATTGCATCGCGGGCAGGCGCTTCACCGCGACCTCACGCCGTTCAACGTCTTCGTGTGCGAAGGCGAGCAGTTGAAATTGGGCGACTTCGGCATCGCGACGCACCAGCTCAGCAGACGCGGCGTCACTGCCGACGCATTCAACTTGTTCAATGCGCCAACCGAGATCGCGTGGGGCAGAGTTCGCCGGTGGCAGCAGCGCGACGACATCTTTCAGGTCGCGCAGATTGCGGTGATGTTGCTGCGCGGCGACGTCGTGAGTCCGATGCGCAGTCGCGATGTTCGCAAACTCCCATGCAGCGATCACCTCAAAGAAGTGATTCATCGCTGCCTCGGCGTACGTGGAAAGCGCTACGAAGCGGCGGCGGATTTGATCGCGGCGCTCCGTCAGCGACCGACAGAGCCGCGATTGGGCCGCGTGGTGAATCTCGTCGGCAAGCACTTGTCGTTCACCGGTTTTCTAACGCGGCCACGAAGTGAAGCGATGGCCGCGGCGAAAAACGCGGGGGCGATCGTACAGTCAAAGCCCGGCGGGTCCACGGACATCCTCGTGCGCGGTCGGCCGAATGCGTTGCAAATCGCCGGCGCCGGCGGCGGATTGAAGCTGATGGAAATCCGACGCCTCGCCGCCAGAGGGCACGCGGTGACCGTGATTGGCGAGAAGCAATTTTGGAAACTCGTGGAAGCGACGTCGAAACCGCGCAAAACCAAGGCCGTCAAAAAAGGAACGAAGCGCGGCGCCTGATCTCCGATCGTCTACTTCTCCACCGGAAGCCGCACCTGAAATGCTGTGCGACCGGGTCTGGACTCCACCGAAATCTCTCCGTCGTGCCGTTGCACGAGACGACGAACGATGTCGAGACCGAGGCCGGTGCCCTTCCCCACGCCCTTGGTCGTGAAGAAGGGATCGAAGATGCGATCTTGAATGTCTTTTGGAATTCCGGGACCGTCGTCGATGATCTGCACGACGACGAAATCCCGCTTCTGCTCGGCCGTCACGGTGACGTGGCCCCCCTCGGCGACAGCGTCGAGCGCGTTGTCGATCAGGTTCATCCACACCTGATTGAGCTCGGCGCCCACCGCGTGCGCACGCGTTAGGTCGCTCGGCAGGTCCATCGATACTGTGACCGACTTCGCGCGCGTTTTCGACGCGAGCATCGTGAACGTGTCCGCAATGCCGCTGCGAATGTCCACAGGCTCCGGCTTAGGCGCGTGATCCATGTATGAGAATCCTTTCACGGCGCCCACGAGATCGTGAATGCGCGTCGCGGCACTTTCGATTTCGGAAGACAACGCGCGCACGAGACAGCAGGCCCCGAGCCATTGGAGTGACGCGTCGAGCGCGTCGCCACTCACGGTTTCGGCGAGCGTGTCGAGCACGGCGATTGAGACGCCAGTATCGGCGAGTGCAAGCGCGCACTCGTCATTCGCGCCGTGGCTGGCCACCCAGTCGGCAATCGCGTCTTCGCGATCCGCGCGTGCCATCGGCGACAGCGGTGCTGACGGCTCCGACACGGAGCACATTGCCCGAGCCGTTTCAATCGACGCGAACTGCGCATCCGACAGCTGCGCCGCGGCGAGTTGCCGGGCAGCGCGTTCCGCGGCGGTAAGACTCTCCGTGAGCAATTTGGCACTTCGCATCACCGCCGAGGCTGGATTATTCAGTTCGTGCGCGAGACCGGCGGCGAGCTTCCCCAGCGAGATGAGCTTCTCGTCGCGGAGATCACTCGACTTGAATTGGCGCGCGCGATCCACCATGGCGTGCACCAGCGTGGCGGTGATCGCCGGACACTCCTGAATCATCTTCGGCAACAACTCGAGCGCGACCGTCAGCGCCTCAGTCGGTTCCTCGGCTACGACATCATTGGGCGGTGACGCGCCTCGCGAGTACGGCATGACACCGCCGACGTCGCCGCCGCGCCACTCGAAGACTTTGTGCGATCCCGCGCCGCGATCGATTCGAATGACGAGATGTCCGTCGAACACGACGAGCAGATTCTTCGCCTGTTCGCCCTTGGCGGTGACGACATCTCCCACGCCGTACTTGCGAGCAACACCGTGCGCGGCGAGCCACGTGTGTTCAGCCACCGGCGCGCTGCCGATGGATGTGTGCTTCGCCAACCGAGCCATCAGATCTTGTTCCACGATGTCTCCCACGCCGAGTCAGACGGTCAGCAGATAGCGGTGCACCGAGTGAATCGTCGCCGATCCCTCGCCCACCGCCGCCGCCACTCGGCGATTGGCACCCGAGCGCACGTCTCCGGCCGCGAACACGCCGGGAATGTTCGTCTCGAACATGAAAGGCGCGCGTTCGAGCGTCCATCCACGCGGCCGCCCGTGCTCGTGAGGTAGGTCGGCGCCCGTCAACACGAATCCAGCCTCGTCGCGTTCGAGGAGACCGGCGAACGAGTCGGTGTGCGGCTGTACTCCAATGAAGATGAACATGGCACACGCTGAGATCGTGCGGCGTTCGCCCGAGTCGGCCGATTTCACGATCACCGATTCCAGCGAGCCCTCACCCTGCGCGCTCTCGACTTCGACGCCATTGATCACTTCGATGTTCTGCGCGGTGCGGATGCGGTCCACGAGATATCTGGACATCGTCGTCTCGAGACTATTGGCGCGGATGAGCATTGTCACACGACGCGCGTATCGCGAGAAGAACAACGCGCCCTGTCCCGCCGAGTTCGCGCCGCCGACCACGCAGATGTCCTGGTCCTTGTAGCGCGCGGCTTCGGTCATCGCCGCGCCGTAGTAGACGCCAACGCCGTGGAGCGGCTCGAGTCCCGGGACGGCGAGCATGCGCGCCGTGAGGCCGGTGGTGATGACCACGCAGTAGGCGGTGAGCTCGTTGCCGTCGGCGAGGACGACGACGCGATACGGACCTTCGCGTCGCAGTGCGACGACTCCCTGGCCGGTGATCAGCTCCGCGCCAAATCGCAGGGCCTGCGCGGTGGCGCGATGCGCGAGGTCAGCGCCCGTGACGCCGCCGGGAAATCCGAGATAATTCTCGATCAACGAGCTCGATCCGGCCTGTCCGCCCGTGGCGTGCGATTCGACGAGAATCGTGCGCAGTCCTTCCGACGCCGCGTAGACCGCGTTCGCGAGACCTGCGGGTCCGCCACCGATGACGATGACGTCGTAAAACGGCCGGTTCGCCTGCGTCTGCATTCCGGCTTTGGTCGCCAGCTCAATGGTCGACGGTGCGATGAGATGCGCGCCGTCGGGAAAAAGCACCACCGGCAGGCGCGTGAGATCGCCCGCCAGCGACTCGGCGAGGGCGCGCGCTGGAGCGTCGACGTCGAGATCCACCCACTCGTACGGCACGCGATTGCGCGAGAGGAACTCTTTGGTCGCGAACGATTGCGGCGACCACTGCGACCCGAGAACGCGAATGCCTTCGAACGAAGGACGAACGCGCGCGCGCCATTCGGCGAGGAGGTCGTCGAGCACCGGATAGAGTCGCTGTTCCGGTGGATCCCACGGCTTCATCAAATAGTGATCAAGCCCGATTTCATTGATCCCGGCGATTGCGACGTCGGTGTCAGCATAGGCAGTGAGCAACACGCGACGTGAGGCCGGATGGAGCTTTGCCACCTCGCGCAGCAATTCGGTGCCCGACATGCCGGGCATTCGCTGATCCACGAGAAAGAGGGCAACCGGCGTGTTCCGCGCTGCAAGCTCTTTCGCTGCGTCGAGGCCTTCCGCTGCCGACGCCGCCTTCATGACGCGATAGTCGGCACGGTAGTGTTGGCGCAGGTCGCGCTCGATGGCACCAAGGACGGCGGGGTCGTCATCGACCGTCAGTATGACAGGCTTCGTCAATCGCCTTCTCCGATCGGGTCCGGGGTGGCTCGACGGGGCAATATACACAACCGCGGCCGGGCGGTTGATGACGTCATGATCGCTTCGCTCGGGCGAGGACTCTCGCGCTTGGGGAAATCGACCCGTATCGTATCGTGTGCGGCGACGGCCGCTGCTCGTTCCGGAAATGCACAACGAACAGGTGGAGGAACAATGAGCGATCGCCACAGCCGCAGAGAGTTCATGGGTCTAGCGACCCTCGGCGCCGCCGGCGTCCTCACCAAACCATGGATCGGTGACGCGAACGGTTTCTCCACGCCGCGCATGTCGCGAGGCTCGGAGATCTCGGACGCCGACCTCGTGGTGTTCAACGCCAAGGTCTACACCGTGGATCCCGCGACGCCTCGCGCGGAGGCATTCGCGACGATTGGCGGACGCATCGTCGCGGTGGGAAACACGGCCGACATCAAAGGCCTCATCGGCAAGCGCACGCAGAGCTTCGACGCGAAGCAGATGACGATCGTCCCCGGCTTCACGGACACGCACAATCACGCCGGCGGAACCACACTCCTCTATGAAGTCCTCGTCGGCAATCCATTCGAAGTCGAATTCGTCACCATCGCCAGCATCATCGAGAAACTCCGCACAAAGGCGCAGCAAACTCCGCCGGGCACATGGGTCGAGGGCTACTTCCACGACGACACGAAGCTCAAGGACAAGCGCCCGCTCAACGTTCACGATCTCGACAAGGTGTCGACCGAGCATCCCGTGGCAGTTCAACATCGCGGCGGCCACACGTCGTTCTACAACAGCAAGGCGCTCGAGATGGCGGGGATCACCAAGAGCACGCCGAATCCGCCTGGTGGAACGTTCGATCGCGACGAGAACGGCGAGCTCAATGGCCGAGTGACCGATCGTGCGCGGAATGCGGTGAGCCGAATCGGGAAGCGGCCGACGTTCACGCCCGAGCAATCCGCACAGCGGGACCGCGACGGGATAGCGCACATCTCGAAACAGTTCGTGCGATACGGATTGACGAGCGTACATCATGAGGGCGGCGATCTGTCCGCCATTCAAGAAGTCCGCGCGCGCGGCGACCTGCATCACCGCGTGAGCTACGAGGCAAGCGGTCGCGTGCTGGACTCGATGATCGCCAGCGGCATCATGACCGGCTTCGGCGACGAGTGGATCAAATTTGGCGCGACGTCCGAGCACACGGTGGACGGCTCGTTTTCCGAGCGCACGATGGCGATGAGCACCCCGTACATCGGCATCACGCCGCCGTACAAAGGCAACATCACGGAGACGCAGGACGATCTCAACGCGTGGATCGAGCGCGTGCATCGCGCGGGCATCCAGGTGAATTGCCACGCCAACGGCGACGTCGCCATCGACATGTACCTCACGGCGTTCGAGCGCGCGCACAAGTTGGCTCCTCGCGCCGACTCGCGACCGAAGATCACCCACTGCACGCTGATCAATGACGACTTGATCCGCCGCATCAAAGCCGCCGGCGCGGTGCCGGCGATGTTCACGACATACGCCTATTACAACACCGACAAGTTTCCGTTCTACGGCGAAGAGTTGATGAAACGTTCAATGGCCTACCGCACGATGATCGACGCCGGCATTCCCGCCACCGCGGGCTCCGACTTTAGTCCGGGGCCGTTCGCGCCATTGATGGGCATTCAGGGCATGGTGACGCGGAAGGGATGGGACGGAACGTCGTGGGGAGTGAACCAGCGCATCACCGTCGACGAAGCGCTCAAGGTCAACACGATCAATGGCGCGTACGCGTCTCGTGAGGAATCTCTTAAAGGGTCCATCACGGTCGGCAAGCTGGCAGACTTCGTCGTGCTGGCCGACGACCCTCACACGGTGGGCAACGAGAAGATCAAAGACATCCAGATCGTTCGGACCGTAGTCGGCGGCGCTACGGTCTATCAGGGCTGAGCGTTTCGCCGGCCGGGCGCATCACCGATCGGCGAAGCGTTGTCATGTCGAACATGCGCCCGGCCGCAACGACCCAACGTCCGGTGCGCAGATTGTGGATGTCCGACAATGGATCGCGATCCAACACAACCAAATCGGCGCGCTTTCCCGATTCTATCGTTCCAACGTCGCGACTCAACCCCATCACATCGGCGGGCACCACGGTTGCGGCGCGAATGGCGTCGAGCGGCGAAAGGCCGGCCTCAACGTACAGCTCGAGCTCGCGAAGCAGGCTGAATCCGGGAAGACCATAGTCCGTACCCGCCACAATCCTCACGCCGGCGTCGTGCATCGCCTTGATCACGGCGAGTTGCGCTCGCACCGCGCGGTTTGCCGCCGCCGAGTCGCTCGTGTTTCGAACGCTTCCATAGGACGATCGCAACGGCCAGGGTGCTTCGGCGAATCCCGGCTGAAAACTCGCCAGCGGAGACTGGTTCGAGTGCCCAAGCAGCTCGTTCCACGACACCGTCGGATCAATGACAACATGCTTCGCCGCGAGCATTTGGATTTGCTGCTTCACCGCGGCACTCGACGTGTCGCCGCGCACGGGTAGGTGCGCGACGTTGTCCGCACCGGAATCGACCATCGACGCAAGCGTCATCGCGCGGGGCACGTGTCCGGTCACGGTCATGCCAACTTCGTGCGCTCGGCGAATGATCGCGCCGGCCACATCCGGCTTGATGAGCGTATACAACTTCATCTGCTGAAATCCCGCGGCACGATATGTGTCGACGACACTGCGGCCTTGCTCCGGCGTGTCGGCGTAGACGGTTCCGAATGCCTCCGGCCCGCTGCCGTCAACGAGCCCCGCGAGGAGCAGCCGAGGCCCAAGAACACGCTTCGAGGCGATCGCGTCGCGGAACGCCATGAGAAAACTCTTCTCGCCCCCCATGTCGCGCGCCGTCGTGACGCCAACGCCGAGGTACGCCGCACCCCATTCGGGAAGCGCAACATGTGCGTGCATGTCCCAGAGACCGGGAATGATCGTCTTGCCGCGCACGTCGATCGTGCGCACACCCGTTGGAATTGCCACCGCCTGGCGGGGGCCGACCGCCGCGATGCGACCATCACGAACGAGAACGGTGCCGTCGTCGATCGGCGCGCGCGTCGTGCCGTCAACAATTCGCGCGCCGATAAGCGCGAACGGTCCGTCAGCGACAACCGGCATCGACGCACTTGTCCGAGCGGCCGCGGCGATTTCTGCGCGCGCTGCATCGACAAGTATCGAGTCAAAGAGCGCGGGATGCGCGGACGCAAGGTCCTCGCGAACGCCCTCCAACGGCAAGAGGTTCGCACGCGTCACGATTGCCGCGAACCGTGATGCGCTGTCGAGATACAGAATCTCTCTGCCCCACGCGACGCCGTCGACCGAGAATCGGCGCAGCACCACTGCGTCGCGCTCCGAAGAATTGAAGCGCGCGGCGCCGAGGTCTCCGATCGCGACGGTCGTCGTAGGATCGCCCGGTGCCGTGACGACAGCCTGTGGCCGACCGTGCGCCTGCCAATACCGGATGAGCAACGCCTGGATTTCGAGCGGCGCATAGCCGGCGATCGCGAAGAAGGCTCGCGGGACGTCGACGGTCGCCGAGTCGTCGAGATTCCGAATGTGGGCGCGCCCGCCTTGCACGACGACGTCGGCGTCGACGTTCACAAAGCGATACGTCCGCCCGGTCGAATGAAGGTGTACCGGCTCGAACGCCGGCGTGAACTGAAGCGCGGACGCAAGCTGAACTCGGCCCCCGCGATCGGTGAACGCGAAGGTATCAACGAGTGCGAACACTTGACCGTCTGGACGAACGACGTACCGCTCGCTCCCAATCGCATGGCCGAGGAGGTGAACGCGAATCGTTCCGCTGTCCGCAGTCGTCGGCGTGTATCTCGCGGGTGCGTGATGGCGACCGCCGGTGATCAGGCCGGTGCCGGCGAGGAGGCAACCTAACACGGCACGTCTTGCGAGTCTCTCGGGCGTGATCACTGCGGCACCTCCGGCAACGATGGCGTGCGACGTCGGTTGGCAAAATCGCGCTGAGGGCTACGAAAGGCAAACTCATCGTCGCGACCATCTTTCTTGGTGCGCCGAGCGCGGGACCGCCGTTTGATAATCGGTAACTTTTAAGTTACCGTACCGACATGATCATTAGAAAGTCGGAATGACGACGTCCAGCACGCAGACCAACCGCCGTCGCCTGACGCCGGCACGTACGGGCAGGCCCAAGCGCGCGACGGTCGCCATCGACGCGTTCGCCGCGGTCGCCGACCCAACTCGCCGGCGGCTGATCGAACTGCTGGCCGAAGGAGACCGGCCCGTCTTCGAGCTCGCCGACGAATTCGACATGTCTCGTCCGGCAATCTCGAAACACCTTCGTCTGCTGAAGGAGGCGGGCGTCGTCTCCGAACACCTCGCCGGGCGCGAACGCCTCTACCAGTTGTGCCCCGAGAGTCTCGAAGACGTCTCAGCTTGGACGCTCAAGTATCATCGGTTCTGGCAGACGCGCCTCAGGACGCTCACCACTCGGCACTTGAAGAAAAGCTGAACCAGCGCTGAACAGTTACGGCGTTGCGGTGGCGGAGAGAGTGACCGGGTTGAGCTTTCCGGCGACGACCAGCGCGGTGTTCGAGCCGACGGCGCCGAGCGTCCATTTGGTTGAGGCTTCGCCGAGTGCGTTGGTGATGATGGTGAGCGGGGTCATCCCGCCGCCGCCTGTGAGAACTTGAAAGCCGACCGTCACGCCTTGCATCGGAAGATTTCCGTCGCCGACAACGCGGACGATGATCGAGTTGGTGAGCGCGGTTCCCGCTTTCGCCGTTTGATTGTTGCCCTGCACCAAAACGAGTTGCGTTGGCAGAAGGCCGGTGGCAGTGACCGCGATTGGCGTCACGCCGGGAGCGACCGCGAGAAGTTCCTGAACGACTGCACCTGGTCCGAGCGTCCACTTCGTTTTGAATTCGCCGCGTGCGTCAGTTGTGTCCGACGCCGGTGTTACCGCGCCGCCGCCTGCCGCGACCGACAACGACACCGTGACACCAGGAACGCCAGTGCCGGCCGCGTTGAGGACACGCAGAACGATCGACGTCGGTAGGACCAATCCGGCCTGCGCGGTTTGACCCCCACCTTGGACGACGACGATCGACGCCGGGCCTTTCGAGGCAGCGGCTGCGTCGGTAAGGGCGGCGGCACACGACGTGAGTCCGGCGAGTCCGGCCGTGACAGATGCGACGCGAACGGCGATCAGGAAGCGATGACGAAGCTGGGAGAGGAAGAGCATGATGTCATAGAGTATCGGCAGCGTTTCGCGGCGGAGGAGGGCCAGCGTTGCGCACGCGGCAATCCGCGATCAGTGACCCCTCTTTGTTCGACATTGCGTTGCAAAGTACTTTGCATTACACTTCCGTATCTCCTTTGTTGCGTCCGGGGTCTCGTACATGCGCCGCCTCTTGAGAGGGTTGCTCGTCGTCGTCGCGGGACTAGCCGTCGCGGGCGTATTCGCGATTGGGGCTTTCTTCGCGACCCTCTGGGTGGAGCACAACGTATCACTGGAGTTGCCGCGCCCCACGGGTTCGTTCGCCGTCGGCCGAATGAACACTGCTTGGGTCGATACTGCGCGCATGGATCCGTTCGCGCCCGCACCGGCGCCGCGCCGCGAGCTCGTCGTCTGGATCTGGTATCCGGCCCAGCGTGCCGACTCGGCCCACGAGGCAGAATACGTCCCTGCCCTCTGGCGTAGCGCCCTCGCCAAGCATGCGAGCGCGATGGTGACGCAGTTCTTCATTCGAAATCCAACGAAAGTCCGCGGTCACAGCATCGAAAACGCCACCGTCGCCGCCGGCGACGCGACATATCCGGTCGTCATTTTCAATTCCGGCATTGGTGCGCTCGCCCTTCAGTACTCGGCGCTGGTCGAGGATCTCGTCAGTCACGGCTACATCGTTGTCGGTATGGATAGGCCATACAGCACGAGCGTCGTCGTGATGCCCGACGGCCGCGTCATCGCCTTGACCGCGCGAGGCAATCCTGGCGACGGTCGTGTAGCTGCCGCGAATTTTGAGCGCGCGGGTGAAACAGTCGTCGGCGTGTGGACCGCGGACACGCGATTCGTATTGGATCAACTCGCGCGAATCAACGAACACGACGCATCCGGGAAGCTCACCGGCAGGATGAACCTTACCGCCGTCGGCGTCGTTGGCCATTCGATCGGCGGCGCGAGCGCCGCGCAGTTCTGTCACGACGACAGCCGTTGTCGCGCGGGGATCGACATCGACGGAGCGTTGCACGGCAGTGTGATACCCGAAAGCATGCCGCAGCCGTTCATGTTTCTGGTGGCGGACCACACGAAGTTGTTGACGGCCGCTGATTCGCAGATCTCCGCCGAGATCCATTCTGCCTCGAAGCGCGCACCAGCCGATAAGCTGACGGTGACCCTGATTGGTGCGCACCACTTCAGTTTCGGCGATCAGGCGTTGACGCAGAGTAGGATCTTACGATCCGTGCTCGTCAGAATCAGCGGCGAGGGTCGCCTCGATCCGCGAACCGGGCTCGCCTCCACGTCGCGCTACGTTCGTGCGTTCTTCGACGTGCACTTGCGCGGGGCCTCGCGCGATGCGCTGTACTCCGCGCCACTCGTGGCGGGCGCGAGGCTCGAGGCGAAATGAATCGGACACGTGAACTGTTCCCGAGGATATCCGATGAGTAGCTCACCGCTGAAACAGCCGAGCGGGTTCATTCCGCTGACGATGTCGCTCGCCGCTCTGGGATTGGTGTTGGTCCACGCGGCGAGATACGGCGTGGTCCATGAGGCCGACGAAGGAGCGTCGGCGCACCTCTTTCAGATCCTCATGGTCGTGCAGGTGCCGATCGTGGCGTTCTTTGCCATTAAGTGGTTTCCCCGCGCCCCGCGTCAGACGCTGCAGGTACTGGCGCTCCAGGCCTGTGCCGTGATTGCGGCGTTTGCCGGCGTCTATTTCCTCACGTAGGCAATCCAACCACCACGTCGCTGGTTCCGTCCCTCGATCCGTTTCCATGTTGTCCGGAAACGCCGCGTTTCTGCGGTTTGCTTTCTGTGATGCGATGCACCGACGCATGCACGCCGGGCAAGCGTGCGCACCGGGCACCGGGGGAATACCGACGGAGAAAGCATGTCGACGAGCGATTACGGATCATCTCAATCGCCCGCTGGGAGCCGTCGGGACGTCAGAGACCGCGTTACGGATCTCTCATCGCTGCCCGATCATGCGACTGTCGGTATCGTGTGCGACGTGTATGAGGCGAGGCTGGTCTATCAGCTGCGCTATCGGGTGTACGTCCACGAACAGGGAAAGCATCCGTCCGGTGTCGATCGCGAGCGCGGCGAGTTGATCGATTCGCTGGATCCGTGGTCGCACCTGTGGTATGCGCGAGACCGAGAAGCGATCGTGGGCACGATTGCACAAACGATCATCGGCCCGGAGTTCGACCTATCGCGGCTACCCTCGGCGCTCGAGCTGGATGCATTCCCACGTTCTGTACGCTGCCCGCTTGGATTCAGCAGTCGTTTCGCGATTGCGCCTGATCATCGGAGCACGTGGGTGCTCCCAAGCCTCGCTCGCCACGCGTACGTGCACGGACGGCAACTCGGAGCGAAGTTCGACTTCATGGCGACGAATCCCGGTCTCGTGCGCCTCTTCGAGCGGCTGGGCTACATCCGCTACACTGCGTCGGCCATTCACACCAGGGACGCCGGTCTGTTGATCCCGATGGTTTTGCCGGCAACGGATCATGAGCATCTGAGAAACACCCGGTCGGCCTGTCTGTCGGCTGCGGCGGGCTTTGATCCTGAGCCGGAATGGGGCATGTGGCTTCGTGCAACGCACCCGATCATCGGTGTCTACTACAGTGCCGACGTTCGATGCGAGCAAAGCGGCGAAATACTCGGTCGGCGACTTGGTCTTCCGGCAAATATCGCCTCCGAGCTGAGCGCACTGAGCTTCGTTCACCGATTTCCTGCCGGCAGTTGGTTGCGCCGAGACAGGGATCGCGTGACATGCACGTTCGTCTCGATGGACGGACGACTCAATGCAGCGCAGATCGACGACAGCGGCGCTGCGGCGTCCAGTCGCGCCCCGGACGGTATCGCATTCTCACGTGTCGCCATTTGGTGCGAGACGGATGCGCTCGTGCTGTGTGTCCCCGACACTGCCGTCGCGCGGCTACAACGACGCTATCCGGAACACAGCGATCGCCTGCAAGGGTTGCTGAAGCCCAGGTCTTCGAGTGACGGAGTGCCCGAGCGTATCGTGCGGTAGACATGGCTCATCTTCGTCCATGACGCCGAGTTCCACAATTCTAGCGAATGATGACGCCGCCGTTGTCGCCGGCGCTCGACGACCGCAGGAACTTGAGGACTCGTTCATCCAGATAGTTCGCGATCTGCATCGGTAGTCGGCGCCGTTGCGACGCCGTCAACAGGCGCTTGGCGTCCGGCACGAGTGTGAGGAGGTAGTCCACCGTTCGCTGGCGCGCCGATACGTAGCTGTCGTACGCGGCGCCATGGCTGTAGCCGTCCGGAAGATTTTCGAGGTATCGCGACACCGGCGTCCAGATGGAATCAGCGAAGACGGCGAACGCGTGACTGAGTGTTGCCAGACTGTCGGCCTGATCCTTCGTGAGATGGAGCGAATCCGACTGTTGCAGAATCATCCCCATCGGATTGGGGATCGACGCGGTGCCGAGCAACTTTATCGATTCGGCCGACTGCTTCGCGCCGGGGCGCCCGCGTCCAATATCGAGTTGGCGCGTGAGCAACTGACGCTCTCGCGTCACGCCAATGTCGACGTTCACGCTCAGGCTGATGAACGGAAGGGCGTGCGCCGCCGATTGTTGCGGGCGCGTCGACCCAAACCGTTGGTTGACGTCGTACTTGAATTGGTGCGTCGCCGGGTCGAAGCCGCGCACGTACACCAGGTTCTGATCGGGGGCAATGTTCTGTCCCCAGCCGCGAACGTCATTGCTGCCGTGCAGCGCCAAGTCGGCGAGGCCGAGCGGGTTCTGGACCTGGAGGGAAATTGTCGCGCGCTTGGGAAGGCCGATTTTCTGTGGATTGAACTTTACTAACAGACCGGCGTTTGCCGTCCACGGTGCCTGACAACTCCCGCGCGACGACAGCGTATTGAGCTGCCTTTGGAGACAATCGCGCGCCGCCGGCGTGCCGGCCGCGAGCAGCGACCGCATCGCCGACGACGTGGCCGAATCGGAAGTGCGCGCCGGATCGAAAACGAACGCCCGATCGTTGAGCGATCCGTCTCCGTTCACATCGTTGCCGATCATGGGTGTGTACTTCTGTCCGGACGAGAGTTGCACGCCGGCGGTGACGTACACGATGTCGAACAGGGGAAAATCACTCCAACGGAGCGTCACCGCGTGGCGGCCGCCCTGGAGATGCGGTCCCGATGAGATAGCGAACGGATCGCCGACGGTGCTCGTGAATCCATAGAAGCTCTCGCGAGCATTGAGCAACGTGTACGTCGCGTCCCACTTCAACATCGCATTTGCCGTCACGGGCTTGAGGTTCACGCTCACCTGCTTCGAGCTCACCTTGAGATCCGACCGCTGGTCCCACACGTGTTGAAAGACAGGCGACACGCGCGATCCAGCAGTGGCGATCGCGCCCGTTCCCGGAACAATCGCACTCGGATCGGCGAACACCGGCCGATTGTCTTCATTCGCAAGATTGAAACGGGCCGTCGAATTGAAGTTCACGTCCACCGCGCCGGACTGTTGGAGGCCCGACGAAACGATTCCCTGGACGCCAAGCACAAAGCGATTGTCGGCGACGGGGCCCGACCAGTCCGCTGCCGCTCGCAGCGATCGCGGTTGACGATACTGCGGATCGAACAACGTGACGGCCGGGGCTGACGTTGAGAACACCGTTCCGGTCGACCCGTCGGCGCAGCGTGACGGGATCGATGCCGGATCAGTGAGAAAAGAATTCCAATCGGGAAACGGTACCGCGCCGCCGACGCAGGTGATGGTCTGCGTCGAATTCGGAAGTCCCGTCGAGCTGACCGCCGGCGCGATGAGTTGCGCCGACGCCATGTTCTGGAAGATTCCGACGCCCGCGTGGATGACGGCACGCGGAGGGCGCGCGGCGCCTGGCGCGTAGGAGACTTGTGGCGCGCTGCCGTAGTACCACTGCATGCCGATCCGTGGACTGACATAGGCGCGGTTGGGCACGGAGCTGTTGCCAACGCCAAGTGCGTCGAGCACAGCGTGGTTGAGCGCGGGCGTCGAGAGAAAGCGATTGGCGTCCACACGCACACCGTATTGAAGCTGAACGCCGGAGCTCGGGCGCCAATAGTCGCCAAGCGATGCAGCGCCCATGAGCTGCGCGCCTGATTGAGTGTTTTGTGAAAGCATGCGTGTGTAGCTGCTGGCGCGTCCGGCATCCAAGTCGGCGAGCGAATTGAAAGCGAACGATCCCAACAGGCTGGGGCTCAGATCGCTCGTGAATGCGTCATGCGACACGCTCGACGTGAGCTTGAGCGTATGCTTGTTGTCCAGACTGAACCAACTCAATTGATTGCTCAGCTGAACGGTGCGATTGCTCGACGACGACAGCAACGAATTGCCGCCGAAGAACAGCGATTTGACCGACGCGCTTCCGTCGGGAAGCGTGGAGCTCACACGAACGCTTCCTTCGGGCAGTTGCTCGTACGGCTCCGATGAATTTCCCGACGCCGCGAATCCCAACGTCGTCTTCGAGAGAACTGCGGACCAGAAATAGTTGGAATGGACGAGGGCCGTGATCACACCCCAAAAACTCGCGTCGCCGCCGTGCGCGGGTGTCGACAACAACAACCCGCCGCGGCTCACGGGTTGCGTGCGCTGGTAGTTCCCTAGCACACCAAGCGTGAATGCATGGCCCGCCCCCGACGAGCTCGGCGACACATCAATGTTCGCGGATCCCTGCGCGACGTCCTGCGCTTGAAGGCTCGGTACGCCGGACGTTGTCGCTGGAATGTGTTGGTTTCCGAGAATGCTGCGGAGGCGCGCCACGGAGTCGCCGGACACGCCGGCAGCAGCCAAGCCGAAGGGGCTGGTGTTGATTAAACTCTGAACGTCACTGAATCGCCGGCCAACGTTGTACGCCGTGTTGTAGAAGGCCTTGTCCGTCGACATCGCACCGGCGGCATTTCCGCCGAGCCGCATGTTCGTGAATTTTTGCCCCTGTGCGTCGGCGGTCGCGTCGGCCCACTCGAGCGCCGGAGCGATATCGGCGTTGGTGACCGAGCGGCGAGAGAAATTTGATCCCGGAATCGTCTGAATCGAGATCTGCGCGCCGCTGAATCCTCCCTTCGAGACGTCGAACGGGTATGGGCTGATCGACGTCGTCGCCAAAATGTCGGGCGGGAGCGTGCTGACGCCGGAGCCGAGTCCATTGAACGTGGTGTTGTTCTGATCGCCGGTGAGGCCGAGCAACGAATACATGTCGGCGGCGCCGTCGAGCCCGGGGATCACTTGAATGCCGGCGACAGTGGCGGCCATGGCGGCGAGATTGCCGGCTTGATCCGGCGGCAAGCCATTGTTGGTGAGCGGCTTGTCTCCGCCGCCGACGTCGACGCCGGCCGCGTTGCGCGAGGGCACGGCGCGATTGCCTTGCGCGATGGTTTGCACGGCGCCGAGCGTCTGAACGACCGACGTCAAGCGCGCGTCGGCGAGCAGAACTTCCTCATCGCCGATTTTCTTGATCTCGAAACGCTTTGGTGCGAAGCCGAGTTTCGTGAAGTCGAGCCAGTAATCGCCTTCGCCGTTGACGAAGATGAGCGTGAATCGGCCGCCCTTGTCGGTGGTGGTGGTCTTCACGACGCTGCCTTGATACGACGTCGCTTTGATGTTGACGCCTTGCAGCGCCGTATCGGGGCCCGTGACACGCCCGCGGATGACGTCGGTCTGTTGCGCTGCGGCGATGGATGTGATGCTTGCGATCGCCGCGATGGCGATGATGGAAACGAGGCTTCGCATACGAGCGATCTATTTCTTCGCTGCCCCTCGTGCGCCAAGTGTCGTGCGCTCGAGATGGAACCCGTTCGTCATATCGCCGGATGTCAGGTACACGACGCCACTCTTGGCGAAACCCACAATCGCGCGGCCAAGTGGAAGACGCACGCGCTCGAAAAGCTCACCCTTGGCGTTGACGACGTCGTAAACCAGTTCACCGTTCTGTGAGAGCGTCGACATCCGCGGCAAAATCCACGCGTTGCCGTCCAAGTCCGGCATGCTCGCGTTGACACGGATCGGCGGAGCGTAGTCGGGAATGGGGTTGGGTCGGTATAGGTCGGCGAGTGGTGGCATTGACGGGCGTGTGAGCAGAGGCGCGCCGACCTGAGGGATCACGGACATCAATCGCTCGAAGCACTTCGCGTCGGAGGGCGGCGGCTCCCCACTGCCGCCACTTCGACCAACGCCTCGCCCACCGTCGCCGCCGCGACCGCCGTCGGGCGGAGTACAACTCATCGGCCCGCGCAACGTCAACTCGGCGGCCGGATAGCCTTTTTCGAGCAACGGATTTTGTGCGCCGCGCAGGGAATCGCTAAGCTTCTGCTTGTCGTCGTCCGTCAGTCGCTTCCAATCGAATGGAAGCTTGGCCGTCGAGCTCATCGCGCCGTCAGGCGAAATCCAATCGACGTGGTAGTCGTGGCCGCGGACGATGGCGACGGAGCCATTCGAGAGAAGAGCCCAATCGTCAGCCGCCTGCAGCGGGTCTGGCGTATAGATCGTCGTGATCGCGCCGTCGCTTGCCTTTTGTGTCGTCAACTTCATCGCCGGACGGCTGATGCGGGCGATCGTGTCCACGCGACGACTCTCGAGATCGGCGCGCAGAATCGGAAGTGAGTCGACCACACCCATCACAGGAGCCGGCGAGCCAGGTCCCGACCCCCGTACTTCGGCTCGGCCACCTCGATAGATGAGGCGGCCCTTCGTGTCGAAGCCGCTCGAGCTGGCGTTGAGCGCCACCATATCCTGCGGGCGTGGCAGGGCGAGCGTGCGCACCACTTGCCCGTGTCCGTCCAGCACAATCACTGTTCTTGAATTCCAATCCGCAAAGAGTGACGAGTCGCCCAAGAACGGAATGAGCGGTGTGGGCCGACGGCCGTAGCTGCGCGTTGAACCGGAGCCCGAGTCCAATACGATGGTCGACGAGGCGAGTGAGGCGTCAACCAGTCGCATTTGCCGGCGAAGGGCGTCGTTCACGAGCACTTTGCCGTCGCTCGCCTGATGGAGGCCGAGGATGGCGCCGAACGTCTCCGATGATCGCGCCGACGCCGCTGGAAGGTTGACCACTGGCACGCCTTGCTGCGCCCATGCAGTCACGGGCGCGAAAATGAGCGCGCTCCATAGGCCGACCGTAAGAACAGTTCTCATGGAAGCACCTTCCCTCTTGGATGGGGCGCGCGAGACGTGTTCATTTCCGCCCGCCTGGAGGGTTCCTGACGACGATCCGTGTTTCGAGCGCGATGCGCGAATCGACGAGTGCGCGGTCGGCGTCATTCGTCAGGAGCGCGAGCAACGTTGCCTTGCTCTCGGCGCGCATGAGGACGTTGCCGGACGGAATCAGAGCGAGCTCAGTCATCGGCACCTCCGGAATCAACGATTCCATCTCGCGGCGAGCGTCGGCGATGATCGTGCGCGCCGTCGCCTCCTGATCAGGCGTGAGTGCGAAACCGCCGAGCAGACGGTCGAAGGCTGCGTCGACACCGCCGATTTGGAACGAGGGAATAGCGAGAGAGACGCTTGGTGACGGCGATCCGCTACGTCGTCTCGCGCCGCCGGCCATGATGGTTGTATCGCCCGCGAAACCGCCGCGGCCGATGCGCCCACCTCCGCCAACCCGTCCACGGGCGCCTTCGCCAAACCCTGGGGCGCCGCCAGATCTACCCCGCCCACCAGTCGCGGCGGCGCGGGCGTCGAAAATGGCGCGATCGTCATCGGTGGTGAGAAGAGAGCGAAGCGCCGAATCGCGTCGCGTTTGCAACGCCGTGATCGCCGGTCGAGTACTGAGTCCGGCAAGCAGGGTCGTCGTGATGGCCGCAATCTGCCGATTGGCGAGCATTCCGATGAGCTGACGAGCGGCACCTTCCTGATCGGGCGTGAGGGTGATGCCGGTGAACAGTCGATTGAAGACCGAGTCGACCGTCGGCGACGAGGCGTATCGCATTGTGGCTGGAGCAGGCGACAGGAGAATCGGCGCGTTGAGAGAACTGTCATGAATCGGAGCCGGGCTGACGATCCGCGGCTCGAGCTTCGCCATCATCGAAGCCGCGTTGGCCGTCGAAGGCCTCTCCACGACGCCCGACAGTGCGGCCGGAACGCGCTCGACCGGTGGTATGGAAATCGGTAGGGTTGCCTGCGGCGTTGGCGCAATTGGGGATGCCGAGCGTGGTGACGCTGCTGGGCGCGGCGCGGCCCACGCAGCGGTGACTGCCGCCACGCCAATGAACGCGGCGACAGCGCGCGCGGCCCGCGAGACGCGATCGCGGCGGCGAGCGATGGCGCGAATACGTCGTTCGAGTTGACTCGCGCGTTCGGCGAACGCGGTTGCACCGAGGAGCGGAAGGCCACGGCCCGGGCGAGCGACCGCGAGCAGCAACTCACCGTACGAGCGGGCATCGGAATCCCGCAGTACGCGCGCGTCGCAGTCCAGCTCGACGGCCATTTCCAAGCGCACGATCAGCCACCAGAGCGCGGCGTTCCACGGCATGATGATGAGCGCGAGGCGAGCGACCGCCAGGAGTTGCACGTCGCCGGCGCGCCGATGTTCCTGTTCGTGCCGCAGCATGAGAGAAAGCTGATGCGGTTCCATCGCGAGCGCCCACTCCGGCACCACGATGGCTGGAGCGACGGCGCCGACGATTGCCGGGCCGGTGCGTTCCGAGACGAGAACGGGTACGCCGAGCACGTCACGTCGCTGCCAACGGCGGCGCAGCCGCGCCAGCGCGACGGTTCCGACGAGGAAATACAGCGCGAGTAGCGACGACAGCGCGATCCACGCAATGCTGAGTGGTCGGTTTGCGCGCGAGAGCGTGGCGGTTGTTGCACGCCAACTCCAGCTCGTTGATTGCGGCCGAGGTGCGGCGGCAGCGGGCGATGTCGCACCTGTTGCTGGCGCACGACGCGCGTCGACGGGGACGTCGCTCTCGAGTGATTCAGTCGAGACAACGGGGAGCGGACGCGCCGCATAGCGAAATTCCGCCGCGGGAATGATCAGAGACAGAGCCACAGCGCCGATCCACACATACCGCACCGGCCCGCCACCGGAGAGCAACGTGCGCTCAGCGAGCAACGCCGCCGTGAGGAGCCCGAGTGCACACAGCGAGCAATACAACATCCATGCGGCGATCATGTGTCGGCCTCCCGGAGTTTTTCGTCGAGCAGTTGGCGAAGACGGCGCAACTCGTCGGCGGTGACGCTTCGTTCTTTGACGAGGTGGGTGAGGAGACGTTCGGTAGATCCGTCGAACAGCTTGTCCACGAGGCGCGATGTCGCGGTGGCGCTGGCGACCTCCTGCTTCACGAGCGCGCGGAACCGATGCGCCTTTCCTTCTTCGGTGTGTGCGACGTAGCCCTTGCTCTCGAGCACGGTGAGAACGGTCAGCACCGTATTGTGGGCAAGGTCGTCGGTCAGTCGCGCGCGGACCTCAGCCACCGTGGAAGGCCCGCGTTGCCACAGAATGGCCATGATGTCGAGCTCGCGATCGGTGAACGTCGGGGGCACAGCTCCTCCTAGTCTTATCGGTACGGTCATGGTCTCAGGATGTCGGTATCAGGGACGTAGGGACCACCGTCTCCGAGCCGATCTCCTATGATTATAGGAGATAATTGTGACGCGCGCGCCGGTTGTCAAGAGAATTCTTCGCTCCGCCCAAACGCGTTGGACCGACTCCTGACTACTTCGGCGCCTTCGTCCCGACCAGCCGAGTGCGCTCGAGGTAGAATCCGTTGGCGAGGTCGCCCGAGGTCATGTAGACCACGCCGCCCTTGCCGAACCCCGCCAGCGCCCGGCCGAGCGGGAGCCGCACGCGACGGAACAGCTTCCCTTCCGCGTTGACGACGTCGTACACCAATTCACCATTCTGTGATAGCGCCGACGTCCGCGGCAAAATCCAGAGATTGCCGTCGAGATCGGCCATCGTCGAGCTCACGCGGATCGCCGGCAGATAGTCGAACACAGGCCCGGCGCGAGACAGATCGAGGAGCGGAGGGCGCGGCGCTAACGACGCGGGACCGCCAATCGCAGGCGTCCAATTCGGATCGACCATCGTGCAGTCCGGGCTTTGCGCCGCGGCGTCGCCGCCGCCTCCACTTCGCCCACCACCGCGGCCCTCACCGCTCGCGAGCTCCGGGCGAAAACTGCACGGAGACCGCAACGCCATTTCCGCTTGGGGATATCCGATCGCGAGCAATGCATTCTGCGCCGACCGAACGGAATCGACGAGCCGTCCCTTGTCGTCGTCGGTCAGATGTTTCCAATCGAACGGCATCTTTGGCGTCGACGTCGTGCTGCCGTCAGGATGAATCCAATCGATGTGATAGTCATGCCCCCGCACAATCGCGACCGAACCATTCGAGAGCACGGCCCAATCGTCGACAGGCTGCAGCGGGTCGGGCGTGTAGAGTCTGTGCGTCTGCCCCTCGCTGCTCTTCTCGGTGACCACCTTCATGATAGGCCGGGCGATCTGACCAATCGTGTCCACGCGGCGCAGA
>Ga0193753_10001227_pt1 | contig 22391 bp, 15 predicted proteins | sample H1c2metaG_FD_144925 | JGI IMG/M metagenome (GOLD analysis project Ga0193753, IMG submission 144925) | Soil microbial communities from a riparian zone of the East river system, Colorado, United States - H1c2 | ecosystem: Environmental > Terrestrial > Soil > Riparian zone | place: USA: East... | reverse complement strand
CTTGAATGAAGGAGGAGATAGCGGACCGGAAGGCACTCGGAGGTGAATACGGATGCAAGCAAAGACACCTCCACTATACCATCTAGAAGGCGGCAATGCCATCCACCTTACTTCTCTTTTACGCCGACGCCGCACCGTCCTGATTTAGCGAAGCCGCAAATTCCTTGCCCGGCTTGAAGGTAGCGACCTTTTTCGCCGGCACCGATACCATCTCGCCGGTACGCGGGTTGCGGGCCTGCCGAGCCTTCGCGTCACGCACCTTGAAAACGCCAAAGCCGCGCCAGTCGATCCTTTCCCCGCGCTTCAGGGCGGCTGTCAATGTTTCTAGAACGGCCTCGAGAGCGCGTTCGCTATCCTGCTTGGTCTGACCCGTGGTTTGGGCCAATGCGTCCACAAATTGGCTTTTTGTCATTGCCTCTACTGTAGCCCGTGGGCTTTCGCCCTTTTGTCTTCCGTCTTCTGACGTCTATCTTCCGTTTAATGCTTCGTCCGAAAACTGCCGATACCACATTCGCAGGATTCCTCACCATGCCGTACCTTACAGTCGTTTTTATATTGTTCGCCGGCGCCGCCGGCTGGGCGGGATTTGCCGCCGGTTTCCCCGTCGAGTTCGTTAAACTCCTGTACGGATTCTTCGTGATCATGGCGATCCTCTGCCTGGCTGGAACAATTACCGGCAAACGGCGCTCGCCGGCCGGCGCGTCCGCAAGCCTGAGCAAGCCCGATCTGGCATAATCGGAAGCGTTTGCAAGATAGCGGATTCTCCGACGCTTCGAAAGTCGTAAAGTTGCGAGACATCGCCGAGGCTGCCGGAGTCACCATCGCGACGGCTTCGCGCTCGCTGAACGGCAGTTATGGCGTGCATCGGCTCACCCGCGAACGCGTGCAGCAGGCCGCCGCCCGCCTCAACTACCGCCCAAATCGGCTCGCTCGCAGCCTGGTTACCGGCCGCTCCCAAATCCTGGGCTTGATCCTGAGCGATATCCGCAACCCGTTCTTTGCCGAGGTGGCACGCGGCGCCGAAGATACCGCCTATGCCGCGGGTTGCGACGTGGTGCTTTGCAACAGCGATCTGGATTCCGAAAGGCAGCGGCACTATATCGATTCGCTGATGGGAAAAAACGTGGACGGGATCATCATGAACTCGGTGCGTGCGCTCGACGAAGCGGAGCAGCGCCGGCTGGCGTCGAGCGGCGTCCCAATTGTGCTGCTCAACAGCAGCGCGAAAAAGATTCCTTTCTCCACCGTTTGCGCCGACAATGAGCGCGGCGGGCGCCTGGCCGCCGAATACCTGATCGCGCTCGGGCACCGCCATTTGGCGCACTTGTCCGGCCCGCGCCATCATGGCAACCTCACACAGCGCGCCAGAGGCTTTTTGCAAGCCGTCCGCGAAGCCTCGAAAGACGCGACCGTCCGGGTACTGCACGGCGGCCACTCTCTCGCCGGCGGCTACGTGATGGCACGCAAGCTTTTCCGCGAGCGGCCGGGCGTCACGGCTATCTTCGCGGGCAACGACGCGCTGGCGTTTGGCGTCCTCAAAGCCGCCCGTGAGTGCGGCCTCCGCGTCCCGCAGGATGTCTCGCTGGTCGGCTTCGATAACGTGGAGTTCACTACCATCGTCGACCCACCCTTGACAACCATCCATCAAGCGAAGTACGAAATGGGAGAAGCGGCCGTGAGTATTTTGCTCCGGCTCGCCAAGGGCAAAGACCGGAATCCGGAGGATCGAGTGCTCGGCGTAGAACTAATCGAACGCGAATCCGCAATGAAGGTGAATCGATGAACGTGCTGGTAGTGGGCGCTTCGAGCGGCATCGGCCGAGCGACCGCTCTGCATTTTGCCCGCGACGGGGCGCAGGTGATGGCCGTGGCGCGCCGCGAAGATCTACTCGTCAAGCTGCGCGCCGAATGCACCGGCCATGGCCTGGCAATCGCCGTGGCCGATGTTTCCGATTCCGGGCAAATGGCGCGCCTGGCCGAAGCGGCGGGGCGCATCGACGTCATGGTCTACGCGGCCGGTACTAACACGACCGATCGCGCCATGAAGAATCTTTCGATCGACAGCTGGGAAACTACGCTGAACGTGAATCTCAACGGCGCCTATTACATTACGCGGGCGGTGCTGCCGCGAATGCGCGAGCACGGCGGCGGGCATCTCATCTATGTTTCGTCGATCGGCGGAATTTATCCGGACGCGTCGGGCGCGGCCTACCAAGCCTCGAAGCGCGGCCTGCTTGGACTCGCCCACGCCACTCGTCTCGAAGAAAAAGAAAGCGGTATTCGGACCTGCGTGGTTTGCCCCGGCTTTACCGATACGGCGCTCGTCGAGAAGCGGCCGGTCAAGCCGACTCCTGAAATGCTGAAACACGCGTTGCAGCCCGAAGACATCGCGGAGGTGATCGTGGCGATTGCGAAACTGCCGGCGCGCGCTGCTGTCCCGGAGATTGAAATTGTTCCCGCGCGGCTTTAGCTTTATTCTTCCCGCAAGAGTTTGGATGGATCGACGGTAAGCGCTCGCCGCGCCGGAATAGCGGACGCCGCGATACCGAGCAGAGCCATCGTCAACACCGTGCCGCCGACAACGGCCGGATCGCTTGGGTTCGCCTGATACACGATTTGCCCGAGCAAGCGGCTTGCCGAGAATCCTGCCAACAAACCCAGCATCGATCCAACGCCGAGCAGCGCCATCGGCCGCCCCAACGCCGCAGTCATCACGCCGGTTTTGCCCGCACCCAATGCCACGCGGATGCCCAACTCCTTCATGCGTCGACTTACGCTGTACGCAGCCATTCCGAAGATGCCGGTCACCGCCACCATCACCGCCAGCAGGCCCATGACGCCTAGTGCCACTGTCGCCCCTCGCGCGGGGAGCAGACTATCCTCCACCGCATCAGGCCAACTCTGCACCGTGATGGGCATATTCGGCTCCATGCGGCTCAGTGTGCGCTCAAGGGCCGCCGCCATCTCGCCTGGCGCCCGTCGCGACCGCACCACGAAAATCGGTTCGCTCTGCTCACTTTGCGACAACGACAGATATACAGCAGGGTAAGGCGACTCTTGCATGTCGTGGTATTTACCGTCCTCGGCAACACCAACCGCTTCCGTCAGGATGCCCGACACAAGAAAATGTTGTCCCACCGCCGGCGTTTCGCCCCACATTTGGCGTGCGAAGGTTTCGTTCACAATCGCCACATGCGGTGTCTTTGCGGTGTCATGCCAGGAGACGTCCCGCCCGCGCAGTAGCCGAGTGCCGGCAGCCTCCAGGTAGCCCGGCGACAGCTGATACACGTATGCGGCCAGCACGGAATTCTTCAGCTTGAATTCTGTCGTCCCCGGCCGGAAAATCGGAATGCCATGCAGCCCGCCGGTAAAGGGCATGCGGCTCACCGTACCCGCAGCCGTTGCACCGGAGATGGTGCGCACCGCCTCAAGCATTGCTTTCTCTTTCTCGACCGCCACGTCGCCTTTTCGTTCGACTTGGCTCAGATCCAAATAGGCCAACATCGCGCCCTGTGGACGGAAGCCCAGCGGGGCGTGCAATGTGCGCTCCATGCCGCGCACCGCAACCAGCGAGGCCGCTACCAGCAGCGTGCAGATTGCAACTTGAGCGCCCAACAACAGGTCGCGCGGGGCAAACCGGCGCAGGTACGTTGCCTCCCCGGGCTCGCTCTTCATCATCTGCAACGGACTGCTCCGCCACGCTTGCCGCGCCGGAACCATCCCAAACAGCAGCGCGCTTCCGAGTGTCAATGCCAGGCCTGCCAGGAACACACGCCCGTCTACACTTGCCACCAGATGCGCTTCTGCTGCCGGTGGCCACCGGTTCAGCACGCCGAGCAGCAGGCGCGCGCTAACCAGCCCCGCCGCTCCACTGATCAGCGATACCACCATCGCCTCGGTCAGAAGTTGCCTCGCTAGCCGTCGTGGACTCGATCCAAGGGCAACACGGAGTGCCAGTTCGCGGCTGCGATCCGCCACGCGCGAAGCAAACGGACTTGCCAGGTTCGCGCATGCCGCCGCCAGCACCAGCAGTGCCAGCACGGTTACGCCGTAAAGAAATCCGCGAATGACATCGCCTTCGTCTCCGATGAGCCCCGGATGGATCAATCGCAGCGGCTGTCCGTCGTCGGTCTCCGGATATTCCCGCGCAAGTTCGGCCGCAATCGCATTCAGATTTTCCGTGGCCTGCCGAGGCGTCATGCCCGGCTTAAGGCGGCCAATCACTGTAACAGCTACGGATGTCCGGCTATGCAGGTAATTCCGCTCCTCCACCTGTCCTTGGTTCACCATTGGTATCCAGTAGTCGGGCCACACAAACCGCTCCATGCCGTGGAATCGCGCTGGAGTCACGCCAACCACCGTAAACGGATGCTTGTTGAGTTCCACGGTCGTCCCGACTACGCCCCGATCGGCTTGAAACGCGCTTCGCCACAGAGCATCGCTTAACACCACATAAGGCGCTGAATCCGGGCCATGCTCGTCTGCCGCGTGAAAGAATCACCCGGTCTTCGGCTGTACTCCCAGGAGATCGAAATAGTTGCCGCTGACTTCATCGCCGGAGACACTCCTCAGCCCGTTACGCCAGCGAAGGGCGGCATTAGAATATCCATAAATTGCGGCCATCCCGCCGAAGGTAGTGTTGCGTTGCCGGAAGTCCTCAAACGCGGGATACGAAGTAGTCAGCAGCCTTCCGATCATCCACTGCTTGTGGCGAATCTGATAGAGGCTCGATGGATCGCTCACCTCCAGTGGGCGCAGCAGGATGGCATTCAGCACTCCGAAGACGACGACGTTCGCGCCAATCCCCAGCATCAGAGTGAGTACGGCTACGACCGTGAACGCGGGCGATTTCCGGAGCGCGCGAAGCGCGTAACGAACATCCAGTAGCAGGTTCTCCATAAGTTAATGCATTTGCGGCCATGCCCCGGCCGGCATAGTCGGACTACTCTGCCGAGCCTTCGAGTCTGCATACGCCTTCTGCACCGGCTCCGGAAAGGTTGTCATCAATGCGGCGATCTGCGCTTGAATCTTTGCCACAATCTCCGGACGATCGGGCGCCACATCGTAACTCTCATCCACATCGTTCGCGAGATCGTAAAGCTCCGGCCGCGCCAATTGGAAGTTATGAATTCCGCCGGGAGGCGCGGGCGCATACTGGGCCGTGTTGTGCCGCGCCACGTGCAGTTTCCAATTCTTCCAGCGCGCGCATTGCAAATTCCAATCGTTGAAATATAACAGCGGCGGCCGGTCGCCGGATTCCTGACCGCCCGCGAGCAGCGGCCACATGTCGACACCATCCAGCGGCGCCGCCGGCAACTTCCCGCCGCATAATTTGGTCACCGTCGGGAAGACGTCCATCAGCGAAGCGAGCGCTGGGGTGACCTTCCCACGTGGAATGCGGCCCGGCCAGCGCGCCAGAAACGGCTCACGAATTCCACCTTCATAGGTCGAACCTTTGCGGCCGCGCAGCCTGCCTGGGCTGCCTTGATACCACGGCCCGTTGTCGCTAGAAAACATCACCAGCGTGTCTTTCTCGCGGCCTTCTTCCTTAAGCGTTCGTAGAACTTCGCCCACGCTCCAATCCAGTTCCTCGACGACGTCTCCATACAACCCTTGCGGCGATTTCCCGCGAAAGCGCGCCGAAGCCGCGAGCGGTATGTGCGGAAACGTGTGCGGCATGTAGAGAAAGAAAGGCGCGCCCTTCGATTGCCGTATAAACTGCGTCGCGGTCTCCGTATAGCGCGCTGTCAAGGTCTCAAGCTTCGCCGGGTCTTCCACAATTTGGGTGTCTTTCAGCAGAACGCGCGGCGTCATGTCGTTGCTATAGGGAATGCCGAAGTATTGATCGAAGCCGCGGCTGGTCGGCAGATACTCCGTGGGCCGCCCGAGATGCCATTTCCCGACGCAGGCCGTGCGATAGCCTTTCTCTTTTAAAACATTGGCCAGCGTGATTTCGTTGAGGTTCAGACCGTCTTTGTCCGGCGGAAAAAATACCCGCGGCACGCCCACACGCGTCGGATAGCGCCCCGTCAGCAGCGCCGCCCGCGATGGCGAGCATACTGGATCGGCCGAACACATATTCGTAAACCGGATTCCATCCGCCGCCAGTCGATCGATATTGGGCGTCGGGATCTTGGAGCCATAGGGTCCTAGATCGCCGTAGCCGAGATCGTCGCAAAAGATCAACACCACATTGGGAGGTTTCGCGGGCGCCGCCGTCAACGCGGCCGCTCCTATCGTCCCGAGCAAGGCCCGCCGGCTGATTTGAGTCTGGTCTCTCATTGCGCTCAGAAGCTCTCCCTTAGTTCCAAATGCCGCTCGACTTCCGCCTTATCCCTCCACACGGGATGAAGTTTCTTCTCGACCATCAGCGGCAATTGATCCTCGAGATGAGGAGATCCGGTCTGGCTCGCGTTGCCATAGCCGAGCAGACACTCGGCTCGCTGAGGCTGGCTGAATTCGATGGCACAGACGAACGTTTCTCCGTGCGAGGCGTAATAACGTTTACCCTCTTTGCGGCCGTACAGCACTGTTCGAAAACTTCCCATCCGGCTGCTGGCTCCATTGCCGGGCAGATCGGCGTTGCCGCTCGAAAAACGGTAGACGTCTCCCCACGCGACGTCGATCGCGCCGTACAGGTCGATACACTTCGTTACGGCGGCGCTCAGTGACTCCAACGCGAGGGCAGCATCGGCAATACCGTAAGCGGAGTGGAGCGGCTGAGCCGGATTCCATCGGATGCGCAGCTTTGGATCGATTGGCGCCGCGACGCCCAGATACTCGTCGGCAAAGACCTGAAACAAAACCGCGCCGCGGCTGGAGCTTTCCGCGTTGTGATCCCAGACGGCGAGTAAGCGCGCCGCGGCAGCGATTTTTGGATCGCGGGAAGCGCCTGCGATCCGGAGCAGATCGGGAAGCAGCGCGTCGGCGAGTTGGATGCGCGTGGAGTGCTTGTCCGCCAGGAGCTTCTCGAACGTGAACGACTTCTCTTCAGTCAACATTTGGAGAGAGCGCAGCGTGCGCGCCGAGGGCGGCGTGCTCAGGGGTGGCGACAAATAAGAAGGATACTTCACCGGATCGAGTTCGGGCAGAGTCATGGTCCAGGGCGGCTCGTTCGTATTTTGATTGAAGCCCGATGGCGGGTCGAGCGAGCGCGGCAAGTCTTCAAAGGGATGATATTCCGTCCAGAGCGTCTTGGACGTGTCGCCGGGCACGAGCTGCGACCATTGCTCGAAATCTCCTGAACGTCTCCGCGGAACCAGCCCGTCAAAGGTCAGCATGATGTGGCCATCCACATCGGCATAGTTCGCGTTCCACATGGGAACGGACATCATGCGGAGCGCGTTTGTGAATTGAGCGAGATTTTGCGCTTCTCCCATGCGGAACCATTGCTCCAGCATTTTGGGGCGATCGAGCCCGGCTACCCGCATGGCGATGGTGAGTCCGCCCGAGTCGTAAACCACGGGCCCGTGAACGGATCGCCGAATTTCGACGGACTCGGTCTTGAACGTACCGTCGGCCTGTTTGATTTCGAGCTGCTTTGTGTCGCGATCGAACGCGCGTAATTTGCCGTCGAACTGATACTGGCCGCCGTCCACTGTCAGTCGATAGAAATCGACGGTGTCGATCGTGTTCACCGTGCGGCCCCAACCGGCACGGCGATTGAAGCCCACAACCGCGACCGGGAAGCCGATCTGCGGTGCGCCGTAGAGATCGTAGCCGGGCGCGGTCATATGAACTTCCATGTAGCGGTAGAAAGTTTTGCCCCACGCCAAATGGGGATTGATGATCAGCATCGCGTGGTGGCTCAAGGTACGGGAAGGGCCGATGCTCCAGGTGTTCGAACCCGGCGAGGAAAGATTTTCAGCGCGCGCGTCCTTATTCCGATACGCTTTCACTTCCCGCTCTAACTCATCGCTCGAGCCCATGTACATGTAATGCACCACGCGCAGCGCATGCCCCACGACATCGATCCCCGAGACCGGCAAAACACAGCGGCGTTCGGGCGAAATCTTGTCGGGGTGCGCTTTCGCGTAGTCGTTGATGCCGCGCGCGAAGGCGTCGAGATAGCCGCGGAATTCCGGCGTCTGGGCTTTGTACCACTCCACCGCGCGCTCCGGCATTCCGTTGATCGCGAGCCAACGGTCGAGATCCAGAAACGGAGCGCCCCAGTATTCCGCCGCCCGGCCGCGCGACTCGCCATACAGCAGCAGCAGCAGATCCGCTTGATTGCGCATTTGCGCCCAGCCGTGGGCGTAGAACATGGCCTCGCGATTCGGTGCGTAGATGTGCGGCACACCGTAGCTGTCCCAAAGAATTTCTGTTTTCGTGGCGGATAGCAGCGGAGCCGATAGCAGGAGCGTCAACAGGCAAAATCGAGTCACAGCAATTTTCTCTTTCATCCCGTCTTCACAAGCGGACGAATCCCTTTGAGCAACTGATCGTAAAAGCTCTGCGCGGTAGTCAGCATATGCCCAACCCTGTCCGCATGCAGCGCCGACCGGTCGAATTTCTCCCCCACATCTTCGCCGATCTCATATAGACCATCCGGCGCAAGCTTTCCATCCCGCAGCGTGAACCGGAGCTTCCACGTGCCCATGCGTACGGCCTGTAAATCGGGAGCGCTGCCAAACGCATTCGTCAGGAAATAGTAAAACTCATCGTGCGGCGATCGGGCTCCGGCCGCCCCGCGCAACAGCGGCAGAATCGAGCGTCCGTCAATCGTGTGGTCCGGTAACTTCCCGCCCGTGATTTCGGCGAACGTTGGAAGAAAGTCGATAGTCGCGGCAACTTCCGAGGACACCTGCCCCGCCCGAATCGTCCCCGGCCATCGAAAGATACCCGGTTCGCGCGATCCACCTTCCCAAGTGGTAGCTTTCCCATCGCGCAGCGGCCCGGCCGAACCGCCGTCTACTCCGTACTGAAGCCACGGCCCGTTATCCGCCGTGTAGATTACCAGCGTGCGCCGCTCCAACCCGGTCTCTTTCAGCACGTCAAGGATTTCGCCAGTACTCCAGTCGATCTCTTCGATTACGTCGCCGTATAGTCCCCGCTTCGACTTACCTCGGAATCTTTCACCCGGATAGTGCGGAACGTGCGGCTTGTTATGCGCCAGATACAAAAAAAATGGACGGCGTTGATTCTCCCGGATAAACTTCACCGCAAGATTCGTATACGCGGGCGCGAGCTTGCTGATATCCGGATTCAGTTCTGTAATCTCGTTGTCCCGGTAAAGTGGCAGATCCGGATACTCGTTTTCCGGATTCAGATAATGGCCCTCTCCTGCATAGCCGGTGAAGGCAGCGCGCTCGCGTGCCGCTGTCATCCTCGGCCCTTCATTCGGCCGAGGCGGCATCAGCGGATGGAACGGCCACATGTCGTGCGAATACGGTGTGCCGAAAAAATGATCGAATCCGTACCTCTGCGGCAGAAAAGGCGGCCGCGATCCCAGATGCCACTTGCCGATACACATGGTCGCGTAGCCAAGGGGCTTCACCAAACTCGCGAGTGTAGTCTCGCGCGGATCCAAAGCCAGCGTGGATCTGGGCCCCAGGTTGGTATTCATTCCCACTCGTGCGGAATAGCAGCCGGTCATCAGAGCCGATCGTGATGGCCCGCAAACCGGGGCCGCATAGAAATGCGTCATGCGCATTCCTTCCCGCGCCATCGCATCGATGCGCGGCGTGCGAATGTCCGGGCTTCCGTAACAGCCGAGATCGCCGTACCCTTGGTCGTCGGCAAGGATCAGGATGATATTGGGAGGTTGTTCGGGTTGGCCCACGGCGGTTGCCGCGGCCGAACTGGTCGCAAGAAATTCTCTGCGGTTCACTTTCAAAATGATAATCGCAGTGCGAATTGAAGCTGCCGGTTCGCCACCGAAGTAGCCGTCACGACACCAAACGTCGCAGCTCCAACCGTGGAACCCGGTTGTGCAAACTGTGGATGATTGAAAGAATTAAAAGCCTCTGCCCGGAATTCGAGCTGCGCCGGATGCTCGAGCGGCAAGCCAAAATTTCTATGCAGGCCTAGGTCCAGATTGTTTAGCCCAGGTCCGTACAGCACGTTGCGGCCGCTATTGCCGAACTGATATTGCGCCGGCGCCGTGAAGCACGATTGGTCGAACCACCGCGTGGGCGAGGGGTTAGAGAGGTTGCCATCGCAGACCCGGTTCGGCCACGAAGTCGTTCCTGCGTTGGCATTATCGAAAGAAAGAATGGGCGTGAAGGGTATACCGGTTTGCGCCTGGTAAATAGTCGAGAGCTGCCATCCGCCCGCCACCGCCGCCTCCCACCCCGTCTTTAGATAAGGCTTGTTCTTGCCGAACGGAAGCTCGAAGCTACCGCCCAGACTGAATCGTGCTTGCACGTCATTGTCGGACGGCCCGCGCTGCGCGCGCCGGTTGTAGTTGTTTTGCACGGCATCGCCACCGCCGCCACAACCGGACGAACTGATACATAAACCGAGGCTGTTCGCATCCTGCAAGTCGATGGCGCGCCCATATGTAAACGCAGCGAGGAAGGAAACTCCCGAACCAAAACGTTTTTCGAGTTTAGTCGAGCCTCCTTCATAACTGCTCGTTCCCCAAGGCGTCGTTTGGGTAATACCGGCGACGGTGTATTGCGCGAGCGGCCGCCTCGTCGTAGGCGAGCCCGGCCCGTTGGTCAATGGTTGATTCGCCTGCGCTACGGACCATAAGTGAATGCCGGTATTGCCGACATAACTCGTTTCCCAAACCATGCTCCATGGCAGTTGTTTTTCAATCGTGAAGTTCCATTCCTCCACATACGGCGTCGACATATGATCGCCCCAGCTCTGCAGCGTGGACGTCGCCCCGGGGATGAGCTTGAATTGGCTCGGGTCGATAGGCGAGGGGCGGGGAATCGAAGCGTTCGAATTGAGTACAAACCCGGTCGTGGGCGAAATCTGGTCGCTGACAATCGCCAGCGCTCCGTAGCCGAAAAACGGCGGATTATTTGTCATCCGTTGTCCGACTCCGATGCCCGGATCTTGCGCATAAAACATTCCGAAAGAACTGCGGATCACAAGATTCTTGATGCTGGGGACGCGGTAAGCGAAACCGGCTCGCGGCGCGAAGTTCAATTTATCCGCCGTGATCAACGAGCGCGGCTTTCGCGGGTCGCCGGACAAAACCAATTGTCCGTAAAGCGGATCGCCGGGCGTTGTAATAAAGTTGCCCATGCGATTCGAGACTTCCAGGTACGGAGCCGTGTACTCATACCGGACGCCCAGATTGAGTGTGAGCCGATTGTTGATTGTCCAATCGTCTTGAAAATAACCTCCGCCGTACCATCCGCGCTCCTCTGCCTGGCCAATGGTCCCAGCCGTGAGCGAGTTAGCGGTTCCAAGAAGGAAATCGGCCACCGGGCTTCCGTTCCCGGTGCGATTTTGTGGATTCTGACTAAACACTCCCGTGAATCCGAAACTGCCGCGGCCATTCCCCGCCGCGTCCGTACTGGGCCGGATCGCCATGAACTCGCCGCCCATCTTCAGAGAATGCGCGCCCAGCATCTTCGAGAGGTTATCGGAGATATCCCACGTTCCGGATGTCTTGTGGAGAGGCGAATTGGTGCAGCAGCTCGCTTGCGCGCCGATCGTGGCGAATCCGGATAGCGTGAATTGCGGTGTGCTGCTGCTGATCCGCGGATCGAGAGATCCCGGAATAATCTCGTTCCGCGCCTGCGTCGCGTCCGACCTCAAATCAATACTGGTCCAGGCCAACCGGAATTCATTCACCAGCGTTGGGTTGAAAGCCCGTGTATACCCATAGCCGACTCCATACGACGCAATATCGCGAGCGATCGGAGTTTGCGCCGGAAGCGGCAGCGCCGCCCCGGAAGTGAGCGACTGCCGCTGCACGGAATAGCGTGCATACATAGAATCTTTGCCCGTCAACTGAACGTCTCCGCGCACCACGCCGTTCTCGGAACTGGAAAGCTGCGGCGAGTTGTAGGAAAACAACGTCGAGGATCCCGGAACATTCGCCAGCGGATAACCATTAATAAGTTGCGCCGCGATCGGATTGATTTGCGAGGCCGGAATCGTGTTATTTGAAAACCGGGTGCGAACGAAGCCGGGGCCGCTAGGGTTCGGCACAGTGGAAAACGGATCGTAAATTGCCGTGGAACCGAAGTTACCGCTCTTGTTCGCTGCCGTAGGCACTGCCGACACGCTTGTCGATTCGCTGCGAGTATTCAGCCCCTCATAGCCGCCAAAAACCCACGCGCGGTCTCGTTTGATGGGTCCGCCGAGCGATCCGCCGTATTGATTTTGCACCAAAAGCGGTTTGGCGGCCGCCAAAGCAAAATAGTTGGTTGCGTCCAGCTGATCGTTGCGAAGAAAGTCGTAGGCGGAACCGTGCAGCGCGTTTGTTCCGCTCTTGGTGATCGCATTCACTACCGCGCCCGCCGATGCGCCATACTCCGCCGAAAAATTGCTGGTCTGAACCGAAAATTCGCTAAGCGTGTCGAGCGGTGGACGGACCATGTCGCGCGCAAAGTTATCCAAGCCCCGCATATAACTCACGTTTCTCGCTCCGTCCAGCAAAAATGCATTCTGCAGTCCGCTATTACCGTACGCGCTGAAACTCGAATCTTTGGCGCCCGCCGTGGGCGCCGCCCCGGGCGTGAGATTCGCTACCGAAAGATAGTTTCTGCCGTTCAGCGGCACGGCGAGCATCTGTTGCTGGCTGATGACCTGCGTGAGCGTAGTCTTTTTTTCTTCGATGAGAGGCGCTTCGCCGGTTACGGTAATGGATTCCTGTGTGCTGCCGGTTTCGAGTTGAATCGCGAGCGAGATGGTTTGCCCGACATTCACCTGCAGGCGGTTCCGCTCCACACGTTTAAATCCCTTCGCGGAAATCGCAACGTCGTAAATGCCCGGTGGCAGAAGCGGAGCCGACGCCAATCCCTGGCCATTCGTCTCGAGCGTGCGTATCACGTTCCCGGTATCGGACCCTTTCACCGAAACGCTGGCGCCGGGCACAATCGCGCCGGTTGCGTCGGACACTGTGATGGCAATATCGCCCGTCGAGGTCTGTGCATGAATAGCAAGCAGGGGAACAATGAGTAGCGGGATAAGTTTGCGCAAACCACGAACATTGTTACATAATTCGTGTCTATTGGTGTTCGTTCGTGGCTACCGCGCCCAGACCAGGCCCATCGATACCCGCCGTGCGCACCACGCCGTCTTTCACCGCGAAAATTCCGGGAAAACGCTTCTCCCATCCCTCATTCGCCACCGGCACATACTGCCGCGCGTTGGCTTCGATCGCCCGCACCGGTCCCACGTGCGCCGCAAGCGAAACGGAATGCACCAGCGACGCGCCGGGGCATGTCAAATCCTGCACGCACAAAAATACTTTTCGTTTTTGCCCCAGCGCGGCCATCAACAACGCCTGGCTCTGTCCTTTACAAGCCTTGAGCGCGGCGCCCGAATAGCCCATCTGGAGCGCGAGCAAAAACGCGTCTTTGCCGGTGAGCGATTCGTCGATCACAACCGGAATCAGCTTTGCCGCGGCATGCACCTGGTTTTGCGGATTGGCTTTAAGATCGCGCGCGGTTGGTTGCTCCACATATTGCAAACGGCTGTATGCCTCGGGCGACCGGCCTTTGAGTTCTTTCAGAAAATCTACTAAATATTCAACGTTCGGACATCTTTCATTAAAATCGAGCGAATAAACAAATTGCCGCGCCGCCGTCTTCGAAGCGGCCTCATGTACCCGAATTACGCGCTCGAGGTCCCACTTGCCATCGTCTCCATTGAGCTTGATCTTGATGTGCGTGATGCCGTTGTATTTGATCCACTCGGGGAAGGTCTCGGGCAGTCCGTCATGCACGGGATGCGTAACATCCTCGGCCGTGATCGGGTCAGAAGCGCCGACAAGATGGTAGAGCGGCAGCGCCGGCTTTGCCGCCGGAAGTACATAGCGGTCGAGTGTCTCGCCGCGAAATTCCGGCCCAAGATAATGATCGAGCGTGTGCGGAAGAAACTCCGGGCCGACTGTGTGAAAGGCATTCCGGTTATGTAATTTCCCGTAAGCGTCGTGAATTGCCGCGTCGAACGGGCTAGCCGTCACGATCGTGCAAAGGTCCGGAATCGGTTGCGCGAGCGTGCGCGAAATTTCGGCTGCCGCCGCCATGATTTGCGGTTCTAGAGCGACATTCAAATCGATCGGATGTCCCCATTCGTTGTGCTGCCCCGTCAGCGTGGTGATCCGTGCGGCCAGATCTTTCATCGCTTGAAGCGTCTGGTCGTACGTAAGTTTCTTCGAAGGAAACGACCATACGTTGCCAAGCGGCATGGATCCGAAGCCGTGCGCGACTTTCCCGTTGCGCCCGCGCACTGTGCAGCGTACGTTCAAAAGCGTTACGCGCGTGACGGTCGATCCGCCGAATTTCATCGGCGCTCGATACTGATAGTCCTGATACGACGGTTCGATCTCGGTAACTTGAATGGCCGTTGAAGACGGTCGAAGAATGGCCGGAGCGGCGGCGAGAAGTTGGGTAAATTGTCGTCTGGAAATGGCGCTTGACATTCGGAAACGTTTCCAACAATGATGCTTAGCATAGGTATGGTACCAAGTGATGAATAATCCGACCCGGCGTCATTTCGCGTTTTCCGCGGCGGCCTTTAGCGCTCTCAGCGCGGCTCGCGTCGAAGGAGCCAACGGTCGTGTGCGTTTCGGACTGATAGGTTCCGGGGGCCGCGGCCGCCAGGATTGGGAGACCTTTCTGAAACAGCCCGAGCTTGAGCCAGTTGCCGTGTGCGACGTGTACCGGCCGTTCCTCGAGCAGGGCATTGCCATGACCGAGGGCCGGGCCAAAGGGCACAAGGATTTCCGCCAGGTGCTCGATCGAAAAGATGTAGACGCGGTGATCGTGGCCACGCCCGACCACTGGCATTCGCTCATCACCATCGCGGCATGTCAAGCGGGTAAGGACGTTTATTGCGAGAAGCCACTCTCACTGACTGTCGTCGAAGGACGAAGGATGGCGGATGCGGCGCGCAAGTACAATCGCATCGTGCAAGCCGGCAGCCAGCAGCGCTCCGGCGCACACTATGCGCAGGCGGTAAAGCTGATTCAGGACGGCGGCATCGGAGACGTTCATCGCATTCGCGCCGGCTACCAACGCAACATTTATCCAGGCCTCAAGGCGACGGCGTTGCAAGCCGGATTGACTGACCAGCTCGATTGGGATATGTGGCTCGGACCCGCGCCCAAGCGTGAGTTCGACCCGTTTCGCTGCATTTACAACTTTCGCTGGTTCTGGGATTATTCGGGCGGCCAGATGACCAACTGGGGCGCGCATCATCTGGATATTGCCAGATGGATTATCGGTGCAAAAGCGCCGGTCGCGGTATCCGGAGCCGGCGGCCGCTACGCGCTGAAAGATGGCGGCGAGACGCCCGACGTGCAGGAAGTCACGTATCAATTTCCGGGCGTCGTGGTCACCTGGACCTCGAGCGAGATCTCCGAAGGCGTGCCCTTCACGCTCGACATTTTTGGGACGAAAGGCATGCTCAGCTTGACGCGCGGAGGCTTTCACGTCAAGCCGGAAATGGCTTCGAAAGAAGGCGGCAAAGGGAAAGAGCCTTTGATGGAGCCGCTGCAGGCCGATGGAACGGATTTGGTTATCGCGCATGCACGGAATTTTCTGGAGTGCGTGAAGTCACGCAAGAAACCCAATGCGGATGTGGAAGAAGGCCACCTTTCGGCGGTGATGTGCCATCTCGGCAATATTTCCACGCGGCTGGGCCGCACGCTGCGCTGGGATGCGGAGAAGGAACAAATTACGGGCGATCCCGAAGCCAATAAATGGTTGGAGCGCGAATATCGCGGGAGTTGGAGATCATGAAAACGTTTACGAAAATCGCACTTCTTTGTTGCCTGCCGGCAATCGGCCTGGCGCAGATTTCGAATGGCACGCTCGTCGGCACGGTCACCGATTCGAGCGGCGGCGTAGTCTCCGGCGCGACGGTCGAAGCCAAGAATATCGGTACGCTTCTGACGCGTTCGGCTGTTACCAGCTCAAACGGCAGCTACACCATCCCCGACTTGCCAGCTGCGCACTACAGCATCACCGTGCGCATGGCCGGCTTCAAGACATTTAATATTACTAATCTGGAGCTTCTGGTTGCGCAGCGCGCATTGGTGGACGCGACGTTGCAAGTGGGCGGCGTAGAGCAGCAGGTGACCGTGGACGCCGCCGCGCCGATGGTCGAAACGTCTGAGTCGGCCATCGGGCAAGTCGTGAATACCGTGTCGGTCGAGCGAATGCCGCTGAACGGCCGCAGTTTTTGGCAGTTGACGAACCTGACGCCTGGCGCAACCTACACGCCAGGTGGTCAAAATACACGACTCAATGGCGCGTCGATCCGGTCTTCGGTCGTAAACGTGACTATCAACGGAGCGGCCCCGAATCAAGTCGGCTGGTTCCTCGACGGGGCTTTCATCACTGAAATGCAGACCGGCGGCACACTGATCCAGCCGAATGTCGACGCGGTGCAGGAGTTCAAAGTACAGAGCGGCAATATGTCGGCTGAGTACGGCCACACGCCGAACACCGTGAACGTGACATCAAAAAGCGGTAGCAACCAATTTCATGGCAGCGCTTTCGAATTTCTCCGCAACTCCACTTTCGACGCGCGGAATTTCTTCTATGTTCCACCAATAGGCAGTACGCAAACGATAGAGCCGTATCGCAGGAACCAATACGGCTTTTCGGTAGGCGGCCCTATACGCCGCGACAAGACATTCTTTTTCGCGGACATGGAGAAGACCGGCTTGCTACAGGGCATCGATTTCAACAACGTCGTTCCTACCGTTCTCCAGCGCGGTGGAAATTTCAGCCAGATCAGCAAGAAGGTTTTAGATCCAACCAACAAATACCAGCCGTTCGCCGGAAATATCATTCCGGCGACCCAAATTTCGCCGCAGGCGCTATTTTTTCTGCCGTACATGCCAACGGCGAATAGTTCTCAAGGTTCGACACAATACGCCTCCCTCACCAACGATCTGGGACAGCACCAGATACGTGGCGATGTGCGGATCGATCAGCAAATTACCAGTTCAACCCAGTTGTCCGGCCGCTATTCGATCAACAACAACGACGAAAACGATCCCAACGCTTATATTGCTCTGGGTTCCTTCCCGCTGCATAGCCGCGCGCAAAACGCGACAATTTCGCTGACTCACGTTTTCAGCCCGCAGTGGATCAACGAAGCGCGCGCCTCCTATTATCGGAGCTACTTCTACTTCGGTGGAACGCTTCAGGGAACCAACTTTAATCAACAAGCGGGCGTGCAAGGTTTCAACGATACGACGTCTATTTATAGCTTTCCGCAGATCACCATCTCGAACTACTCCACTTTCACAGGCTCTCCTTCGGATCAACGTCCTAAGCAGAATCGTATTCGCAACTGGCAGTACGCCGATAACGTAAGCTACGCGAGCGGCTCTCATAACATCAAAATCGGGGCGGAGCTGATGCATCAGACCGCTGCTTTTATCAACGGTTCACGCTCTACCGGTATCTTCAATTTCGTCGGTACCTACTCAGGCGACGCCTTCGGCGATTACCTACTCGGATACCCGGATTCCGTCACCCGCGATTACTTCAAGCAACTGAATGGCGACTGGGCCAATTTCTGGGGCTTTTACGTCCAGGATAGTTATCGGGCGACCAAAAATCTGACCATCAACATGGGCGTCCGCTTGGATTTGAATAGCTTCTACAACGGCATTCGCGGACAAAAAAGCGCTTTCGATTATTCGAATGGAAAACTGATCATTCCGTCCACCATTGATTCGCAGGTTCAGCCGCTTACGCCCACTCTTCTGCAATTGTTCAGCGATCGCATTGAATACACCAAGGATCTCGGACTGCCGAGTTCCATTCAACCAACCGCGAAGAACTGGGCTCCGCGCATCGGCTTTGCCTGGCGGCCCGGCGGCAGCGACAAACTCGTCATTCGCAGCGGCTTCGGCATCTTCTACGCGTTTCCCGACAGCAACACGATCAACAACACCGTGGCTTCGGTCCCTTTCATCTCCACTTCCACAGTATTTAACGATCGGCCGCCGCTTACGACCACACCATCGCGCACTTGGGCGGATTTCTACCTGGGCCAACCAAATGTTTCCCCCAATCCGAGTCCGGGCAAGTCCTGTTCGTTCGGTTTTGCGGCGCTCTCGTGCGCTACGCCCGATGTGGACACGGGCTCTATCGTCTATAAGAGCCAAACTATCGATCAATGGAATTTCGCGATTCAGCGTCAACTCACGCAATCCACTTCGCTCGATGTTACTTATGCAGGAAACAAGACCTCCCATCTGAACCAAAACATTGGTCCCAACGATCCGCTTCCCGGCCCCGGCGCAATTCAATCCCGCCGTCCGCTCCCGCAATGGGGCAGCTTCGTCTACGCTGTATTTCAGGAGAACGCAAGCTACAACGCGCTCCAGACAAAGTATGAAGCCCGCAACTGGCACGGCCTGAATTCGCTCATCGCTTACACCTATTCCAAATGCCTCGATTCCGGCACGCTGCAAGGCGGTACAACCCTCGCACTTTTGAGTTCGAATCGCGGCGTCTGCGATTTTGATTTGAAACATTCCTTCACCGGCAGCTTCGACTATGCTCTGCCTTTCGGAAAAGGACGGCAGTTTCTAAGCAATGCGCATGGATTCGTTAATCAGTTAGTAGGCGGCTGGGGCATGGCTGGCATCGTGACGCTTCGTTCCGGTCTGCCGTTTACGCCGACGATCAGCAACGACGTGGCGAACACCGGCGTCGCCAACCAGCGTGCCCAGGTGATCGGCACTCCACTGATCGTCGGACAGCCGGGCTGCTGGTTCTATGTCGCCCTCAATCCTGTGTGTTCATCATTCGCTCCGCAGGCTACCAGCGCATTTGCCTCGCCCACTCAGTACACCTATGGCAATGGCGGCCGCAATATTCTGCGCGCGAACGGCCTGAAACAGTTCGATTTCACTCTAATGAAAAACTTTCCGGTTCGCGAAGCGATGCAGTTCCAATTCCGTGCCGAAATGTTCAACATTTTGAATCACCCAACGTTTTCGGCGCCGACCACCACCATCAACAGCGCTTCCGGCGGACAGGTCACTTCGACGCTCAACGCGGCGCGTATAATCCAGCTAGCGCTAAAGTTTTCCTTCTGACGATGTATAGAAGAACGTTTCTGATGGCTGCCGCGAGCGCCTACGCCGCCGCGGGTGACGCAATCCGTTTGGGTGTCATTGGCGTGGGCGGCCGTGGCACGTTCGTGATGAGCGTGTTTCAGAAAAACTCCGGGTTGGACGTCGCGGCCCTTTGCGATGTGTATGAGCCGAACCTGGAACGCGGCATTGCGGCGGCGAAACGAGACGGCCGCGCGCCGCGCGCCTACCGGAATTATCAGGAACTGCTGGCGGATACGAGCGTCGACGCGGTTCTGATAGCCACGCCCGAGCATTGGCACTATCGCATGCTGCTCGATGCGCTGGCGGCGGGCAAGGATGTCTACGTGGAGAAGCCACTCTGCCAGACGCCCGCGCAGGGTGTCGAATTGGTTGACGCCGAAAAGAATTCCAAACAGATCATCCAGGTGGGAATGCAGCGCCGCAGCTACGATCTGTATCTGGAAGCGCGCAAGAAAGTAACCGCCGGAACGCTCGGGCGTGTGCGCATGGTGCGGTCTTCGTGGCTCAATAACTATTTGGATGGCGGGAAGACGCCGGCACTCGAAGGCAAGCTCGATTGGGAGCAATGGCAAGGTCCCGCGCAGAAGAGGCCGTTCGACCCCGATCGATTTCGTAACTGGCGCTACTACGGTGACTACGCCGGCGGCATATTGGCCGACCAGGGCGCGCACGTGTTCGACGGCATTCACATGCTCATGGGCGCGGGCTATCCCGAGTGGGTGAGCGCCGCTGCCGGTAAGCCGCATCGCTATGACACGCCGGAGTCGGTGACCGCCTCCGTCGAATATCCGGAAGATTTTCTGGCGGTTTTCTCCATTAACTACGCGGCCATGAAATACAAGCCGCATAACGATCAGCTAACACAGCTTGATGGCGATAAAGCGCGGCTCGATATTGGCCGCGAAAATTGGAATTTATACTTGAGCGGAGCCGAAGAGACCGTCGCCGCGTCGATGGAATCCCAACTTGGATTCAACCATGCCACGGATCTGCATGTGGCGAATTTTTTAGAATGTGTGCGGACGCGGCAGCGCCCGACAGCACCGGTGGCGCTCGGATTCCAAGCGGCGCTGGTGGTGCAGATGGCAAACATGTCGTTGAAACAAGGGCGGCGCTTGCGCTGGAATGCGAGCGCCCGGAGAGTGGAAACATAAATGAACAATGGAGTTTCGCGGCGCTCGGCATTGTACGCCGGCGCGGCGTTGTTAGGAGCTATGAAAAGTCGCGCGGATACTGCCCAGGCCAAATCAAGAGTCGCCATTTTTTCGAAGCATCTTCTGTTTTTGCACGGCGCCGACTTGCCGGAAGCCGCGGCCAAAATCGGATTCGACGGTATTGACCTCGCCGTGCGCAAAGGCGGACACGTGGAGGCGGACCGCGTCCGGCAGGATCTTCCGGCGCTGGTTGCGATGATCCGTGACCATCACCTGGAAGTACCGATGCTGACGACCGACATTGTCGATGTGGATACTCCGCACTGCGAGGGCATTCTGCGCGCTATGTCGGAGCTTGGCATCAAGTACTATCGCTGGGGCGGATTTAAGTACACCGACAACCAGCCGCTGGCCGCGCAGATCGACGCCTTCAAACCGCGAGTCGAGAAATTGGCGGCCTTGAACGCCCGCTACGGCGTCGGCGCGATGTATCACACGCACTCGGGTATCAACCTCGTCGGCGCGCCTATCTGGGACCTGCACGAGATTTTGAGCGGCATGGATCCGAAAGCGGTCGGTGTAAATTACGACATCGGTCACGCGACCGTCGAAGGCGGTTTCGGAGGCTGGATCGACAGCTTGCGCATCAGCGGAGACTACGTGCGCGGCATCGCCGTTAAAGATTTCCTCTGGAAAAAGAACGCGCACGGGCGCTGGAGCCCCGCCTGGACGCCGCTCGGCGAAGGCATGGTGCGGCTGCAGGAATTCCTTGGCATGATGGCGGCAACGCACTTCTCCGGACCGCTGCAGCTCCACTTCGAATATCCGCTCGGCGGAGCGGAAGAAGGCAAGGGCGACATCGGAAATCGAAATGAAGTCTACTCCGCCATGAGCCGCGATCTCAAGCAGCTCCGCGCCTACCTCGCCGAAGCAAGGCTCTGAAACATTGTCCCGCTGGGGAATGATCTCGCTGGTGTTTTCGGCGACGGTCATCAACTACCTCGACCGGCAAACGCTCTCGGTAGCCGCGCCGGTGCTCATTGAGCAGTTCCACATGAGCAATGTGGAGTATTCGCGCATCGTGTTCGCGTTCATGCTGGCGTACACGATCATGAACGCGGTTTCGGGGCCGTTGATCGATCGTCTCGGCACTAAAGCCGGCTATGCCCTTTGCATGATTTGGTGGTCGGCCAGTTCCGTGCTGCACGCATTTGCCAAAGGGCCGGTTAGCCTCGGCGTCTATCGCTTTCTCTTAGGGATGGGCGAAGCGGGCAATTGGCCGGCCGGCGTAAAAGTCGTCGCCGAGTGGTTCCCGGAGCGCGAACGTGCGCTGGCTTCCGGCGTCTTTAACAGCGGGTCGTCCATAGGAGCGATTTTGGCTCCTCCTCTGGTGGCTTACATCTTGTTGCGTCACGGATGGCCTTCGGCGTTCGTGTTCATCGGGCTGCTTGGTTTCGTGTGGCTAGCGTTTTGGTGGAAGTTCTACCGGACGCCAGCGCCTGCGGTGACAACCGAACCATCGCCATCGGCATGGCGCCTGTTCCGCATGCGTCTGGTTTGGAGCTTCACCTTGTCGAAAGTGTTCATGGATCCGGTCTGGTACTTCTATATCTTTTGGTTTCCCGAGTACTTGAAACGTGCCCGCCATTTCGACATGGCGTCTATCGGGGCTTATGCGTGGATTCCATTTGCTTTAGCCGGTGTCGGAAATCTGTTGGGAGGATTTCTGGGTTCGTGGTTGCTGCGCCGCGGGCTCTCTGTTCTGGTGGCGCGAAAAAGCGCGGTGACGATCTTTGCGCTGCTAATGACGGCGGCCATTCCGGCGGTACTTACCGGTAGTCCCTGGGTCTCTATCGCGTGCGTGTCGCTCGCGATGGCTGGATATACCGGCGGTCTGGCAAACATGCTCGCACTGCCGGCGGATATGTTTCCAAAAAATGCGGTAGCGTCGGTGTTTGGACTCGCCAGCATGGGCGCCGGATTTGGCGGCATGGCTTTCTCGCTCTTGACCGGTTG
>Ga0193753_10001226_pt1 | contig 22409 bp, 20 predicted proteins | sample H1c2metaG_FD_144925 | JGI IMG/M metagenome (GOLD analysis project Ga0193753, IMG submission 144925) | Soil microbial communities from a riparian zone of the East river system, Colorado, United States - H1c2 | ecosystem: Environmental > Terrestrial > Soil > Riparian zone | place: USA: East... | reverse complement strand
ACGTCCTCGATGCGCAGGGAATCCCGCAGGCGCGGGGCCAGCGCGTGGCTGCGCGGCACCGACAGTCTCGCGCGGGCGTTGCAGGGCTGGCCGAGCGCTGCGTGGCGGAGGGCGAGGGCGAGCACCGACCACAGAGATGTGCGGCTGAGGAGCGCGGCGTCCATGGCGTGGCGGAAGAGGCCGCGGCCGGGGCCTCGCTGTCGCAGATAATCGATGATGGCGAGCGGGTGGTGGGTTGCTCCGAGGACCTCGTCGCCGCCGTGGCCGGTGAAGAAGCCGTCGGCTCCGAGCTCGCGGGCGAGGCGCGACTCGAAGGGGCCGCTCGACAGGCCGTAGTGATAGCTGGTCGGTCGGGCGGTCGGCGGCATGGCGGCCATGGCGTCGTCGTCGATCGAGGGGCGGCAGACCGGACGCTCCAGCAGCTCGACGCCGGCGTGGGTGGCGGCCCGCCGGGCGTGGGCTCGCTCGTCGCCGTCGGCGTGCTCGGTGGTGTAGTGGACCGCGGTGACCTTGCCTGGATCGATCGCGGCCAGGCAGCCGAGGATGATGGCGGAGTCGAGGCCGCCGGACAGGCGGTGGACGATGTGCTGGAAGCGGGACGCCCACGCCGCCATGCAGGCGCGGCCGGTGCGCTCGAGGAGGGCGGTCGCCTGGTCGAGATCGTCCACGACCCGGGTGCGGGCGATGTCGACCGGATCCCAGGCCTGCTCCAGACGGGTGGCGTCTCGCCCGATCACCCGGCGCTGGCCGGGGAGGAGGAGATGGACCCGGTCGAGCCCGGAGCGGCTGGTCTGGTCGAGCTCGAAGTGGAGAATGCGGCCGACGTGGGGCCAGTGGATCGCGAGGCGCGGCAGGCCGAGCCCGAGGAGGTCGTCGATCTCGGCGAAGTGGATGCCGACCCCGCGGTCGTCGGTGTAGTGGCAGGGCAGCGCGCCGGAGGGATCGCGCAGGACCGTGCGCGCGCCGGACGCCGGGTCGCGAAGCAGCGCGATGTAGCGGCCCCAGTAATGATCGACGAGGTGGCTGCCTCGGGTCGAGGCGATGGCTCGACTCTCGACGGCGTCGAGGGTCGGCTCGCCGATGGATCCACCGCCGGGTTCGAATCGATCGACCGCGCGCCGCTCGAACAGCGTGCCGAGGATGACCCCGTGGTCGACGGGGCCTCGCTCGCCGGGCAGGCGATGGACCGCCGTCGCGCCGCCGTGCTCGGCGGTGGCGAAGACTCGCATGCCGGGGAGATCGGCGAGCAGCTGCCAGCCGGGCCGCTCTTCCACGGCGGACTGGATGCGATGGACGACGTCCTCGTCGCGGCCCGGTTGCCACGTGAGCGCGATGAATCGCCGCACGTCAGACCATCAGGATCGGAGTGAACCGGGCCACGTTGGCGACCGCGTCATTCAGCACCACGCCGTCGTGCTGGACCCAGCTGTGGGCGGCGAACGGGCCCATCCGCACGCCGACCACCCAGAGCGGAAACTGGCCGTGCGCGGCAAGGAAGTCGAGGAGGACGAGAGAGTCGTGCAGGCAATGGTCGCGCGAGGTGAACATGAGCGGGCGAAGCCGCTTGTAGACCTCCACCAGCTCGCGCAGCTGATCCGGACCGATCCCCGGGGCGCCGTCGCCGCGCCGCCGCTTTCGATCGCGCACCCGCGCGACGACGTCGACCAGGGAGCGCCAGCGCAGCCGGGCCGCGGTCGCCGACGCGGCGGCCAGGAAGCGCGCCACGTGACCGGCCCGGATCTCGGGCGCGCGGCCGAGCGGATAGCCGACCATGTCGCTCGACAGCGCGACCGGCGGGGGCGCGGCGAGCGGCCGGCCCCTGCGAGGATCCGGGGTCAGGATGTCGGCCGCAGCGAGCGACTCGACGATCTGGTCGACGTCGACGCCGCCGACGCTGCCATCGAGGCCGGCTGTCTCGTCGCGCCCGGGCCGTCCGCGATCGGAGCCGGCCAGCCTGCGGACCACCTCGCTCTCGCCCGGCGCGAGACACGAGTAGCGATCTGCGCGCAGGTCGAGGAACACCAGCTGTCCCTCGACCCGCGCACAGTGGATGTGATGCGCCAGGTACAGCTCAGGGAAGGTACGGGCCCTTCCGGTGCAGGAAGGGGTTGTCGATCCGCTCCGGCGGGGCGCTGGACTGCGTCTTCTCGCTGGCCTTGCCCAGATCGCGCAAGACCTTCTGCGTCTTCGAGTCGGTGCTGGGGGTCGAGTTCGCCATGTGTCCTCCGTGGGGCTGTGGGGGTCGCTGGCGGAGAATAGGACGAACCAGCCCGGGCCGGGAACCTCTCCCGGCAGCGAGGCGGCCTCGTCCGCCGTACCGAGTTCCGGTCGCGAAGACGATGACGGACCTGCCGATCAGGACGGGCCGGAGCCGAGGCTGATCGCTCCCGCGGCGAGCAGCGATCGCAGGTCGGTGAGCTCGGAGGCGGCCAGCTCACCCAGCGCCTGGTGAAGCGGTGTGCCCGCGATTCGCACCATGAGGTCGATCTGCCGGTGTGGCAGGCGCAGATCGCCGACGTCGGAGTACACGACGCCCGCCTCCCGGTGAATCTCCCGCACCATCGGGCTCAGCTCGACGACCAGCGTCGCCGGATCGAAGGGCGGCGCCTCGGTTCCTTGCTCGATGCGCTCGAGCACCGAGCCCAGGCCGCGGCGGAAGATGTCGGCGGTGTAGTGCTGGCCGATGAAGTCGCGCCCGCGCGCGCACTGGCCGGCCTCTCGCCCGCTGACCAGCCCGTCGGCGATCGCGGCCGCGATCGCGGCGTATCGGTCGAGTGGATCGCCGGCTGGATCGCCAGCCGGGTCTCCGGTCGCGCCTGCCGGGACGGTCGGCTCCATCACGCGAATGCCGTGCTCGGGCGGCAGGAGGTGACGCAGGTTGCCGGCGCCGTTGGTGTAGATCGGGTTGCCCTGGAACACCGATTCGAGCGGGTAGAGGCCGAACGGCTCGGGGAACCAGTCGTGGAGCAGCCCGAAGTGGGACCGCTTCATGAGCGTGGTCAGCGCCTGGTTGTGGATCCACGGGACCGGCATCACGTGCGATGCGACCTCGTCGCCTCCGGGCCAGCGTCGTCCGGCGGCGACCACCCGCGCGTGATCGATGTCGCTGACGAGCAGGCGGACCGGCCTGCCCAGCCGCGAGCGAAGCGGCTCCTGGTTGAGGAGGTGGACGATCGCCGCGGTCGCCCCGGCGATGAGCTTTCGCGGGCGCAGCGCGTGACCGAGCCACTGATCTCGCTCGAGCTCATCCTCGACCCAGCCCGGGAGGTCCTCTCCGTAGGAGGGGTAGCCGTCGGGAAACTCGGTCGCGGGCAGGACCAGCGGGACCGCGTCGACGATCACGTTGCCGCGAAAGGCGAGCTGCCGGACCGAGCGAAACCCGGTGTCCGGATCGAGATCGGGAAACCGCAGCAGCCCGAGCAGGACCCGCTTCAGGTAGTCCGAGTTGGTGCAGAACCCGGCGATGGCGTCGCTCTGCAGGAAGACGCTCGGCGCGTAGCGCAGCCCGTGGAAGAAGACCACGTTCTTCACCCCGCGGGCCTGGACCGGCAGGACCTGGCTCAGGCATCGGTCGAAGAAGATCCGGATCTCCTCGCGCCGCAGGCTGCGCATCGACGCGGTGGACGCCGCCGCCGGGATCGGGATCATCTGCAGCGCCGCCGGCTGATCCGGCACGATGCTGCACTCCACGTCGTATCCGAGCTCGCCGAGGATCCGGTGGAAGTAGTGGCCCATGATCCCCATCGAGCCGTACAGGGGCGGCTCGAGCGGCGTGTCCAGCCAGAGACGGGCGGCGCGGGTCATGCTCGGGACGTCCTCGGGACGCGGGCTCATCCTACCGCGGTCGCGGCGGCTTCCGGCGCGGCAGAGACCAACGAGGCGGGTTACCATGAGGGTTCGCGCCGCGCGCGTGACGCGCGCTCTCGACGAGGATGTGACGTGCGGATGCCGACGCCCCCGCCTGGAGACCTCCGGGTCCTCACCATCGGATCCGGTCCGCTCTGCGTGCGGGTGGGCCAGGAGCTGGGCGGTCGCGGTCTCGGTCGGCGCGTCGAGCTGGCCGCGGCGACCACGGTGACCGCGGTGACCGACGCGGCGATCGCGGCCGCCGATCTGGTCGTCGCGTGGGCCGGGGACGACGGGGGCGAGGCGGCCGCGCGGATCGACCGCGCCTGCGCCGAGCAGGGCCGGCCGTGCCTGCATCTGTCCATCTCCGGAACGCCGTCCGGGGAGCGGATCCTGGTCGGCCCCCTCTTCGTCCCGGGCCGGACCACGTGCCGTCGGTGCAGCCACGGGTTTCTGGCCTGCATGGAGGGCGGCGATGCGGGGGCAGCGGGGCAGGGCGCGCTCGCCGGCGCGATCCCGGAGTGGATGGCGGCGCTCGCGGCCACCGCCGCGGTGGACGAGATCCAGGCCTGGGTCGGCGGCGGACAGCACCTCCGGGTCGCCAGCGTGGTCGCCATCGCCGCGTACGATCGGTCGCGGCGCCACGTCAACATCGTGCAGGGCGCGTACACGCCGGCCACCGCTCCCTGCGCGATCTGCAGCGGGCCGCGCGGCCCGGCGGATCGCGAGAGTCCGCCGGCGGACGGCCCGGCCCGCGACATCTTCATCGTCGGCAGCCAGCGCAGCGGCACGACCATGGTCGCCCTGGCGCTCGGCGCGCACGAGCAGATCGAATCGCTCGACGAGGACACCGCCTACGCCGCGCTGGCCGCGCAGCCGGGCGGCGAGCGGACGCGGGTCTACAAGATCCCGAACTGGACCTGCGCGCTCGGCCTGTTCGCCGCCCACTACTCCGCCGCCCGCTTCCTGTTCATGAAGCGCCCGCCGGTCCAGGTCGTGGCATCGATGCTGACGCTGCGCGGCTTCTCCGGCGCGTCGTGGGCGGAGCTGTTCGCGCCGATCGAGACCCGGGTGGCGATGGCCGGCTTCTCGAGCGCGCCGGTCCGCCGCGTCCTGGACGATCACCTCGATCGCGCGGCCGGCGATCCGGCCCTGCTCGCCACCGTGTGCGTGGTGGCCAAGCAGGCGCTGGTCTGGGAGTACCGCCAGCGCCGGCTGCGGACCCTCGCGGTCGACTACGAGCGGCTGGTCACCGATCCGAGGACGGCGCTGGCCGGGGTGCTCGACTTCGCCGGCCTGCCGTGGAGCGAGAGAGTCCTCGAGAGCCACCGGCACGGCAGCGGCGCCGCGATCGGACAGACCGAGCGCAGCCGCGCGATCGACGCCGGGTCGCTCGACAAGTACGCCCGCGTGCTCGGTCGCGCCGTCCTCGATCGGATCGCCGGGTTCGAGCAGGCGCTGTCCGCCGACCTGGGCCGCGCCATGTCGGCCTCGACCGGGGCGGCGCCGTGAGCCGCGAGGAGCAGATCGTGGCGGTCATCGCCCGGCACATGGCCGACCACCTGGATTCGCCGCCCGACGGGCCGATCGGGGCGGAGACGCGGCTGGTCGACGATCTGGCGCTCGACTCCATGCACAGCCTGGAGATGATCGCTGCGCTGGAGGATCACTACCGGGTGATGCTCTCGATCGAGGTCCTGCAGGACGTGAGGACGGTCGGCGACGTGGCCCTGGTCGTCGCCGGCGCGCTGGCCGATCGCGAGACCAGCGGTGGTGAGGTCGGTGGTGACGGCGGTGGAGACGATCGATGACCGCTAACCCGACCCGCTACCCGACTCTCCTCGCCGCGCTCGCCGACCGGGCCGGCGTCGACGATCACGGCTACCACCACTACACCCGCGAGGGACAGGATCCGGAGGTCGTCTCGTTCGCCGCGCTTCACCGGCGCGTCCAGCGAGTCGCGGCCGCGCTGCAGGAGCGCGGCGTGCGTCGGGGCGACCGCGTCGGCCTCATCCTGCCCGACTCCGTCGAGTTCGTGGACGCCATCTTCGGCGCGATGCTGGCCGGCGCCATCCCGGTCCCGGTCTATCCGCCGCTCGGCCTCGGCAAGCTCGACACCTACCTCGACAACACCGCGCACATCCTCCGCCGGGCCGGCTGCTCGCTGGTGCTCACCGACGGGCGCGTGCGCCCGGTGCTCGGCACGCTGATGAGCGTGGCCGGGACGCTGCGCGGGATCGACGTCTTTCGCGACCTCGCCGCCGGCGTCCCCGACGACGCGACGCCGCAGCCGGTCGACGTCGGCCCCGATGACGTCGCCTTCCTGCAGTTCACCTCGGGCAGCACCGCCGCGCCCAAGGGCGTCATGCTCACCCACCGCAACCTGGCCCACAACATCGAGGCGATCGGCGGCGCGCACGGCCTCCGCATCGGCGAGGGCTCGAGCGCGGTCAGCTGGCTGCCGCTCTACCACGACATGGGGCTCATCGGCTTCGTCTTCACGCCGATCTACTTCCGCACCCGCGGGGTCCGCTTTCTGTCGCCGCTCATGTTCCTCAAGCGCCCGGCGGTGTGGCTGCGCCACCTGTCCGACTTCCGCGCGACGATCACCTTCGCGCCCAACTTCGCCTACGGGCTGGCGACCCGGCGGGCCACCGACGACGAGCTCGACGGTGTCGACCTGTCCGCGCTCCAGGTCGCGGGCTGCGGGGCGGAGCCGATCCAGTACCCGGTCCTGCGCGGCTTCGCCGACCGCCACGCCGGGCGCGGCTTTCGATCGACCGCGTTCCTGCCCTGCTACGGGATGGCGGAGCACTCCCTGGCGATCACGTTCGGCCGCCTCGATGACGATCTGGCGGCGGATCGGGTCGACGCAGGGGCGCTCGCGCGCGGTGAGGCCGCACCGGTGTCTGCGTCAGCGGCCGCCGGCGCGGCGGACGCCCGCGATGGCGGCGAGCTCCTCATCGTCAACTGCGGCCGGCCATTTCCCCTGCACGAGCTGCGCATCGCGGGCGAGGACGGCGAGACCCTGCCGGAGCGGCGAGTCGGTCACATCCTGGTTCGAGGACCGTCGGTGATGACCGGCTACTTCGACGATCCGGCCGCCACCGCCGAGGCGCTCTCGGACGGCTGGCTGCGCACCGGCGACCTCGGCTACCTGGCCGGCGGCGACCTGCACGTGTGCGGGCGGATCAAGGAGCTCATCATCGTCGAGGGGCGCAACCACCACCCGCAGGACATCGAGTGGCAGGCCTCCCGGGTCGACGGCATCCGGGCCGGCAACGTGATCGCCTTTGGTCTGCACGACCCGGAGCTGGGCCGCGAGCGCGTCGTGGTCGCGGCCGAGACCCGGCTGGCGGAGCCGGAGCTGGCCCCGCTCATGCGACAGGTGCGCGCCCGGATCCTCGAGGCCCTGGCCCTGCGCGTCGACGAGGTGCTCCTCCTGCCGCCCGGAGCGCTGCCCAAGACCTCGAGCGGCAAGCTCCAGCGGGCCAGAGCGCGCGCGATGTTCGAGGGCGGGACCCTCGGCGAGGGCGCGGGCAGCTCGTGGCAGCTGTTCCGCCAGCTGAAGCAGCTGGCCGCGTCGCGCTGGAGCTTCGTGAAGGCGAGCCTGCGCGGCAAGGACTGAGCAAGGACCGAGCGAGAACCGAGGCCGCCGCCGCGCTCAGCTCTCGAGCGGGCGGACCGCGCCGCGATCGAGCGCGCGGAGCTCGTCGGCCAGGGCGTCGCGCCGGGTCTTCCCCGACGAGGTGGCGGGAAACGGGCGGCTCCAGGCCAGGTAGCCGCGCAGGCGCTTGTACCCGGCCAGCTCGCGGTTGCGCCGGCGCAGCTCGCCGACGCAGCCGGGCGAGACCTCGCCGCCCCGCGCCGGGCGCACGATCACCACCAGCCCCTCGCCCACCAGGGTCGCCGACGGCCACAGGTAATTCTCGGCGAACACGCACAGCTCGGCGCAGTCCGGGACTCCGTCGAAGTGCGACTCGATGTCCTCGGGATAGACGTTCTTGCCGCCCGCGGTGACGATCATGTTCTTGATCCGCCCGACCACGCGCAGCCGCCCGTCCGGCTCGAGCATGCCGAGGTCGCCGGTGCGCAGCCAGCCTCCGACCAGCGCGGCGCCGGTCAGCGCCTCGTCGTGGAGGTAGCCGGCCATGAGGGTCGGGCTGCGGATCCACACCTCCCCGACGCCGTCGTCGCTCGGCTCGCGCACCTCGACCTCGACGCCGGGCAGCACCCGGCATGCGCCGTCGAACGGGCCGGACCGCGGATCGCTGATCGAGACCACCGTGCCCGCCTCGGTGAGGCCGTAGCCGACCGCGACCGGGAGGCCGAGATCGAAGAAGAAGCCGGCCAGCCCGCGCTCGACAAAGGCGCCGCCGATGAGGATCAGGCGCAGCCTGGCGCCCAGCTCGGCCTCCACGATCGGGTCCAGCCACGCCGGCAGCTCGCCGGGGCGGGCCGGACCGGCGCGGTGCTCGGCCAGGAGCGCGGGCCAATCAGGGACGCCGTCGAGCCGGGCGCGCAGGCGCTTCTCGATCTGGCGGAGGACCAGGGGCACGAGGACGGTGAAGGTGACCTCGTACTTCCTCATCGCCGCGCTCAGGAACTGCGGCCGCATGGTCCGCTGGTACACGATCGACGAGCCGAACAGGAGCGGCAGCAGGAAGCCGACGGTGAAGTCGGTCGTGTGGCTGGTCGGCAGGACCGACATGTAGCGGTCCTCGCCGCCGATGCGGAAGACCGCGCCGACCATCTGCGCCTGGCGCAGGTAGGTGCGGTGGTGGAGCATGCAGCCCTTGGGCGTGCCCGCGGTGCCGGACGAGTAGACCACCGTCGCGATGTCGTCGCGGCCGCGCGGCGGACGCGACAGGCCGACCGCCGGCGCCGCGTCCCAGCGGACGGCCGATCCCAGCTGCTCGCGGTCGGGCGCCTCGCTGACCACGATGGTGACTCCATCGAGCGCGCCGGCCGCGACCGCGGCGAGCTCGCGCCACAGCGGGTGGTCGATGACCAGCGCGCGCGGCCTGGCGTGGGCCAGGAGCGAGAGCTGTTCGCGCGGCGGCTGCCTGGCGTCCATCGGCACCAGCACCGCGCCCGCCCACAGGCCGCCCACCGCGCTGGCGATCCACTTGAACTGGTTCGCCATGAGGATGGCGCAGCGGTCGCCGGCAGTCAGCCCGTGCCCCTGCAGGAGCGCGGCGAAGCGCTCCGCCTCGGCGCCGAGCTCGGCGTAGGTCCAGCGCCCGTTCTCGCGCTCGCGGTCCGCCTCGATGATCGCCAGGCGGTCGCCATGGGCCTCGATCGAGGCCGCGAGCGCGTCGCCGATCGAGGAGGCGCCGGGGTCCGGCGCGGTCATGCGCGCCGCCCGCGCTCGATCGCCTCGACCAGCTGGGCGAAGGTCCGCACGCTCAGGAGCGCGTGATCCGGGACCTCGACGCCGAGCTCCGCCTCGATCGCGCTGACCAGCTCGAGCGCCTCGACGCTGTCGATGTCGAGCGCGACGAACACGTCGTCGTCCGGGCGAAGCGCCGACGGATCGCGCCCGTAGCGCGTCGCCGCCACCTTCGCCACCCGCGCGAACGTGTCGTCCACGCGGCTCAGGCCCCGCGCCCCAGCTCGTCCTTGCCGAACTCGAGGTAGAGGATGGTCCGGTCGACCGACGACTCGTTGACCACGAAGTGATCCTCGGCGCCGTCGAAGATGATGGCGCTGCCGACCGCGTGCTGGCGCCACTCGCCGCCCACGTTGAGGTACGCGTAGTTCTTCTCGCGGGCGGCGTCGAGGGTGAGGTGGAGGAGGAGAAACCCGTGCTCGCGGAACTCCGGGTGGGCGTGGACCGGCAGCGCCCCGCCCGCCTTCAGGGTGACGAGCGCGCAGGTCTGGATCGCCGGGATCGGGCGCAGGAGCTCGAGGGTCAGCGGCATGGTCTTCATGACGAACGGGGAGGGGACCTCGAACGCGAGCAGCGGGTACTGCAGCCACGCCGGGTTGGCGCCGTGCTTGCCCCAGCCGGCCATCCACCCGTACTCGCCGCCTCCCTCCATGTACGCCTGCACCTCCTGCCCGACCTCGCGGTAGGTCTTGCCGAAGCGGTGCAGCGGCGTCACCGGCGCGCGCAGGGCGAGGAGCTCCTCGCGGATCGTCAGCCAGTGTCCGGCGAAGTCCGCCAGCCGAGGGAACTCGTCCAGCTCGTAGAATGACCGGTTCACGTCCATGCCCTCCTGATGCCGTCGTAGTAGCCGCGGAAGAAGGGGATCATGCGGGTCGGATCGTTGTCCACGATCCCGAGGAACTCCGGCGGCAGCACGAACTCGGGATCGAGCGCGTCGTAGAGCCGCGCGATCATCGCCGCGTACGCCGTCTTGAAGTCGTTGTGCCAGCCGATCTTGGGCAGGCTCATCCCGTGCTCGACGCCGACCGCCTCGTAGTGGCGGGCCGCCTCCACCCGCGCCTGGCTCGCCGACAGGGTCGCGAGCGGCCGCCGCTCCGGCGCGAACGTGTCGTCGATCGATCCGGGCCGGCCGAGCAGGCGGGCGGCGACGTGCTGGGCGAGCAGCGGCGACAGGAACAGCCCGTCGCGGTAGGTGCCGGTCAGGATCCACAGCCCGTCGAGCGAGGTCGGCCCGATGAGCGGACAGGTGTCGATCGAGATCGGCCGGTTTCCGATCTGCCACTGCTCCAGCCGCGCCGACTGGAGGTTGCGGTCGAGCTGCTCCATCGCGCAATCGAGCAGGAAGTACATGTCGGCCACGCACACCCGGGTGACCGGCCGCATCGCCACGGTGTTGGTTGCTCCCACGTACAGGCGAAACTCGCCGCGCGGGACCGCGTGCAGGCCGCACGCGAACGCGCGGTTGGGCGTGCGCACCACCTGGGCAAAGGCCGGGCGCATGGTCTCGAGCACCAGGGAGGTGCCGACCCCGCTGAACAGGCGCGGGATGCGCCGGGCCAGCTCGGGCAGCTCGTCGAGGATCGACTGGGTGCCGGCGCCGGCGGCCAGCACCACCCGCCCGCACGCCGCCTCCTGCCCGGAGGTGAAGCGGACGCCCGCGGTCGCGCCTCGCTCGACCAGGACCGAGCCGACCTCGTCGTCGACCAGATCGATCTGCGGCGACTGCTCGGCGAGAGAGGTGAACGCGGCCATGAGGCGCGCCGCGTCGATGTAGCCCTCGCGCGGCAGGAACATCGCCCGCGCCGGGCGGCTGGCCCCGTCGGGGTCGAGCCCATCGACCGAGCCCGGGTCCATGTCCTCGAACGGCTCGCCGTGCGCGGTCAGCGCCTCGCGGATGGCGCGGAAGCTGTCGTCCTCGATCGTCCCCGACCGCATGTTGTTGATGACGATCGTCCCGCGGCCGATCGACACCCGCTCGGGCTCGGCGAGTCGCTCGTTGAGCGCGGCGACCCAGGGGTCCCACAGCGGCGCGGCCGCCACCGACAGCGCGTGCTTGGCCCGTCCGGCGGCGCTGCCGAGCAGCGGGCCGGTGACCTCGCCGAAGCAGCCGAGCATGGCGCCCGCCGCCGGCGTGGCTCCGGCCGGGCAGCTTCGCCGGCCGACCACCGCGATGCGCAGCCCGCCGTCGCGCTGGCTCAGGGCCTGCGCGGTGGCATGGCCGAGCACGCCGTTGCCGGCGATGACGACGTCGTAGGATCTGCGTGCGGTCATGCCTTCTTCACTCCTGCTTCACTCCTGGGCTGCTTCACCGGGTGGCTGGCGGTCGGGGCCGCGGAACAGCGGCGACGCGTCGCCGGGGGAGAGCTTCATCACCACCCACTCCGAGCAGCTCACGCCCTCGACGTGGACCTCGCGACAGCCGAGCCGGCGGGCGAACTCGATCCCGGTCGGGGAGAAGCCGATGCACCACAGCCCGCCCGGGTGGAAGCCGAGCCGACGCTTCTCGCCGAAGAAGCGCATGCACTGGCGGACCAGCACCGCCGCGCCCATGCTGCGCTGCGCGAGCCCCTGGTCGATGAGCATCTCGGCCACGTACAGCGAGCGCTCGCCCGGCGCGAACGGGAGGATCGCGTCCGGCGGGATCTTGCGCGGCCGCAGCTGGCCGCGGACCACCTGGTCGATCGTCTCGTCCGCGAGCGGCAGGATGACGATGTAGCCGGCGATGCGGCCGTTCGCGCGCACCGCCTGGATGATCTCCGGGTTCGCGCTCAGCCACGACGCGAGCACCTCGGCCGGAAACGAGAGGTCGTCCGAGCCCATGATGCGGATCCCGAGCTCGCGGAGCTCGCCGATCTCGTCGACGCGGATCGACCCGAAGGGTTCCCTGTCGCTGGTCATCGAGAGAGGGGGAACCGCCGGGTGATCCCGGCGGTTCCGGCGGTTGCTATTCGTTGCTGACGTACTTCGGCGGCCAGCGCCGCTCACCCGTGTTGTCGGACCGGATGACCGGAGCCTGGACTTCGCCGTTCCTCTTCATCTTCTCTGCGAGCAGCTTGAGTGCCATCTGTCACCTTTCCTTTCGTCAGTCTGTCTGTCAGTCAGTCGACTGGTGGGCCGTGATGAGGCCGCTCCGCTCGAGCGACGCCAGCGCCTCGCTGACCTGCCGCGCCAGGTCCGCGCCGGACAGCTCACCGCCCAGCGCCTCGGCGTACTCGGCCGACAGCTGCTGGTCGGTCCGGGTGCCGTCGCACAGCTCGAAGATCGCCCACGCGCTGAGGTTGAGCCAGTGGAGGGTCCGCGTGGCCGGCGAGAACGCGAGCAGGCACTCGAGATCGGGGAGCGGCCGCGCGCGGACTCCTGGACACTTCACGCGTCCACCCGCGCCTTGGGTCTGTTCGGGAGTTGCAGGCATCATCAGGTGGGCTGGGTCAGGTGGGCTGGGCCAGGTGCGCCCAGCGGGTGAGGGAGCTCATGAGATCGAGGAGCCAGCGGGTGAACTGCCGCCCGTCGTCGGTCAGGTACTGCGACCACTCCCCCTCGAGCTGGGAGCCGAGGAACTCGGCGCGCGCCTGCCCCGAGGCATAGGGCCCGCTCTCGAGCGGCCTCACCACCGACATCGCGTGACCTCGCTTGACGTTGCCGCGCGGCTCGCCGAAGCGCGCGTGCAGGGGGGCGCCGAGCCGCTCCGCCGCCGCCTTGAACAGGACCATGTGGACGTACACGTGGAACGAGAAGACCACCCGAGGGATGGTCCAGCGGATGTGACGCCACGGGATCTCGACCGTCACGTCCTCGCCGACGCTGACCAGCGCGCCGGTCCGGACCACGTCGAACAGCTTGAGGTGAAGGCCCTCGTGCAGGATGTGACCGGCCGCGTCCCACAGGTTGTCGAGCTGCTCCGGCGCGATGAAGATCGTCGACGGGAGCTCGTCGCCGCCCGAGGCGGACAGGAGCGTGCCGTTCTCGGCCTGGGCGCCGACCACGCAGATCGACGAGATGTGCTCGATGGCGCTCGGCCCGACCAGCGGGAGCAGCGCGCTCAGGAGATCGAAGGCGTCATCGATGCGCCGGCGCATCGATGCGTCCGGCGTGACGCGGTTCATGCCGGCGTCACCGCGCTCCGACAGCTCGGCGGCGCGCTCCTGCAGCCGGCGCACCAGCGGATCCGGAGAGGGCTCGGCGTTCCACACCCAGATGTCGGCGCGCGGTCCGACGGTGGCCGCGTGTCGCAGGTGCACCTCCGGGCGGGCGATCAGCTGGGGGATCAGCGACTCGAGATCGTCGGGCGACGCCAGGGTGCCGGACTCGAGGCGATCGAACGCCTCCTCCATCAGCATCCGCACCACCGGCTCGCGGAACACCGTCGGTGCCAGCGGCGCATCCTCGGGCGCGAGCGCGTCGACCGCGCCGCGCAGGCCGGCGAGGTGATCGGCGAACAGCTCGAAGCCGAACTGGTATCGGGCCAGCGCGCGCCGCCGGATCCGCGACGAATCACCAAACTCGGGGTGCTCGACGAAGCCGCGCTCGGCAGCGCGGAGGATCGTTTCGTCGCGAGCACCGCCGCTCTCCTCAGCGGTCTCTCTCGTCACCATGGGTCGCTTACTTCCTCCCAGGATCGCGTCGAGACATGCAAGGTACTCGGCGTGCACCACCCTGTCGAGGCATCTCGCGCTGCGGCCCGCTCACCGATTCTCACTCGCGAGCTCGATCACGATCACAAGGAGACGGAATTCTGGCCTGGCCAATGCCGAGTGATGAAGACGCGGCGCTTGGCGTCTGCTCAGCGTCGGTGTTCGGCGAACAGGCGTGCGGCGATTCGACGCAGCGGCTTTCCGCTCGGCGTCAGCGGCAGCTCGTCGGCGTCGACGAAGACGATCGATCCGGGCAGCTTGTGCGGAGCGAGGTGCTCGCGCAGGAACCGGCGCAGCTCGGCCTCGTCGACCGTCGAGCCCGGCGCGCGCACGACCAGCGCGGCGACTCGCTCTTGCCAGTCCGGATCGGTGACGCCGAACACCACCGCGCCCGCCACCTCTGGATGTTCATGCAGGGCGCGCTCCACCTCGGCCGGATGAACGTTGATCCCGCCGGAGATGATCGTGTCGTGCACCCGATCGACCAGGCGCAGATGACCGCCGGCCTCGATGTGACCGAGGTCGCCGACGGAGACGAATCGATCGTCGGTGCCCGGCCAGTCGGCGGCGCGCGTGGCCGGGTTCCAGTAGCCGGCCATGACGGTCGGCGAGCGGACGAGGATCTCGCGCGGCGCATCCGGGTCGGCCGAGCCGCCGCGCAGCTGGATCTCCACGCCGGGAGCCGGACGTCCCACCGTGTCGGCGTGGGTGAGCTGCTGGTCCGGATCCAGCACCGTGATCGTGCCGGTCTCGCTCGATCCATAGAACTCCCACAGGCGTCCGGGGCCGAGCCATTCGACGATCTTGTGCCGGAGCGCGGGCGGCATCGGCGCACCCGCGACCAGGGCGGCGCGCACGGCCGATCGATCGAAGCGGTCGCGCTCGGCCGCCGGCAGCTCGAGCAGGCGCTGGTACTGGGTGGGGACCAGGAAGAACACGGTCGCGCGGCAGGCGGACGCCGCGGCCAGAAATCCAGCCGGCGAGAAGCGCGGCAAGAGCACCGTGGTCGCGCCGGCCCGGCGCGCCGCGCGCAGGAGGATGCCGGGCGCGGAGAAGGCGAGCGGGCAGGCGACCAGGTGCACGTCGTCCGGGCCGAGCCGGTAGGTGGCGGTCAGCTCGGCCGCGCGCGCCGACTCCTGCGCCGCGGTGCGCACACAGCCCTTCGGTCGCCCGGTCGTGCCCGACGTGTAGAGCAGCGTCGCACCCACCTCGGCGGCCTCTGCCGGCGGGCGCCTGCATCCCGGCGGCCCGACCGCTGCTCCGATGACGGGCGGCAGCTCCACGATGGCCGGGCGGTCCCGCGCTGAAAGCATGTCAACCGCATGGGCGGCGGCGGCGCGGTGCGCGGCCTCGACCAGGAGCGCGCGCGGGCGAGCGTGCTCGAGAACGTAAGCCACCTCGGGTCCCGCCAGCTGCGGGTAAAGCGGCACCACCATCATCTCGCCCCGCGAAGCGGCGTCGCGCGCCACCACCATTTCAGGGCGGGTTCCGCACAGCACCGCGACTCGATCGCCAGGTCCGGCCCCGATCGCGCGGAGCGCGCCAGCCACCCGGTCGCGGGCGCGCGCGATGGCGTCCTCGTCGAGCAGGACCGGTGCGCTGACGGATTCTGCGGCCAGGCCGCGATCATACCGCGCTGCCGCGATCGTCTATACTGCCGCGCAATGGCCGGCGAACGGCCCAGCCAGCGGTACCAACTGGGCGGACGGATCGGGGGCGGCGGGATGGCCGAGGTGTTCGAGGCCACCCTGGTCGGCGCCGAGGGATTCGTGCGCCCGGTCGCGGTCAAGCGCATCCAGCCGTCGCTGTCGAGCGACGCGGCGTTCGGGCAGATGTTCGTCAACGAGGCGCGGCTGGCCTCGCTCCTCCATCACCCCAACATCGCCGCGGTGCTCGACTTCGATCGCGACGAGGAGGGGCGCTACTTCCTGGTGATGGAGCTCATCCGCGGGGTCGACCTTCGCCAGCTGATGGACACCGGCATGCTGCCGGTGTCGATCGCGGTGCACGTCGCCGCCGAGATGCTGCGCGGGCTCGACTACGCCCACGAGCTCGAGCACGGCGGGCGCCGGCTCGGCATCGTGCACCGCGACATCTCCCCGCACAACGTGATGATCTCGTGGGACGGGGCGACCAAGGTGGTCGACTTCGGCATCGCCAAGGTGATGGCCGCGACCGCGGTGTCGCGCGCCGGGACCATCAAGGGCAAGGTTGCCTACATGAGTCCGGAGCAGGCCAGCGCGGCCGAGCTCGACGGGCGCACCGACGTGTTCGCGGTCGGCGTGGTGCTGCACGAGATGCTGGTCGGTGAGCGCCTGTTCCGCGGGTCGACCGAGCCGGAGATCCTGGCCCGGGTGCTGACCCAGCCGATCCCGCGGCCGATCGAGCGGATGCCGAACACGCCGCCCGACCTCGACGCGGTGGTGATGCAGATGCTCGAGCGCGATCGAGAGGCGCGCCACCCGAGCGCGCATGCGGCGCTGGAGGGGCTGCTGGCCACGTCGGCGACCAGCCCGCGCGCGGCGCTCGAGCTGGAGCAGCTCCTGTCGGAGCGCTTCCCGGAGCAGGCGCCGCGCCGACGCGGGGCGGCGCCGAGCGGCGCCCCGGTCATGCGCCCGGTCCAGGCGACGCCGATCAGCCCGATGACCGCGACGTTCCCGGCCAGCCCGGCCGCGGTGGCCGCGCGAACGCCGGTCGAGACGCGGGCGGAGCCGGTCCGGCGCCGCCCGTGGAGGGCAGGCGCGGTGGTCGTGCTGGCGGCGGCGGCGATCTCGGCCGGCGCGCTGGTCGTTCGACGGCAGCTCGATCGGGACGACGGCGAGCCGGTCGCGGCCTCCGAGGCGCCGGCGAGGACGTCGGCTCCGGCGCCGGCCGAGCTGCCGCCGGCGAGGGCGCCGGTGGTCGTCCCCACGACGCCGCCGACCACGACGCCATCGCCGACCACGACGCCATCGCCGACCACGACGCCCGCCGCGCCCGATGCCGGCGTGGAGCCGGCGCCCGAGCCGCGTCCGCCCGGGCCACGGCCGGGGCATCGAAGCAAGGACTCGCACCGGTCCGGGGCGTCCGGACTCCTCGACGTGACGGTCGACCCCTGGGCGTACGTGTCGGTCGACGGCGTGGACTACGGCCAGACGCCGAAGAAGATCCCGCTCTCACCCGGTTCCCACCGCGTGGTCCTTCGCAACGGGGAGCTGAACCGCACCGAGCGGGTGAAGGTGGAGATCCGTCCGCGCGAGACCAGGCCGCTGGTCCGCGCCTGGCAGTAGAAGCCCCTTCGCGCCCCAGCGGGCGCCGGAGCACGAGCACGACAGGTATTCGGGCCCAGCAACCGGCCCGGATGGCCGGCAAGGCCGCGCGGCGCCCCGATCGGGCCGGGCATCGCACCTGGCACGACCTGTGTACCTGCGCGGATCGTCGCCCCGGCTGTCCGGCTGGCGACAGCACACCGAACAGGAGATCGCCATGCAAACGAAGCGGATGTCGACCGGGGCGCTCTTCGCCATCGGTCTGGCCGGCGCCATGATCGCCGATGCAGGACTGGCCCACGCGCAGAGCGCCGACAAGACGGTGCTGCGCTCGCCGAGCGGCACCGTGACCGCCAAGGTGAACGAGGAGCGTCCCGGACCGCTCGACGCCGTCGTTCAGTTCCAGGGGACCGCGGTGCAGATCGACGTCAGCGCCACCACGTCGCTCGATCAGACCGCCGACTGGCTCAAGGATGACCCGAGCCGCACCATCACCGTCGCGGTGCTGCCGGACGACACCGGACGCGTCCAGGTCGACGCGGCGCTGGTGCAGCGGCGCGCCGAGGCCACCCGGAACTACCTGGTGATGAAGGGCGCGGCCGAGAGCCAGATCAAGATCGTGACCGACGCCAGGCTGCCGACCGGCCCGGCCGATCGCAGCCACCGCTCGATCTTCCTCATGGCGGTCGGCGCCGACGCGGCCGTCGCTCCGCAGGCAGACGAGTCGACCGACATGGCGGTCGGCGAGTCGTTCCCGGCCCCGCCGGCGTCGGAGCCCCACCGCGAGGATCGTGATCCGATCGTGGTCGGGCACGTCGACCACAGCGACGATCACCTGCTGACCCCGTTCGGCATGTCGATCACCATCGGCGCCGGCGTGGTCGGCTTCCTCGACAACGACGCTCGCGCGATCGGCGGCACCGGTGGAGAGTGGGAAGCTCGCCTGACGGTCGGCACTCGCACGCGCCTGGCCGTCGAGGCCGCCTACGTCGGATCGGTGCAGAGCATCGACGCGCTCGGCCTGGGCGGCAACGCGCTTTTGCTCGGCACCGCGGTGGAGGGCGATCTTCGCCTCAACTTCACCACCACCTACCTGCAGCCCTACATCTTCGGCGGCATCGGCTTCACCCGCTACGACGTCACCAACGAGGACTTCAACACCTCCAGCGTGAACGGCAGCGAGCGGATGGGGCACATCCCGTTCGGCGCCGGCCTCGGGTTCCAGTGGGGCGGCCTGCTGTTCGACGTCCGCGGCACCATGCGCGCCGCGTTCAACGATGACCTGGTGAACGAGCCGGCGAACGAGGACGATCCGCTGAACGACAACGACACCCGCACCGATCTCGACAGCTGGGCCGCCGCGGCCCGCATCGGCTGGGAGTTCTGAACAGCCGGATCAGCTGCGCTCGACCAGCTCGACCAGCGCGCCACCCAGCGCGCGGGGGTGGAGGAACGCGACCAGGTGCCCACCCGCACCTGGTCGCGGCGCGTGATCGATGAGCTCGATCCGGGCGGCGGTCAGCCGCTCGAGGGCGGCGCGGATGTCGTTCACCGCCAGCGCCAGGTGATGCAGGCCATCCCCGCGCGAGGAGAGGAACCGCTCGAGCCCGGCGTTGCCCGGCATCGGACAGATGAGCTCGACCGCGGCCCCGCCCCGCGGCATGCGCAGGAAGGCGGCCTCGGTGCGCTGCACGTCGACGTGCTCGCGGTCGACCAGCGGCTGCCCGAGCAGCGCCGTCCATCCGCCGCCGGCCTCCTCCATCGACGAGACGCCCACCCCGATGTGATCGATGCCGAGGACGAGCCCGGCCAGCAGCCCACCCCGCCCGCTGGCCTCGGCCAGGCGCGCATACGCCGCCCTTGGATCAGACGCCACGTTTCACCTCCGTTCCGCCATCGTACCCGGGCCGGCGCTCAGCCGCCCGTCTCACCGCCATCGCGCTCGAGCAGGCGCCTGGCGATCACCTCGTACTGGATCTCGGAGGTTCCCTCGAAGAGGCGGAACACGCGGGCGTCGCGCCAGAAGCGCTGGACCGGATACTCGCGCGAGTAGCCGTATCCGCCGAACACCTGCAGCGCCTCGGAGGTGACCCGCTCGGCCATCTCGGCCGCGAACACCTTGGCGTGGCCGGCCTCGAGGTCCGAGCGGCCGCCCTGGTCCTTGACCGCCGCGGCGTGGTAGCAGAGCTGGCGCGCTGCCTCCAGCTCCGTGGCCATGCGGGCCAGCTTGTGGCGGATGACCTGATGCTCCGCGATCGGCACGCCGAACTGGACGCGCTCGCGCGCGTAGCGGAGCGCGGCATCGAGCGCGGCCTGGGCCACGCCGACCGCGCGGGCCGCGGTCTGGATGCGAGCGACCTCGTAGACTGGCATGAGCTGGTAGAAGCCGCGCCCCTCGGCGCCGCCGAGCAGGTTGGCGGCCGCCACCCGGTACCCGTCGAACGCGAGCGAGTAGGACCGCATCCCCTTGTAGCCGATGGTCGGGATCGGGCTGCCGGCCAGCCCGGGCGCGTCGATCTCGTCCCCCGGCGGCTTCTCGACCAGGAACATCGACAGCCCCCGGTGACGGAGAGCCGGGTCAGGATCGGTCCGGGCCAGGACGGTGAGAACGTGGGCCCGGTTGGCGAACGTGCACCAGGTCTTCTCGCCGCGCAGCGAGTACTCGTCTCCGTCGCGAGTCGCCCGGCAGCTCAGCGCGGCGGTGTCGCTCCCCGCGTCGGGCTCGGTGAACGCCGCCGCGGTCAGGATCTCTCCCGAGGCGATGCCGGGCAGGAACCGCTCGCGCTGCTCGTCGGTGCCACTCTCGAGCAGGAGCGTCCCGGTGATGATCATGCGAGTCATCACCGAGCCGACCGACAGCCACCCCCGCGACAGCTCCTCCGCGACGATCGCCATCGCCAGCGAATCGAGCCCCATCCCCCCGTAGCGCTCGGGAAACGTCAGCCCGAAATAGCCCAGCTCCGCCATCTGCTGGATCACCCCCATCGGGATCTCCGCATCCGCGTTGTCGAGCCGGTCGGCGATCGGAGCCACCTCGCGCGCGACGAACGCGCGAACCGAGCGGCGAATCTCCCGATGGATCTCGCTGTGCAAGGGCGCCCCGGTCAGCGCTTCGCGTTCTCGGCTTCCTGCGCCGCGACCACGGCGGGCCGCTTGCGGAGGCGCTCGCGGTATTCCTTGAGGCGAGGCCACGCGGTCAGGTCGATGTCGACGAACCGGGTCCAGTTGAGGGTGGTCAGCAGATACGCGTCGGCCACGGTGAACGTGTCGCCGAGGAGGAAGGGGCGGTCGCCCAGCCTGCCCTCGACCCACGCAAAGCTGCGCGCCAGCTTCTCCCGGGCCTTGCGATTCTCCACCTCCTCGCCGGCGTGAAAGAGCGGCCAGAACGGCTTGTGCACCTCGGTGGCGATGAAGTTGAGCCACTCGATGAGCCGATAGCGCTCCATCGTGCCCGCAGCGGGAGCCAGCCGGGATTCCGGCGCGCGATCCGCGATGTACTGGAGGATGGCAGCGACCTCGGTGAGCCGCTCCCCGTCGTCCAGCTCGAGGACCGGCACCAGCCCCTTGCCGTTGATCGCCTCGATCGAGCCACCCCCCTCGAGGGTTTGCCCCTTGATGTCGAAGCGAACCAGGTCGAACGACGCACCGGCCTCGCGAAGAGCAATGTGCGGCGCGTGAGAGCATGCTGCCTGAGCGTAGTAGAGCTTCATGGACGGGATTCTAGTGCTCCGACCGGGGCGTAGTGAACCGGTCAGGCGAGCTCATCGCGTTCTGGGCAAGGCGCGAGGAGTGGAGTTGGGTGGCCCCCCAAAGACCGACGAGCAACGAAGCCCAGGACGTGAGGGGCTCGCCCGACGGTTCAGTACGCCCCGGTCGGAGCACTAGCCCCGTCGGGCATGTCCGGTCGAACACCGGCGGCCACTAACCGTGCCGCGCGCCGCCCACTTGCGGCGGCCGTCGGTGGGCATCGATACTCGACCGATGATCCATCCGCTCGCCGGGAAGCTTCCTGAAGAATCGATGCTGATCGACGTCGAGCGGCTGCGCGGCCAGTATTACGACGAGAAGCCGGACGTCGACCGGCCTGGTGAGCGGGTCGCGTTTGGCACGTCGGGGCACCGCGGCTCGGCGGCCCGGCGGAGCTTCAACGAGGACCATGTGCTGGCGGTGGCTCAGGCGGTCTGCGAGCACCGGTCTCGCGCGGGGATCACGGGTCCGCTCCTCATCGGGATGGACTCTCATGCGCTGTCTCCGCTGGCCCACGCGACGGTGCTCGAGGTGCTGGTCGCCAACGGAGTCGATGTCGTGCGCGCGGCCGGCGATCAGGTGACTCCGACGCCGGTGATCTCGCACGCGATCCTGGCCGCCAACCGCCCGGGTGGGGCGGCGCTGGCCGATGGCATCGTGGTCACTCCGTCGCACAACCCGCCCGACGAGGGCGGCATCAAGTACAACCCGCCCAGCGGCGGGCCGGCCGACGACTCGATCTCTCGCTGGATCGAGGAGCGGGCCAACGCGCTGCTGCGCGGCGGGCTCGCCGAGGTTCAGCGGGTGCCGACGGCGGAGGCTCGGGCCGGGTCGCGCGAGCGCGACTTCATCGCGCCCTACCTGGACGACCTCTCCGCGGTGGTGGACATCGACGGCATCCGCGCCGCCGGCGTGCGCATCGGAGTGGATCCGCTGGGCGGGGCCAGCCTGCCGTACTGGGCCGCGATGGCGGACCGCCTGGGGCTGGCGATCACCGTGGTCAACCCGCGGCTCGATCCCACGTTCCGCTTCGTCGCGATCGACCACGACGGCAAGCTGCGCATGGACTGCTCGTCTCCCTACGCGATGACCCCGCTGGTCGCCCTCCGCGACCAGTTCGACGTGGCGATCGGCAACGATCCGGACGCCGATCGGCACGGCATCGTGACTCGCTCGGCCGGGCTCATGCAGCCCAACCACTACCTGTCGGTCGCGATCCGCTACCTGTTCACCACCAGGGAATGGCCGGGCGCGGGGGTCGGCAAGACGCTGGTCTCCTCGATGATGATCGACCGCGTGGTCGCCGAGCTCGAGCGCCGGCTGGTCGAGGTGCCGGTCGGGTTCAAGTGGTTCGTGGCCGGCCTGGCCGACGGCTCGCTCGGCTTCGGCGGCGAGGAGAGCGCGGGGGCCAGCTTCCTGCGCGAGGACGGGGCGGCCTGGTCGACCGACAAGGACGGCATCATCCTCGGTCTGCTCGCGGCCGAGATCCTGGCCCGGACCGGCGATGACCCTGGCGCGCACTATCGCGCGCTGGAGGCATCGCCG
>Ga0193753_10001225_pt1 | contig 22417 bp, 18 predicted proteins | sample H1c2metaG_FD_144925 | JGI IMG/M metagenome (GOLD analysis project Ga0193753, IMG submission 144925) | Soil microbial communities from a riparian zone of the East river system, Colorado, United States - H1c2 | ecosystem: Environmental > Terrestrial > Soil > Riparian zone | place: USA: East... | reverse complement strand
ACACACGCTGAGCGTTTGACCGGTGATATATGCTCCCATATCCGATGCAAGAAATAGCGCTGCATTGGCAATGTCTTCGGTGGAGGCAAAGCGACCGAGCGGTATACCGGATTTGTATTTTTCTCCCGCCTCGCCTTCTTTGAGATAGGCGGTCATATCCGTCTCCACAAAACCGGGTGCGATGGCATTGCAGCGGATATTCCGGCTGCCCAGTTCCTTGGCCACGCTCTTCGTGAAGCCGATGATACCGGCCTTGGAGGCTGCATAACTGCTTTGACCCGCATTGCCCATTTCACCGATGATGGAACTCATGTTGATGATGCTGCCATTGCGCGCCTTCATCATAGGACGTATGACTTGCTTGGTCATGTAGAACACGCTATTGAGGTTGATGCGTATCACATCATCCCATTGTTCGGGTGTCATACGAAGCAAGAGGTTATCCCTGGAGATGCCGGCATTGTTGACGCAGACATCGACGGAGCCGAATTCTTTCAGGACATCGTTCACAAAACTCTCGCACTGGGCAAAGTCGCCGGCATTGCTCTTATAGGCCCTGGCTTTTACGCCGAGGGCGGAAAGGCGGCTCTCGAGGGCAGCGGCCTTTTCGGCACTGCTATCGCTGATATAACTGAAGGCGATATTGGCGCCGTGTTCGGCGAATTTAAGAGCGATGCCTTCACCGATGCCGCGGGCTGCGCCGGTAATGATGGCGGTTTTTTTGTCGAGTAATTTCATACTTAAATTTATTTTTTGAACCACGAAGGCACAAGGGCACGAAGGAACACAAAGAAATACATTTTGAATAATAAACCATAATCAGAACGATAAATGCTTCGCATATCACGCACAATTGGCACATTATCAAATTGCCAAATTATCAAATTGAGTATCACGCAATGGAAAGTATCTCCTCCAGCCATTTCCTCTCATTACTCAATCTCGGTACCTTATGCTGGCCGCCGAGTTTGCCCTTGCTATGGAGCCATTGATTGAAGATGCCCTTCGATAGTGCATGAACAATAGGACGGCCAAGGGCGATATCCTTATGACGCTTCGCTTCGTAATCGCTATTGATATTCTTCAGGGCCAGATCGAGTTCACGGATGAAACTATCCATGTCCTCGGGGTCCTTCTCGAATTCGATGAGCCACTCATGGGCGCCATTTGCTTTCTCGGAGAAATAGATGGGGGCCGCGGTATAGTCGTTCACTACCACTCCGGATTTCTCGGCGGCTATTGCTATGGCCTTGTCCGCATTATCTACGATCACTTCTTCCCCGAACGCGTTCATATAGTGCTTCAGTCTTCCAGATACCTTGATCCGGTAGGGCTGCAGCGAGGTGAACACGATGGTATCGCCAACGAGATATCGCCATAGGCCTCCATTCGTACTTATAATGAGTGCATAATTCCTACCGATCTCCACATCCTGGAGGCTTACGGTCTGCGGATGCTTTTTTCCATATTCACCCACCGGCATGAACTCCATGAAGATGCCGTGATCGGTGAAAAGCAACATGCCATCATCCCGCGGACTTTCCTGCGCAGCAAAGAAGCCCTCGCTGGCATTGTACATTTCAAGGTAGTTGATCTGCTTGCCGATGAGTTTCTGGAATTGATCCTTATAAGGCGTGAAGGATACGCCGCCATGCATATACAATTCGAGAGACGGCCATACTTCCGCCATGGTCTTTTTGCCGGTCATTTCCAGTATGCGTTTGAAGAGAACGATGGTCCAGGTAGGGACGCCGGAGATGGAGGTTACGTTCTCCTTGATAGTACTCTCGGCCAGGCGTTCGATCTTCGATTCCCATTCATCCATGAGGGCGATGCTAAGGTCCGGCGTCCGCAGCCAATGTCCCCAGAAAGGTGTGTTTTGCAGAAGCACGGCGCTAAGGTCGCCATACTGCGCCTCCGTATTCATCGGATTGATATTGTGGCTGCCTCCCAATACGAGTCCCTTGCCGGTGAGCAATTCGGAATCGGGATTGAACTGGTAATACATGGTAAGCACATCCTTCGCGGCCTTGAAATGGCAATCTTCGAGACTCTCCTCGCTGATGGGAATGAACTTGCTCTTATCGGTGGTGGTGCCGCTGCTTTTGGCGAACCAATAGACCGGGGTATTCCAGAGTATATTCTGTTCTCCCTGCATGATGCGTTCGATATAGGGCTTGAGATCGTCGTACTCATGTACCGGCACAGCCTGTTTGAAGGCCTTTACATTGAAGAGTTCATTGAAACCGTACTTCCGTCCAAACTCGGTGTATTGGGCCGAAGTGACCAGGTCCTGTAATACTTCGCGTTGTGCGTCCAGTGGATTATTCTTCCAGGCCTCGATGCGCCAGAGACGCATACGCGCGAGAGATGATATGGCGGGACTGAGGAGGCTCATTGGTAACAGCAAGATAGAAAGAAAACAATTAGCCAATTAGTAAATGTGCCAATTAGTCAATTTGCAAATGTGCCAATGATCCTCATTCGTAATGTCATTACAAATCGTAGCACGCCTAATTTGCACATTTACTAATTGGCACATTGGCTAATTAGTCTTATGCAATTCATCATACAAATAATCCTTCCTTTTCAACACGAAGTTCCGGCCCAAATAGAGATTCCGTACTTTTTCATCGGCAGCAAGTTCTTCCGCCGTTCCGTGTTTGAATATCTTGCCTTCTATGAGCAGGTAGGCCCTGTCGCAGATAGACAGAGTCTCTGTCACATTATGATCGGTAATGAGGATACCGATGTTCTTATACTTAAGCTTTGCCACGATTGCCTGGATATCCTCCACGGCGATGGGATCGATACCGGCAAACGGTTCATCGAGGAGGATGAACTTCGGATCCACGGCCAATGCGCGGGCAATCTCGGTCCTTCTCCGCTCGCCACCGCTCAATACATCGCCATTGCTCTTTCTCACATGGTGCAGGTGAAACTCATCCAGCAGCGATTCGAGCTTTACTTTTTGTTCCTTTCGGGAAAGCGATGTCATTTCCAATACTGCAGCGATATTATCCTCCACGCTTAGTTTACGGAATACGGATGCCTCCTGTGGCAAATAGCCAATGCCCATCTTCGCCCTTTTATACATGGGCAGCGATGTGATGTCCTGTTCGTTTAAGAAAACGGAACCCTCATCGGGACGGATGAGGCCCACAACCTGGTAGAAGGAAGTAGTCTTGCCGGCGCCATTGGGCCCGAGCAGACCGACGATCTCCCCCTGGTTCACCTCGAAGCTGACATGGTTGACAACCGTGCGGCTGCCATAGCGCTTGACGAGATCACGTGCGTGGATGGTGATAGACATTCTACAAAAATAAGGCATTAGGAAATGCCCAATTAGCCAATTTGCAAATGTGCCAATGTGCAAATTAGGCGTGCTACGACTCGTAATGACATTACGAATAAGGATCATTGGCACATTTACAAATTGGCTAATTGGCACATTGGTTAGTTAACAAATTACCAAATTATCAAATTGCCAAATTGTGCCTTATTTTTGCAACCCATGAAAGTAATCGACCATATCAACCAGGCCGTTGGAACGCTTGTATCCTTCGAGGTCCTGCCGCCATTGAAAGGCAAGGGCATCGAGGCGTTGTATAAACATCTCGACCCTTTAATGGAGTTCAATCCAGCCTTTATCAATGTGACCTATCACCGCAGTGAGCATGTCTTCAAGAAGAGGGCGGACGGTAGTTTCGAGAAAGTGATCGTGCGTAAACGACCCGGGACCGAGAGCATATGCGCTTCTATCATGAACAAGTACAATGTGGATACGGTGCCACACCTGATCTGCGGAGGCTTCAGCGTGAACGAAACGGAAGATGCTCTCATTAACCTGAGGTATCTCGGCATCGATAATGTGCTGGTTCTTCGCGGCGATGCGGCGAAGAATGAAACGGCCTTCGAACCGGAGCCGGGTGGTCACCGCTATGCGAGCGATCTCCTGAAACAGGTAATGAACCTCAATGCGGGGATCTATCTCGAAGAGGATTTGAAAGGAACACAGAAGACGGATTTCTGCATTGGTGTGGCCGGTTACCCCGAGAAGCATTTCGAGTCGCCGAATAAGGATATGGATCTTCGCTACCTGAAAGCAAAGGTGGACGCGGGCGCCGAATACATCGTAACGCAGATGTTCTTCGACAATCAAAAGTACTACGACTTTGTAAAGAATTGCAGGGAGGCGGGCATCACGGTGCCTATTGTTCCGGGGCTGAAGCCGATCTACAACAAGAAGCAATTGACAATGCTGCCCAAGACATTCTATATCGATCTGCCGGACGATCTTTCAAACGAGATAGCGAAGTGCCGGACGGATGAGGACGTAGAAAAGGTGGGGGAGGAATGGCTGCTTCATCAATCGAAGGATCTCAAGAAGAATGGCGTTCCCGTTCTTCATTACTATACTTTGGGAAAGCCGCATGTGGTAGCTAGTGTTGTAAAACAGTTGTAGGTTTGGGAATAAGGAATTGGGAACCTGCCAGTCGCCGGCCTTGCTCGCTAAAGCGGCGCACAGGCGATGCAGGCAGGTTGGGACTTATGGGAAGTCTTTGCAAGGATAGATCCGTTTTCTAATTAGGTTATGGGTGAGTTGGAAAAGGGAACTAGTAGTTAGGTATCACAACCAGCATTTTATTTCACGGACAGTGTTCAATGGGCTAAACTTATGTCAGGAAATATTTTCTAAAGAGTTTCGGCCTTTTTGTAAACTCGGCCAATCCCCGCGGGGCCCTCCCTTTTTTTTGCCCTCCCCCACCTCCACCGCCGTTTTTCGAGGTTATCTGCCACGCAGCACATGGCTGCGCCCGTTTGAAGCATCTCCCTGACACTTTCAACAACAGCAACCTGCATGCGAACCCTCCCTATAAGGCAGTTCAGCTAGTTCAACCCCCTATCCGTCTACGTAAAACAGATAAGCCTGGTAAATAAATTACCGTGAGACAAATATCAACCGTCAGGTCAATTCCTCCAAGGGAAAATCACCAGGAAAAAAAGTGAAAAAAACTGCAGATGCGCGCGAGCGATGCGGTCGCGGCCGATTTGAGAAGTCAAAATTCAAAAGTAAAAATTCAAAAACCTCAGTCGAAAAGAGTCACAGCCCAATAGTTCACTTCGGTTGAAGGCCAATTCCTGATTCCTTATTCCTAATTCCACCCTTAAAGCATAGCTACTTCACTTAGACAACTTCTCATCCACCACCACAGGATATTCCTTCGTCCCCCTTTGTGTCCTTCGTGTCTCCTATGTTTACAAAGCAAGTAAAGCAAACCGCGAGGACGAAGGAGAATACAACACAAGGATCACAAAGTCTATAAGCAATGCAACTTCGACTAACACGCCCCAATTGGCACATTATCAAATTGTCAAATTGTTCCTTCAGGTCTCAGTGGTTCTCATTACAACTAATCACTCAACACCCATCTTCACTTAATCTCCAATATCCCAAACCTCGTTCGCTTCTTGAAGAGCTTCAGCAAGTCGGAAGTGATCAGGTACCTGGAGTCTGAGATCCTCGATGTGTATCTTGGCATCGAGACATAATCTTCATCCCTATGACTATAAATAGTCTGCCGCGTCAGGTTGCCCTTGGCATCTATCGTTGCGGCGGCAAATACCGATTTCTTGAAGCGCATCATATCGTCCGGGGCCTTCGAGAGATCGCGGTCGATATTATCTTCATCGTCGTTATACAGCAATACCAGCTTGTCTTTATAAATGATCGGGAAGTAGCCGAGGAAAATATCGACTTCCTGCATCTTCTGGTTCTTCGGGACCCTGGTAAACGTGGCCGTTCCATCCTTTCCCAGGTTGACGTTCACGATGTCTCCATAGTAATAGATACGGCGGGTAGAATATGTTTTTGTCTGCGAATTGTAAGAAGAGGAAATCACCAACCGGTAATATTCACTGATCAGGTCTACGCTACCATTGGTCCTGTTCAGGATATAATTAACCTTGAAGTGAGGGTACAGGCCGGCATCTGACTTGCTGTCCGTTCCAAAATTATCCTTATCCACCAGCGTAAGCATATCTCCGGGAAAGGCGACCATCGTGGGATCCTTTACTTCCGTGGCCGAGCCATCGAATGTAGCATAGAATACGCCGGTAATGTTCCCGTTATATTTCCTCTTATATAACCCCGCGGCGGTTATCGTACCATTGTTGTTGTACACCAATTTCGTTCCCTGGATAAAATTATCATTGAGGTTAAAACTGATCTCCTGGGCCTTGGATTGATCCTCGGCATACTTCAATAATTTATAGGTATAAGACGGCACCTTTTCCCCCTCTTCCCTCACCATCTGCCGTGTCACTTCCTTGTCGTAGTGTTTAATAGCCACGAACACTTTTCCATCGTTCGTGATATCCTCGTCATAGATGGAGACATACCTGTCGCCGATCGGCAACTCGATATTACGCAACCAGATATTCTTGAGATCCGTATCGTACACTCCGACGAAGTATTTTTTGTTTTCCTTCTTCCGTTCGGGGCCTTCGACAAATAACAGGATCTTGCTGGAGTCGGCCGAGAGTTTATACGTCGGCTCTGCCTGGTCGTCCCTGCTGTCCGATTCGAAATTCCCCAGCGTGACCTTCCCTTTCGAAAGGAGCGTCTTCTCATCTATGCGGAGCGCGTACACTGAAGTCACCTTACTCTTCCGGTCATAAGAATTATAGATGAAGAAAATGTTGTCGCCGTATTTCTCCAGCCCTTTCAACTCCGCCTCCCGCTCGTCGATCTGTATGGCGGCCTCCTTAAGCGTTACCATATTTGAGTTGACCAATACCAGGCTCGGCTCCGACACTGGCCTGGAAAATATCGACGCGGTAGTATTCTTCAACTTCAGGATAAGATAATTTCCATTGCGTAATGGTATGGCATCGTCGAAGTCGTAGTTCAGACGGGAATTATCCCCCCAGGTTACTTTGATCTTCTGTGCGACAAGAGACGTGGTGAATGATCCGGCAATAATGCAGAGCAGGATAATACGGGCCTTTAAATACATAAGTTCGGTGGTTGAGTCAACCTCAAATATATCCTAATGATTCAATACTTTCAATTTGGATATCAATAAGAGTCGGGCATACCAAAATATTCAATTAGGGAAATATTCAATAATCAATATTCAATGCTCAAGTTGACCCTCGCGCTGATTGAATAATCATATCGTGTAGAAATTGTACCGGATGAGATGATATTCCGATCAGCAGACTCCCCCTGAACATTGAATATTGATTATTGTCCGAAGGACTCCGGACTCCTTCGGAGAATATTTATTTCTCAAACGTGATTATTCTTCCTTGGAAAATGAATGTAGGTCTTGTTTTTTTCTGCCTCCATATTTGCTTTATCTTTAGAAAACCATCATCTAAACTGAATGTCTATGAAACAGCTTTCCTTAATAATTTGTTCCTTCCTCTTCGTCATTTCCCTCGCCGCACAGACCAGGAGATCGATCACAGTGAAAGCCGGCCAGGACATCGCACAGACGTTTTCGCCGAATGGCTTCTATCGTCTCCCGCAGTTTGACCATGCCGTGCTGTACACGAAGACCAAGATCCAGCCCACGCAAAGTCTATTCAATTATAATATTTATTCTGCTACCATACAATTTCTCGGAGAAAATGGCGACACCATGGATCTCATCAACCCTACCTATTTCGATTCTATCGTGGTTGCGGGCCATGTATTCATCTATAAAGAAGGATTCCTGGAGCAGGTGGCCGCTGCTCAATCGGTAAGGCTCCTCAAGAAGACCGTCATCAAACTCGAACCGCAGAGTATCGGCGCCTATGGAACTACCAACTCCACCTCCGCTATCGATAAGATCACCACCTTTGCCATCGGCAACAATGTCTATAATTTCCGGGCCAACCAGGACGTCCTCGTCAGGGAAACCATCGACTGGTTCCTCCTGGATCCCAATGGAAAATTACTGAAGGCCAATAAGAGCAACCTGCTTTCCCTGCTGCAGCCCGATAGCAAACAAAAGGCAGAGACCTTCTTCAAACAGCACAAGACCGACTTCAACAAGGAGGAGCAACTGAAGGAACTCTTTACTCTTCTAAAAAATTAGCCAATTCGACAATTAGCCAATGGGGCGTGCTACGATCAGGAATGACTCTTCTGCTGAGGATCATTGGCACATTGGCTAATTGTCGAATTGGCTAATTGTATTCCTGCTTACTAACCGGGTTTGCAAGTCCGGGAATTTGAGACTACTTTTAAACTTTCAAGGCTCCCTATGCTTCAAAAACTTTTTAACAGCTTCGACCCCGATAAGGAAACTGACCCCCGCTTCGGTGAAGTTGAGATACATTTCAACGAACCGGACAGCAGTTATTACCTGATGAAGGACGTTCTCCTCGATGAAACACATCTTTCATTGACCATTGAATCGAAGAAGAAAGAAAGCACGCCCCAGCAATTCGAGCTCTACAACAGGATCATCACCGGCTTCACCGATGTTCTCAAAGCTGCCTATTCATTTATGGCCAAACAATCTCCCGATGGTGTATCGACCGATCCGTGCAGTAAATACCAGCCGGAGTCCATTTATATCGGGGACCTCGGAAATTTCCATGCCAATTGGGAACTCTCCTTCTTGAACATAGAAGATGGCCTTACGTATTCCATTGTCGAATTCGACGGAACTACTCCCGTTGCAGTCTCCATCGAGGAATGATCAGCTGTCTTTCTTTTTCTTCTTCAAAAATGATTTTGGCGGTACAATGAACAGGCTCGCGTTGATCAATGGAGCGCTTTTTAATCTATTGCGGATGATCACGTCTCCCGAGCCTTTGGGACCATTGGTGAGATTGAAGCGAAGATTCTGCCGAAGCCCGGCCTCCACGCCGAACCAAAGCCAGTCGTGTATCTCCCTCTCGTAATTGATCGTGTACCGCAATTCCGATCTGAACAGGTGTAGCTTGTCATACGCACTAAAAGCCGTGCCCGCGTTGTCCAGCCGGTAGGACGACCCGGCCAGTTCTGCTCCCGCATACCAATAATTCTTCTCATTCTTCGTATAACGGAATCTCAGGTTGATCGGCAATACACTCTCGATGCCGAAGTTGCAGTTGAAGTTCTTGTTGATAGAGATAACCGGAAAGATGGCGGGACTTCCGAAAGTGAAGCCATAGGAGAAGCCGAGGGCGTACGAAAGGTTATCGCTTTGCTTCCAGCCTATGAGCGGCGTGACTGAAAATTTGAGGAACTCCTTCTTTCCGAATTTCTTCGACCCATAGTCGCCATTGAGATCGGCGCTGGTGCGAAGAATGAAGTACTTCCTGTTCTTCGTTGGCTTCAAGAGATAAAAATGAAGTCCGATGCTCTTCAGGGGCCGGTCTTCGAGATCCGCATAGAAGGGGTAGGCATTCGTTGCCGCATCGGCAAACGAGAATTCCTCCTGCGAATATTTGATACCGCCCGCAATGACTATCGACGGTTTGTTGACGATAGGGAAACGCAGCCTGAGGTCGATCCTTCGGTTTCGCCTGATCGTTCCGCTCGCATTGCCAAAGTTTCCCAGTTTGCCTACCGAATGAATGCCGTAGTTTGGCTGGATCTCATACTTTGCGATGATCGCCTTTGCCCTCGGCAGACCCACCACCGAAGGATTGCAATATCCCGTCTCCTTGCTCCACGAAAATATTTCCTGGGAGCGAAGGCGGCCGCACCCGATAATCATCAGGGCAGATACCAGAGTTAATTTTACGAGGCCAGGCATCATAATATGAAATCTAAGTTAGGAGGATTTGACCAATGTAGAGCGTGAATCGTGAAGAGTTGGTTGTGGATACCGATGCATCGGGGTCGGCCCGGAAAACTCTGATTTGACCAGATCATTTGAGCCAGACCCCGCTGAGACCGCAATGTCCAGCGTGAATCGTCAATCGTCAATCGTGAATCGTGAATCGTGAATACAACACACAGTTCTGCGGATATTCGAATCGATCAGAGCGCCTCAATTCACTATCAGTGATCTCGCATAGCACGATACTTGAGCATTGTCCAAAGGACCCCTTTGGGGAATATTGCGTATTGTCCGAAGGACTCCGGACTCCTTCGGACAATATTGAATATTTATTCGAAATAACCCGCCCTTCTCCTTTCGAAAGACTTTTCTGCTGAAGTCTAGACGCAAATCCCATCCACCATAAGTTGGAACTATCTAAAATGCACCACCTCAACCGTTCCATCTTCGCGGCCAATCAGGGCATGCGCAGCCATGTTTATGAACAACCCGGTTTCCACCACTCCCGGCATCATGTGCAGGGTGCTGTTCAAGGCTGGAGCATCGCCAATGCGTTCATACGAACAGTCCAGGATATAATGCCCGTGATCCGTAATGAACGGCTTACCGTCCTTCTCTCTGAGTAGTACGGAAGATGCCGCTGCTGCAGCAAGGATCCGGGACCTGACCTGGCGGTGACCGAATGGGATCACTTCCACGGGCAGTGGAAACTTACCAAGCACTTCTACCAGCTTCGATTGATCGACGATGATCAGTAATTCATTCGCCGCGGCGGCAACGATCTTCTCCTGCAGCAGTGCTCCTCCTCCGCCCTTTATCATCCATCCCTTCGAATCGATCTCGTCGGCGCCGTCGATCGCAAGTACCAAATTGTCCACTGCATCGAGGTCGGTTACTCTGATACCCGCCTCCCTGGCAAGCTCAGCGGTTTGCCGGGAAGTAGGGACGGCAGTTACCTGCAAACCATCGCGTATGCGTTTGCCAAGTTCCTGGATCAGCCAATATACCGTTGTGCCGGTGCCCAGCCCGATGGTCATTCCATGTTTGACCCAATCAGCGGCAAGTACACCTGCATTTTTCTTAATTTCCTCGGGAGATAGCATCAGAATTACACTTAAGATATTTCGTTAAATGTAAGACGATTATTGCATCCCGGCGGTAAATAGGAGACGGTGTTTGCCAGGCAACCGTGCTGCCTGCGGCAATCATATTCCCCCAAATATTCACATCTGCTTTCCGATCATAATTTAAATCCTGGCAATGCTGGCAATACCACCAGAAGTTCTGTACTTTTACAAAAAAAAGCCATGAAGATTTTTGTAGCCGGACTACCTTATGACCTGGATGATGCTGAATTGACCGAGATATTCGAAAAATTCGGCACTATCATTTCCGCTAAGGTCGCTATGGACCGGGAAACAGGAAAGAGCAAGGGGTTCGGATTCGTGGAGATGCAAAACGAGGCCGAGGCGAAGGATGCCATCGAAAGTTTGAATGATATTTCTCTCGGTAAAAAACCATTAGTGGTGAAGGCGGCTGAAGATCGCCCCGGTGGTGGAGGTGGAGGTGGTGGTTACCGCGGCGGTAACAGTGGCGGTGGTGGTGGTTACAAACCAAACAATCCGAATAATCGCAACCGCTATTGAGAACAATTAGCCAATTAGCCAATATGCCAATGTGCAAATTGGCTGTACTATAATTTGATCGTTGCTTATGAATTACAAAGGCAATTAGAAATAGAACTTCACGAAGTACAATTCCAAATCAATTAACTGTCTCGACTATCACGCCCCATTGGCACATTGGCATATTTACCAATTGGCACATTGGCCTTGTGGCTAATTAAAATAAAAAGCCACTGAGAAAACTCAGTGGCCCCGACCTTAATGGTCAGCAGATTATTTTTATGGAGCAGCCCGGCTACGCGATAATAACCGAAGGCTTCCATGATTTATCTGTTGATTGCATGAATACCTCCTTTTTATTTGATGAATAATAAAGTTAGGAGATAAAGATTAAAAAATCAAACCCGAAAGATCCCAGCTTGCGCGCTATTCTCCTAAGGCCCGAGGATCCTGCTATTATTCAAATAACTTGTAATATCTGTGCTCGTTGGTGTAACATCCGCCGGGAACACAGCTATTAATTTCCCGTTCTCGTCCAGCAGGAATTTTGTGAAGTTCCACTTGACGATCGGATCATCATACCCTTGCTTGCGTGCCTCATCGATGAGGTATGAAAATATGGGATGCCGCGGGTATTCGATCGTTCCCACTGCGCTGCTCTTCTCTGCTATCGGGAAGGTCACGCTGTAAGTATAGGTGAAGAAATCCTTGATCTGCTCATTGGTCTTGAATTCCTGGTTACCGAAATCATCTCCGGCGGGAATGGCTATCACGACAAGTTTTTCCTGGTAGGCTCTGTATATCTTCTCCATCTGTTCGAGCTGGAATGTGTAGGGCGATTTCGATGCTGTATTCACGATCATTATCTTCTTTCCCTTGTATGTGTCAAGATCAATAACGGAATGGTCGATGACAGACTTCAGCTTGAAATCGTAGATCACTGGGCCCGTTGGCAAGACAATGACCGCGAGCAGGCAACTGACGAGGAGTGCTTTCATTTTTTGGGATTGGATTGAGACCCCAAAATAATATTCAGCGTCGTTCTCCCTATGAAATCCGGCGGATATTTCTTTCCTCACGGATGTTTACGGAGTTTCAGGCGGGGCGCTGAGGTAGTTTCCCGGAAATAGGCGCGAACCTTTTCGATATTACCCCTAATGACAGCGGCGGCCCTCGGGCCGCCGCTTCGGGCATCGTTTACGATCCCTCAAGCAAAATCTTGATACGGGCACTATTCCTCCTTCGAAAATTTGGAGGCATTTTCTTTGACATCGATCTTCTCGAGCTTGGTGTCAGGTTTGCTTAGCAAAGTGTACTTTTTATCCGATGCGTTCAAGTCCAGGAATTTCTTATTAAGGTTGGTATTGATCGTCTTCTCATTCTTATTGACAACACGTTTGTCCTCCAGAAGCTTTTTTTTCTGAATTTCGAGGTCCTTCCTCATCAATTGCATCTTTTTCGTGAAGATGGATCTGTCTGAACGCTGGTCGTCCAGGAACGATTCCTTTTTCAAATCGGATTGCCGCTGCCCGAACAACTTTCGCTTACTCTCAAGCGGTCCTGCTGTATCTCTACGAAATTTCATTTCCATTTTCCGCTCGTCCCTCTCCCGCTCCAATTGATCGCGCTTCTGCTCCAATTGTTCGCGGTCCCGCTCCCGAAAATTGCGTTCATCTTGCTTTTCCTGTTTTACCTGCCGGTCTATTTTTTCCTTTAACACTTTCATTCTCGGCTCATCGGTCTCGCGTACCGATTGCTTGCGCTCGCGCATCTGAAAATCGTCTCCGCGTTGCTGTTCCTGTTTTCTCTGCCGATCTATTCTACCCCTTTCTGCTTCCAGCAGTTTCATCTTGCGCTGGTGAGTCTTCATATTCATTTCTTCGCTTCGGCTGTCGCGGTCACTCATCCGTTCTTTTTGCATGGCTTTCATTTCGATCTGGCGCTGTTCCATTTCGCGCTGCCTTTCTCTCAGGCCCTGTTTCCTGTCTTCCACCATTCGCCTGGTGTTTTCCTTTCGTACCTGTACGGCCAGCTCAACCTTTTGGAAAAAACCGGAATAGTTAGTCCATTCGCTTTCGGGCACGGATTTTCCATCGATAGTGAAATCGGTCATCTTGTTGTTCACTTTCGTAATCACGTATCTCTTGCCCTTATAGTCGGTAACGGTGAGGGCCTCCATACGTGTCTCTCCATCGTCATTCACATAATTGGAAAGGCCGTCGATCTTGAGATCATCTAAATCGGATTGCGTTTTAGGTGAAGGAACGGTGTCTACCGGGTTCTTTTCATGTGAGACTCGTCTTGCTTTCGTGATAGGAGCAACAGGCTTCATGTCGACAATAGTCATCTTCGCGGGAGCAATATCAGTTTTCACCACCGCAACAGGGGAATTGAGAATGGAAGGCTCGGCCGGCTTTGAAGGAATGAAGGTAAACGCGGTCATCACAGCGAGCCCGGCAAACAGAAACATTTTTTCCATGACATTTAATTTTTCGTTTTCCCGCGTCAGCATTCTCCTGACACGGTTCAATAAATAGTTTCTCCTGGTGCCGAGTGCCATTGCAAATCCGTTGGCGCTTAGCTGCCGTTCCTGGAAGGAGATCAATGCTTCCAGGTAAGTCTCCCTGTGAGCGGTGTTAGCCACAACGATATCATCGCAGGCGGCTTCTCTCTCCCGGCGAAGAAGTGAGGATATCCAGAGAATGCCGGGGTTGAAAAAGAAAAGAGCTTCGATGATCCGTTGAATAAGATTGATGGCAAAATCCTTTCGGCGGATATGTGCCAGTTCATGAAGAAGTATTGTCTCCACCTGTCCAGGAGGAAGTTGGGCCAGCAGTCCCAATGGAATGAAGATGACAGGCTTGAAGAAGCCAACGGCGACCGGCACCTTCACCAGGCGCGACTGGAGCACACGCACGTTGCTGCTCATACGTAATCTCGCTGACAGTTCCTGTAGCCTGGCTATCCATTCCCCAGGTAAGGCTGTCGATTCATTCCTGCGAATACGGCTGATGCCCGAGAGGCCCGCGCATAATCTCAAACATTTAAAGGCAAAGAAGATGAACCATGCCAGTACGATCGGCGCCGAATGGTCTCCGATGAATGCGACCAGGTCAGTGATCATGTTTCCCCTCACCTGCCCCGATGGCAATGCGCCGGAGGTGACGGCAGAGTACAGGGCTTCGTTCGTTGGTAGAACCATTGCACTTAGTTCTACCGGGGTCTGCGCCATTATTTCGAAATAAAAAGTGAAGGACAATGCGACGAGGAACAACAGGATCACCGCACCCAACAGGTTATACCGGAGCGCTGCATTGGTCTTTCGCGTAGCCGCGATGACCACCCCGGCAATGACTGCCGCCGCGAGACCCTGCCAGAGAGAATGCATGAGCGTCCAGCAAATCGCCCTGATCAATTCTCCAGGCATCCAATTCCCAAGGAATGCTATGCGCATAATTTTTTTTTTTGATTATTTCTTATCCATTTTCTTCAGCAGTTCGCGGATCGCGTCCAGTTCCTTCCTCGTGGTCTTCTTATTCCCCAGGAGCTGCATCATCAACTGGCTCGCCGATCCATCGTATAAGGTATCTACGAACTTATCGAGCAGGAGGGTCTTCGTCTTGCTCTCGTCGTCGGCTGAACTATAGACATGCTTCATCTGGCTTTCATTGCGGTTGAGTAGGCCCTTTTCCGTCATTATCTGCATCAGCTTGAGAGTGGAAGTATATTGTACCTCGCGTTTGAGTTCGTTCAACTGATCATTCACGAACCGGACGGTGGAGGGGCCATGCTGCCAGATGACCTGCAGTATTTCGAGCTCCGATTTAGTTGGCTCATTGCCGCCTTTATCTTTCTTTGTTGCTTTCATGACAGAAAGGTAGGAAATATTTCGTACGAAACAAATATTACCTGCATTTTTTCAAAATAAAAAAGCAGGCTCGCAGGCTCGGAGGCCTGCTTCGGAAAAAGTCGGGGTTGCTGGTCTAGGGTATGTATTTATTCAGGAGCAGCCAGTTCTTCAGCCGTTCGCTCCATTGATCTTCCGTGGTCTTATTATTGAGCCCGAACCCATGCCCTCCTCGCTGGTACACGTGTAGTTCGGCCGCCACTTTGTTATGGATGAGGGCCATATAGTACTGTATGCTGTTGTCTACCTTGACCACCTTATCATCGGAGGCATGCACCAGGAAGGCTGGCGGCGTGACGGCCGTCACCTGGCTTTCATTGGACCAGAATTTGATCAATGCGGGGGACGGGTTCTTCCCAATGAGATTGGTGCGGCTGCCTTCATGGCCGATGCTATCGGTGAAGCTGATCACAGGATAGATCAGCAATGAGAAATCCGGGCGCAGCGATATGTCGTGTGGGTTGTCGATCACCGGGCGGTTGAAATGCGTGGAGGCAGACGCGGCGAGATGTCCGCCGGCGGAGAATCCCATGATCCCGATCCGTGAACGGTCGATATTCCATTTATCCGCATTTTCCCTTAGCAGCTGAATGGCCCGTTGCGCATCCTGGAGCGGGCCGATGGACTTATCGGGCATCAGGGAGTCATCGGGCAGCCGGTATTTCAGCACAAAGGCGGTTATGCCCCATTGATTGAAGAGCCGCGCCACATCGGCGCCCTCGTGACCCGCGGCCAGGATCCCATATCCCCCGCCGGGACAAATGATGATGGCCGTCGTCTTTCCCGGTGCACCGGCAACCGGGTACATCGTCAAAGCAGGAACAGAAACCTTGCTGATATGAAGCTGTCCGCCCGGAAACTCGGATTTCTCCTTATTCTCCGAGGGCTTGCTATTGGGTACCTTATCATAGAGCGGAATGATCTCCTGGAGATGAGCCGGCTGGCAGATGCTGAACACTAATAAGGAAAGAAGGAGCTTTCTCATCTGGTTGTTTTTTTAAAATTAAGGCTAAACCCCGGGAAACTATCATGGGGTTCCCCGGTCCACTGAGCCAACATGAGATGCCTGGAACGGACATCCTTTCCAGCTGCGAATTGCAGGCATTTTTTTGGTGTCTGCGTTCTCACCGTTTTTCTGTTTCTTTGTCGGGCCCCTAAAAAATCAAACACACACATGAAAGACATTATCGTTCCTGTTGACTTTTCAGAAACTTCCTTGAATGCAGCTCGTTATGCCGCCGACATGTTCGGTGGAAAACCGGATGCGCATGTTATTCTCTATAATATGTTCAAAGATGAAGATGATGCCTCCACTGCGAGTTCTTACCTGGATAGTTTGAAGGCGGAGATGGAACAGAAAGGCATATCGAATATCGAGAATGTCATAGAACGCGGGGACGACCTGATCGATTCACTTGGAAGGCTGGCCTATCAGAAAACGGCCGAACTCATCGTAATGGGCATTTCCGAAAAGGATGAATGGCGCCAGATCTTCTCGGGTAGCAATACCCTTAAGATGGCCGATCAGAATGTCTGCCCCGTCATGATCATACCCCCCTCGGCAAAATATACCGGCATAAAGAATATCGCGCTGGCCTCCGATTTCAAGGACGTGGATGCCACCACACCTGTACTAGCCATAAAGACCGTGCTCGAGATATTCGACGCCAGTTTGCATATTGTGAATGTAGACAACGAACATTATGTGGCACTCACCGAGGAATACCTGGCGGAGCGTACGAAGATGCAGTCCATGTTCTCCGATTACAACCCCGAGTTCTACTTCATTGGCATGAATGATTTCTATGAGGCCATCGAGCAATTCTCGAAGGATCGCAATATCGACCTGGTCATTATCATTCCCAAGAACCATTCTTTCATCAATAGCCTCTTCAGCAGCAGTCATACCAAGAAACTGGCGTTTAATAGTAATGTTCCGGTGCTGGCGGCACATCAATGACCGAGAACGTGAAACGTGAATCGGTAATCGTGAATAGCGGCACTCCTTAGTTTGCTTTGAGCGGGGATCTACCTATCCATCGGGGTCGGTCCAAAGGACTCCTTTGGGGAATATTGCGTATTGTCCGAAAGACTCCGGACTCCTTCGGAGAATATTTCATTCGTGTCTCCCTCCAGCAACCCTGTTCGGTCCGGGAGGCTACTTGACCATTGAATATTAAGTATTAAATATTGAATATTTGCCTTTAATCTCCAATTCCTTGCCTCCCTCCCGATTCCCTACCTTTGCCGTATGTCTTTCCTGACCTATATCACACGCATGAAAAGGTTTGCCGACTTACTCCCGGCCAATTTCTACATCCCGGATTAACGTCCGCGGAGCCCACCCATTCCCGTATCCCGCTGCGCGTTTTTATTTATTCAAAAGATCCATTTGTATGGCAAAGAGCAATACCAAGATAAGTATCACATCGGAAGTTGGAACCCTGCGCCGCCTACTGGTCCATAGCCCTGACAGCGGTTTGGGAAAGGTTGTTCCTTCCAAGGCCCAGGACTGGCTCTTCGAGGACATTGTCCATCTCGATACCATCCGCCGGAAGGAATATGATTTCTATACCATGCTCCTGCTTTATTTTCTCGATCCCGATAAGATCAAGGGGAGGCTTGCAGAGATAAACGACCCGGATAATAATTTTGATTTCTATAAACCCGATCACCCCGCTTTCTTCCGCTCCGATAAAGTGGTGGAACTGCAGTGGCTCCTCGGCGACATCCTCGGCGATCACGAGATCAAGGCGAAGCTGGTCTCCTCCGTTTGCGCCATCGAGAACTGTTCCTATGAGCTACAGGAGAAACTGGTAGCCCTGGAGGCCAACGAACTTGCCAAACTCATCATCAGCGGGACCTCCAATGAGAAGGAAATGCTGTTTCCCCCGATACCGAATTTCATTTTCACCCGTGATATCGGGATCTGCATCAACGACTATATCCTGCTCAACAAACCGGCCAAACCGGCACGGATCAGGGAGGCCCTGCTCGTGAAGTATATTTTCTATAACCACGAAATGTTCGCCGCCTACCGCAACAATGTCATCGAACTTCCAAATATGTCGCACCACTTCCTGCTGCCGAAGGATGGCGACGACAAGAAAGTTACCCTCGAGGGTGGTGATATAATGGTCATCACACGCGATCATCTTTTGATCGGTATCAGTGAAAGAACAACGATGGAGGCCGCGCATCAATGCATCAAATTATTATTCGATAAAAATGTGGTGAAGAAGATCACCGTGGTGAAGATCCCCAAGAAGAGGGACTACATGCACATCGACACCGTGTTTACACAAGTGAAGAGGAATGTATGGGTATTACTTGGCGCCTTTTCACGGAAGGCCATCAAGATGGAGGATGCCGATCCCGTACAACGCGTGCTCGAGGGCAACAAGAAAGAAGACAAGATCCGGATCACGCAATTCAGGAAGAAGGATCCCTCCCAGCCCGAATACTTCGACAATCTCGAAGAATTGCTGGCGGACATAAGCAAGAATGATATGAAATGCGAGGAGAAGGTCAAGTTCATCTATTCCGGCAACAACGAATTCCCCTATGATGCCCGCGAACAATGGACGGATTCCTGCAATCTTCTCGCGCTAAAGGAAGGCGTTGTGCTCGGATACGATCGCAACGACAAGACCATCGAGGCCTTCAAGGAGGCCGGCTTCAACATTATCCATGCACACGATCTCGTACAGAAACTGGAGAGCGGTGAAATAAAGACAAAGGATATCGAAGACACGCTGATCACCATGCCTTCTGCCGAACTATCCCGTGCCCGGGGCGGCTTTCACTGCATGAGCATGCCATTGCAGCGGGATGACGTGGAATAGTAAAGTCAAAATTAAAAAGTAAAAATTCAAAAAGGCGTGCTACCAGGAAAGGCCTTTCTCTATGAACATTCTTGACGTTTGTCATTCGTTCATCTTCCAGAGACAGCCTTTTCTATTACGAAGGAACATGTCGCCTATCACGATTTTTTGAATTTTTAATTTTGAATTTTGACTTAATAATTCGGCTTTAAAATGCAAACGACCTCCCATCTCCTCATGATCCGCCCCGTTAATTTCGGCTACAATGCCGAGACCGCGGTGAACAATGCCTTTCAGGTACAGGGCAGTAATGACAATGTGCAACAGGAAGCATTGAGAGAATTTGACGCGTTCGTCAGCCTGTTGCGCGACAACGAGGTCGATGTCACGGTCGTCGATGATTCGCCGCTACCGCATACTCCCGATTCGATATTTCCCAACAACTGGATCTCCTTTCACGATGACGGCACCCTTGTTTTCTATCCCATGTATGCTGTCAACCGCCGGGCGGAAAGAAATCCGGCGATCATAGATCTCGTCAGGGAGAAATTCACTGGCGGCAAGGAGATCGACCTGAGTTACTATGAACAGCAGGACCAGTTCCTCGAAGGCACAGGCAGCATGGTACTCGACAGGGATAACCGGATCGCGTATGCCTGCCTCTCGCCAAGGACGAGTGCCGAAGTGCTCACCGATTTCTGCCGGCGATTGAATTACCGTCCCATGGCCTTTTCCGCCACTGATGGAAACGGCAGGGCCATCTATCATACCAATGTAATGATGTGCGTTGCCGACCGCTATGTGGTCATTTGCCTGGAAAGCATTCCCGACCCCGGTGAACAGGAGGCCGTCGTACGTTGTATCACGGAGAGTGGAAAAAAAATAGTCCCTATTACGCTGGCGCAAATGAATCATTTCGCAGGAAACATGCTCCAGGTGAACAATCGCCAGGGCGAGAAATTATTGGTGCTATCCTCACAGGCGTATGCATCGCTCACAGACCGGCAGGTGGAAGAGCTCACGGCATTCAACCGGATCATTCACTCCTCACTCGATACGATAGAGGCCAATGGTGGAGGGAGTGCGAGGTGTATGATGGCGGAAATACACTTAAAAGCCAAAACTAAATAGAAAGTCAAAATTCAAAAGTCAAAATTCAAAAAGAGAGTCTGGGTTTGGGAATTGAACCACGAAGGCGCAAAGACACAAAGAGGCACGAAGGAATACAACGTGAATCGTGAAACGTCAATCGCTGTCTCATCGGGGTCTGGCGTAGCCGACCCCGATGGATAGATATATTCTCACACAAGCAAATTTAAGCCTGCTCCAATTGACGATTCACGATTACCGATTCACGTTTCTTATTTTCGTAACATGAAATATTTCCTCTTCATCTTCTTTTCCCTCTCATTACAAATTGCCTTGGCCCAGGATCACTATAAGGACTCGCTGCAGGACTATCTGAATACATATGTAAAGGATCACGAAGTGGTGACGGGCAGTGATAAGGATTTTTTCCGGTTCTATCCCATCGATAAAAACTTCAGGGTGATCGCCACCCTGGCGCCGCCGAAAGATGGAAAATGGTTCAGCATGCCCACGTCAGGGAAAACGCCGCAAATATTTCGCGTGTATGGAATACTCCATTTCGAAATCCACGATACGCTTGTTACGCTGAATCTCTACCAGTCGCAGAATCTTTTGCAGACTGAAAAATACCGGGACCTTCTTTTCCTGCCCTTCACCGATCAAAGTTCAGGAGAGGAGACCTATGCTGCCGGCCGCTATATCGACCTCACTATTGCCGACATCAGGGATAATAGAGTAATACTCGATTTCAATAAGGCCTACAACCCTTACTGCGCCTATGTTTCCGGGCGGTACAACTGTCCTATTCCACCGAGGGAAAACCAGCTTCAGGTGAAGATAGCAGCGGGAGAGAAGAAGTTTGGGAAAGAACATAACTAAATGGGAATGGCGTAGGAAATATTCTCCGAAGGAGTCCGGAGTCCTTCGGACAATATTCAATAATCAATATTCAATTCTCAAGGGGCAGTCTGCTTATAGAAAAATCATTTCATCCAGCATAACTTTTGACGATATGACTAACCGATCAGCGCGAGGGTCACCTTGAGCATTGAATATTGATTATTGAGTATTGAATATTTTTTCTCCACTTCCTCAATAGTCCAGTTGTCAAAACCCTTTTTTCGGCGTCGGTTCTTTGTACGTCATATTAAGATTCTGCATCACGAAGCTCCACACATCCGCCGATTCCTCGATCAGTTTATTCGTCGGCTTTCCCGCGCCATGGCCGGCATCGGTATCGATCCTGATCAGGACCGGGTTGTTACCCGCATTGTAATCCTGCAGGCGCGCTGCAAATTTGAAGGAGTGTGCCGGCACCACGCGGTCGTCATGATCGCCGGTGGTAACAAGCGTTGCGGGATATCTCACTCCCTTCTTGAGGTTGTGATAAGGAGAATACTTATATAAAAAAGGGAACTGACTCGCGGTATCTGCATTTCCATACTCCACTGTCCAACCCCACCCTACCGTGAACCGGTGGAAGCGCAGCATATCCATTACGCCCACAGCAGGCAATGCCACCTTGAAGAGATCGGGACGCTGTGTCATTACAGCCCCGATCAGCAGGCCGCCATTACTTCCACCGCGGATCGCAATCTTGTTCTTATTGGTATAGCCGTCCTTCACCAGGAACTCGGCAGCGCCGATGAAGTCATCGAAGACATTCTGTTTCTTCTCCAGCATTCCCGCTGCGTGCCATTTTTCTCCATACTCACTTCCTCCACGGAGGTTGACAACCGCAAAGATCCCACCCTGTTCTATGAAGAATGCGTTGCTGATGCTGAAAGCCGGCGTCATTGGTATATTAAAACCACCATAGCCATATAGCAATACAGGGTTCGTACCATCCTTCTTCAAGCCTTTTCGGTAGGTGAGGAATACCGGTATTTTCGTTCCATCCTTGCTCGGAAAGAAGGCCTGTTCCGTAACGAAATCGTCCGTATTCATATTCGTCTTCGTCTCGCGAAAAAGTGTCGACTGGCCGGTTGCAATATCGAAACGGTAAATAGCCGGTGGCGTGCTGAATGAAGTGTAGGTATAGAAGAAATCCTTGTCGACCCGTTCGCCGCCGAAGCCGCTTGCCGTTCCAATACCGGGTAATTTTATTTCCCGAAGCAGTTTCCCGTCATAGTCATATTGAATGACTCTTGTGGATGCGTCCTTGAGGTAGTCAGCAAACAGGTTGCCACCGGCTTTACCGAC
>Ga0193753_10001224_pt1 | contig 22420 bp, 17 predicted proteins | sample H1c2metaG_FD_144925 | JGI IMG/M metagenome (GOLD analysis project Ga0193753, IMG submission 144925) | Soil microbial communities from a riparian zone of the East river system, Colorado, United States - H1c2 | ecosystem: Environmental > Terrestrial > Soil > Riparian zone | place: USA: East... | reverse complement strand
GAGATGGAGGCGAATCCGGCGCAGGAGAAGAAGCTCCATAAGCGCTACGGCTCGATCGCGCAGATTCGTCAGGCGTTCGAGGTCGTGAAGGAAGCGCAACAGGCGGTCGCCCGCGTCGAATCCGACATGGGGCAGCCTGTCGATGTTCTTCGCCAGACCTACAAGCGCTTGCACAGTGGTGAGCGTGCGGCCGAACGTGCGAAGGCCGAGCTCGTCGAAGCCAACCTGCGCTTGGTCGTGTCGATCGCGAAGAAGTACACGAACCGTGGTCTGCAGTTCTTGGATTTGATCCAGGAAGGCAACATCGGTTTGATGAAGGCGGTCGACAAGTTCGAGTACCGCCGCGGTTACAAGTTCTCGACCTACGCGACGTGGTGGATCCGCCAGGCGATCACGCGTGCGATCGCCGACCAGGCGCGCACGATCCGCATTCCGGTCCACATGATCGAGACGATCAACAAGCTGATCCGGACTTCGCGTTACCTCGTCCAGGAGCTCGGCCGCGAGCCGAACCCGGAAGAGATCGCGGCGAAGATGGAGATGCCGCTCGACAAGGTCCGCAAGGTTTTGCGCATCGCGAAGGAGCCGATCTCCCTCGAAACGCCGATCGGCGAAGAGGAGGACAGCCACCTTGGCGACTTCATCGAGGACAAGTCGATCGTCTCGCCCGTCGAGACCGTGATCAACAACAACCTCGAAGATCAGACCCGCCGTGTTTTGAAGACGCTCACCCCTCGCGAAGAGAAGGTGTTGCGGATGCGTTTCGGTATCGGCGAAAAGAGCGACCACACGCTGGAAGAAGTCGGACAAGACTTCGAAGTTACGCGTGAACGTATTCGCCAGATCGAAGCGAAAGCTCTGCGCAAGCTCCGCCATCCCAGCCGCAGCAAGCAGCTGAGATCGTTCGTGGAGTAGAGCGGCAAACTGATGTGGCGTCGCCTCCATTTGCGTGCGAACGCAATCGGAGGCGCCGTCGGGCCCATAGCTCAATCGGTTAGAGTCCCCCGCTCATAACGGGGTTGTTCCTGGTTCGATCCCAGGTGGGCCCACCGGGCGATTGGCTTCGGCTTTTCCGCTCAGAGCGGCTTTCGTCCTCGGTCCCTCCCCTGCGCCGCACAGGAAGTGCGGCTCAGTCGGGCCCTCCGGCCGCGCTCGCTCTGAGCGAAAAATCCTCGCAAATCTTGCAGCATCGATCGCCCCAGCCGCTCGTGGCGCGCGTGGAGATCACGTGAAGCGCGCTGCCTTTGTCTTCTCGCTCGGATCGGTTTCCATTCGCGATCTCGATGCGCGCCCAGAGCGGCCGAAACAATTAGCGCTGCAAGATTTGCGAGGATTTTGCCCTGAGAGCGAGCGCGCCCGCAGGCCCGAGCGAGCCGTACTTCCTGTACGGCGCAGCGAAGGGTCGAGGACGAAAGCCGCTCTCAGGGCAAAAGCCGAAGCAAATCGCCATTGCACTTCGGTTGATTCGGAGCTAGGCAAGCGCACGTCGACGGTGAGGGCCGTTGGGTTGGAGGCGGTCGGTGATCGAACAGCTAGCAGCTCTTGCCAAGATCGCTGACATCGATGCAGAGGCCCTGAAAGCAGAGACTGAGTTGCGCGACATACCCGCGCGCATCCAATCTCTACGCGACGACGTGAAGAAGCTCGGCGACCTGCTCGCAGCTGAACGTCAACAAGTCGCAGACGCCGACCGGCTACTCTCCGCTCAAGACGAAGAGATCAGCAACCAGAGTCAGGCGCTGGCCCGCTCGAAACAAAAGGGCGCTCGCGCGCGCAACATGCGCGAGACCGACGCGGTCGAACGCGAGCTCGAGACGATTCGGCGGCTGATGAAGGAGCGCGAGACAGAGCGCGAGACGCTGAAGGAAGCGATCGGAAAGCGCCGCAGCTCGGTCGAGAAGCACGAGCGCGAGTTCTCCGAGCTCGAGAAGTTCGCGAACGAAGAGCAGACCAAGGCCGACGCGCGGTTGGGCGATCTGACTCAGACGCGAGATCGGGCCCTCGTGGGCCGCTCGGAGCTCGTGCCCAAGGTTCCGCCGGACGTCATGCGTCGCTACGACATGATTCGCAGCAAGCGTCAGGGCATCGGTGTGGCGTCGATCGACCAGGGCAGCTGCAGCGGCTGCTTCGTCGTGCTCGCGCCGCAGCAGGTCATCGCGGTGCAGCGGGCGGAGGAATTCATCCAGTGCCCACGTTGCGTCCGCTTCCTCTACTCACGCGAAGCCATCGCCAAACTAGACCCCTCATTCTGAGCGAGGGGCCGCGCCGTTCACTTCAAGAACGCGAGCCATTCTGGATGGAGTAGCTCCGGACCTCGCACGAGCTGAAAGAAGCGATCTTGGATTCGCTTCGTGATCGGACCGCGGCTTCCCGCACCGACCTTCCGCTCGTCGATTTCCCGCACCGGCGTGACCTCGGCCGCGGTACCCGTGAAGAACACCTCATCCGCGACGTACAGCTCGTCGCGCGAGATCTGCCGCTGTTCGACCTCGATCCCGAGCTCCTGGGCGAGGGTGAGCACGGTGCCGCGGGTGATCCCACTCAAGATCGAGCCCCCGGCCGAAGGTGTAGCCATCCGCCCATTCTTCACGACGAACACGTTCTCGCCCGAAGCCTCGGCCACGTAGCCCTGCGCATCGAGCATGATCGCTTCCTGATACCCCGCCGCCACGACCTCGCGTTTCGCGAGAATCGAGTTCACGTAGTTCCCGACGATCTTCGCCTTCGTCATCGTCGCGTTGATACCGGACCGCGTGTAGCTGCTGACCTTCGCGCGAATGCCGTTCTCGAGCCCTTCTTCGCCGAGGTATGCGCCCCAGCGCCAAGCCGCGATCGCCAGCCGCACCGGATTTTCGGGCGTGAACAGCAGCCCCATCGGCCCTTCGCCGAGGAACACGAGCGGCCGCACGTAACACTCGTCGAGCTTGTTCACGCGGATCAGCTCGAGACAGGCCTCCGAGACGGTGTCACGCGACTCGCGGATCACCATGTCGCTGATGTGGGCCGACTCGAACAACCGGTCGATGTGCTCGCGCAGCCTGAACACGGCGCTTCGCCCGTCCGCGCGGCGATAGCACCGAATACCTTCGAACACGCCGAGCCCGTAGTGGAGCGTGTGGGTGAGCACATGTACCTTGGCCTCGTCCCAAGGCACTAAGTTGCCATCGAGCCAAATTTTCTCGACCTTCTCGACCATTGGCGCCCTCTCCGCTGCACAGCATGGCACGTGTTTCGTTTCGGGTGCGGACTGTTGACGGGCAATGGCTGCTGCAGTACAAAGCCGCGCGGCATCGTCGCGTAAAACCATTGGTTTTTACGATATTGGCGGCCGTGATCGACGCCACCTACGCGCGCGAGGATCCACGTGTCGGTATTGTTCAGTGAGTTCTTGATGCAGCCCGAAGCAACGTCTTCGGGTACAGCGCAACCCGCTCCATCATCTGGCGGCGGCTCGTCTCATTCATCATCCGGCGGGATGGGTGGAATGGAGATGCAGCTCCTGATGTTGGCGCTGATGTTCGGCGTCTTCTACTTCCTGCTGATTCGGCCGCAGCAGAAGAAGCAGAAAGAAGTCGACAACCTTTTGAAGTCGCTCAAGAAGGGCGACTTAGTTCGGACGTCCGGCGGGATCCGCGGTGAGATCGTCGATCTCACGGATCAAGAAGCGACGCTGTTGATCGCCGAGAAGGTCAAGATCAACATTCTGCGCTCGCACGTCTCCAGCAAGCAGACGACCGCGGACGCGAAGGAGAAGCCCTAGTCGACGTCCCGCAAGGGGACGTCGGACGAAGCATGGCCATGGACAAGAGTTGGTATGTTCGTTTCGCGCTGATGGTGGTTGTCGTACTCGCGGGCTGGACCGTGTTGTGGCCCAGCCTGAACGACTGGATTCCTGCACCGGAGCCGCTTCGTAAGTTCGTGCATCAACGATTGAGCCCCGGATTGGACATCCGCGGTGGCTTGCGTCTCACCTATGACGTCGCGGTGGACGAGGCAGTGCGCGATCGCCGCGACCTGCGCTCGGACGACATCGTTCGCGAGCTCGGTGAGCGGCTCGGCATCGTGCAAAAGGGCTCGACGCCGACGCGCGAACAGCTCGGCCAGGTGACCGCCCGCGTGAAGGCGAAGCCGGAAGGTGAGCGTCGCTTGCGCCTCACGTTCGCGAATCCGCAAGACATTGCGAAGCTCGATCGCGATCTAGTCACGAAATACGACGACTTGCGCGAGGTCTCGCGAACCGAGAACGTAGTCGTGCTCGAAGTGAAGAAGGACTTCCTCGAGCAGATCCGCGAGACAGCGGTGCAGCAGGCGCGTGAGACGATCCAGAACCGCGTCGACGGTCTCGGCATGCGTGAAGCGTCGGTCACGGCGCAGAGCACCGACATCATCGTCGAAGTGCCGGGTGCCGATCAGGCGGCGTTCGATCGCATCCGCGACATCATCAGCAAGACGGCGCGCCTCGAGTTCCAGATCGTCGACGACGAGGCGAGCTTCATCGATTCACTCGGTACCTTGCCGCCCGGCATCAAGAAGCAAACCGAATACGTCTCGGCCGGTACGAGCAAGCCGCAGGTTCCGTCGACCTACCTGGTCGCGGAAGGCAAAGACGCGCGCAAGACGCTGACCGACTTCATCGATGCGTCGAAGGCCGCGGGCAAGGTTCCCGAGGACCACGAGTTCCTGCTCGGTGAAGCCGACTACGTCGAAGGCCAGCAGAAGCAAGTCGGCATCAAGAACTACCGCACGTACTTCTTGTTCGGCCGCGCTGAAGTCACCGGCCAAGCGATCGAAGACGCGTACGTCGCAAACGACCCGCAGCAAGCGGGTAAACCGTACGTCGCGATCACGTTCAACAGCCTCGGTGCGGACCAATTCCGCGAGCTCACCGGCCGTAACGTGAAGCGCCGCATGGCGATCGTGCTCGACGACGTCGTCGCGTCCGCGCCGGTGATTCAGACCGAGATCGGCGGCGGCCACTGCTCGATCACGCTCGGCGGCTTCCGCCCGTACAACGAGATCATCAACGAGGCGAAAGATCTCGTGCTCGTGCTCAAGGCCGGCGCCCTGCCAGTGCCGATCAACGCCTCGAACGAGCAAATGATCGGCCCATCGCTCGGGCGCGACGGTGTCGAGCAAGGCGTGAAGGGTGCGCTGATCAGCTTCGTGATCGTGCTCCTGTTCATCGGCGTCTATTACGAGGTCGGCGGCGTCATCGCCGACTTCATGGTGATCCTGCACTTGTTGTTCCTGCTCGCAGCGCAGGCGTTCTTCGAAGCGTCGATCACGCTGCCCGGTCTCGTCGCGATGGCGCTCAACATGGGTATCGCGGTGGACGCGAACGTGTTGATCAACGAGCGCATTCGCGAGGAGCTACGCAACGGCAAGAGTCCACGCGTCGCAGTGGAGCAAGGCTTCTCCCGCGCGTTCTCGTCGATCTTCGATTCACAAATCACGACGCTGATCGCAGCGGTCGTCCTCTTTCAATACGGCACCGGCCCGATCAAGGGTTTTGCGGTGACTACGATCTTCGGCATCTGCACTTCGCTGTTCACGGGCGTGTTTTGCTCGCGCATCGCCTTCGACTGGCTGGTGCGTGGCTTGCGCGTACAGCGCCTGCGGGTTGGGTGAGCGATGGAGTTCTTCAAGCCTGGTGTCACGTACGACTTCTTCCGCTACCGCTGGTATTTCATCTTCACGTCGATGGCGCTGACACTCCTCAGCGCGATCTCGTTGGTGTGGCCGGGTCCCCGGTTCGGGATCGACTTCAAAGGCGGCACCGAGGTCGAGCTCGTGTTCAAGGGCAATGTCCCGGCGGCCGAGCTCCGTTCGGCGGTACTCGATCTGGGCTTCGGCCATCCGGACGTGATCGCGGTCGAAGGCAAAGCCAATCGCTATATCCTTCGCCTCGAGCAGATCTCGTCGCTGCCGGCCAAACAAGTGGAAGGCGCGCGCAAGTCGCTGGAGGCCAAGCTCGGCGAGGGCAACCTCCTCGACATGTCGGTGTCGCCCGGCGGCGACAAGCTGACGATTCAGGCGGCAAAACAGGTCGCGCCTGAAGAGATCAAGCAAGCGCTGGTCGAGGCGGGTCTGAAGGTGCGCGACGTCGCGGGTTTCGGCAGCGCGGAAGACGCACGTTACGAGGCACACCTCGTCGGCATCGGCGACAAGCTCGTCTCGGGCCTTCAAGAAAAGCTCGGCGCTCGCGCCCCCGAGACGCCGTTGCGCGTCGAATGGGTCGGCCCGAAAGCCGGCCAGCAGCTGCGCGACGCGGCGATGAACTCGATCCTCTACGTCATCGCGTTCATCATGGTCTACGTCGCGTTCCGCTTCGATCTGCGGTTTGCGCCGGGCGGCGTCATCGCTCTCGTCCACGACGCGCTCGTGACGCTCGGCGTCTACGTGGTGCTGCAGAAAGAAGTCACGCTCGGAACGATCGCAGCCGTTCTGACCGTCGTCGGCTTCTCGATCAACGATACGATCGTCGTTTACGATCGCATTCGCGAGAACATGCAGCGCATGCGCGACGCTTCTCTCGCGCAGCTGATCAACATCAGCACGTCACAGACTTTGGGTCGGACGGTGATCACTTCCGGTGTCGCACTCGTCTCGATCTCGGGGTTTTTCATCTGGGGCACGCCGTTGATCCGCGACATCACGTTCGCGCTGACGGTCGGGTTCTTGATCGGCAGCTACTCGTCGATCTACATCGCCGCACCGTTCACCGAGTGGATGGACCGTAGATTCTTCCGCAAGGTCTGATTGCGTGCTACCTCCTGCACGCATGTTGCGGAGCAGGTAACGGACGTGCACTACGCGGTAAAGCCATGCGATCCGCTGGCGGCACGTGAGCTGGGCAAAGCGCTCGAGCTCGCGCCCGCCTTGGCGCAGGTGCTCTTACATCGCGGCTTCTCGGACACCGCGCAGGCGCGCGAGTTCTTGTCGCCGCAGTTGGCGGGGCTGAGCGCGCCCGACGCGATGCTCGATCGCTCGCGCGCGGCAGATCGCCTAGCCCGAGCGATCCGCCGCCGCGAGCGGATCGCGATCTTCGGCGACTACGATGTCGACGGCACGACCAGCTGCGCGATCTTGGCTGGGATCCTGGAGCAGCTCGGCGGTGTCGTTCACGCGAGCGTCGGCAATCGCTGGGAAGGCGGCTACGGCCTTTCCGACATCGCGCTCGATCGGGTGCTCGAGTCTTCGCCTTCGGTGCTGGTGACGTGCGACTGCGGCTCGAGCGATCACGAACGGATCGCGCGCGCCATGAAGCTCGGGATCGACGTGATCGTCGTCGATCACCACCTCGTACCCGAGCAAGAGCTGCCGGCGTTCGCGTTCTTGAACCCGCACCGGCCGGAGTGTGGCTACGAATACAAGGGTTTGGCGAGCGCGGGTCTCGTGCTCGTGTTGGGCGCAGCAGTGCGCGCCGTGCTCGGTGTGAAGCTCGACCTGCGCGACTGGCTCGATCTGGTCGCGCTCGGGACGATCGCGGACGTCGCGCCGCTCGACGGAGACAATCGAAGGCTCGTGCGGGCGGGGCTCTCGCGGCTGGCTTCGGATAGCGCACGGCCCGGCATCGTTGCACTGCGTGAGCTCGCGCGCGTGCGAACGCGCGGCTCCAATCAAACGTCGCGAGCGATCTCCGCGGTCGACGTGGCATTTCGCATGACACCGCGCTTGAACGCGGCCGGCCGTATGGGCGATCCGGCGATCACGCTCGCACTCCTGCGCTCGCGCGAGGTCACGCAAGCGCGGCAACTCGCGGCGCGCATCGAACAGCTGAACGACGAGCGCAAAGCGATCGAGCGCCACACCACCGACCGAGCCTACGCGCAAGTGCTCGACTGCTACTCCGCCGCTCCAAGCTGCGGCGTCGTGCTCGCCGGTCCGGATTTTCATCGCGGCGTGGTCGGCATCAGCGCTGCGCGCGTGGTCGATCGCTTCGGTGTGCCCGCGATCGTGATCGCGGTCGATGGCGAACACGCGCACGGCAGCGCTCGCGCCCCGGACGGCTTTCCGCTGTTCGACGCGATCCAGCGTTGCGCGTCCGTGCTCGAGCGCTTCGGCGGGCATCACGCGGCCGCCGGCGTCACGCTGCGCTCGGATCGCATCGAGCAGTTCCGCGAGCTCTTCGCCCAAGCGACGCGCGATCTAGCGCGCGAGAGCTTCGAAAGTCCGACCCCGATCGCCGACGTCGCGCTCGACCCCTCCGTGTTCGAGCTGCCCGCACCGGGCGACCTCGTGCGCTTGGAGCCGATGGGGCAGGCCAACGCGGAACCCGTGTTTTTGTTGCCCGAGGCGCGCGTCGTGGAGTGCGGGGTCGTCAAAGACGCGCATTTGAAGCTGATGCTCCGCATCGGCTCGCGGTCGATCAGCGCGTTCGGGTACGACATGGGCGAGCGGCGCGAGGGCCGCGAATGTCCATTCGAGCCCGGCAGCCTCGTACACGTCCTCGGCCACTTGCGCATCGACAACTGGAACGGCCGCGAAGAAGTCGAGCTCCGCCTGGTCGCACCTCCGCAAACTGCGTAATTTACGCGGAGTTGGAAGGCTTGCCCCCACGCCGGACGCCAGGTTAGCTTCCGGGGGCTTGCTCTCGAAAGGGACTGGTTCATGCAGCTTCGTCGGCTTGGCGTAACGCTCGCGGTCGTAATGAGCGTCTTCGCGTGCTCCGCGCTTTCATCCTCGGTCCACGCGCAGTCGGATGAGCCGACGCCCGTCGAGGCGAGCCCGAAAGGCAAAATCGGATTTGGCTTCCTCGGCGCAGAACTGGGCGTCGCCATCCCCGCGATCATCGGCATGAATCAGTGGTGGGCCTACGTCGTGTTTCCGGTCGTCGGCGCAGCGGGCGGTGCAGTGCTCGGCCACCTCTGGATCGACAACGGGAATCATGCGGAGCTCTCGGTCGTTTTTCTGACGGCCGGGATGACGCTCGTGATCCCCACGCTCGTTCTAGCGGCCGCAGCGACGGCGTACGATCCCGAAGAGAATTTGAGCGACGAAGCTTCGCTCGGTTCCGGTGCCGTACGCTTCGACCAGGGAGCACTCCGGCTCCGGCCTCCAGGCGTATCGGTTTTGCCGGATGCACGTGTAGGAAAGCTGAATGTCTCGGGAGTTCACGTCTCGCTACTGTCCGGTCGCTTCTAGCGAACGACGGCAAGGTGGCTGCGCGTGGTGATCGCGCAGGTGCGCCGGACGATCGAAGAACGCGGGCTCATCCCGAGTGGCGCACGTGTGCTGTGTGCGTGTTCCGGAGGTCCGGATTCCGCCGCACTATTGTTCGCGCTCTCGCGACTCGCAGCGGAAATGTCGTTCGAGCTCGAGGCCGCGTCGGTCGATCACGGGCTGCGGCCGGAAGCTGCACTCGACGTCGCCATCGCGGCACAGCAGGCGGCGGCGGTCCAGGTACGTTTTCATGCGCTGCGCGTTTCGGTCGAGCGCCGCCCTTCGCTGCAGGCTCGAGCCCGCGAAGCGCGCTACGAGGCGCTCTTACGGCTCGCGGCCGAGCGGGATGCATCGAGGGTCGCCGTTGGACATACGCGAGACGACCAGGCCGAGACGGTGGTTCTGCGACTGATTCGAGGCTCCGGCCTGCACGGGCTCGGCGCGATCGACCCTGACCGAACGGATGGGGTGATCCGCCCGCTGATCGATTGCGATCGCGCGGACGTTCACCGTCTGGCGCGCGAACAGTTTCGCGAGATCGCAGACGATGCCAGCAATTCCGATTTGCGCTTCGAGCGCGTGCGCATCCGCGCACATGTCATGCCTCTTCTACTGCGCGAAAACCCGCAGCTCGCGCGCCACCTGAGCGCGCTCGCGGACGAGGCTCGCGAGTACAGGGTGCCGCTCGAAGCGGCCGCGAACGCGCTTCTCGACGAAGCACAAGCCGGTCTATCGCCCGGTTCACTGCGGATCGAGGCGCTGGCCGGACGGCCGGCGGTGCTGCGGCGAGCGGCGCTCCGGGCTTGGTTACACAAACTTGGTGCGACACCCGTGTCGCGTGTGCATGTAGAAGAGGTGGATCATGCAGTGCGGGTCCACCGCGGCCACATCTGGCTCGCGAATGGGTTCTGCGCTCGGGTCGAGGGCGACGGACTCGTCCACCTGCGCCCATCTCGACCGGGCCCAGGTGAGAAACCGCAAGCGGACGAGCCTTGACGTATTGTCTCTGAGTGCGAAGGTATTCCAGGCAGAGGCAGTTTTCCTTGCGGCGGTTTGACCGCTATGCTTGTGCCAGACGGTCGAGCCGACACACCCGCCAGGACACACCGAGGATATCGTGAAGCAAAGCCATAAGACCCTCGTGCTCTGGGTCATGCTCATCCTGATGTTCGTCGCCATCTACAACTTGGTGACGGAGTCAGAACAACCTCGGACGGTCGCGTTCAGTGAGTTCATGACCGACGTCCGCGCGAACCAAGTCGAGCGGGTTCGCATCAAGACGCGCGAGCACACGGCTGAGTATCGCTACATGCATGCGAAGGGGCCGCGTGAAGAGCGCGTCTCGATGGGCATCCTCGGTGAAGAGGTAAACAAAGAGCTCATCGATCACAACGTGCGCGTGGAGTACGTCGCCGACGACCAGAACGGTCTTTGGGGCAGCATCCTCGTCACGTGGATCCCGATGATCTTCCTGCTCGTCGTGTTCTTCTTCTTCATGCGGCAGCTGCAAGCTTCGGGCGGTAAAGCCATGAGCTTCGGCAAAGCGCGCGCGAGGTTGTTGAGCGACTCGTCGAACAAGGTGACGTTCGATGACGTCGCCGGCATCGACGAAGCGAAAGACGACTGCGAAGAGATCATCGCGTTCCTGAAGGACCCGAAGAAGTTCCAGCGCCTCGGCGGTCGCATCCCGAAGGGCGTGTTGCTGATGGGTTCGCCCGGTACGGGTAAGACGCTGCTCGCTCGCGCCATCGCGGGTGAGGCCGGCGTTCCGTTCTTCAGCATCTCCGGTTCCGACTTCGTCGAGATGTTCGTCGGCGTCGGTGCCTCGCGCGTCCGCGACTTGTTCGAGCAAGGCAAGAAGAACGCGCCCTGCATCATCTTCATCGACGAGATCGACGCGGTCGGTCGTCACCGTGGCGCAGGCCTCGGCGGCGGTCACGACGAGCGCGAGCAGACGTTGAACCAGTTGCTCGTCGAGATGGACGGCTTCGAGTCGAACGAAGGCGTCATCATCATCGCGGCGACCAACCGCCCCGACGTTCTCGACCCGGCGATCCTTCGCCCGGGTCGCTTCGACCGCCGCATCAACGTGCCGCGGCCCGACATGAACGGCCGGCTCGGCATCCTCGCGGTGCACACGAAGAAGGTGCCGCTCGCAGGCGACGTCGACCTCGAGATCATCTCGCGCGGCTCGCCGGGTTTCTCCGGCGCCGATTTGGAAAACCTCGTGAACGAGGCGGCGCTGCTCGCGGCGCGTCTCGACAAAGACGAGGTCTCGATGACCGACTTCGAGATGGCGAAGGACAAGGTGCTGATGGGCACCGAGCGCCGCTCGATGGTGATCAACGAGCAAGAGAAGAACCGCACGGCATGGCACGAGGCCGGTCACACGGTCGTCGGCCACTTGCTGCCGAACCACGACCCGGTTCACAAGGTGTCGATCATTCCGCGCGGCCCTGCGCTCGGCGTGACGATGTCGCTGCCGAAGGAAGATCGGCTCGGCTACTCGAAGGAGTGGGCGCTCGATCGCATCGGCATGGCACTCGCCGGCCGCGTCGCAGAAGAGTGTGCGTTGGGCGAGGTCACGACCGGCGCTGCCGACGACTTCCGCCAAGCCACGCATCTCGCACGTTCGATGGTCACGGAGTGGGGCATGAGCGAGAAGCTCGGTCCGCTCGCCTACCTCGAGCGCGAGGAATCGTTCTTGCCGTTCATGCCCGGTCCTCGTCGCGGCGAGTACTCAGAGAGCACGGCGCGTGCGATCGACGAGGAAGTTCACCGCATCGTGACCGACCAGTACGAGCGCGTGAAAGGCTTGGTCAAAGCCAACATGGACAAGCTCGAGTCGATGGCAAAAGCGCTGCTCGAGCGCGAGACACTCGACTCCGAAGAGATTCGCGCCGTGATGGACGGGATTCCGTTGCCCGACCGTAAGCGCATCGAGATCCCGCGCTACGCGGAGAAGAGCCGCAAGGCCAAGGAAAAGCGCAAGGCCTCGATCTTCACGCCGCGGCCCCGCGAGGTTCCGTCGGGCAGCTAGGAACGCCTCAGAGGCCACGAGCCGCCGCCGCTCGTGGCCCCTTTGGGGATACCGAACCAGAACCAAGCCGTCGACAGGTGGTGGAGGCGGCGAAGGGACTGGGGATGCCCGAATCGGGGCTGTCGCAACGATGTCAGATCTGGGCGGTGTTGAACGTTACGCCCGATTCCTTCAGCGACGGGGGCGAGGCGATCACACTCGAAGCAGCGCTCGGCAAGGCCAAGCGCTTGCTCTCGGAAGGGGCGGACATCATCGACGTCGGCGGTGCATCGTCGCGTCCTCCCGGTAAGACGTACGGCTCCGGCGCAGCTCTAGTCTCGGTCGAAGAGGAAATGCAGCGCGTGGTTCCGGTCGTGCGTGCACTCACGCGCGAGCTCGGTGCGCGCGTATCCGTGGACACGACACGCGCCGAGGTCGCGCGCGCTTCGCTGGAAGCCGGAGCTTCGATCATCAACGACGTGTCGAACGGCGCGTCCGAAGCGTTACTCGAGGCGGTCGCCGCAGCCTCGGCCGAGCTCGTGCTGATGCACAACCGCGGCGACGGGAGTATCGCGGGCGCAAACATCGAGTACGACAGCGTGATCGACGACGTGCTCGCCGAGCTGTCAGCATCCGCCGTGCGCGCGAGCTGTGCCGGCATCCCGTTCAAGAAGATTTGGCTCGACCCCGGGATCGGCTTCGCGAAGACCTCCGAGGACTCGCTGGCAGTGCTGGGGGCGCTGCCCCGCTTCGTGAAGTTGGGGTACCCGATCCTCGCCGGCCCGTCCCGGAAGTCCTTTATCGCGGCAGTGGAGCGGGCCGCGGGGGTTCCTGAATCCGGCCCGGGCCAGCGGATTGGGGGGACCGCGGCGGCCGTGACTGTCGCAGTGCTCGCCGGGGCGCGAGGTGTGCGCGTTCATGATGTACAAGAGACGCGTCAGGCCGTGCTGCTGACTGAAGCCCTGTGTAAGATCGGGGGTTCGCGCCTCGTACTCGGGAATGCGGGGGGCGGTCGCGGAGGATTCGGATGTTGAGCGAGGCGCTAGCCCGGCTCGCACATTTTTTCGCTCGTGATCTACACGCGATCGTTTGGGACGTCGCGGACATCGCGCTCGTCGCGACGATCCTCTATTTCGTGTTGCTGCTGTTAAAGGGCACGCGCGCGATGCAGATGGGCGTCGGCATCGTGCTCGTCTTCGTCGTGTATCAATCGGCGAAGCGACTCGGGCTCGTGACTCTGTACACGATGCTCGACACGCTGCTGACGTCGATCGTGCTGATTATCGTGGTGATATTCCAGCAGGACATCCGTCGTGCCCTCATGCGCTTCGGCCGCGGGCCGTTCTTCTCGTCTGGTGGCGTCGCGCTCGACCATCAAGTGATCGACGACGCGGTGAAAGCTGCGACCTCGCTCGCGCACAAGAAGATCGGCGCGCTGGTCGTGTTCGAACGCGAGAGCGCGCTCGACGAGTTCATCGAGTCCGGCACGATGCTCGACGCGGCGGTCTCGAAAGAGTTGCTGTACAGCATCTTCATTCCAAGTCATGAAAACCCGATGCACGATGGCGCGGTGATCATCCGCGAAGGCCGGATGTGGCAGGCGGGTGCGTTCTTGCCGTTGACGGCGAGCACCAAGCTCGACCGCAACCTCGGCACTCGGCACCGCGCTGCGATCGGGATTTCGGAAGAGACCGACGCGGTCGTCATCGTGGTTTCGGAAGAGCGCGGCGAGGTGAGCCTGTGCTTCAACGGCAACATCGTTCGCAACCTGGACGCGGCGCTCCTCCGCAAGGTGCTGCTCGGGCTGTTCCAAAAGCGCCAGCGCCGCAAGCTCGGTGCGAAGGATACCGAGCGCGAACGGCGTGACACGCGCGACCGCATCTCGCGCGTGAGCGTCGGTGGTGCGGGTGAACCCGGGGGTCCGGCTCCCGGCAAGACGAAGCCGAATACGGAGATTTGATGCGCGACGGTTCGCAACAGCTCGAGCGTTCGCTGCTCGCGCGGCTCATGTTCGACAACTACCCGTTGAAGCTGGTCGCGATCCTGCTGTCGGTCGCGTTGTTTTCGCTCGTGCACAGTGACCAAGACGCGCAGCGCTCGATCTACCTCGATGTAGTCGCGCTGCTTCCGCCTCCGACCGCTGAAAAAATGCTCGTGAGTGACTTGCCGTCGCAGGTGCGCGTGACGTTGCGGGGTTCGCGTTCGCGCATCGCTGCGCTCCAGCGCGACGACTTCGCGCCGATCCAAATGGACTTGCGCGATCCGGGGAAGCGGCACTTCTACTTCGATCAGAGTGCGATCGACATCTCGGGACCGGTGCACGTGATCGGCATCGAGCCGCCGTCGCTCGACTTGATGTGGGCGACTCGCGTGCAGCGGCGCGTACCGGTGCGGGCACGCATCCGCGGCACGCCGGAGAACGGCACGATGATCAAACAACCGGTCGAGCTGACGCCTGCCCACGTCACGATCCAAGGCCCGAAGAATGAAGGCGACGCGGTCGTCGAAGTGTTCGCGGACGAGATCTCGGTCGAAGGGCTGGGGAAGGGCGTTCACGAGCGCCGCGTTCAGCTGCAGCCGCTCACGAGCGGTCACGTGAAGTACAAAGACGATCCGAACGTCGACGTGAAGATCGAGATCGTGGCGGAGCACGGTGAGCGCGTGATGCGGCACCTCGAGCTCGCTGTGCTCGGAGCAGCGCAAGCGACGCTTCGACCGAACGTCGTCAACGTCACGCTAAATGGGCCTGTCAGTGACCTCGCGGACATCGAGCCGGATCAGATCGTGCCGTACGTAGACCTGAGTACGCTCGTGCCGAACGCACCGTTTTCGGCGCTCGAAGTGAAGCTGCGTGGTGTGCCCGACGGATCGGGCGTGGCGCGCGTTTCGCCGGCGAGCGTGCTCGCGAAGCGCGTGCGCTGACGGCTAGAACTTGGGTTCTGGGAACGGAGCGCCGGGACGCGCAAACAGATAGCCCTGGAACAGATCGCAACCGAGCTCGACCAATGTGTCCCGCTCCGGGACAGTCTCGACACCCTCGGCCACCACGATGATATTCAAGTCGTGACACAAGTCCGTGAGCACGCGCACGAGCTTACGCTTCACCGAATCCGATTCGACGTTACGCACGAGCGTGATGTCCAGCTTCACGATGTCGGGTTGAATCATGGCAAAGCTGTTCAACCCCGAATAACCCGCGCCGATGTCGTCGATCGCGATCCGGAACCCGAGCTCGCGCAGCCGCGCAATGCGATGCTGCACGTTGCCGATCTTCTCGAGCTTCGCGCGCTCGGTGATCTCGAGGATCACGCGCGACGCGTTGCGCGCGAGCATGCGCTCGGTATCGAACAGCGTTTCGTCCATCAAGTCTTCGGTGTGCAAGTTGACGAACAACGAAGTCTCGGGATCGGCACGCGCGAGCGGCTCGACACACTTCGCCCGGATCTGACGCCCGAGATCGAACAGTCGATCCAAGTCTTCCGCAGCGTCGAATAACGCGCCGGGATTCGACATCTCAGTCTCGGACGAGCGCACCAGCGCTTCGTATCCGAACACCTTCTTCTTCGACCAGCTCGTGATCGGCTGATAGACCATGTAGAGCGCATCGAGCGCACGCGCGAACACGGCGCTGCGCCGCGTCACCTCTCCGTGGGCCGAGCTGTGTTTTTGGTACACGCTCAGGGCTTCGCGCCGCATCTTCGCGAGCCGGTTCAAGCCCAGAGCATGCGTCACTGATTGGAGCAGCTGGTCGGGCCTGATCGGCTTGGGCAGATACTCCGTTGCGTGAAACCGCAGCGCGTCGATCGCGGTATCCGCCGATGGCGCACCGGCGAGCAAGATGAACGGGATGTCCTCGTTGTGCTCGCGCACGCGGCGCAACAGTGTCAGGCCGTCCATCCGCGGCATCGAAATGTCACTGACAATGAGGTCGATGTTCGACTGCCCGTACAGCTGGAGCGCTTCCTCACCATCGTGCGCCAGCACGACCTCGTGACCGTTCGTGCTCAAGATCCGTCCCATGAGCAAACGCACCGACTCGTCATCGTCTGCGACGAGGACTCTCGCTGGTGCCACACTCTCCGTGATCCGAGGTTCTGTCACCGTTGCCCTCATGCCGTTTCGCTAGTTCTCGAGCTCGCCGATTCCGTACTGACGACACTTCTTATAGAAATGTGAGCGCTCGGTACCAAGTGCTTGTGCTGCCGCCGTCTTACTGTTGCCGTGTGCTGCAATCGCCTCGACCATGATTTGTCGTTCCAGGTCGTGGAGTAGCTCGCGCAGTGCTCGCCCATGCTGATAGATCGGTCCCCGCTTGGCTTTTTGTGACATCGGCGTCGCGGCAAGGACTTCGCGCACCGTTTGGGCCGAGATCGCTTCATTGGGGAACAAGATTGCAAGTCGCTCGATCAAGTTCTCGAGTTCACGCACGTTGCCTGGGAAGTCGTAGGCCCTCAATGCATCGACCGCATCTGCAGTCACCTGAAGCCCATGACCCTTTTTGCCTTGGCTCGTGAAGTGAGCGATGAGCAAGGCAATGTCCTCCGTGCGCTCGCGCAACGGGGGAACCTGTAGGGTGACCACATTCAGCCGATAGTACAAGTCTTCGCGGAAACTGCCCTCGCGCACCATCGCCCCGAGATCGCGATTGGTCGCAGCCAAGACACGAACGTCGACCTTGAGTGTTCTTCCACCACCGACGCGTTCGAATTGTGCTTCTTGCAGTACGCGTAGCAGCTTCACTTGCATCGGCATCGGCATGTCGCCGATCTCGTCGAGGAGTAAGGTACCCCCGTCGGCTAGTTCGAATCGGCCTTTGCGCGCCACGACCGCGCCGGTGAAGGCGCCCTTCTCGTGGCCAAATAGCTCACTCTCGACCAGATCGCGTGGCACTGCGCCGCAGTTGAGTTTGACGAATGGACCTGAGTGACGAGCAGACATCGCATGGATCTGCGCGGCTACGAGTTCTTTGCCCGTACCGTTCTCGCCCATGATCAGGACACGCCCATCCGACGGTGCCACGCGCATCACCAGCGTCTGAAGGCGCTGCATCGCGGGACCGCGACCGACCAAGGCCTTCTCGCCCATGTCGGCCTGCAAGCGGCCATGCACCTCTTGCAGCTGGGCGTATCGCAACGCGTTCTGAACCGTGAGCACGAGTCGCTCGCGATGGATCGGCTTCTCGATGAAATCCAATGCCCCGAGCTTGATCGCGCGCACTGCGTGCTCGACCGTGCCCGCACCGGAGACCACCAGAGTCGGAGTGACGTCGCCGCGCTGGCGCATCCGCGTCAGGAGCTCGAAGCCATCCATCCGTGGCATCGACAGATCGGTGAGTACGAGATCGAAGGAACCGCGATCCAAGATCTCGAGCGCCGCCTCGGCGGACCCGGCAGTCTCCACTTCATGCGTCTCGTTGGTGAGCATTCGTGAAAAAACAGTCAGGAGTTCCGGTTCATCGTCGACGATGAGAATGCGGGCGGCCATCGAACCTACCGGTGAGGTGGAGTGGTACTGAATCCCCCGATCACAGCTCGTACCTGCAGCCGTTGGCGGCGCCTGACGCGAGCTCGATCGTTAATTACTCGCCCGGTCTCGGCCGCGGCTTGAGCTGGTAATGGTGAGTTTCACCACGCTCAGGGCGTTTTTCACCTCTGGTCGCTGAAGCCATCGGCGGCCGACTGACTCGGGCCAGCCCTTGACACCGTCTTCCCGCCCGCGCTGAAGTTGATTCATGGCGAGTGGGAACGAGCGGCTGGGCCAGGCGCACCGGTCGCTCGCAGGGCACGGCGCGAGTGCCGCACGTCCAGACACGGTCTGTGTGCTCCTGGTCGACGGCGACGCCGGTCGCCGGCGCACGCTCGCCAAGCTTCTGAGTGTGGAAGGTCTCGCGGTGCTGGTCGCCGAGAGCGGCGCCCAAGCGTTCGGGTTGCTCCATGCTCAGTCGGTCGATGCCGTGGTGCTCGATCACGAGCTTCCCCAGCGCGGTAGCGAACAGACATCGGAGCGCGTGAAGGCCGACGAGAACTTGCGCGACACGCTCGTCGTGATGCTGGGCGACTGGACCGACGATGCCGCGCGCAAACAAGCGCTGCGCGCCGGTGCAGAAGAGCTGTTGCCGCGCGACATCGACGCGACCGAGCTCGCGCTGCGCCTGCGAAACTTGACGCGGCAGCGGACGTCGCACCGCGAGCTCGCGCGCCGCAACGCGTCGCTGGGTCAGTTGCTCCACGACGAGAGTCAGCGAGCCGCGTACTTCGATCAGTTCAGTCGGAACCTACTGGATGCGTCGCAGTCGCTCGTCGTCGTGGTCGACGCGCACGGAATGCTCGTGGCGGTGAACCAGGCCTGGCAGGACTTCATGCGCGAGCTCGGCTACGGGCTTGCGGAATCCGGCGTCGGCCGGCCGTATCGGCCCGAACAGTTCGTCTCGGAGCCTGCGGCGGCACTCCAGCTCCACGAGAGCGTGCGAACGCTCGCTGCCGGCATCAGCGAAGGCCTCGTGATCGAGTACCCGTGCGAACGGCCGCAGCCACGCTTCTTTCGTGCGCGCGTGACGCGATTTCGTGATTCGCTCGCGACCTTCATCCTGATCTCCCACGAGGACGTGACACAACAACGTGTCACTCGGGGGGAGCTCGCCGATACGGCGAAGCAGCTCGAGCAGTCTCGGGCGCAGATGCTCCACACACAGAAGCTCGAGTCGATCGGCCGTTTAGTTGGGGGGGTCGCGCACGACTTCAACAACATGTTGACGTCGATCATCTGCTTCACCCGATTTGTCGTCGACGAGATGGCACCGGAAGACCCGCGCCGGCAGGATTTAGTCGAAGTCCTGCGCGCTGCCGATAGTGCTGCGCGTCTGACGAATCAGCTGCTGACGTTCTCACGCCGGCGTCCGGTTCAGCCGGCGACGATCGACCTGAATGCATCGCTGGTCAGCATCGGGCGCGTCTTGCGCCGGACACTCGGCGACAGCGTCGAGCTCGTGATCTTGCCGCTCGAGGAGTCGGCCTACGTGACGTGCGACCCGGGGCAGTTCGATCAGTTGATCTTCAACCTCGCGATTCACGCGCGCGACGAGATGCTGCCGCGTGGAGGCTCGATCACCTTCAAGCTCGCGTTGGTGTCGAGCGAACAGGGCCCCCAAGTCGAGCTCGTCGTGAGCGACAACGGCCGCGGGATGACTCCGGACGCACTTCAGACGGCGTTCGACCCGTTTCCTGCCGGCACGACAAATCCTGCGAGCGGGCTCAGTCTCGCGACATCCGCGAGCATCGTCGAGCAGGCCTCCGGTACGATCGCGGTCGAGAGCGAAGCAGGCCGCGGGACGACGTTCCGTATACTCTTGCCGCGCGTCGCCGACGCACGGCGCAGCGATCCAGTGCGCGCCTCGGCGCAGGTCCAGCCGGGCCTCCAAGGTACGGCCCTCGTGGTCGAGGATCAGCCCGCCATTTTGAAGACGATGGCGCGGGCGCTCAAAGCGAGCGGGATGACCGTGCTCGAAGCCAGCAGCGGCGAGGACGCGATGGCCGTCCTGCGGGGCCAAGCGCACGTACCCGAGCTGATAGTCACGGACATGATGTTGCCCGGCATGAGTGGAATGCACTTGGTCGAGCAGCTGCGCACCACGAGTCCGGAGCTGCGGGTCGTGTACGTGTCGGGTTACGCCGGCGAGGACCCCATGCAGAACCTGCGGCTCGACGAGAAGACCGCGTTCGTGGCGAAGCCGTTCACGGGTCGTCAGCTCATCTCGCGGGCATCAGCGCTGCTCGCAGCCGCACCGGCGAATCAACAGCGTCGCTGATCGCGGCGACCGCGAGCCTCTACAAAGCTGCGACGACTCGATTGCGGCCAGACCGTTTTGCGTCGTACAGAGCGGCGTCCGCGAGCGTGATGAAGTCGCTTGGCTTCACGAGAAGTTGGTGCGGAAACGACGCGACACCCAAGCTCGCAGTGACCGGCATCCGCACGTTGTCGTACTTGATGTCGGCGTGTTCGATCGCCGCGCGCACGCGTTCGAACGCGAGAATCGCGCGGTCGGCCGGAGTCTCCGGCAGCAGCATCGCAAACTCTTCGCCACCGTAGCGCGCGACGATGTCGTGGCAGCGCAACGTGGCTTTGATGATCTTCGCGGTCTCGACGAGCGCGAGGTCACCGGCGGGATGACCAAACGTATCGTTGAGCCGCTTGAAGTGATCGAGATCGAGTAGACCCAAGCTGAGCGGGCGATCGTAGCGCCGCGCGCGCAGGTACTCCTCTTCGAGTTTTTGCGCGAGGTGACGCCGATTCGAAACGTCCGTCAGCGGATCGATTTGAGTCAACCGATGGAGCTCGGTGTTTGCGCGAACGAGCTCGCCCTGCAGCTTGCGAAGCTTGAGGTGAACGCTGATGCGCGCCGCGAGCTCGCTCGGCTCGTACGGCTTGACGACGTAGTCGGACGCGCCGGAGGTGAGCGCTTGCACTTTGCGCGTGACGTCTTCCGCGCCGGTCAGCACGATGACCGGAATGCTTTCGAATGTGCTGTCGGTCGCCTTCAGTCGCAAGAACTTCAAGCCGTCGCAGCGCGGCATGTCGAGGTCGCACACCACGAGATCGACTCCGGGGTTCGAGCGCAAGGCTTTGAACGCGACCAGGCCGTCTTCCGCGAACAGCACCTCGTCGCACATCTTGCGCTCGGTGAGCATGTCGGCGACGTATTGACGATTGCTGCGCGCGTCATCGACGACCAAGACGGTTGTACGTACCGGCGCAGGCGCAGGTTGAGTAACCGACTGCTGTTCGGGGCCCGACTCGGGCGCTATCTCGGCGACACTTTGACTCATAGTTGCGTTGCTGCTGTTGCCTGACGACAAAGGCCTAACTCTCGATGCGGTCGCGACCGTTGTTCTTCGCCTGGTAAAGGCATTGGTCCGCCCGCTCCAGTAGTGCGGTTGTGTCCTGATCGGGGCCGAGCGCGGCGAGCCCGAGTGAGATCGTGACACGCGGAAGGGCCGAGCCATCGCGTGCTTTGAACTCGGCCTTTCCCACGGCTTCACGCAAGCGCTCTGCCGCGATCCGAGCGCCGGGTAGCGGTGTGCTCGGAAAAATCACGACGAACTCTTCACCCCCGAAGCGAGCGACGAAGTCGGTCGGGCGCAGCTTGCCTCGCAACGTGCGCGCGACTTCGACGAGTACGCGGTCGCCGGTCTGGTGGCCGTGCTGGTCGTTGACCTTCTTGAAGTGATCGACATCGACGACGCCGAGCGTGAGTGGCATGCCGTCGAAGCGGTGGCGATCGCACAGCCGTGGCAGCGTCTCGTCCAGCCAGCGGCGCGAGTGCACGCCGGTGAGCGCGTCCGAGAGAGCGGCGGCTTCGAAGTGTGCTGACAACTCCATGTTCGCTTGAACGGTCGTGTTGTTCGCGCGCAGCCGCTCGACGAGCTTCAACATCAGGCGCACCGCAAAGCCGTGGGAGGCTTGGATGACGTGCCAGAACATCGTCTCGTCGATCACGAGGAGGGCAGCCTCGCTGTGCGCGATCACGGTCGCCGAAGTCGGTTTTTTGTCGATCGCAGAGAGCTCGCCGACGGTATCGCCAGGACGCAGGGTTGCGACGCGAGCCTCGAGCCGATCGTCGAGGTGAACCGCGAACTCGCCGGCGAGCACCAAGAAGATCTCGCTGTTCGTCTGGCCCGCGACGAGCAGCGGCTCACCGGGGGCAAGGACTCGGATCGGGCAACGCGCGACGACTGCGTCCAAGATCTCGACCCCGAGCCCTCGCAGCAACTCCATCCGAGCGAGTGCATTGCGCAACGCGATTGGATTCGCGAAGTCGGCATGCACGGCATCGGCCGAGGAGAGACGGTCGCCGCCTGCAGCTTTCGGCTGCAGCGCGTGGCGCGAGACGTAGTTCTCCAAGGTTTTGGCCAGCTCGGACATGGTGTTCAGCTCGCTGGTGCGAGACTCGCAAGCAATGCGTTGTATCCTTCGACGAACGTCACCGCGTCTTGCGGTGGGCAAGTTTCGGGCCTCACGCGCAGACCGAACCCGAACGGCGTCGCACCGACCGCACCCGGCTCGCGACGCCAGATCACGTATCCGCGCATGTGGATGATCGGTTGTGACTCGGGTGCACGCATCTCGATCCAGATGTCGGTTCCAGGCTTCGGTGCATCCAACGTACGCACGAACAAGCCCTCGCGACTGATGTTGTGCGTGAGGCCAAAAGTAGGATGGAGTGCGCCCGACGTGCGGAACGCG
>Ga0193753_10001223_pt1 | contig 22421 bp, 20 predicted proteins | sample H1c2metaG_FD_144925 | JGI IMG/M metagenome (GOLD analysis project Ga0193753, IMG submission 144925) | Soil microbial communities from a riparian zone of the East river system, Colorado, United States - H1c2 | ecosystem: Environmental > Terrestrial > Soil > Riparian zone | place: USA: East... | reverse complement strand
GGAATTTAGCTATTAGTTATTTGATGATATCAGCGAATTAACCGCTGAGGATGCATCGTTGCTGAAAAGCGCACGGAAGGTGACGCGTTCGGCCTATGCGCCTTATTCCAAATTTTTCGTGGGTGCGGTGGCGCGTTTGGCGAATGGTGAAACCATAGCGGGCACCAACCAGGAGAATGCTTCCTATCCCGTTGGCATCTGTGCAGAAAGGGTCTTGTTAGGTAATGCGGCTACTCAATATCCCAATATCGCCATCGACACTATGGCAATAAGCTACGATAGCGATACAGTGAAGAGCGATCATCCCATCTCACCTTGCGGCATGTGCCGGCAGGCCCTGCTGGAATACGAATCGCGTTTAAGCCAGCCCATCCGTCTCATCCTCTCAGGGCAGCAAGGGAAAATAATTATTATAAAGGCGGCGGGGAGCTTGCTGCCATTTGCATTTAATAGTGCTGAGCTCCTGGGCTCGAGGTAATAGGAATTGGTAATAAGGAATATGGAATTAGGCTTCACCAGGGATAACCCTATTTATTTAATACCTCTAAATTTTTGATATTAACGATCCCATTTGAATTTCTGATAAGGCCCGATTCCTTATTCCAGATTCCCAATTCCCGAATCAGCTTCCAGATTTATGTTGCAATGACTCAATTTGAATCTTCTGATAAGGCCTAATTCCCTATTCCCTATTACCAATTCCTAGCCCCATTGCCAATCCTTCAAAACAGAGTCTGCACCCCAAACGCCACCTTCATCTCATGATCCAGCAGCCATTTCTTCCTCCACAGGCCGCCGCCATAGCCGACCAATTCGCGATTGGCTCCAATTACACGATGACAGGGAACAATGATCGCAATATTATTCTTTCCATTAGCACCGGCCACGGCCCTGGTCGCCTTTGGATCGCCCGTTCTAATGGCCAATTGCTGGTAACTGATAGTCCTGGCGTAGGGAATTCCCATTAGAAGATTCCAGGTCTCCTGCTGAAACGGTGTGCCCGGCTGGCTTAGCGGTAGTTCGAAGATCCTTCTTTCGCGGTTGAAGTATTGGATCAGCTGCTCTACGCATGACAGGATGAGGGGAGGGATCTCACCCGGATCCGCTTTCATTTCTTCATCCTTGTCGCGAAAACTTACCTCGCTGATATAGTCAGGTGTTCCGGAAATGCGCAACACGCCGACCGGTGAATGATAGTATGTAGTAAAGGTCTCAGCCAATTTTCATCCCGTTGGCAACGGCCATTCCGGGTTCCAATAAAATTACATCATTGTTCTCATCATACACGCCCAGGACCAGACATTCGCTCGCAAAGCCGGCGATCTGTTTGGGAGGGAAGTTGACGACGGCGATCACTTGCCGGCCAACAAGTTCACCCGGGGTATAGTGAACGGTGATCTGCGCAGACGATTGCTTTCGGCCAAGGCTGCCGAAATCGATCACTAGTCTATAGGCGGGTTTCCTTGCATCCGGAAAGTCATTTGCCTCGACTATGGTGCCGGTCCGGAGATCGATCTTTTCGAAATCGGCCCAGGAAATGGTTGGTTGAATGGGTTCCATGAGTTATTGCTTGGTTACAGGGATAGGTCATCCATATTTTACCGGAGATGTACTTTTTTAGCACTATTAAATTAGTGATACAACCGCATAAAACAGCGTTCCTTTTCAATCATTTTGCTTTAATTTTAACGATCCCCACCTGGTAAGCGAAAGAAATTATTTATTTATTAATCAATAACTGTTACGCCGTATGAAAAAGAGAAAGGAATTCCAGGCATCACGCCGCAAGTTCATCCAAAATACTTCTATAGCTGCAGCCGGTTTTTTTATTGTGCCGCGTCATGTACTCGGCCGCGGATTCATTGCTCCCAGCGATAAATTAAATATTGCAGGGATCGGTGTCGGTGGAAAAGGAGAAGGGGATCTTATTGAATTTGCGAAGAGCCCGAATGTGAACATCGTTGCTCTTTGTGATGTCGATGACAGGCAGGCCGCGAAATCCCGCGCGCGCTTTCCTAAGGCTCCTTACTATAAGGACTTCCGTGAAATGCTGGCAAAGGAGAAGAATAATTTCGATGCCTGTTCCATTTCCACTCCCGATAATGTGCATGCGGTCGCTACCCTTGGCGCCATGCAACTCGGCAAGCACGTGTACACGCAAAAGCCATTGACGCACGATATCTACGAAGCGCGTATCCTGGCCCAGGCCGCGAAGAAATATAAGGTGGTCACACAGATGGGCAACCAGGGCGGCTCCGGCGACGGTGTTCGCCAGGCCAAGGAGATCTACAATGCGGGCCTCATCGGCGATGTCACCGAAGCACACGCATGGACTAACCGGCCCGTATGGCCGCAGGGTATCGCTACGCCCACAGGGAAATTCGATGTTCCGACTGAACTGGATTGGGATCTCTGGCTCGGACCCGCTAAGAAAATCGACTACAACCCCGCCTATCTTCCCTTCAACTGGAGAGGCTGGTGTGCCTTTGGTACGGGTGCATTAGGTGATATGGCCTGCCATATCATGGACCCGATCTACCGTATCCTCCCCATCGACTACCCCAACTCCGCGGAGTGTAGCGTGGCGAATATCTGGAAGGATATGTGGGCCGAAGGAAACTATATCGACAGCTGTCCGCCTGCATCGATCATTCACCTCAACTACCCGAGAAAAGATAAGAAGGGAAACATAAAGGTGTCCTGGCATGATGGTGGATTGCTGCCCGAACGCCCCGATGAACTCCTACCGGAAGAGGCCTTTGGCAACTGGGATGGAGGCACATTGCTCGTGGGTACGAAGGGTAAACTGCTGATGGATTGCTATGGTGCTAATCCACGCCTTTTACCAACGAAACTCATGAAGGAAAAGACGTTGCCGAAGCCAACACTGAAGAGAGTACCGGAAGGCCACTATATCCAATGGGTGAACGCCTGCATGGCTGGTTATGGCAAGGGCGAGACCAGCTCACCATTCGAATATGCGGGACCGTTCACGGAAAGCATTCTCATGGGCAACCTGGCCATCCGCAGCTGGATGATGCAGAATCCTAATCTCAAAGGATGGAACGACAAATATCTCGGAAGAAAGAAATTGCTCTGGGATGCGGCCAATATGAAGATCACAAATTTTGATGAGGCAAACCAGTTTGTGAAGAGGGAGTATAGGGATGGTTATACTCTAAGCTTGTAACATTAATTTGGCAATTTGATAATTTGATAATTTGGCAATGCTCTTACCAGAATAGGTATTACGAATCGGAGCACGCTGCATTATCAAATTATCAAATTGCCAAATTATCAAATTCGATTAAGTTCATTTTCTAAGATAGGACCTCAACATCCACGCCATCTTCTCATGCTGCTTTAGCACGCCCGTTATGAAATCACTGCTGCCGATGTCCTTATATTTCTCATCGAAGTCGCTAATGAGTTTCCGGAGCCTGACGATTATCACATCGTGATCGCTTTCCAGGTTTTCGATCTGGGCAGACTGATCGGTTGGGACATCTGGTTCTTCCAGCGATGTAAGCTTGAGGATCTCCTTCAGCCTTCCTTCTGCGTAATGACCGATGGTACGGATACGCTCGGCAATCTCATCGATCATCTCGGCCAGTTCCGTGTATTGTCCCTCGTATAGTTTATGAAATTCCATGAAGCTGGGTCCTTCAACGTCCCAGTGATAACTGCGCGTCTTGTTGTATAATACATGTTCGTCCGCCAGTAGTTGATTCAGTGCAAGGGCTACAGCCTGCCTGTTTTTGTCGGAAATGCCGATATTGACTTTCATAAAAACTTTTTAAGTGTGGAAAAACTAGATACCCGGCGAAGTTAGTCCAAAATCGAGGCAAGCTCCAACAGTTCTTTTTGCTTGTACTGATCCGTGTCGCTGGTGAAGCATTTGCCGAATTCGATGAGCAGCTGCCGGACCACCTGCTTATTCTTCTGGGGCTTGAAATAGGAGGGAGCGGGCGCCATGGCGATACGGTTGAAGTAGCTTTCAACGTCCTGGTGGGTGAATACCTGGCCGGTACTGGGGTCTATGAAGAACTCGATCTTATCCAGGGGATCCGCGAGATTCTCTTCGGAGTAACCGGGCTTGAAATAAGCGATGATGGATTGCTTCGGGATATTGATCGCGCGGATGGGGATATCCAGCAACTCGCAGAGGAGGAGATACAATATGCCATTGCTTACCTGGTTGCCGCGTTTCGCTTCGAGTGTCTTATGAAGAAGGAACTCATTTGGCTCCTGGTAGTTGGTCTCGCTTCCCTTCAGGCCATAGTAGTTGTAGAGAATGCTGGTTACTATATGGACCTGCTCGAGCGGCGTCAGGTAATTGTTCAATTCGAGCCATACATTGCGGCGGATCTTTTCGATCTCCTGCAATACCGGAGTAGTGGAAATATCGGGGTATTGGAATTTGCAGACGAGCAGCGAGCCGAGTATAAGGTCGTGGTGACCCGAGACATTCCATTGACGAAAGTCCTCTGCCAGGTCCCTGAAATGAAGGCGATGGATCAGCATCTCTATCCGTTCCTGTGTCTGCTCATCGGGAGTGGTTTCCCATAGATGTTCCAGGTTTGGGATGATCGGCTTGCCATAGTCGACGATCTTTTGCGACACGGCATCGAATACTTCCTGGTCGGGATCATCTATCAGGTGAAGCAATGCAGATATTTCCTTATTTGTTTCCATGTATTCGTTCACAATATCTTTATTGATAACGAAAGGAATGCGCTAAACTTGTCCACAGGTGGGGAAATGACAGGAGAAATTTGGCAATTGGGTAATTTGATAATTTGGCAATTAGTCAATATGCAAACCTGCTGCGCCAGGGCATCGGCCTTGCTCGCATCGCCTGCGCGCTGCTTCAGCGAGCAAGGCCAAAGCCGTGCAGGCGATGCAGGCAGGTGTGCCAATGATCTTAAAAGGTCGAGGTTTTTTACCGGAGTTGGTATAATAATCTTTATTTATTTTACCTTCTTTGCTACTACCAGCCAGTCCCATGGCCCTGGCTGTTTCAACCAGCGTGGTGCATCGATGAATTCGGTGCTCCAACTGTATTCGATCTTGCGGCATCTATCGAGTTCAAATCCTTCGCGCGAGAGGAGCAGTTGCAGTTCGCCTTCCATGTAATGCTTGGTGGCGACATTGTCGATCTCTACATTTCCTTCCTGGAGATTGCGGTATCTCTTTGCCGCTTCATCCACGGATAATTTATCACGGAAGAGGGAAGTGTCGATATTCCATCTCCGTTGTATAACGCGGGTAGTGAGCCATGATTCCATGGAAGGAACGACAAGTACGAGTGCGCCATCCTTATTGAGGCATCTGGAGAGATGGGAAAAGAAATGGGTCCGCTTCGGCATGGAGGCCGATAGGATGGCATTGATGCAGACCACGACATCCGCCTTCGGCAACCGGAGGCTGCGCGAGGAGAGATCCGCCCGCAGGTAACTGATATTCGATAGGGAAGAATAGTTCTTTCGTGCAATGGAGATATTCCTGGCCGAGATATCGACTGCGATCACGTTTTTGAAAAGTGGTGAAAGAACGGGCAGCCACTTGCCAACAGCACATCCCGCATCGATCACGGTAGCGCGGGCGGAGGCCACGCGTTTGATGGCCGACCGGATGATCGCTTTCTTATCGTTGTGAAGTACATCGAAGATCTCTTCATTATAATCGGGAGCGATCTTTTCCCAGTACTTTCTTTCCATGTGAGGTCTATTTCCTGCAAAATACAATTTGCGTGCGAATTACCGGGGAGATGTTGAGGGAGGGAAAGCAGAAATTAAAAATTAAAAAATGGACCGTGCGCAGGCGTCGCGAAAAAGCTGTGGCCTTCCCGTCTTACCGGCATATTTTTTTGTCGGTAAGACGGGAAGGCGGGAAGAAAATATATTATCGTCTTGCTGCTTGTTCAATACAGACATTTGGTTTGTAGCTACGCCGTTGTTGGTGTTCAAAATAGGGCAATTTTCATCTTAAGTCCAGCACACCAACAACCGAATATTATTAATCTTGATACGCAAACTACATTTCTACTTACTTAAATGAAAGGAGACCAACTGATAGTATTTAAACGGTCTTAAGGCCGGTTGTTGGTGCTTAGTGAACTATCCCTGGGGAAGTGTGAAGTCAGGACACCAACAATGGCGTAAAGTATATGTCGTCAGGTCTCCAATATTTAAGAATGTATTCTTACCGCCTTTCCGTCTTACCGGCAAAAAAATTACCGGTAAGACGGAAAGGAGTTCGACAGTTCTAATCCCCAAACAAACTTTAAGTTGTCTTTTTTTAGAAGGCTCAGGAAAATTTGTTAGTCATTCCATCAATCCAACTAGCAAAACGAAAATCATTACAACCTTCCAATCCCAAAATCCTAAAATCCCCGTCCGGTTGTTTACTTTTCTATGACAATTAATACCTCCGCCCACATAAAATAAATTTAGTGGGTATTTTATTTACCATGTTTCTATTTCACTCCTTAATAAATTTCAATGGTCTCTTTTTCCAACGGTTATTACTGATATATTTCTATCATATTTCCTAGTTGACTATAGGAATTAGCGGCTTCAATATCTAATAAAACGGCTTCGGTATTATTTTCGAAAACGCACTCCCGCGCCAATGATTTCCGGTGCAGCTAACTATTTTTCTTTATTGTCTGAACCATACATGCCGTTTAACATTGGGCATACTTTCTTTATAAAACCTTTATACAATGGGAAAACAAATCAAACAAACTGCGCTTGCCATTTTCGTGCTACTGCTGCCCGGTTTTGTATTTGCTCAACTCAACATCACCGGCGCCGTGACTGATGCAAACAACGTTCCCGTATCGGGTGCTTCCATCAGGCTCAGGAACACGAACACCGGCACCTCCAGCGACCAGGCGGGAAAATTTTCTTTATCTATTCCCGGCACCAGCGGTACCCTCGAGGTATCATCGATCGGATTCAAACCATTTTCAATTGAAGTCTCTTCTACCAACGCGGCTTCTCTCACCATTAAACTGGCCGAAGATGTTGGTCGCCTCGAGGAGGTAGTTGTCACCGGTCTTGCCACCAGTGTCAAACGAAGAAATCTCGCCAACTCCGTTGCTACTATTTCAAGTAAAGAGTTGTCTGGCGTTGCACCTGCGCAGACATTCGATGCCGCACTCAATGGTAAGGTGCCCGGCGCCTACATCAATGCGAATTCGGGAGCGCCGGGCGGCGGCGTCTCTATCAAGCTTCGCGGTGTCACATCGGTCTTTGGTAATACGCAACCACTATTCGTGGTGGATGGTGTGTTCATCGATAATACCGCCACTCCCGCCAACCTGAACTTCGTTACTGCCGCTACCGCCGCGGGAAGTGCGGCTAACCAGGATAACCCCTCCAGCCGCATCGCCGATCTGCGACCCGAGGATATCGAGAACATTGAAATACTCAAGGGCGCATCCGCTGCCGCCATCTATGGATCGAAAGCCGCAGCAGGCGTTGTGCTCATCACAACCAAAAGAGGAAAGGGTGGCAAGACAAGGGTCAGTCTATCCCAGGATCTCGGTACCGTCAGGGCCAGGAAATTATTGGGCGTTCGGCAATTCACGGCATCGACTGCCGCCGACCTGGGCGGTTCCGCTACAAGTGCAAACCCGGATGTGATCGCGGCACGGGCTGCATTGCAACAGCAATTCACCGATGCACAGGCAGCCGGAAAATTGTTCGATTACGAAAAGGAACTTTACGGCAACAAGGGCTTCACGCGCAACACGGCCGTGAGCCTCACCGGTGGAAACGATAAGACAAGTTTCTTCTTCTCGGCTTCCAACAAGGATGAGGAAGGCATCATTGAGCATACAGGCTATAAGAACAATAGCGTCCGCCTCAACGTGGATCACCGCCTCACCGATAATATTAAGATAGGCATCACCACCAATTATATAAATTCATCTGCCGACAGAAGTCTTACCAATAATGATAATGCGGGTGTGAGCCTCGGCGTCGCACTCTCGTCCACACCGCAGTTCGTCGATTTGCACAGGGCCGCAAACGGACTTTTTCCCGACAATCCCTTCGCTGCATCCAATCCGCTGCAGACCCGCGACCTGATGACGAACAACGAATCGATCGACCGTTTCATCACCGGTATCAATCTCGATGCGAAATTGCTGGAAGGTGGTAAATCCGTCACGAGACTTATTGCACGCGGCGGCGTCGACTTCTACACGTTGAAGACGGATGCGCAATTCCCCAGCATATTACAGTTCCAGGCTGTGAATAAAGGAACCGCCATTCAGGGCGTCACCCGCAACCGTAATACGAACTATCTTCTTTCATTGGTAAATAATTTCAATCCTTCACAGAATCTCGGCTTCACAACTTCTGCGGGGCTTACACAGGAGACAGGTAATTATGAGAACATCATCGATGCTGCGACACAGGTGGTAGCGGGGCAGACGAATGTGGACCAGGCGGGTGCCCTGACCGCGACCGACTTCCGCACCAAGTTCCAGGATGATGGACTCTTCATACAGGAAGAAGCATCGATCATCGACGCCATCACACTTACTGCAGGCGTCAGGCTGGACAAATCGACCAATAACGGGGACCAGGATAAATATTATACTTACCCGAAGGCAGCGGTCTCCTGGAACCTCACACATATGGGTTTCTGGAAGGGCGAATTATTCAATAACGTGAAATTGCGAGCTGCATATGGGCAGGCGGGAAATTTCCCTGCCTATGGAAGTAAGTTCACCGCGTTCCCGATATTCAATATCGATGGACTGCCCGGCTCTCTTGTCAATATTCAAAGAGGCACACCGGATATCAAGGCCGAACGGACATCCGAATTCGAGACGGGTCTTGATTTCTCGCTATTCAACAGCAAACTGAGTTTCGAGTTGACGTATTACAATAAGAAGATCCAGGACTTCCTGTTATTGGCGACGGTGGCTTCGTCTTCGGGCTTCGCCTCCCAGTGGGTGAATGCGGGAAATCTTCGCAACAGGGGAGTAGAGCTCGGCATGAACGCGCAGCCCGTCTCAACGAAGAACATCCGCTGGACCTCCAACACGAGTTTCTGGATGAACCGTTCGAAGATCACGAAGCTGACCATTCCACCGGTAGAGCTCGGGGCATTCGGAACTACATTGGGCACTTTCCGCATTGAAGAAGGAAAATCGGCAACGCAGATCATCGGCATCGATGGCGCGAACGGTGCGGTGAAACTCGGCGATGCGGAACCGAAATTCCAGATGAGTTTTTTCAACGAAGTCACGTTCATGAAGAATCTCAGCCTTCGCTTCCTGTTGCATTGGAAGAAGGGCGGCGACAATGTGAACCTGTCGGAACTGCTCAATGATCTGGGCTCGACAAGTGTGGACTATGATTCGGATAAGGATAAGAATGGCGTGAAGGATGCGCAGGACAGGATCAATTCGCTGGGTGTAACGGCACGCCCCTTCATCCAGGAAGCAGGATACCTCCGGCTACGGGAGATCGGGTTGTACTACAGCTTCACCAAGCTGCCCGTGAGTTTCATCAAGGGAATTCGAGTAGGAGTTTCGGCAAACAACTATTGGACAAAGACAAAATACAAGGGATACGATCCGGAGGTTTCCAACTTCGGAACCGGCTTCTCGACTAACGTAGAGGTGATGCCTTACCCGGCCTCGAAGAGAGCGGCCTTCCATTTGTCTATCGATCTCTAAAAACAAATCAAAATAATTTATGAAAAATAAATTCATTACTTATAGCAGCCTCCTTATCGCCCTGGCATTTACTATGCCGGCCTGCAAAAAGAACATCGGGAATCTCAATAGCCCGGTGCTGGAGGATTATAGTAATCCTTCCGCTGCGCAGCTCAACAATCTTGTCACCGGTATTGAGGCGGGCATGCGGATCAATGTCGGCACATACCTCGATGTTACCGGTATGATCGGCCGCGAGATGTACCGTTTCTCCGGGGCGGAACCGCGTTATGTGCAGGACCTGCTGGGAGCGGGTTCATCTACGCTGAACAATAATACTTTTTATCTCACCAACCCATGGGCCTCGAGATATCGCGTGGTGAAGAATTGCAATGTGCTCATCCAGGGCGCTGCCAATGCATCGGCGCTTACACCGGAAGACAAGAAAGGCTTCACGGGTTTCGGTAAGACCATTAAGGCGTACCAGCTATTACTGAACCTGAATTTCACCTATACGAATGGGATCAGGGTGGAGGTGGACGACCCGGATAATCTCGGACCGGTACTTAACTACGATGAGTCGCTTGCCGCCATCGCACAAATGCTGGATGACGCCAGGACGGATCTAACGGGTGCATCGATATCATTTCCTCTTTCCTCCGGCTTCGCTGGCTTCGACGATGAGGCGGGCCTGCTGCAGGTAAACAGGGCGCTTGCTGCACGGGTAGCGATCTACCGCCAACTGTGGCCTGCGGCACTTACGGCCCTGTCTTCATCTTTCCTCGATCTTACCGGTCCATTGGATAAAGGCGTGTATCATGTCTTCGGCACGGGTCTCGGCGATCAGCTGAATGGAGCATACTTTCCCCAGAATCAAAATGGGGAGGTCAGGTTGGCGCATCCTTCCTTTGCAACGGATATCGCGGCAGGCGATGACAGGCTTGCCAAGACGACTGTGCGCACCGCCTCGGCGTCTTCGGGTGGGCTAACGAGTAACCGTGATCTTTGGGTGTACAAGTCGAGTCTCGCACCCATCCCCGTCATCCGGAATGAGGAGCTCATTCTTATCTATGCCGAAGCCAAGATACAGACGAATGTATTGCCTGATGCAGTCGTGGCACTGAACAGGATCAGGACCGCTCACAATCTCGGAGCATATAGTGGGGCAGTCACGCAGGCGGCGTTGCTGAATGAAATGCTGACGCAAAGAAGATTCTCGCTTTTCTATGAAGGCCATCGCTGGGTGGATATGCGACGGTACAACCGGCTTAATCAACTTCCGTTAGACAGGGCCGGTGATGATGTGTGGGATAAATTTCCGTTGCCACTTACTGAGAATTGAGTGAGTGGTTGGCGAAGGAATCAGGGATTGGGAATTAGGAATAAGGAATTGGGCCTTATCAGAAGTTTTTTCTGATAAGGCCCAATTCCTTATTCCCAATCCCTAATTCCTTTCAAGCACCCGCACACTTATTTCTTTTTCTTCGCCGCTGCTTTCTTCGCGGCAGGTTTCTTTGTCGCGCTCTTCTTCGCCGCCGGTTTCTTCGCCTTCTTGCTGAAAGCGCCCGGCACTTCCAGCTCAATCATTCTCTTCACATCATCGAGTGTGAATGTACCTGCTTCTTCCGCGGTATATTTAGTATCGTCTGCCTTTCTGGGTATCTTCAACATCTTCTTTCCAAACCGGATGAAAGGGCCCCACCGTCCGTTCTCGACGGCGATCTTCTCATCGGCCCAGCGCTGAATGAAACGGTTTGCTTCCTTCTTTACCTTGGCATCTATCAATTCATTGATATCCGATTTCGAAAGCGCATCGAAGTCATAACGGCGCGGTACATTGATGAACATTCCATCCCATTTAATGAATGGGCCAAAACGCCCCTTGCCTTTGGTAACAGGCTTGTCATCATAGGTCGCAACAGGAGCATCGGCCTGTTTCTTTTCTTCTATCAGCTGAATGGCCTTTGCAAGGTCTACGGAGGAAAGATCGGTGCCCTTAGGTATCGATATGTATTCCTCTCCCCATTTCACATACGGACCAAACCGGCCCACATTCACCGAGATATCTTTGTCTTCAAACTGGCCGAAAGTCGCCTGCAACTTGAATAGGTCCATGGCTTCATCATACGTGATCGTTTCGATGCTTTGGCCCGTCGGTATCTTTGCAAACCGTGGTTTGTCTTCATCCTCCACGCTGCCTATCTGTACCATGGCGCCATAGCGTCCCATCCGGGCCACCACGGGTTTGCCACTGCCGGGATCGGTGCCCAATTCCCTTTCTCCCTTTATCCGTTCAGCATTCTCGATTGTATTGTTTACATCCTTTTTGAATGGCAGGTAGAATTCGTGGATCATCTTGTTCCACTTGATCTTTCCCTCCGCCACCTCATCGAACTCTTCCTCTATTCTTGCCGTGAAGCTATAGTCCATGATGTCGTCGAAGTATTGCTTCAGGAAGTCTGTGACCACGAGCCCGAGATCGGAAGGGAAGAGCTTCGATTTTTCCGCGCCCGTTGTCTCCTGGTCCATTTCCTTTTTCAGCACGTCCTTCTTCAGCAGGAATACGCGGAAATCGCGGCGGATGCCGTCCTTGTCCCTCTTCTCCACGTATCCTCTCTTTAATATGGTAGAGATCGTTGGCGCATACGTCGATGGCCGGCCGATGCCGAGTTCCTCGAGTTTCTTGACCAGCGATGCCTCCGTATAGCGGGGCAGGGGCCGGCTGAATCTCTCTGTGGCCCGCATCTCGTTCAGCGGAAGCGTCTGACCAACCGATAATGGAGGCAACATTCCTTCCTGTTGTGCGTCTTCATCCGTGGCCTCGTCATCGTCGCGGTCTTCACGATAGACCTTTAAGAAGCCGTCGAATTTCAACACCTCGCCGGTAGCGGTCAATTCTTCCTTATTTGTAGAGATGGATATCTTCGCTATCGTCTTCTCCAGTTCTGCATCCGACATCTGGCTCGCCATGGTGCGTTTCCAGATAAGCTCATACAGTCTCTTCCAGTCCGGCTCCTCCACGGTGAGGTTGTTCATATAGGTAGGCCTGATGGCTTCGTGCGCCTCCTGTGCATTTTCGTTCTTGTTCTTGAACTTACGGAACTGGTGGTATTTTTCTCCATACATTCCTTTCACCGTGTTCGTGATATCGGAGAGCGCGGTATTGCTCAAGCTCACGCTATCGGTTCTCATGTAACTGATATAACCATTCTCGTATAGTTTCTGTGCAATGAGCATGGTGCGGGATACTCCATATCCAAGTTTCCGGGATGCTTCCTGTTGCAGTGTGGAGGTAGTAAAGGGAGGAGCGGGAGAACGTTTTCCCGGCTTCACCTGGATGTCCGTTACCTTATAAGAAGCGCCGATGCAGGATTGAAGAAAGCTCTCGGCATCTCCCGCGGTTGATTGTTTCTTTGCTTCCGCGGAAAAGGTGACAGGTTTTTCCGACACATCCTTCGCGGTGAACAGCGCCTCCACTTTAAATGTGCTGGTTGGGATAAATGCATTGATCTCTCGTTCCCGCTCGGCAATCAGTCGTACGGCTACACTTTGTACCCGGCCTGCGCTGAGGTTATTGCGCATGCTCATCTTCCGCCAGAGCACGGGACTTAATTCGAAGCCGACAATGCGGTCGAGGATCCGACGGGCCTGCTGTGCCATCACGAGGTTCATATCGAGCAGGCGCGGATTTTCGACCGCCGCCTTTATTGCGGGCTTTGTAATTTCATGGAAAACGATCCGCTTGGTGGTCTTGGGGTCCAACCCCAACACTTCGCAAAGATGCCAACTGATGGCTTCCCCTTCACGGTCCTCATCCGTTGCCAGCCATACTTCCTTCGATTTAATGGCCAATGCTTTCAGTTCCTTCACCACCCTTTCCTTATCCTCGGGAACGATGTATCGGGGTTCGAAATTCTTCTCGACATCGATGCCCATACCCGCCTTTTCAAGGTCACGAATATGGCCATAGCAGCTTTTAACCTGGAAATCCGATCCAAGAATCTTCTCTATCGTTTTTGCTTTCGCCGGGCTCTCAACTATCAAAAGGTTTTTCGCCATAATCACACAATATTATATAAGTCAAACCGCTTCGCGGCGGCTGCAAGTTAGAACAAGAATAATAAATTTTCACCGAAACCATGTTCCGGTGCGATTTATCAATCCCTTTTAGTCTTTGAATAACGGGAGCTTTCCCTGTGAGGATGACGCCGGGAAGGCGGCGGAAAATACGTTATAAATGTTTTTGAAAATAGGCCACGGCCTGTTCTGCCCAACGGCTATATTCCTTCGGGGAAGGATGCAATCCATCTGAAGTTACGAGGCTGTGGTCTTCCAAAGCCTGCTTGGAATTAGTGGTGATATCAACGAAGTAAATATGATATTTTTCGGCAACGAGTTTTGCCGCTGCATTGTATTCTTCAATCTCCGAGGCTATCAGCTTACGGTCCCTTCCATACGCGAAAGGTGTTGCGCCCCAGTCGGGGATAGAGAGTACTGCCACATGCGCCGTATCGTTTCCAGCATAGCTGATCGCCTGTTTCAGCAGCGACTCGAACTGAGGAATATAATCCACAACTTTAAGGCCGCGGTACTGGTTATTCACCCCTATTAATAAGGTAACGAAATCATAACTCTTCTTTAGGCTGGCGTTTTCCATCGCCGCCTGGAGTTCATCGGTCGTCCAGCCTGTTTTGGCTACAATTCTCGGCGGATTCACTTCGATCCCCTTTTCATGAAGCAGGCGCACTACCTGGTTGGGAAAATTGTCTTCCGGTTTAACCAGTTCTCCTATGGTGTAACTATCTCCCAGCGCGAGGTAGGTATAGCCGCGACTGGACGAGGTTCCGGTTAGTTCAGGTCTTTTCATTGCGGCTATGAATATAAGCAGAAGAAGCAAACTAAGGATTGCAACAACTGAAGAGCTAGCTTTTTTAATAATTGTTTCCCGCATATTACCCGGTTGGATCAGATGAACCCAACAATAGTCTTGCCAACTTCCGGATCGCGATAGATCCGACGGTGTCCAAGTCCACTGGTAAATACGAATTTAATATTCGAATAGTTTTTTTTATTCACCTTCCATGCATCCCTAACAGGTGTTACATTGTCGTCCTCATCCTGTATCCATAGCACCCTTGCTTCGATTGATTGCAGGGTCCGGTCGATCGAGAACCAATCGGTGCCGTGTCCGCTGATCTCGACGATTATCTTTTCAAATTCTTTTCTTACGGCGGCATCATCCAGGCGGATAAGATGAAAGAAATGATCGAGCGCCGTCTTCGTCTCCGCTGCCGGCGCGATCAGTGCAACCCGGTAGCTTTCATCATGCGGTGTCTCCGCCAGCGCCAGCGCTACCGCCAGGCCACCGAACGAATGCGCGATATAGGATTTCACCGGTCCAAACTCCATATGGATGTGCTTGATCAGGTCGCGGTACACAAGGGCATTGATCGACTTCCCCGAGCTTCTGCCATGTGCCGGCGCATCGAAGGCCAACACCTCGTAACCCTTCGAAATAAGCGAGCCAACGAGCGTTCCGAAGTTGGAGGCCGACGACTCATAGCCATGCACGATCAGCACTTTTCGGTCTCCACCCTTGTTCCAACGGTAACCGGCGATCCGGTAGTCGCGGAAACGGAATTCGAGCTGTTCGGCAGTAGCGAAAATGCGATCTGGTTTGTTGATATTGCGGAACTGCGGTGTACAGAAGAGTTCGAAGGCTTCGCGGGCAGCCTTGCTTTTCGACACGGCAGCCAATAATTTAAATTTTGTCCTTATATAACCGATTGCCAGCCGTTGTGCTACCTTCATACTGTAAAGATAATTATGGATATAGTAATAATCGGTTCGGGAAATGTGGCAACGGTACTCGGCAGGAAATTCATTTCCGCGGGACACCAGATCGTCCAGGTGCTGGGAAGGAATGCCGAGGCGGCGAGTGCACTGGCTTATGAGTGGGATACGGAATCCGCTACCTATATGACCGTACTGAATAAGAATGCCGATGTCTATCTCATCGCCGTTTCCGACAACGCTATTGCATCCATCGTCGATAACCTGCGTCTCCCCGGAAAGGTAGTGGCACATACTGCAGCCTCGGTTCCAAAGGAAGTGCTTCAACGCGTATCCGATCACTACGGTGTGTTCTATCCATTGCAAAGCCTGCGGAAGAATATGATCAAATTGCCGGATATACCGGTGTACTTCGATGGTAATGACGAGGTGGCCAGGAAGAAACTGGAGGCCCTCGCCGGTTCCATGTCCTATCATCTTCCCGTTCCCGCCTCAGACGATCAGCGGTTGAAGCTTCACGTGGCGGCCGTACTGGTGAGTAACTTCGTGAATCACCTGTATGTGCTGGCGGAAGACTATTGTAAAAAGGAAGGCCTCGGATTCAAACAACTCGTGCCGCTCATCGAAGAGACGGCCTTGCGGATAAAGGACATTCCACCGAGACAGGCGCAGACAGGACCGGCTATCCGGTTCGATAAGGAAACCCTCCACAAACATTTGGAATTACTCAATGACCATCCGCAACTGAAGAATATTTATTTGTTGCTTACGGAGAGTATTCAACAGGTTTGAAATTCAAAATTCAAAAGTAAAAATTCAAAAGCCTAACTCACCGGAACATTCATGACTGATCTGGTGAAGTAATTGGCACACCTGCCTGCATCGCCTGCGCGATGCTTTGGCCTTGCTCGCTGAAGCAGCGCGCAGGCGATGCGAGCAAGGCCGGTAGGCTGGTTTTCAAATTTGCACATTGGCTAATTAATTTGCAGAAGCGTCGCATAACACGCTTCATTATCAAATTACCAGATTATCAAATTGTCAAATTGATTTACATTTGCCACCCAATTACCACCAATGTACACTGTCGAGTTTAAGTTTGAGCAGAAAGGGATGGCGCCGATTACAATCGAGAAGCTGGAGGCCGGTCAAACCCTGCTGGAAATAGCGCTGCGGAATGACATCGAGCTGCATCACAACTGCGGTGGCGTTTGCGCATGTACCACTTGTCATCTTTATATAAACGAAGGAATGGACAGCATAGACGAGATCAGTGATAAGGAAGAGGACTTCATTGACAGGGCCGTTAACCCGAGATTAAATTCGAGGCTGGCTTGCCAATCGCTTCTTCTCGAAGGAAAAGGATCGATCAAGGTACTCTTACCCGATCAGACACAGTTCCTGGGAGAGTGATGGATGCAGGGTGCGCATTGCTTCAACCGGGAAAAAATCGATTCATGTACTTAAAACCTCACTAGACTATGGCGCAATTTGAACCGCCGATAAACTGGAGTGACCACGAAGATATAGCCCTTAAACTCTACGAGCGTTTCGGCGATGAATTCAATGAAGGTAAAATTTACCGGATACGATTCACCAACCTGCTGGAATGGATACTCGAGGTGCCGGGTTTTGAAGGCAAACGCGAGCAGAGCACGGAAGGCCATCTTGAGATGATCCAGAGTGCCTGGGTGTACGAATGGAGAGACAGCCAGAAATGATATCCCAAATTTTTTTCAATTTCCTCAATGACTGATATGAATTCAACTCCCGACCTTTTCAGAGATATAACCACTTTTATCTTCGATATAGATGGCGTGATGACCGATGGACGCGTGATCGTATTTGAGAACGGACTGCAGGCAAGATCCATGAACACGAAAGATGGTTTCGCTCTCCAGCTAGCCGTCAAGAAAGGATATCGCCTTCTCGTCCTTTCCGGTGCGGCGCCCTCGCCGGTGATAGACCGGCTGAATAAACTTGGGGTCACCGACATTCACATGAACGTTAAGGATAAGCGATCCATGGTTCAGCACTATATGACCACGCATGCACTGGCGGCAGCGGAGGTGCTCTACATGGGCGACGATATGCCCGATATGGCTGCGATGTCGGTAGTCGGTCTTCCAGCCTCACCCTCCGATGCGGTAATGGAGATCAAGGGCATCTCTAAATATATCTCCGGCTTTGGCGGCGGCGCGGGTTGCGTGCGGGATGTGATAGAGAAAGTTTTGAAGCTTAATGGCCACTGGGATAATAACACGGATATTCCCTCCCGGTAAATTTCTTGCAGTATCTTTCGAAAAATTTCATTGATGAGATTGTTAGCAGCATTTTTTAAACTGATCCGCCTGCCCAATCTCCTCTTCATTGCCATTACCCAGGTACTCTTCCAGGTCTGCATTTATTACCCATTATACAATGGATACATTCCCGATGGCGATACACGCCGTTTCGCGATGCTTGTATTAGCCTCGATTTTCATAGCCGCTGCCGGGTACATCATCAACGATTATTTCGATATCAATATCGACGAAGTGAACAAGCCGGAGAAGATGATCGTAGACCGGGTCATTCACCGCCGCTGGGCCATTGCCTGGCATCTTATCCTTAGCACCCTGGGCGTCCTCCTGACCATGCTCGCCCTACCGATCTTCCACAAGTGGTACCTGATCCTGGCGAATATGTTCTGCGTGCTCCTGCTCTGGTTCTATTCCACCACCTTCAAACGGAAATTGCTGATAGGAAATATCGTGACCTCTTTGCTCACCGCGTGGACCATCCTGCTCATCTTCTTCTCGAAGGTGAATGCCACTGATGCCTTCGGAATGGGTTCTACCGGTCACGCAAAATTTTTCCGTTTTGCCTTTCTATATGCTGGCTTCGCCTTCATCATCTCCCTGATCAGGGAGGCCATCAAGGACATCGAGGACAGGCCCGGCGATGAACGGTACGGCTGCCGGACAATGCCGATAGTATGGGGCGTGAATGCCTCGAAGGTGTACATAGCCGTCTGGCTGATCATTCTCATTGCAATTCTCGCGGTGGTCCAGGTCTACGTGCTTCAATTCAGGTGGTGGTACGCCGTGATATATTGCGTTCCCGCTATTCTCCTCCCGCTCGGGTTTATTTTCATGAAGCTCTCAAGAGCGAAGGAGATACGAGAATATCACCTGCTCAGTCGCTGGACAAAACTCGTCATGTTCACAGGCATTCTTTCCATGGTCTTTTTTTATTTCTATCTATGAAAAAAATAATATTGGCCTCCCAATCGCCGCGACGCAAGCAGTTGCTCGAATGGGCGGAGATACCTTTCGGGGTGATGGTACAGGAAACTGCCGAGACCTATCCCGATGGTCTTACCCCGCCTGATATCGCCATACATATTGCACGAAACAAAGCGCTGGCGGTTCAGCCGCAGGTAGAAAAAGGAACAGTGATCCTTGCCGCGGATACGATCGTCGTATTGAACGATCGTATTATCGGCAAGCCGCGTGACAGGGAAGATGCTATTGCCATTCTCTCCGACCTATCCGGTCAGCGTCACGAGGTAATCACGGGTGTCATGATCACAAATGGCGAACGGGATATCAGTTTTGCCGATATCACCGCCGTGTACTTCCATGAATTGACGAAGGAGCAGATCATTTTCTATGTCGATAAATACAAGCCCTATGATAAGGCCGGAGCCTATGCCATACAGGAATGGATAGGTGTGGTAGGAATAAGATCGGTGCAGGGCGACTTCTACAATGTTATGGGGCTTCCCGTGAGCAGGGTGGTTCGTGAACTCTCGCGTCTCGAGTGAAGGGTTGGCAACCCGAGGCCGGTTTTGACACCGGGTTGCCAACCCTTCAGAGTTCTCACCGGAAATTTCCGTCTCATCCCACGACAGGATTCGTTTTTTCCTCGAAAGATCGTAGTTGAAACCATCCCTTCATCTGCAAAGCAACGGCTAATTTCATAAGTCTGAATCTTTCAACTTTTGAACATGACCGAGAGACTGCTGCAATTCATCTGGCAATTCCAGCATTTCAATACCGCCAATCTCGAGACTTCCGGAGGGGAAACGATACTGATCATTACACCCGGTCAGTTCAACACCAATCAGGGACCGGACTTTTTAAATGCCAAGATCAGGATCGGCACCACCACCTGGGCTGGAAATATCGAATTGCACCTCAAGACCTCGGACTGGGAAAGACACCATCACCAGCACGACAGGAACTATGCAAATGTGATCCTCCATGTGGTATGGGAAAACGACCGGGAGGAAGGAGAACTTCCTCTCCTGGAATTGCAAACGCATGTCTCAAACATGCTGCTGCATCGATACGCCGACCTGATGAATTCATCGGCATTCATTCCGTGTGAGAATTCCATCAACTCATTAAGCGGGATTGCATGGGAAGGCTGGAAGGATCGGCTGATGGCTGAACGCCTGCTGCGAAAGACTGCCGCCGTGGAAGAATGCCTGAGACAAAGTAATTTTCATTGGGAAGAAGTTACGTGGTGGTTGCTCGCAAGGAATTTCGGAACCAAGGTAAATGCCGATGCCTTCGAAGCATTGGCCAGGTCTATTCCACCATTGATACTCGGCCGGCACAGGCACCGGTTCCAGCAACTCGAAGCCTTGCTCTTCGGCCAGGCCGGGTTTTTGGAAAATGAGTTTACAGATGATTATCCCTCCCTTTTAAAAAAAGAATACCGGTTTCTCTGCAACAAGTACGGGCTTCACCCGATTAAACTTCCCATGCATTTTCTCCGCATGCGTCCCGGCAACTTCCCCACCATACGCCTCGCGCAACTGGCGATGCTCCTGCACCCCAGTGATCATCTGTTCTCCGTCATCAGGAACATCGTTACGATCGGGGATATCAGGAATTGGTTGAACGTTACAGCAAACGACTATTGGCACTATCACTATCGCTTCGATGAGCCATCCGCGTACAGGGAGAAACGGCTCGGCACCACGATGACCGATAACATCATCATCAATACCATCGCGCCGCTGTTATTTGCATACGGACATCATTACACCGAGATTAAATTCAAGGAACGCGCGCTGGATTGGCTGGAACAAGCCGCTGCCGAACACAACAGAATAACCGCCGGCTTCGAAACCCTGGCTATCGCGAACAAGACCGCCCGCGACTCACAGGCACTACTGGAACTTAAGAATGAATATTGCAACCAGCGGCGCTGCCTCGATTGTGTGGTGGGCAACAAACTACTGAAGAGAGAATGATCCTATCTCTGTCTGCCATATATGCTATAGCCCGCACCAGGTATTTGGCTAACGAGCCTCAAACTATCCTGCGACAGTTCGATGGACAGGGTAGCTTCGTCATTGGCTTTCTTCAATGTCCATTCGTGGCCATTGGCCTTGACCAGGTAGATCCCCTTTTCAATTACCTCGCCATTGCGGGTATAGGTAAAAATATGATTGGCCTTGAATGTCAGAAGATATTCTTCGCCCGGGGCAGGATAACTAGCATACGAAAGTCCACCAGGAGCCGTCAGCGGCACCGATCTCACCCATTTCCAGCTTCCGTCCTGTAGATTCTTATCCTGGTGGATATCATCTTTCGTACAGGAAACAACGATGAGAAGTAAGAACAGGAGGGGTAGAAGGAAGGCGCGCATGTTTTAGTTTTCATAGTTGACATGAGGGAACCCGACTTCGTTGCATCAATGGCGAGATTTTCACACCGTGCCCCATTCCTCTGAAATTCAAAAGTCAAAATTCAAAAGTCAAAAACTTCAGTCGAAAAGGACTAAATCCCAATAGTTCACTTCTGCTGAAGCCTAATTCCTAATCCCCAATTCCTTATTCCACATTCACTACTCCTTCGCACATCACGCCATCATTGGCACATTATCAAATTGCCAAATTATCAAATTTTATTTCTTGACGATCGTCTTCGATACATTATTCTTATTAGTAAGTAAATGGATGATGTATATATCCGGTTGTATCTTGTCAAGGACCATTACTTCCACCTGGTGACTTCCCTCCCTGATCGCATAGCGGATATTGATATTGTGCCCGGCCACATCCGTCAACATCACCTTTTGCAATATGGATCCTGCGGCATAATCTATAAGGAACCTGTTGTCGAAAGGAACGGGATAGGTCATGAAGCTCGTAAGTTTCCCCGCGATCGCCTTAACGGCCTTGCTGATCACCTCGTAGCCTGTTGAGGGGTTGAAGTATCTGATCATATAATAATTGTTTCCCTTGAAAGGATTTTTATCTGTCATAGTGAAATGGATATTATCCCCATTAGCCCGGATGCTATCGAGGGGACGATAGCTGATGCCATCGGCGGAACGAAGAATGGAAAACATATTGCCGGGTACCACGGATCTTGCATCCCAGTCGAGGCTGATTGTGCCGGAAGCAGTGGCAGTCGCAGACACGGAACTAAACTGCACCTCCAGCACGGTTATCGCGAGACAGGCCGCACAGTTCGTGAATATCCGCGCCGCGCCCCAGTTGTTGGGGAGACAGCCGAAGGCGATGCAACCCGCATCTGAAGTATGCGTACTCCCGAGGCAGGTATACAGGTCGTGGCTGCTCGTAAGACGATTGAAGAATTGAGAATACTGGTACACATTCACGCAGGCGCTTCCCACAGGTACCACATACGCGTCGGCAACCTTATTGATAAGCACGGCCATTCTCGTAGAAGATCCATTGCCGAGACAGACACTGCTGGCGGCAGACTGGTTATCGGTGATAATGCCCCAGCATTCGGCCGTGCCATTATTCACGAACCACGAATTGGGATTGCCGATCACGAGATATTGATTGGACATCCTGAAGACGGACGTGCTCGTGGCATTGATGATCTTGTTGGGCTTGAGAACGGTTGCCCCGTTGTCAAGGGAAAGATTACGTTGAATCTCACAGGTCCCATAATTGTAGATGGCGCAGTCTCCGCGG
>Ga0193753_10001222_pt1 | contig 22443 bp, 16 predicted proteins | sample H1c2metaG_FD_144925 | JGI IMG/M metagenome (GOLD analysis project Ga0193753, IMG submission 144925) | Soil microbial communities from a riparian zone of the East river system, Colorado, United States - H1c2 | ecosystem: Environmental > Terrestrial > Soil > Riparian zone | place: USA: East... | reverse complement strand
AGGTTCCCAGCCGACGACTACCGGATGGGAACCTGTCCGGATCGCCCGCACATGGATAGAACTAATGAAGCGGCTTGGATACAAAAAGTATGTGGCGCAGGGCGGAGATTGGGGGAATGCTGTTTCCGAAATAATGGCAGTGATGGCGCCCCCGGAATTGCTTGGGATCCACACCAACATGCCTGCCACCGTTCCGGCAGATATTTCAAAAGCATTGGCGTCAGGTATAGTTCCTCCTGATCTTTCAGCCGATGAAAAGAATGCGTACCAACAGTTGGACTTTTTCTTTAAGAAGGGCGTGGGCTATGCAAACGAGATGGGCCTCCGCCCGCAGACTCTTTATGGAATTGAGGATTCGCCCATCGGACTGGCAGCCTGGATGCTGGACCATGATGCACGAAGCTATGATCTCATTGCACGCGTTTTCAATGGACAGAAAGAAGGTCTCACCCGGGATGATATTCTCGACAATATTACATTGTACTGGCTTACAAATACGGGAATCTCTTCGGCTCGCCTCTATTGGGAGACATATCAGATTGCAAAGGGCGGCTTTTTCGACCCGCGAAATGTTACCATCCCGGTTGCCGTGAGCGTTTTTCCAGATGAGATTTACGCTGCTCCGAAAAACTGGGCAGAGAAGGCGTATACAAAACTCATCTATTTTAACAAGGTTGATAAGGGAGGCCACTTCGCAGCCTGGGAACAACCAACGGTTTTTTCCCAGGAACTCAGAGCGGCGTTTAAATCACTGCGGTGATTTCGTCAGCATTAAATTTTCAGAAATCGGGGACAGGACGTGATGTTGACATCGCGTCCTGTTTTCATGATGTCAATGCGATAAGCTTCAGTAGCTTTTATCATCGGCAGACGGGCCATAAATAGAAGGCACCGCTATATTATTAAGCCGCATATATACCGTTAGCTGTCCTCGATGATGTACCCAGTGGTTGATGGTAGAGCCGATGCTTTCCAATTTGGGAGACTGGAAAAGTTCCTTGCCGGCATTTTTCAGGTAGAATATTTGTCTATCGAGTATTTCGTCCCTGGCTTTTGCAAGGGCATTCTCAGCGCCTTTTAGATTGGCTTCATAATCCGCCAGCAATGCCGCCGCTGTGCTTAATTGAGAATGCTGGTAAGTAGCAAAATCAATCTCAGAATATTCAACGATAGAACTGACCCATTTGGGTATCTCTGCTACCCAGCAGTACCAGGTAGCCCATGGCCATCGATTTTTCATGGGGCTTGAAATCATAAACTGATTCAGGGATTCTTTCCAGGCATTTCCTGGTGGCGATGGATTCCACTTTCAGCTCATTAAGGTAATACCGCGTCAAGGTGTTAGGCATAGGAGGGGTTTATGGAGGATCAGTAAATATTATGCCAGAGAACGTGAATCGTGAGTCGTCAATCGTGAATACAACACTCCGCTGTACGAATATTCGAATCGATCAGATACGCCGTTGTTGGTGTTCAAAACTCAGACTCTTCCCCTTAAGTTGCCTACACCAACAACCGAATAGTAGCGAGGTTACACTCCCATATTGGACTTTCATCAGATCAGAGTTGTTGGTGTGGATTCATAACTCAGGCGATCCCTATTTCAAAACACCAACAACGGCGTATCTGGAACAGGACCTTGCTCGATTCGAATTTCCTCATTATAGGGTGTGGTATTCACGATTGACGACTCACGATTCACGTTCTTCACGCTAATTGTGTTCTTTTTTCCCACCTGTCTCATCCATTGCCTATTTCCTTTCCCCGCCACCCATACTCCAGGTTGGCCGGTCTTTTGTTATTTACCATCGGTCCCACAATTTCAAAAAATAATTAATCACCCTATGGCAACAATGTTTTCTATTGCATTTAACTATCGCGGAAATAATTATCATGCAATCTCAAGGATCAAAGAAAAATCAAACCGCCGCGAATGCCACGTGACCATCATGAATGGCACATTGGAGAAGATACTATACGGATACCATGTCTTTATTTGCGAAGACGGGCATCTTATCAGTAAGGCTCCTGTCGCCTGCGGCGAATTGGCCCTCCTTCAAGGCATCGTATTGAAATGCCTGCATGGTCACCCGTTGCTAAATACTACAGAATTACACACCAATAATTAGGGGAGAGATCACAGGGCCGGTACGATGGGGAAATAGCAATGGAATGAAGTACCAATGCCTTCCTTGCTTTCCGCTTCGATCGAACCTTCATGCACGGCTATGACCTTCTTGCAAATGGTGAGCCCTATTCCCGATCCTTTGTACACCGTTGGGGGGTGCAACTTTTCAAACATATTAAATATCCTGTCCGCATCAGTTGCTGCAAATCCTATTCCGTTGTCGCTGAAACTGATGCGATCGAACTGCATATCCGGACCTATTTCATCTTCCCGATCCTCCAGGATGACAGGGCTGCTGGTTATTGTCAGCGTTGGGAGGCGATCATTTGGCTGGAATTTTAACCCATTATCGATAAGATGGAAAAAAAGCATTTCCAATAGCTCCTGGTGACCGGTTATCGTCGGCAACACCGCAGTACTGATCGTGGCCTGCGATTCCGATATTTTTCTTTTCAATGCGTTTGCGGCATGCTCGTAGACGACATTCAAATCCACGGGTTGTGGTGGATCCATGAAACTATTGATCTTGGAAATGGCGAGGATATCGTCCAGCAGGAGATTGGTCCGGTTGAGTGCACCCTGCATTCGCCGGAGGTTTGCCACGCTACCCTGCGACAGGTGCTTGACCTCCGATTTCATGAGAAGTTCCAGGCCGGTATACACGAAGCGCACGGGCTCCTTTATATTGTTACTGGTAATGAAGGTTAGTTTCGACATCTCGTGCCCCGCCATTTCCAATTGATGATAATTCTTCTCCAGTGAAAGATTGAGCTTGTGCAACTGTTGCTCCGCCTTTATCCTGTGTGATACTTCATGCATCACATTCATAACGCCGATTACCGGTCCGCCCTCTTCCCGCAATGGAATGAAATGATTTTCGTAGTGCTCACGGTTGAAGAGATCCTTCCTGGCCGGAAGGAAAGACTTATTACCTGCAAGCGCCTGCCGGATGGCATCCATTACCTCCGGATCTTCTTTCAAAAGAGGGAAGGCCTGGAAGAGGGGAGTGCCGATGAGGCCATTCCTGGGAAGGCCGGTTATTATTTCCGCCGTAGTATTCCAGGCAATGATATTGAGCTCCTTATTGACCGCCATAACCCGGTTGATGCTCGCATCATTCAACATCATCGCGAGTTGGCCCGCATTGGAAATAATATCAGGATAATCTTTCATACGTTCTATGATGGGTGGTGAAGCGAAGCAATTTTATTGCCAGATCACAACGTTTGTTACCAGCCTCAGCCTTGAATAGCCGAAGCTAGATATTTTTAGCCGTAATGGCGTCGGAAGGAGACACTAACCGCCGCACCGTTTCCAGTAAATGCTTGATACGGAAAGGCTTTTCACGATCATCATGGTCTCCGGCCTTCTCCGCCAGCGGCCCCACATGAGGAGTGGCCGAGACCATGATGATCGGAATGGGTGCGGTGTTGGACTGGGACTTGAGATGCCTGCATACGTCCAGGCCATCCACGCCGGAAAGCTGCTTATCCAGTATGAAGAGGTCGGGTATTTCGAATTTCCCTTCCATAATGGATTCACCCTCCTGGAACATGGAGACCGTGAAGCCCGCCCCTTCGAATATCAGGCGGAAAACATCCTGTATGCCCGCGTCGTCATCAACAATTAAGATATTTTTCATTGACTCATTTTAATTTTTAGACAGTAGGCAGCAGGGCTCAGGTTGTTGGCTTATCCCGGGGAATGAATTCTGTTAAGGGGCATAAAATGCGATAAAGCTAATAAATAAATCCATTCGTGAGTTGATAAGGAATAGGGAATTAGGGATAAGGAATTAGCCTTCAGTCGAAGATTCATTGCAGTTCCGATCACGCTTGCCATCCCGGTCAACGTATTTTTTGCCGTTAAGACGGGAAGGCGGTAAGAAAGGCATACGTGTTTTTGTCGTTCCGTTGCTTGCCTCTTATGGGATAAGACCCAAGCTATAAACAATCATTTCCATAATCGTGAATCCTTTCCGCCATCCCGGTCAACGTATTTTTTGCCGGTAAGACGGGAAGGCGGTAAGAAAGGCATACGCGTTTTTGTCGTTCCGTTGCTTGCCTGATACGGGACAAGGCCCGCTAAAATTTCTTTCAGGTAAGGCTTGAAATTATTTTACCGGGAATTCATATGAAACTTTTGGGAAATGTTACACAAAAGTGTTTACTTTATGTAACTCTTCCTGGCAGTGTCACTGCCGGTAGTCAATACATAGAACTTCTTACACGCATCTTCACTGCGTTTTTTCATTTTTTTTTATTTGGCACGTCGAACACCTTTAGGCACATTCCCCGGGATGAGGCCAGTGATTGTTTTATTATTTCATTGTCAGGTCGATCACGGATCGAGACCGGATCGAATTGACAAGAATCACTTGATTTAAAACATACCAATGAATCTATTAAACACAGCCGCGGAAGCAATTCCATCTGCTTCCTCTTCATTTCTTGCCCAGCTTTATTCAGTTGCCCAGGGGGAGGACCCCATTTTGTTGGTTGGTGGACCGGAAAATGGTAAAGAGTATTGTGCGCAGGCCATACATGACAATAGTGGCCGTCAGTCAAAGCCGTTCCTTGTAGCGAATTGCCGGCTAGACAGGAACGGCCTGAATATCGGCATCAGTTATCCTGTCAACCAGGATATTACGTCCGTGTTGCGCGTACAGGCCGCGTTGCCGCAATGGTTGAAGGGTGGTACGATCTACATGAACGGGTTCCACCTGCTACCGCTTGCGGACAAACAGCGTGTCAATGAGTTTGTCCGGCTCCTGGAGCTGCGGCTTATAGTGAATTTGCCCGCCCGGCAACTGGATGCTGATCCGCTACCGTTCATTGAAATGCCGGTGGACGCCCGGTTGTTGACGGTGCCCAAACTTTCCGATCGCTCGGAAGACATTAGCTTCTTTTCTAATTATTTCCTGACGAAAGTAGCTACAGAATGGTCGAGGAATCTGCCAGGCTTCACGGAGGAGGCATTCGATGCGCTCAGGAAATTCAGCTGGACGGGGAACCTGCAACAATTGCGCGATGTGATCAGGCAGGCTGCATTCATCTCCAGCGAGAGTGAATTGATCACCTTCGAGGATCTTCCGTTAGTGATCAAGAATCACAAGGCTGCCTATCCCTGCCTGTTGAAAGACGCGATCAAGAAGGCAGAGTATGAACTGATCTGTGATACATTGTCGAAGACGAAGAACAATAAAAGAAAGGCCGCAGCCATATTGAACATCAGCCGTAAGACGCTGTATAGTAAGCTGAATTTTCAAAGAAAATGAACTACGTCAATCGTGAATCGTCAATCCTCCTACGCTAACGCTCCGGCGGACGCGGTCGTGAATACGACACTACGGTGTAAGGATATTCGAATCGATCAGGTGCCTCTACCTTCGCGGGTCAGCTCCAAAGCACAGATCAGGAACCTTATATTCCTTCGTGCCCCTTTGTGTCTTTGCGTCTTCTATGTTTACAAATTAAATAAAGCAAACCACTCCACGGGAGTCCTTTGGACAAGGGACATAAGGAGGATACAACACAAGGATCACAACGTCTATAAGTAATGCGGCTTCGACTAGCACGCCCAATTGGCACATTATCAAATTGTCAAATTGCCAAATTGTTCTTCGTGGTTCAACTCCAAAGTCCAGACACCCTTTTTTATTTTTTACTTTTGAATTTTGAATCGCTTCATGCAAGAAATTGTAAAATGAAATAAGGGGCGAAAACTTCGCCCCTTTCCATTTCCAGGTTAATGATCTGACCTCATGTCGTGATGCCCTCTTTGCCGGTGCACATGAGTAGGAAATATGCGGGCACTGAAAATGGGTACAGTAAAACGGGACTAATAGAGCAGTGAGCACCAGTAAAAGGATCGTTCTCCTTATTTATTTGTCGGCTGTTTGACCGACTTGGTTCTACCGCCAAATCTCTGCCGGATAATTGCAATTGAAAATCAACTCCAACCTGGCGTAACGGTCTCTGTGTTGGGGAAAGAATACTCTCTGGTAGTACCCGGAACATCCTACGGAGGGAAAAAACGAGCAAGGACGGTAACATGAATAGGGCGCTTTATAACCTTTCGTCAAGCCCTGGATTTGATTTTAACGATCTGTTAAAACACCCATTGCCATTAATGGTCTATCTTTTTGGCTTCATGTCCAGAACTTTCCTCCTTTTACTGTTCCTTTCATTTTATTTCTGCGGGTCAGCACAGCACGATTTCTTCCTTTTCCGTGATGGCAATAAGACAATCACCCGGTATGATGCGGGTTCCTACATTACTTTCCAGCTGAACGATCTCCAATGGTATCACGGCGAGATAACCAGGGTAGCTAATGATAGTTTCTTTGTACATCGAATGGCGATCCACCGCACGCTGATGGGAAGCGATACAGTTCATTACGGGATCATTCCCGTTGCCTTCGGCGATGTTCGCGCTATGCCGCGGAAAAAGGCCATGTTCTATTTCGAAGGCGATAACGTCCGACTGATCTATGGAAAACAGTCCTGGGTGTATGTAAAGAATGGATTGATATTCCAGATGGCTGGAGGTGGATTCGTGTTACTCAATATAACGAACAGCCTCATAAAGAACGACCCTCCCTTCGGGCGGAAGAATATTCCCAGCCTTATCATCGGCGCCGCCGTCTTCTCCTTCGGTCAATTCCTTCATTCCCGGTATAAGCCCACGCTCAGGATGGGAACACGGTATCATTTTAAATACATATCGCTTTCAGCAAGAACGTGAATCGTGAATCGTCAATCGTGAATACCACACCCTGTAATGAGGAAATTCGAATCGAGCAGGGTTCTGTTCCAATCGATTCGAATATTCCTATAGCGGAGGGTTGTATTCACGATTGACGATTGACGATTCACGTTGGCGATTCACGATCGTAGTCATTCCGCCCTCAAACTCTTCACCGCATTGGCCAGGGCCGCCCGGATCGCCTGGAAACTCACGGTTATCACTGCAATACACAATGCCAATAGACCCGCCACCAAAAACACCCATGCCCCGATAGGTGCCTTGTAAGCGAAGTCATCCAGCCAACGGTTCATTGTCCACCACGCAATGGGAAAGGCAATGACCGATGCGATCAGGACAAGTTTTATGAATTCCTTCGAGAGAATGCCGACGATACTATGAACGGATGCGCCCAATACTTTGCGGATACCGATCTCCTTTGTCCGTTGCGCCGCAGTAAATGTGGCCAGGCCAAATAATCCCAGGCAGGCGATCAGCACAGCGAGAATGGTAAACACGAGTGCGATCTGCCCCTGCTTCTCCTCTGCGGAATATTGTTTAGCGAAGTTCTTATCCAGGAAATGATATTCGATAGGGCTCTTGCTATCGAACTGGCGGTAAACCTTGTCCAGGAAGGCGATAGCCTCAGTCGTCTTTCCCCTGGCGATCCTCACATACAGGTTATCCTTTGAGGGATCCGATGGTGGCATGATCATCACCAGCGGTTCCACCTTATGCTGTAAAGAATAGGTATGGAAATCGTTTATAACACCCACAACCGTGCGTTGTCCCTTCGTTCCCTTGTCGTCGATATTGAATTGGAGATGTTTCCCTATCGCATTGGTCCAGCCCAGTTCTTTCGCCAGGGTCTCATTGATGATGGCCGAACCATATTGATCGGTCGGCATCTCTTCGGAGAAATTCCTTCCCTGCATCAGCCTGATCTCCATCGTATGAAGGAAGTCGGCATCAACCATAAGTTCCTGCGTCATCTTCGTTGCCCCCGAGAAGCTGCCATCCTTATTCTCGAAGCTGTATCCATTTCCCCCAAGATCATTATTGCCTATCGGGTTTCCCGCACCCGCAACTCCCTGTATCAATGGACTCCTCAGAAGCTGGGCCTTCAATGCCGGCAATTGTGCGCGGATACTTCGGTCTTCGATATGGAAGGTAAGCACCTGTTCCTTGTTGAATCCAAGATCCTTGTGCTCCGCGAACCGCAGTTGCCGGTAGATGATGATCGAGCCGCTGATCATGACTATCGTGACCACGAATTGAAAAATGACCAATGACTTGCGGAATAAGATGCTGACGCCAAGATTTCCCAGTTGACCCTTCAACGAGGGAATGGTCTTCAGCCTGGCCAGAAAGAGGGAGGGATACAGGCCGCTGAGTATGCCGGTGATCACGGAGAAGCCGATGAACAATAAAAGGATATTCACCTTCCCGAACCGCCAGATGTAAAGATCCTTGCCGGTGAGTGAATTGAAGAACGGCAGGCTGAACTGCACGAGACATACGGCAACAAGACCCGCAATGAAGGTGACAAGAACGGATTCGGAGATGAACATGCCCGCGAGTTTCCATTGCCCCGATCCGATGGTCTTGCGAATACCGATTTCCTTCACCCTCGCCGATGCGCGTGCCGTGGCAAGATTCATATAGTTGATCATGGCAATGATGAGGATCAGGGCCGCAATCACAATGAATATATATACTCTCGACATACTTCCATTGGGACTCATTTCGAAATCAAGATTGGAATGCAGGTGTATGCTGGTGAGTGGCTGCAATTCCAGGTGATAATTTTTCACGCCCATTTCCTTTTGAATAGTCCTTGCGGCGAATTGCGGCAGTTTGCTCTCCAGTTTCCTATAGTCGCTTCCTTGTTTAAGCAGAAGATAGGTGTAGATATGAAAATTCTGCCAGCCCTCCGTATAATCGGCAGGAAGGGCACGCACCCCACTGAAACGAAAATGCGAGTTCTCCGGCAGATCCTTTATCACACCCGTAACCACGCTGCCGTCGTTGTCGCCGAAGAAAATGGTTTGCCCGGTCGCCTTATCTGCACTTCCGAATATCCGCGCGGCGAGGCTCTCGGTGATCACGATGGAATTTGGTTTTGACAATGCCGTCGCCGCATCGCCGTCCAGGAAATCATAGGTGAATACATTGAATAGCGTCTTGTCGGCGAAGATGATATCGTTAGCCTTGATCTTTTTTTCATTGAAGCCAATGTCTCCGCCACCTTCGAGATCGATGCGGACGGTCTGTTCTATTTCGGGGTAGGCTGCCTGCAGGGCCGGCGCAAATGGAGCGGAGGTTGGCGCAAGCCGGAGATTATTATTGTCCCAGCTCGCATACTGCACCACGCGGAAGATGCGACCGGCATTCTTATTATGACGGTCATAACCGAGCTCATCCTTTATATAGAGTGCTATCAGCCAAAATGCAGCCAGCCCGAGTGCCAGGCCCAGGATATTGATGATGGAATATCCCTTGTGTCGTTTCAGGTTCCTGAAAGCAATTTTAAGATAATTACTGAGCATACATTCTTTTTTATCCGGCCTGGTAAAATTAAGGGCAACGCGCCCTGGAAATTCAATCCATAGCGTATACTATTTGCGTGCCGGATGCAAGAGATTTGATTTACAACGGGATAGTAAAATGAAGGGGGAGGAGGCGTTGGCGTTTTTGATACAGGGTTGTGCGGTAATGATACAATTCTGCCAATTTGATAATTAGCCAGAGAGGGAATGTGGCAATGTGCAAATTAGCCAATGTGCCAATGAGGCGTGCTACGATGAGTAGTGAATAATCGAGCAGAGGTAATTGGCACATTGGCTAATTATCAAATTGCCAAATTATTTAATTGTTTTTCTGCTCCCAAATCCCGCCAACAATTGCAACGCCGCAATCACATTTCCCGCCTTGCTTACGGTACCATCGAAGTCGCGGCCGAAGGCGAAGGTCAGTTTCCGGTTGCGACCAATATCATAGTCTGCATTGAGAGTGAGTCGCCAGGTAGAAGGAACCTGTTTATTGTTAAGCACGCTTCGGTATATCGCCTCGCTGCTGAGCGAGAACCGGCTTTGCGGATAGGAATAGACGATCCTGCCACCGAAATCCAGGGTCGAGATGCCGGCGCTCTTTATCACGCCGCTCTCGTCGGCAAATATCTTATCGGGGTTGAATAGATAGCGGCCGATGCCAAGGAATGTAAATCCCTTTTCACCCTCATAGCCTCCCGTTACCCAGCCGCCCGCCTTCGCCACATAGCTGTTCGAAAAACGTTGGTCGATGAAATCAAGGGCGAGGCCCCCCGCCACATCCAGTTTCCATCCTACCCTGCGGATCTTGAAGTCGGCTGCCTTTGCTCTCAACTGTGCGGTCACGTCTGAATAGTTGGTTAGCACATCCTGCGCGATCTTCTCTTTTCTCTCAACGGCTACCGATTGCCAGTGACGAAATGCTATAGTATCCACGACTCCATTCGCATCTCCGCGCACCAGCATGCGCATGTTGGCGCGTGCATTCTGATACACCGTATCGGTTTCGGCAACAGAGTCGATCTGATCGCCTGCCTGGTTGATGATGATGGACTGCAGCTCGCCGATTTCTTTCAGCAATTTTTCCGCCTGCGTCTCGAGATGACCGCGTAAGATGGAGACCTTGACACCGAGGGCGAGCTTTGTCTTCTTCCGCGACAGGGAGTCTTCTTCATCGATATCCAGGTTGCGGATCGCAACGGAGAAAGTAAGCGATTGCCTGATATTGTCCTTGAAAGTATTCAGCAGGTACTTGTCGATTGTCAGGTTTTGACTATTGAAGATCAGGCCGGGTGTGAAGTCGATCGCGTAGCTCTTGGGGAGCTGGGAGAAATTATTCGTAGCCTGCTGCAGCGAGATCATGAAGGCCGTTGGATCGGTCGGCTTCTCTACTTCGCTGGGTGCAATACCCGCCAGGGCGGCGGCGGGCGAAACGGGCGCCCGCAGGATGTCGAGTGTGATACTGGTATCCTTAACCGTTGGCTGGGCGATGGCCGAACCAAGGATCGCAAGGAATACGCTTGTCAATAAGAGTCGCATAGGAGATGGGTTAACGCGTAAAGAATTCGATGTCGGCGGTATAGAGAACGCTATCGTTATCGGCGATCACCGTCTTCTCCACTTTGTGACGGTATTCATTCGGCCCGCCGGTTATCCTCACATCGATGAAGGTATCGTTGGTCTCGTCCGAGATGTCAGTGATCTCGGTCTTTATCCGCAAAGTCTTTCCCGCCAGCTCCGCACCACTGCCGAGTGGAAGGGGTTTATCGATGGAACCATTTACGTCCTTTACCTTAATTGTACGGTTGAGCTTCACCGTGGTGAGGCTCTTCTGTCCCCTGGCCCCGGTGCGGACGCTGAGGGAGACAAGGTCGCCCGAATTGCTGACCTCATAGAGATCCTCGAGGGCGATAGTGGATTGGTGGGATTCATTGTCAGGCATAAAATATTTTTTAGAAATGTGTAAAAGGAATAGATCAAAACAAGATTACCGTCCTGAAACGATTAGAGTACTTTTTTAATAGCACAAAAAAGATATCCCATGCGAAGGAAGGCCCATACCAATTGCGCATGCTATGAGAAATTCTTGTATCCCTTGCGCTTTCCTTGTATTCCCCGTGGTAATTGTATTCCTTCGTGTCTCTTCGTGTCTTTGCGTCTTCGTGGTTCAAAAAAATCTCATTAGTCGTCCCCTAGTAAAATAACCCGCCTTTTACCGCTCGAATTCGAAATTACTCACTTGATCAAAAAATAAAAATACTCCATTCGTGGTATAGTCCTTCCCGTGTTTTCACCAGGGCCGGCGGGCATCGATCTTTTTATAGATAACTCAACCACCATTTCTGGCCCTGGTATTTTCTCTTGTACCGGTCGAACCATCTACAAATAGGGTAGAGGATCACGATCAGAACGGCCCAGACCGCATACACGGTAGCCAGGTTGAATCCATACCCGTTCAATTCCGGAGATGAATTTAATCTCGTAGTTAGGATCATATCCGAAGCATGATAACCCGAGAGCGCCGCACCCGCTACTGCGAAAAGATGAATGAGGAATAAATGCACGATATAGTAAAACATCGGCACGCGTCCGAAGACCGCGATCTTCGAGGTCAGTTTGTTTAACGGTCTTTCCGACACCGCGAGAAACAAGAACGCGGGCCCCAGTGTCATCAGCGCATATAGAAGGGAAGGCGGGTACTTGGTCACATTCAGGATGGAAAGGAAGGTGAAGACCGTATTCTTTTGAACGGACCAATGGCTGGCATCGCCATAGACATTCGAGAGCCGGAGCAATAGGAAAACGGCAAGGGAACCGAATCCCAACCAAAGAAGGATGGTCTTCCTTTTCTCCCTGGCAAATCCGGGTGTATAGATATGTCCCAGGCAATACCCCGCGGCCATGATACCGATCCAGGGGATAACAGGGTAGTGAACGAAGAAAGTCAATGGCCCGAAGGTGAAGGTGCCGACCTCATGACACAACGACCAGAGGAATGCACCGAGTCCATCACCCGGAACATGCACCGTATCGAGGAGATTATGTCCCACAACGAGAAGCAAGGCAATGGCGAGGATGATGCGCCGGTCGAGGTACACGAGGGCCGACAACACTATCATGCTTATTCCTATTGCCCAGATCACCTGGAGATTGAACATGGGGTAGCCGGGATTGAAAGTCTGTTCAAGTGTAATGATCCCCATTTCCGCCAATGCAAGCCAGATACCTCTTGTGAGAAGGAAGAAGGATAATTCTGCACGGGTGCGTTTGACGCCATACAGGTGCGCAGAAACACCGGCAAGGAAAACGAATACCGGCGCACAATAGTGGGTGATCAGCCGCGTGAAGAAAAGAAAGACCGAGGTCTTGCTCAGGTCCGTTGGGCTAAATTGGAATGCACCGCTATGAAAATAATCACGCACATGGTCGATGGCCATGATGATCATGACGGTCCCTCGTAGCAGATCGATGGATTCGACCCGTTTGGATTTAACGGCGCTTCTGTATTGCCGCGAAGAAGTAAAGGGAATGGTAGTACTTAACATATCTGATAAATAGAGGTGAAAAAAAGCGCCCCGGCGATACGATCACCGGGCGCCGGGCATTAATCAATAGCCTTAACATCAAACTTTACATTATGAAAAAAAGATCTGGTCGTTTTTTGTGCCGATTTTGTAATAGAAAATCATTTGCTCCTTACATGAAGAGCATGCGGTTAAAAAAAGGCTCCGGCAGTTCAAAGACTGCCGGTCCTTGCATTCCTAATCATTGCTATAAACCGTCACTTATCGAGGTGACCACGGCAATCGCCGCAGAATATATTTATCAATGGCCATGGGCAGTTGGACCGGCAGGTGATTACTGCCAGGTCCATTACTCCCATTCGTCTATCCTCTATTGCCATTGGTCTTATCATCAGGCCGGACATCTGGATTGAAACGGCTGAATGCCATTTACGCGGTTTGCCTGGTGGTGGGCTAGTTCGAAACATAAATCAACAGTCGATTGCTTTTGGCAGTAACTGTATCTACCAGTGGCTTTTCTTCTGGTTCTCATCATTCCGGGAACCGGTTCTTCTTCACTATCGTTCTTCATCATGGCCGCTTATTCAATTCAAGGGAAAACGAATACACCTCGTTGACGAAGAATTGTCCATTCAATGTATTCCTTACCGGTGGCGTCACCAGTAGATCCATGCCATCACTTCCCGATGGCTCCGAGGTTTCGTAGTGACCCGTGAAACTGTTCCCTGCCGTACTATAGTTTCCGTAGAATTTTCGGTACGCCGATGCGGTATCGCCGCTCTCATTCACAAAATAAAGCCTGCTCGTTCCGTCTTCCAGGTTAAGAATATGAACGGATCCCCCGGTGAAGAAGTTGCCCTCCCAATATCCGTCGGCGATGAATGGAGAAGGATTGCGCTCGTCGTTTTTCCTGCATCCCCAGAGCATCAGAACGGCCAATAGAGCGATTGCCGGTGCTTTTATCTTTATCATTTTTACCTTTTAAACGAGAGAAGTAATAAAATTACCAGTCGTCCGGCATCCTGGTGGCCACTTTGGCCTAACGGCAGCTTTTCCTCTCCATATTGCGGGATTTGTTTTTCCAACGGTTTTAGGAAATTTAATGGACGGGAAATCACCGCTTGGTTTTGTTCTTCTTTCTTTTCATTTGACCGGGTTCGATGCTCAGGCGGCTGAACAGGAACCTGCCATTGTATCCAAACTGGTTAGGCCCAAACAGGAATCTCCCGCGGTTGGATGCATCCCTGCCGGCATTGTAGCCTGTTGTACTCTTTGTGGCGGAGGGTACTGAGGCCGGCCCGCCTGGGTTGGCATATACGGCCTGCGGATCGTTCCTCGGATCAACGAATACCTTGTCCGGGTACACATCGAAAATATTATTGCCACCCACGGAGAGAAGGATACCAGGACAGATCTTATAGGTCACGACGAGGTCGGTGGTGATCTTTGCACTGAACACCTGGTCGGTACCAAAACCCACATCATTGAAATAGAAATTATCGGTGATCCTCTGCGATGCAGGGTCGATATTGTTGAGAAATTCTGACTCACCGAAGCGGACGGCCCTTAAGAGGAAACTCCATTTACTGCGATTATAGGTCAGGGTCAGGTTGATCTTGCTCCTCGGCTGCGCCGTTTCAATCCGACCGCGTTGCTGGCGATCGAAGAGAGTGAATGCAAGATCATTGGCAGGATTAGCTGCAGGATTTCCGGGTATACCATGCGCGGGATCGCCGGCAAAAGGATTGTTCTGAACTGCATCGAGCTTTGAGTTTGTATGAATATCACCCACAACCTTGTTCTCGTTGAAATTCGCGGACAATGAAATGCTGGCATTTCCCCCGGCGATACGGAAGCGCTGCGTTGCAACGATATCGATACCCTTTGTCTCTGTATTCACTGCATTGGTCCAGAATTGCAGGGCCGCAGTCGAAGAATCCACTTTATTATCATTGAGGATCTTATTCACCAAAGGATTACTCCGGTTGAAGGGTGTCGACAGGACGATCCTGTCGTGGATGCTGATGAAGTAGCCGTCGGCCGTGAAGGTGAATCCCTTTCCATTCTTCCCAACTACTCCAAGAGAATAGCTGTTGGAGCGTTCGGGTTTCAATTGATTAACGCCAAAGGCATCCCTCACGATCGGGTTATAGTTATTCGCCGTTAAAGAGTTCGAAGGGAATCCCCCCACGAATTGGGTCGATGTATTCTGAAAATACCGTTGTTGCAATGAAGGCGCACGGAAGCCATTGCTTACGGAGCCTCGTATTGAAATGAAATTACTGATCTCGTAACGTGCAGCGATCTTCCCGCTCACATTATCGTAACCGAGGCCTTTTTCCGCATAATTCTCATAGCGTCCTGCACCATCGAATACCCATTTCTTAAGAGTAAGTTCGAGGTCTCCGTACACCGCATACACATTCCTCGTCGCCTTTACGGCGTCTTGCGGTGTGAAACCCGGGAATACCTGGGCGCCCAACCCTGGCACAACCGGGTCGAAAGTGGTGCCCTTGTCCGTACCAGGGTAAGGTTGTATCGAATCTACCCTGGCCACTCTTTTCCCGTTGAAATAGGAATTGAGTTCGCCTGCCTTTATCTGGAAGGTCTCATGCCTCAATTCTCCTCCCGCAGCTACGTTCAATGAGCTGCGGTTGGAAAAATTATACTTCCTGCTTATGTCGAGGTTGGTCGTATTCTGTAAAAAGGAAAGCCTTCCTGCATTGAAGGTGGTCTGCACCTGGTTGGTGGGAGGCAATGATGCATTGCCGGTATTTTCTATCGTGTACCAGATGCTATTCCTTCCTATCGTGTTGCTAAGATCGATGTTCCAGGCGCCGGCTTCCAGGTTGATCCCTGCAATGAGCGACGCGTCGTCGATGGAAGGCGCAATTTGCGGAAGGAAGCCATCGGCATAGAAACGCGTACCATCCGCAAGGACTGGCTGTTGAGCTACTGAGTTGGGATTCCGGCTAAAGCCATTCGCCTCGCCATCGCGGTGCGATGCACCCGCAGTGAGGTAGAAGTCGATATGGTCGGTGATCCTCGCTCCTGCATTTACAAAAGCCGAAAAGTTCTGGGAGTAAGAATTCCCTGCCACGATATTGTGGCGGTCATAGCCGCGCTGCTGCACTATGGCTGCATCCTGGTCGATCAGCCATTTGCGGTAATCATTTGTGTTGACATTGGGATACGGATTTGCCGGGAATGCACCGGCATTTCCAAGATAGACGAGCGGGATGTTATCGTCACCACTGCGGTTGGTCCTTTCGCGTCGTAGCCATTGACCGCTGATGTTCACGTAAAATTTATCCCTCGCCCAGCCACCATTGAAGTCTACCTGCTGGTTCAATCCATCGTTGATATTGATGCCGCCCTTGTAAGGCAGTTTGGTGAAATTTCCGCCCGCCATAGTAGAGATATTGAACCCATTGTAGTTCTTCTTCAATACAATATTGATCACACCTGCAATCGCGTCGGAGCCATATTGCGCGGCCGCACCATCACGCAATACTTCTATGCGATCGATAGCCGCGGAAGGAATGGCATTGAGATCAGTACCTACCGATCCTCTTCCCACAGATCCATTGATGTTGACCAAGGCGGTAGTGTGACGGCGTTTGCCATTCAGCAATACCAGCGTCTGGTCGGGACCGAGTCCCCGCAGTCCGGCGGGATCTATATGATCTGTGCCATCGGAAATGGTTTGTCGCGCCGATTGAAAGGAGGGCACACTATACGTCAGCATCTGCGATATATCCATTTGCGCAAAGGGCTTGAGGTCCTGTGTCCGGAGCACATCCACCGGTACCGGCGTCGTGAGGTTACTGCGGGCCTCCCGGGAGCGCGAACCGATAACGACAATATTGTCAAGATCGTCGCCCTGTTCGGCAACGAAATTCAATTCCAATGTTTCATTTTCGACAACGGTTATTTCTTTTCGCTGGGCAAGCCTGCCGGCAAAGCTGCCGATAAGGGTATAGCGGCCCGGGGACAATTTCAGGAGATAGGCCCCGGCATCATTGGTAGTAGTGCCCGTTCTCTTTCCTTCAACAGTTATCGAGGCGCCGGGTAAGGGAATGCCATCGGCATCCTTGAACAGGCCTTTTACTGTTCCCGTTTGGGCTGTCGCTTGTTGAAAAATACATAGGAGAAGGATGACGCACACCGTATGGAACGGCCTGAAACGCTTGCTCATAATTGATACAGTTTGTTTTTTTGAACGATGAATTTTCGGAAAGGATAAGGCAGGTCGACGCCGCATGGCGACATGTTTTGCCAAATTTTCAGCGAATTTAGATGCTGTGGTGAACGCAAAACCCTGCAATGAATAACAGGCGACTATACCGTGCCGGGAGGCTATCGTGATTACTCAAGTGGTATGGCACTCCCGGCAAGCGCCTCTTAACTATAATGCTGTGTAAGGAAAATATTTATGACTGGGAAAAGGACGAATGGGGTAGTCGGCCGGATCAACGGGGAGACTGCAATCCCCGGTGACGCTGTAGTTGCCGGGCAGTTAAAACTGTACGGGTAGCTTTGGCTTTAGTTATAAATTCGCTGCATGAAGGCCAGGACCTCTACCGTGTATTATGTAGCATTTCTCTTTTGCCTGCTCACTGCGCCGGGAGGTCTGGTCAATGCCCAGGACGAAAGGAAGTTTCAGCTCTATACCGCCGCGGAAGGACTGAGCGACGATAATATCACCGCCATCGCGCAGGATGAACACCGTTATCTGTGGGTCGCTACAAACAGGGGCCTGAACAGGTACGATGGAAAGGGATTCATACAGTATCGCGCAGGAAATGGCGCTTCCGATCTGCCCGATGAAAGCATCTATCACATGATGTGGTTAGACCGCTACCGGCTTGGAGTATATACGGGCATGGGCATGCATATCATAAACACGCTGAACAACGAGACGCACGACCTGATCATACCCTCTCCCGATCCAAAATACCTCTACAAGTTCAATAGGCTGAGGGCGGCACTGAGCGATGAGAGAGGTAATATCTATATTCTCACGCGCTCGGGATTTTATAAATACGACGCCTCGTATCAACTGGTGTCGAGATTCGACTACTATAAACGCGAAGAGATCGCCACCGCAGACTTCGACTTCGGTGAAAATGCATATTGGATTTCCCCACTCGAAATATTGCTCTCGACCATCAACGGCGCGTACATCTATGACACACGCACCGGTCAATTGAACAGCATGAAGGAGAAGGATGGTTTCCTCTCCCAGTTGGGTGGGCATAAACCCACGATCTGTCGTCAGGCGGGTCTTTGGAATTTCATTTTCATAAAAGAAAAAACGGATAGTATCCTCTACGTCGATTTCAAGAAAAACCGGAAGGTGTCATCGGCCACAAAATTTGCAGACCTGGGCGAGGAATTCAACTGGCGCTCGAACCTCTTCCGGCTCAATGACAGCACCTTTTATCTCACGAGCCGGAAGAGGGGCTTCTTTAAGATGCATCTTAACCGCACTACAGGGAAGATTGTGCTCGATACCATGCGCTACATGCCCTCGTACGTATGCACCGGTTTTGTCATCGGTAAAAAGGATAAACGATTATGGGTGGCAACAACGGTGGGACTTCTCAAGGAAATGACCTATGCCACTTCCGTTACGCAGATCTGCATTCCCGTGGAGATTACAAAACAATTTCCCCGCATCACCATCCGGCAGCTATTTGGCTGGAAGGATAAACTTTATGCAGCCTGCTCCGGGGATGGTGGCCTCCTGGTGTTTGACAAGCATTCCCTTGCCTTTCTCGCCCGGATAACCCTCAAAGTTGATGATGCAACATCCGACGATATTTTCTCTATTGCACAGGGACGGGATGATACCCTGTATCTCGGAACCAATGGACCGCTGTTCTGGTTAAAGGGAGGAACGATGAGAAAGGGTAAAGTAAATCTCGAAGGCTGGCAGGAGAAAAGATATTGGATCACCAACCAATTCAAGGACAGCGACGGCAATCTCTGGGTTGCTACCAATGATCCGGGTGTCCTTTATGAGCTTCCCGCCGGTGGGTCGAGGTTCGTTCAGATAGCGAGTACCGCCGGCATCTTCAATAAGCTCGAGACAATATACATGCTGACTGAAGACCGCCAAAAGAATTTATGGGTGGCGGGACATGGAATATCCCAGCTTGACAAGACGCGCCGCGAGCCGGAACTTTATATCGATTCGTTTCCCCATATACGCTTCGCGCGGCGTGAGGTGTCGGCATTGGAGTTCGATAGGAGTAACCGGCTTTGGGCGGGCATTCACAATAATGGATTGGTGAGCTATGGCCTGGAAAGAAAGGCATGGAGACATTACACAACGGATGAAGGACTCGCCGACAACGAGGTAAAGGCCTTGCGTCCATTGGGGAATAAACTATGGATCGCGACTGCAGCGGGGATAGCCTCACTCGATTTGATGACGGACAGGGTCTCCCGGTTCAGCAGCGACGATGGGTTTCCTTCATTGCCGGTGACCAGTTCATCATTCCTCTACGATTCATCCACCCGGCATCTCTATTGCGGTTTCACCAGCCGCATTACGCGTTTCAATCCCGATAGCCTTCTTTATACCGAACCGCCTCCCTCGTTCTTCATCGAGAGCATCCACTTCCTGAACGACACCACGTACTATTATCCAGGCGAAACCATCACGGTCTCACACAGAAATAATGATATGGCGGTACGGGTTGGAAGCATCAACTATAATGATGTTGGCAACCAGCGGATATCATATCGCATTACCGGCGAAGAAGCGAATGATGCACCCTGGCAGGTACTCACGGGAGACCTTATCAACTTCAATGACCTTCCACCCGGAAAATATCGCGTGCAGCTCTGGCTGTATGCAGCAAATCATCGTTGGTCGTCGCAGTTCAAGGAGATCACGATCGTGATCACGCCACCTTTCTGGCAGGAGAGCTGGTTCATCGTACTGCTGAGCCTTCTCCTGGTATTGGCGATCTATCTCATCTATCGTGCGCGTATCAATACAGTGCGAAGAACGGAACGCGCGAAGGTGCAGGTGCAGGAGCTGAAGGCCGAGGGATACAAGGATAAACTCGAGCTGGAAAAAATAAGTCATTACTTCTCCTCTTCTCTTTCGGGTAAGAACTCGGTGAAGGAGGTATTGTGGGATGTTGTCGATAATCTCATCGGCCGGCTCGGCTACGAGGATTGCATGATCTATATGTGGAACGCCGAAAAGACGAAGATGATACAGCTTGCCGGCTATGGGCAAAAGGGTACGCCGGAGGCTTTAGCCAACAACCTGTTTGATGTTGCTACCGGGCAGGGAGTGGTGGGGTATGTAATGGAGATGAAGGAACCAGTTCTCATAAAGGATACGATGAAGGATGTCCGTTACCGGCCCGACGACGTGTTCCGTCGCAGCGAGGTATGCGTGCCCATCATTCACAATGGCGAGTTGATGGGAGTGATCGATTCAGAAAATCATGCACCGGAATATTTCAAGGAAAGGGATATAAAGATACTCACCACGATAGCGACGCTCGTCGGCAACAAGATCGTGCCGGTGGTATCGGAGCAATCGCTGGAGGTGAAGAGGGGAGAGCTGGCAACGATCAACCAGCAGCTGGCGGAGGCGCAGCTCACGGCATTGCAGACGCAGATGAATCCCCACTTCATCTTCAATGCACTCAATAGCATCAAGCGGATGATCCTGGACAACGAGAACCGGAGCGCGTCGAGATACCTGAGCAAGTTTGCGCAGATGATCAGGTTGACGCTGAATCATTCCAAGGAAACTTTTGTTACACTGCAGGAGACGATCGAATACCTGCATGCATATCTCGATATGGAGCAACTTCGTTTCGGCAGTTCATTCTCCTATACCATCGAGACGATAGGGAAGCCGGATGAGGACGAGATCAACATTCCCACATTGATGATACAGCCGCTGGTGGAGAATGCGATCTGGCATGGACTCATGCATTGCACGGGCGAAAAAAAGATCACCATCCGCTTCATCCAGGATAGTGATATGGTCACCTGCAGCATACAGGACAATGGCATCGGGATATTGCAGTCCCAGAAAATGCAACGCGTGACGAAGCAACCGCATGTCGGGCTCGAGAACCTGCGCAACCGGATAAAGATCATGAACGAGAAGTATGACATGAACTGCACACTGGAGATAACGGATCTTTCGGAAAGCGAACTCACAGGTACGGGTACGCTGGTGATCCTGCGGTTTAAAATAGTAACCTGGTAAATTAAATAAAATGAAAGCACTAATTGTAGATGACGAGCCGGATGGGATAAGCACCCTGAAGAAAATGCTCGATCTGAATTGTAAACAGGTAAACGTGGTCGGCACCTGTACTAATGCCGCGGAGGCCATCCAGATGACGGAGGAGTTACAGCCGGAGGTGATCTTCCTGGATATACAGATGCCGGGCAAGAGTGGCCTGGAGATGTTGGCGGAAATGGGTCCGCGCAACTTCGAGGTCATATTCATCACAGCGCATAATCAATACATGCTGCAGGCGCTCCAGTTCAGCGCCGCCGACTACCTGCTGAAGCCGGTGGATGAGGATCGCCTGGCCGAGGCGATGCAAAGGGTGGAACGAAAGCTGCAAAAGAAAGGGGATGATAAGAACATAGAGACTCTCCTGTATAACCTGCAGAAGACGGGCAATCCAAATGAGATGAAGCTTTGCATTCCTACCCTCAAAGGGTTTGTGATACTGGAATTAAAAGATATCGTGATCTGCGAGGCGGAGAGGAACTATACGATCATTCATTTGCAGAATAAGAAATCGGTGACGGTCTCAAGGCCGCTGCTCGACTATGAAAAGATACTGGAGGGCACCGACTTCCTGCGCGTGCACCGCAGTTACATGATCAACCTGCAGCATGTAAGCGAATACCAGCGCGGCGAGGGTGGTGTTGTGATTATGAATAATGGCGCCGAGATCGAGATCAGCCGGAGGAAGAAGGAGCAGTTCCTGTCGAGGATAAAGGAAGCGTTCCGGCATTGAGGTAATTATAATTTAAGCGGTACCTTCTTTCCGCTCTTGCATGCTTCATAGATCGCATCGATGATCTTAAGATCTTTGACGGCCTCTTCTCCATCCACGGGAACGATGGGTTGTTTGCCATCGAGGATGATGCCGGCCATCTCATCCATCTGAACGGCCTGGTGAATGGTATGCGGTTGAGTGAGCTCACCTTTGTGCGTGCGTCCCTTGATCGGGCCGTAACCGGTAGAGGGTTGCATCTCCGCGAAGCCCTTATCTCCATTCAGGAAAAAGCGATCGAGGTTGTTCATGTTGTAAGTGGAGAGACAGGAAGCCACCGCTCCGCCGGGGAAGCCCATTTCGAATTGTATGGTCTCATCCACTCCTTCCTTAAAAAGTTCGGTATTGGTCTTGGTCTCCTGTGCAGTCACCCAGATAGGATCCTCGCCGATCATGTAGCGCGACCCGTTGATGGAATAGATGCCGATGTCCATGAG
>Ga0193753_10001221_pt1 | contig 22446 bp, 17 predicted proteins | sample H1c2metaG_FD_144925 | JGI IMG/M metagenome (GOLD analysis project Ga0193753, IMG submission 144925) | Soil microbial communities from a riparian zone of the East river system, Colorado, United States - H1c2 | ecosystem: Environmental > Terrestrial > Soil > Riparian zone | place: USA: East... | reverse complement strand
AAAGATGGTTGCCGCTGACCCCGCTCTCCCGCAGCGCCTGTTGAGCAGTCAACAAGAGCGCAATGGGCAGCGCGGAAGCGAACAGATCGGCCGCGAAATAGAGCGATTTGGCGCCCGTCCGCAATTCAACCGTGCGTGCCCCGGCGCGCGCCAAAACGCGCCGGATTTGTCGCACCGTAGCGAAGTCGCCTTCCACGATGAAGCATTTTCGCTTCCCGCCGTGCGCCGCTACGAGGCTTGCCACTGAGGCGCCACGCGCCTTCAGCGGCTTCAATACCTCCGTCAAAACCCAGCTCTCACACAACACAAAGCTGAGCTCCGGGAATACCAACTTGGATGCGCAGAGCTCCTCTATCACTCGCGGCAGAACGGCGTCGGGAACCCGCAGCAATACGATTTTCGAGTCCTGTAATTCCTGATATTCGGTAACCGCGTAACCCGCACGTAGAAAATTCGAAACGCGCCGCGCGCCCTGAAGACCGGTCGATTTGATCGGCCCAAGCTCCGCCGCAAGCCCCGGCAACCGTAATACGGCCGAAGTGATCACGCTACCCTCGACTATTAGACCGAGCTGCGGTTGCTTCTTCATAAATGGAGCCGGCTTTCAACGCTCTCACACGGTCCCGGAGCTGCGCCGCTTTCTCGAATTCGAAAGTCTTGGCCGCCTCCCGCATCTTCGCCTCTAGCTCCGCTATGAACCGATCGCGCTGCTCCGGGGTCATATCGACACCCGGCTCGTCTTCGGTATCCAGCGGAACCGTGACGTAATCTCCCTCCGCAACCGCCACCAGACTCATGTCGATGGGCTTTATGATGGTTTGCGGGGTAATATCGTTGGCTTCGTTGTAGGCCCGTTGAATGGCCCGCCGGCGCTCTGTTTCGCCCATCGCATTCTGCATGCTTCGCGTAATGACGTCGGCGTACAGAACTGCCCGGCCGTTCACGTTGCGAGCCGCCCGCCCGATCGTTTGAATCAAAGAACCCGCCGAGCGCAGGAAGCCTTCTTTATCTGCATCGAGCACCGCGACCAGAGAAACTTCGGGCAAATCCAAGCCCTCGCGTAGTAAGTTGACTCCGATCAGAACGTCATGAACGCCCCGGCGCAGGTCGCGAAGAATCTTTATCCGGTCCAGCGTATTCACTTCGGAATGTAAGTAAGCGCATTTCACGCCTACCTCCGCGTAATACTCAGCCAGGTCTTCGGCCATGCGCTTAGTAAGTGTCGTCACCAGCACGCGTTCATTGATCTCGGCGCGGGCGCGAATCTCATGAAGCAGATTATCCACCTGTCCCTTGATAGGCCGCACTTCGATTTCCGGATCAATCAAGCCAGTAGGACGGATGATCTGTTCCACCACTACGCCCGCTGACTTGGTCAACTCATAAGGACCAGGAGTCGCCGAAACGTAGACCACCTGATTCACGCGATTTTCAAATTCTTCGAACGCCAGCGGCCGGTTGTCGCGCGCGCTGGGCATCCGAAAGCCATATTCCACCAGAACATCCTTCCGCGACCGGTCGCCGTGGTACATCCCTTGTAGTTGCGGTACCGTCTGGTGGCTTTCGTCGATAAACAAAAGGGCGTCGGCGGGCAAATAGTCCAGCAGTGTAGGCGGCGCTTCGCCCGGCAGCCGTCTCGAAAAATGTCTGGAATAATTCTCAATCCCGTGGCAATAGCCGATTTGCTTGATCATCTCCAGATCGAACATGGTGCGCTGGTAGACTCTCTGAGCTTCGATCAGCTTGCCCCGGCCTTCCAGTTCTTTGTGCCACCATTGCAGCTCGTTCTGTATGCTCTGCATGGCCTGCTCGCGCGTGGGAGCGTCCATGACATAGTGAGTCTTGGGATAAATAGGCAACCGCAGGTAAGTCTGTTTAACCTGCCCCAGTACCGGGTCGATTTGACTGAGCGACTCGATCTCGTCGCCAAACAGCTCGATGCGGAATGCGTTGTCGTCGTAAGTAGGGAAAAGTTCGATAACGTCGCCGCGTACGCGAAATGTGCCGCGCCGGAAATCGTGATCGTTTCGCTCGTACAGAATCTCTACCAGCCGCTGCGTTAGTTCCTTGCGGCCGATATGCTGCCCTTTTTCGAGCATTAGCAGCATCCCGTAATAAGCGTCGGGAGACCCCAGGCCGTAGATACAGCTCACGCTCGCGACGATCACGCAATCACGGCGTTCGAACAGCGAGCGAGTCGCCGAGAGCCGCAATTTATCCAGCTCGTCGTTGATCGTAGCTTCTTTCTCGATGTAGATGTCGCCCGAGGGTATGTAGGCTTCGGGCTGGTAATAGTCGTAGTAGCTGACGAAATACTCGACCGCGGCTTGTGGAAAAAATGTCCTGAATTCGTGGTACAACTGCGCCGCGAGAGTTTTGTTATGAGCCAGCACCAGCGCGGGACGGCCGCAAGCCTCTATCAGCTTGGCCATCGTGAACGTCTTGCCCGATCCCGTCACCCCGAGCAGTGTCTGGTGGTTCTCGCCGTCAAAAATTCCCCGCGTGAGCTGTTCAATCGCATTGACTTGATCGCCACGCGGTTGATAGTCAGTTCCAAGCTTGAACGGCACCCACTAAGTATAGAGGTTGGGAATTAGTCAGATACAGCCAGATCAAAAGCACGACCACGGTGCGGATCGTTCCATAAAAGATATTGTAGTTGGCGAAGTGGCTCACGTAGCCGGCGAACGCCGCCGTCGCAACAAGCCAAAGCGCGGTGGCGACGAGTGCGCCCGGCCAGACTCTCACGAACCGCGACGCCATCGCGCGCTGCATGTACTGCGGTTCTGGCCTGTGATTGGGACCAAAATAATAGAGTAATCCCGTGACGAAAGTGGTGGTCGCGAAAGCCACTGCGTAGCGGCCGATTCGCCACAAGATCTCCACTGGAGCGCTTATTTCGGACACTCCCAGCCAGTGAATGAAGCCCCCTTCAATCCTATTGCCGAAGATGATCAGCGACGACGATGCTACCGCCGGCACTGCCGCGATCAAAACCAGGAAAATCGACATGGCGCGCTGCTTCAGAAAGGGCCGTCCTGAAGGAATTCTGTACGCGGCTTGAAACCCCTCCATCAAACTGATCATGGCGCCCGATCCCGCCCACAGCGAAAGAAGAATGGAAGCTATGGGCAGTGAGATTCCGTTGCCCGCTCTTTCCTGCAGGCGCGAGAGAACGACATTTTCTGTGCCGGGCGGTAAGATTTGCTGCACGAATGTGGCGATCACATTCACCACTGACTGAGCATTCGCCCGGATCAGCAGCGCGGTCAACGTCGTCAGGATAGGGAACAGCGATAAAAGAAAGGAATAGGCAGCCCCCTTCGCGATACTGAAACAGTTGTCTTCGTAGGCGGCTACCACTGCACGCCGAAGAAACCACCAGTTTCGCGCCAGAAATCCTGGCTCGATGATGATTGCCTCTGTCTCGCCTTCCATCCTGTGGGACGCGGGCCGCGTAGCCTCCGCCATGTTTATCCCCACCAGCTCTCTCCGGGAGCCAAGTGCGCTTTCGCCACGTCCGGATTGATCTCGATTCCATATCCGGGTTTGTCCTGGATGGTCAAATACCCGTTCTCCCAAATCGGCCCGTCGTGCGTCACCAGATCTGGCCACCAGTCGATCCAATTGGCTAATTCATGGACCCGGAAATTTCTCATCGCCGACGCCGCGTGCGCCGAAGCGATCGTGCCTACCGGGCTCGCCGGATTATGCGCCGCCGTCCAGATACCATAACTCGATGCAAAATCGGAGATCCGTTTCGCCTCGAGCAGCCCTCCCGACTTCGGTATGTCGATATGAACGCCATCGCATCCCTGCAGCTCAATCAGCTTCGCAAAGCCCGCGAATCCATACAGGTTTTCTCCCGTGCACACCGGAACCGGCGATTCGCGCCGCACCAGCGCCATGGTCTCCGGATTCTCCGGCGGCACCGGATCTTCAATCCACATCGGGTTTACATGCTCGAGCGCTTTTGCGAGTTGGATCGCGTCCCTCACGTCGTAGCGCCAGTGCATCTCGACCGCGAAATCGGCGTCGGGCCCAAGCTCTTCCCGCACCGACTCCATGAGTTTAACGATGTGCCGAATATCGCTTGCCGTGAGATTTCGCAAATACCGGTCGTGTCCCGGTTCCTTATATTCGGGATCGAGCGCTTTTGGAATGCCGTCGCCTTGGAACTTGAACGCCGTCCAGCCCCATTTTTCAGCGCGCGTTTTCCGTGCCAGTTCGCGCCACGACGCCGGATCCTCCGGATGCTGCTTCGGCACTTGCGTCGTCCGGTAGAATCGGACGCGATCGCGAAACCGGCCGCCCAATAAATTGCACACCGGCGTCCCCAGAATGCGTCCCGCCAAATCCCACAGAGCAATCTCGATGCCGCTGGCCGCGCTGATGGTCACTCCGCCAATAGCCCCGGCGCCTGCGCTCTCCATCAACATTTTGGTGTAGAGCTTGTCCACATTCAGCGGATCTTCGCCCACCACGATGCCCTTCATCTTATTGATGACCAGGTCCTTGACGCCCCAACCCCAGTACGCCTCGCCGATTCCATACACACCGGCGTCCGTTTCCACCTTAATAAGGTTCCAATCCCAGGTGCCGCGTACGATCATGCACTTGACGTCGGTAATCTTCACTTTATGGCGAAGCTGCGAGTACAAAGGGGCCGCCGCCAGGCCCACACCCCCCATCTGTAGGAACCGCCTGCGAGTGGTGTAATGCCTAGCTTGTAGGTGCATTGCCAACAATCTTATCTCTCTGTACTGGACAGTACGCTTTTTTCGATATACTCGTGGAAAGTTACCTTTTAATGGTTTTACGCGTCCTCGTCTCCGTCGCGCTCCTATCGAGCGCTGGATTCCTGTCACAAGCCGCACCGGCAGTAGACTTCGATCGCCAGGTCCGCCCGATCCTTTCCGATAATTGTTTCACGTGTCATGGGCCCGACGAAAAGCACCGCATTCGGCAAGCCGGGCGTTATCGTGCCCGGCGATTCCGCCCACAGCAAGATGTATCTGCGCGTCAGCAATCCGAATGAAGCGATGCGCATGCCTCCAGTATCCAGCGGCCGCAAACTGACTCCCGTTCAAGTCGAGATCCTCAAAAATTGGATCGATTCGGGCGCGAAATGGGAGACGCACTGGGCCTATGCGCCGCCCGTTCGCCCCGAGCCTCCTAAAGTGAAGCATGAAGCTTGGTCGCGCACCCCGATCGATCGATTCGTCCTCGCGAAGCTTGAGAACGAAAACCTAAATCCCGCGCCCGAAGCTGATAAGGCGATCTTGCTCCGCCGGGTCACGTTCGATCTGACGGGTTTGCCGCCCTCGCCGTCCGAGCTGCGGGCGTTTCTGTCGGATCGCTCCCCAACCGCGTATGAAAAGGTAGTCGACCGGCTGCTCACCTCGCCGCATTACGGCGAGCGGATGGCGGTGCCGTGGCTCGATCTGGCCCGCTATTCCGATACGCACGGCTACCACATCGATAGCGGCCGCGAAATGTGGCCCTGGCGGAACTGGATCATTCAAGCCTTCAACGACAACATGCCCTACGATCGATTTACCGTCGAGCAAATCGCCGGCGACATGTTGCCCAACGCGTCGCAATCCCAGCGCATCGCGACCGGATTTAACCGCAACCACATGGTCAATTTCGAGGGCGGCGCGATCCCGGAAGAGTATCAGAACGAATACATCGTCGACCGCATCGAAGCGACCTCCACCACCTGGCTTGGCAGCACTCTCGGCTGCGCCCGCTGTCACGATCACAAGTACGATCCGCTCACGCAGAAAGATTTTTATAGCTTCGGCGCTTTTTTCAACGGCATTCCCGAGAAAGGCCTGGACGGCCAAAAAGGCAACGCGGCGCCTTTCCTGCAACTGCCTGACGAACGCGAAAAGGACGCCAAAGCGCTTCTGCTCGAGGCGCTCAAGCGGCAAGATTCACAGGTCGCCACCGCGCAAATCGCCTGGGAACAGGAGCAGCGCGAAATGCCCGTCTCGGACGTTACGAACGGTCTCGTTGCCGAGTATCCGCTCGCCGATTCGCTCGAAGATCGCTCACGCCCGGCCGCCGCCGCAAAAGTTGTGAGTGGCAAACTGACCTTCACGGATGGACGTATCGGCCGCGCAGCCGATTTGGACGAGGAACCAAATCTCTCCTTCGGTAACACTGGCTCGTTCTCCGCCGGCAAGCCGTTTTCGGTTGCCTTCTGGGTGAAGCCCGATGGTCCCTCGGGCATGGCGCTTCTGCAAAAATATGCAACTTCGCCAAAATCGGGACCGGGCTATGAGATCGCTATCGACTATTGCAATAAAAAGAATTGCGACATCCTTGTCCGGCTGCGCGACAACGGTCCGGAATCCGGTTTCGAAGTCAAAAGCCTGCGCGGAGCCGAGTTCCAAACCTGGAGCCACATCACCGTAACGTATGACGGCTCGGGCCGCGGCAAGGGCATTCAGATTTATGTGAACGGTCAGGGCGCGCCGATCGACATTCTGCGCAATAATCCAGTCACCGCTTCCTTCGATCGCGGAGAATTGCAAATCGGAAACAAGGAGTGGGGCACGCCGCTCAAGGGCCAGCTTGGCGAGCTGCGCTTGTATCAGCGGCGTCTCTATGCCAATGAAGCTCTGCAGATCGGCCTTCTGAAGCCCCTGCATACCGTGCTTGAGGTAGCCGCGGATCATCGTTCCGACGATCAAAAGGGCTGGCTCCGCGGTTACTTTCTGACGCAGGTTGCGAACCCCGGGGAACGGCAGCTCGACCGCGACTACCGCACTCTCAACCGCGGCCTGGATCAACTCAATCGCGAGATTCCCTCGACCATGGTCATGTCGGAGATGGAGAAGCCGCGCGATACGTTTGTCCTGAAGCGCGGCGATTACCGGAATCAAGGCGACAAGGTTTCTCCGAATACGCCGGCCGTTCTTCCGCCGTTGCCCGCGGACGCCCCGCGTAATCGCTTGACACTCGCTAAGTGGCTGGTGGATCCGGCCAATCCGTTGACCGCTCGCGTCGCTGTCAACCACTTCTGGCAAATGTATTTCGGCGTCGGCATAGTGAAGACTAGCGAAGATTTCGGGTCGCAAGGCGATTCTCCCAGCAATCAACAACTGCTTGACTGGCTGGCTACGGAATTCATCCGCTCGAAATGGGATGTGAAAGCGATGCAGCGGCTGATCGTGACGTCGGCGGTGTATCGACAGGCCTCGCAAGTAACAACTGAGGTGTTCGAGAAAGATCCGGAGAACCGCCTGCTCTCGCACGGACCCCGCTTCCGGTTGCCGGCCGAAATGATACGCGATAATGCGCTTTCCGTGAGCGGTCTGCTGAACGAAAAAATCGGCGGGCCCAGCGTCTCCCCGTATCAGCCCAAAGGCCTCTGGGAAGAGATGGCGTTTGGCGGCGATTTCTCCAAACAGACCTACGAGCAAAGCCACGGCGCCGATTTGTATCGCCGCAGCCTCTACACGTTTGTCAAGCGGACGGTGCCTTATCCTGGCCTGAACACATTCGATGCGCCCGACCGCGAGAAGTGCACCGCGCGCCGGACGATCACCAACACTCCATTGCAGGCGCTGGTGCTCATGAACGATCCTACGTATCTGGAAGCCGCACGCGCCCTCGCCCAGCGCGATCTGCACGAGGCCGGGGCGAACGTTGCGGACCGCCTGCGCTATGTCTTCCGCCTGGTCGCCGATCGGGAACCGTCAACGCGCGAATTCGAAATCTTAAGCAAGCTCTATCAAAAGGAACGTGAGCACTACCAGTCCGACAAAAAGGCCGCTGAGAAGCTCATCTCCATCGGCGAATCCAAACCCGATCCGAAACTGGAACCGGCGGAGCTCGCCGCCTGGATGCTTGTTTCGAGCACCATCCTGAATATGGACGAGGCCGTAACCAAAAATTGAGGAGTACGAAATTGAGTCATCCCAACGATCCGGTTCGCGAACGTGAATTGATCCTGACCCGTCGGCAGCTTTTCGGAAAGACCACGAATGGCATCGGTGTCATGGCTCTCGCCTCGCTGCTGAACCCAAAGCTGTTCGCCGATAGCTCCTCGACCGGCGGCCTTCCCGACCTGCCGCATTTCGCTCCTACCGCCAAGCGCGTCATCTATCTCCATCAGTCCGGCGCGCCTTCGCAGATCGATCTATTCGACTACAAACCCAACCTCGCCGCGGTCTCTGGCAGCGAGCTTCCCGCTTCGATTCGGCAAGGCCAACGCATCACGGGCATGACTTCAGGCCAAAACTCTCTGCCGGTCGCGCCCTCCATTTTTAAATTCGCGCGGGCGGGCGAGAACGGAACCTGGATCAGCGAGCTGCTGCCGCACACCGCTAAAATCGTCGACAACATCAGCATCGTCAAGACCGTCAATACCGACGCGATTAATCACGATCCGGCGATTACGTTTATCCAAACGGGTTTTGTGCAGCCGGGCCGCCCGAGCATGGGAGCCTGGGTCAGCTACGGTCTCGGCAGCGAAAATCATAATCTGCCCGCTTTCGTCGTGTTGCTCTCTCAGGCGAACGCGTTGAATCGCGATCAGCCCCTGTTTACGCGGCTCTGGTCGAGCGGATTCTTGCCGTCCAAGTATCAAGGCGTGCGCTTTCGCGCTTCCGGCGATCCTGTGCTCTTCCTCGCGAACCCGGAGGGTCTCGATCCGGAGTGCCGGCGCGCCATGCTCGATTCGCTCGGCGAATTGAACCACATCACCGAGCAGGCCTATGGCGATCCCGAAGTCACTGCACGCATCTCGCAATACGAGATGGCCTATCGCATGCAAACCTCGGTTCCCGATCTGACCGATCTTTCGAAGGAACCCGAGAGCACGTTCGCTCTGTATGGCGAGGATTCGCGCAAGCCCGGCACCTACGCGGCCAATTGCTTGATGGCCCGGCGTCTCGCCGAGCGCGGCGTGCGCTTTATCCAGCTCTACCATCGCGGCTGGGATCAGCACAACGATCTTCCGCGCGACCTCGCGCTGCAGTGCAAAGGTACCGACCAGGCTTCTGCCGCCCTCGTGACCGATCTCAAACAGCGCGGCCTGCTCGACGATACGCTGGTCGTCTGGGGCGGGGAATTCGGCCGGACTGTCTATTGCCAGGGCCATCTCACGCCCACTAACTACGGCCGCGATCACCATCCACGCTGCTTCACTATGTGGTTTGCGGGCGGCGGCATCAAACGCGGAGTAACCGTAGGCGAGACCGACGATTACTCGTACAACGCGGTCTCCGATCCCACGCCCATCCACGACGTCCAAGCCACCGTTCTGCACTGCCTCGGGATCGACCATACGCGGCTCACCTATAAATTTCAGGGCCGTCATTTTCGCCTGACTGACATAGCCGGTAGCGTAACCAAAAAAATTCTGGCATAAACTCTTATGGACTCCAAAACACCCCGCCGTATGTTTCTAACTGGACTGACCGCTCCGCTGATCCTGGGAGCCGCCAATAAATCCGGCAGCAAGAAGCCGATCGTAGGAGCAGGCGATCACGTCTACGAAGTCACCCACGATTGGGGCGAGCTTCCGGCCGGCATCCAATACGGCAACACTCATGGCGTATGCGAGGATTCGCACGGGCATATCTACATACACCACACCGTCTATTCGACGAGCGAAAAGCCCGACAGCATGGTGGTCTTCGATCACAAGGGCAAATTTGTCAAAAGCTGGGGCAAGGACTTCAAGGGCGGCGCGCACGGTCTCCACATCCATAAAGAAGGCAAGCAGGAATATCTGTACCTCTGCGATACCAAGCGCGGCCTGATGGTGAAGACCACGCTCAACGGCGAAGAAGTCCTCACGCTCGGCTACCCGAAAGAATCCGAACCGTATTCGAAGCAGATCAAATACAGCCCCACGAATCTAGCCATCGCTCCCAACGGCGATATCTATATCGGGGATGGCTATGGCTCCAGTTACATCAATCAATACGATAGTCAAGGCAAGTACATCCGCACTTTCGGCGGTCCGGGCAAGGAAGCCGGTCAACTGCTGTGCCCGCACGGCATCATCGTCGACACCCGCGGCGCTCAGCCCGTCCTGGTGGTTGCAGACCGCACCAATAAGCGCATCCAGCGCTTCACGCTGGATGGCAAGCACATCGATTTCCTGTACGGAACGAACGCGCCCTGCCATTTCAGCATCTACAAGAACGGCGACGTGGTTGTTCCCGATCTTTTCGCGCGCGTCACCTTGATGGACAAGAACGACAAGATCATCACCGAGCTTGGCGACGATTCCGCCAGCGAATACATGAAGACCCGCAAACTCACGCGCGACCACTTCACGCCGGGCAAATTCGTCTGCCCGCACGGCGCGTGCTTCGATCACGCCGGCAATATCTATGTGGTTGAGTGGGTCGAAGTCGGGCGCGTTAGCAGGCTAAAGAAGGTCTAATCTACAACAAATGCTTCTGGATTTTTCCCAGGGCATTCCGGGGCAGCGTTTCAACCACTACTAGTTTTCGGGGGATCTTGAAAGACGCCATCGCGTCGCGGCAGCGCGCCAGGATCGCCGCCTCATCGAAGCTTTCCCGCGCGACCAAGTAAGCCACCGGTACTTCCCCTCGCAGTGGATCGGAAATGCCAATCACGGCCGCTTCCGCGATTTCCGGCTGGGCCTGCAGAAACTCTTCGATTTCGCGCGGATAGATGTTGAACCCGGCGGAAATGATCAAGTCGCTCTTGCGGCCGCATAGCGTGTAATAGCCGTCGGCGGAGCAAGTTGCCAGGTCTCCAGTGCGGAAATATCCATCCACAAAAGCAGCCTCGGTGGCCTGCTCGTTTCTCCAATAGCCGCGAAAGACGTTTGGCCCGCGTAGATAAATTTCGCCATCCAGCAGTCGCACGGAAACTCCGGGAAGCGGCAGGCCCACCGTACCGGGCCGCCGTTCGCCGAGGTAGGGATTACTCATGTTCATCAGCGTCTCGCTCATGCCGTACCGCTCGAGAATCGTGTGTCCAAACAGCTTCCGGAACTCCTCGAGCACCGCCGCCGGGAGCGGAGCCGATCCGGAAACAAACAAGCGCATGAACTCTCCGATTTGTCGAGCGCTGTCGGCGTCGAAATCGAGCAATCGCACGTACATGGTCGGTACGCCGAAGAACACGGTCGGTCGGAAATCCAGAAATGTATCGCGGATGGTCTGGTATGCGAAGCGCTCCAGCAGCCGCATACGGCATCCGCTCGCGAGCCAGCAGTGAACGCCGTTGCCTAATCCGTGTACGTGAAATAGCGGCAGAGCCAGCAGCAGACGATCGTCTGAAGTAATTTGCCAGCCTTCGAGCAAATTTGCCGTATTGGCCGCGAAATTCTTGTGGCTCAGCAGAGCGCCCTTTGACGTTCCGGTGGTGCCGGAGGTGTAGATGATGCCCGCCGGAGTGTCGTCATCCAAGCTCGCTGGCGGCCGCGCATCGGAACTATTTTGCATTCTCGCTCGGAGATCGTCGCGTGTCCGTACGACTGCGCGCGGTTTCGAATCGCGGAGAATATGGGAAATTTCGCGCTCGCGATACAGAATATTAATTGGCACGAAAATGATTCCGGTCTTGATACATGCCAGAAAGAGATCGATCATCTCGACGCAATTGGGGAGATAGACGCACAATCGGTCGCCCGGCTCGAAACCCTCGCCGATCAGAAATTGCGCCAAACGATTGCTACGCGATTCCAGCTCGCCGAACGTATAGGTATGGCCGTCGTACTCGAGGCCAATTACGTCCCGCCGGCCTCGCAGCGATGCGTCAAATAATTCGATGAGGCTCATAATGTAGAGATAGCGATGTGCAGAAGTATCAAAGTTCTACGACGGCCTGGAGAGGCCGCAACACCCGAGGAACTGAGCGGCGCCGCGCTGCAGTTCGTACGGAAGATCAGCGGATTTAACAAACCGTCCAAGGCGAATCAGGAAGCATTCGAGCGTGCGGTTCTTGAAATCAGCGATTCGAGCGACCGGTTACTGAAGTCAATAGGCCGTCTCGAGCAGAAAACGTAGCGGCGCGGACGACGCGACCACCGTTCCTTTGGGTAGATCGAGCGGTTCTCGGAACACAAACGTGCGCTGCCACTTGGGATCGAAGCGATACAACCACAGCAACGGTTCCACGCGCCCATCCGGCAGGTTCGCGACAATGCGCGCGGACTCGACCGGCTGCTCGGGCGCCGGCCGGATACCGACGGCGCGCACCGGCGAATTTAATAGCAATCGCGTCATTCCGTTAAGCGAATGCCCAGCGGGTCGCTGAGTACGTGCAGTTACGGCAGCAGCCTTCGGAAGCAATGCGGCATCTCCTTTCGGCGCGCCACCAATCACCCAGGCGGCGATGGTCATGATATCTTCCTGCCCGAGGCTTTCATCGGGTTTGAAATTGCCGAACCCCTTCACTGCGCCCCAGGGCGGCATCGCGCGCGCGAGCACTTGCTCTTTGATCCCCACGGCCCACGGCCGGACTTGCTCGTAGCTCGTGAGCGGAATCGTCGCTTGAGCGCCGTGGCAGCTAGAACAATGGCGCACTAGAATCCGCGAAATGTCGCGCGCGTAAGTCAGATTCGTCGTGATGATGTCGTGTGCCAGGAGCGTTTGCGCCAAAGCACAAATCCAAACCGCGTATTTCATTGCCTTGACTTCCGTGTGCAAACTTGATACAACCTCAACCCAGGGGTGAGTCTATGAACGGAAACATACCACGTCGGTATTTCTGGGCGACTTTGTTCGCAGTTATTCTGATCGTCAGTACAAGTACTTGGGCGCAATCTACCTTCGGCTCGGTCGTCGGCACCGTCGCCGATTCCTCCGGTTCGCCGATCCCCGGCACGGAAGTAGTCTTAACAAACCTGGGCACGAGCGCGAAACGCACGCAACCTACCAACGGCGAGGGACTGTACCAATTCGTGAACGTTACGCCGGGGCAATACAGCGTGGAAGTACAAAAGCCTGGTTTCAAGCGCATTCTTCGTTCGCCCGTCACGGTCGAAACCCAGAGCACTTCGAAAATCGATATCGCGCTGCAAGTGGGCGACGTGAGCCAGACCGTCGAGGTCACGGCACAAACGCCACTGCTGCAGCCAGAAAGTTCTTCGCTCGGCCAGGTGATAGATGAGCGTAAGACTACCGAACTCCCGCTCAACGGCCGGAATCCTATGAACCTGGTGGCGCTCGTTCCGTCGGTGGTGCCGCAAGGCGGCTCGATGTCAGCTCCCAACGGGCAGAACCCCTTCGCCTGGGGCAACTTTCAAATCGGCGGCGGTATGGCCAACCAGAGCATGACGTGGCTCGATGGCTCTCCCGTGAACGGCAGCTACATCAACATCACCGCGCTGATTCCCACGCAGGATTCGCTGCAGGAGTTCAAAGTCGCCACCAGCAATTTATCGCCCGAGTACGGGCGCTTCGCGGGCGGCGTGATCAACTTCACGACGAAATCCGGCACAAACCGAATTCACGGCAGCGGCTGGGAATTTCTGCGGAATAAAGAACTCAACGCCAATACTTTCTTTAATAACAAGGGCGGAGTTCCGCGTCCCGCTTTCACGCAGAATACGTTCGGAGCCAACTTGGGCGGCCCGGTGTATATCCCGAAAATTTATAATGGCCGGGACAAAACTTTCTTCTTCGTCAATTACGAGGGGTTCCGGCTGCGGCAAGGCCAATCCTCGACACAAACGGTTCCATCGCTCGCCGCGCGAAGTGGCGATCTGAACGCTTATGCCGCTGCCGTCGGCACCAACATTTATGACCCGCTCACGACGTGCGGCACCAATCCCGCGACGCCTTGCCCGGCAGGCGTAGCAGCCGGCGCGCGGCAAGCATTTGCCGGAAACCGGATTCCGAGCAGCCGCCTCAATCCTACGTCGGTCAAATATTTGAGCCTCTACTATCCGCTGGCGAACGCGCCCGGCGATGCCAAGGGAATCGGCAATTGGGTCGGCAACGGCAGCGGCGGCGGGAACAATAACGAGACGGTCGTCCATATCGACCAAAACGTTTCCGAAAAGCAGCACATCACCGCGCGCTATAGCTACTGGGGAGATTTGAACCTGCCTAACGACCCGTTTCTGAATGGCGTATGCCAGGACCGCTGCACGGAAATCTTCAGCACCAACAATTTCGTTCTCGGTGACACGTATTCGTTCTCGCCATCGACCATCATGGAGGTCCGGCTTAGCTACCAGCGTTTCAGCTACGACCGTACTCCCTCTACCATGGGCTACGATTTGAGCCAGCTCGGCTCTGGGTGGGCGCCTCTCAACAACCAGGTGCTATTCCGCAACCTGCCGGTGATGGTGATCAACGGATTCGATACCGCTAACACGTTCAACAGCCAAGGCGCCGGCAGCGTAATTATCGATCGCAATGACAACTACCGCGCCGCTAGCACGATTACTCATCTGACGGGCAAACACACCATAAAATTTGGCGCGGAATTCTTGCGCATGACGCACAATTATACGCAGACCAACACGCCCTCCGGAATTTTCACGTTCAATCCGGATCTGACCGCCGCGAATGGCATCTCGACGGCGGGCAGCGGCGCGGGCCTGGCGACATTTCTGCTCGGCTATCCATCCAGCGGCAGCATCAGCACGCCCGCTTTGGTGGCCGGCCAACAACTCTATCCCGCCGTCTTCGTCAATGACGATTGGCACCTGACGCCGAAACTCACGGTGAATATCGGTCTCCGCTGGGAGCACGCTGGGCCTTGGACCGAGCGCTTTGACCGGCTTTCCTTCTTCGATCCGACGCGGCCTAATGCGGTCCTCGCCGCGAGCGGGAGGAATGTACTCGGCAATATCGGACTGGTGAATTCCGCCGATAACAACTACCGCAGCAACATCTATCCGAACTGGGGTCAATTGGCGCCGCGCGCCGGTTTTGCGTACCAGATCACCCCGAAAACGGTCTTTCGCGGCGGCTACGGAATCTTCTGGCTGCCCAATGATGTCGCCTGGGACTACAGCCCGAACAACGATCCACTCAACATCTTGTCGACGCCTATCACTCCGCCAGTCTTCACGGGTGTGCCCGTCACCAGCATTAGTAATCCGATACCCAACGGAGTCGCGCCACCTCCAGGCCGCAGCGCCAATTATCAGCAGATACTTCTTGGCCGGGGCTTGACGGAATCGCAGCTTGCCAATCCGTACGGCTACGCTCAGCAATGGAATGCAAACATCCAGCGGCAGTTCGGCGACGGCTTTATGCTCGAAGTTGCCTATGCTGGCGCCAAAGGCACGCATCTGCCCGTCACCCAACAAGTCGACACATTGCCCGATCAATTCCTCTCGTTAGGTAACCAACTCACGCAGCAGGTTACCAATCCGTTCTATGGCGCCGTTACCGCCGTAGGATCGGCTCTGCTGCAGCCGACGGTAGCCCAAGGTCAACTGCTTCGGCCATATCCGCAATTCACCGGCATCGCTTTCGCGGGCGCCGGAATCGCTAACTCGACTTACGAATCTCTGCAGGTGAGTGCGAATAAACGCTTCACGAACGGCAGCACTGTGGCCGTAGCCTACACACATGCCAAGCTGATCGCCAACACCGATACCATCACCACTTGGTTAGAAAGCGGCGGCAGCGGTGGCACACAAAACCACAACAACCTCCGAGGCGAGAAGTCGCTTGCTTCCTTCGATACCCCCGACCGGCTTGTCGTCAGCTACGTGCTCGACGTTCCGGTAGGGAAGGGCCGCAAGTATCTGGCCAACAGCAACGCTTTAGTCCAAGCGGCGATCGGCGGCTGGGGTCTTCAAGGCACAACCACGATACAAAGCGGGTTCCCGCTACACCTCACAAGCAATACAAATCAAACTAATTCACAAGGCGGGGGCTCGCGGCCGAATGTTGTCGCGGGTTGCAACAAATCCGGCAGCGGTTCCGCTCAATCGCGCCTCGGCGCGTGGTTCAATACGGCCTGCTTTGTGGCTCCTCCGGCATTTACTTACGGCAACGAAAGCCGCAACGATCCCAACCTGCGGTCGTCGGGAATTGCGAATTGGGATGTCGCGGCCGTCAAGAATTTTTCAATTGCGCCCGAGAATCGCGCTTACGTGCAATTCCGTGCGGAATTTTTCAACATCTTCAATCGTGTGCAGTTCGGCTACCCGAATCAACAGCAAGGCAACTCGGTTTTCGGACAGGTGACCAGCCAGCAAAATAATCCGCGATTGGTGCAATTTGCTTTGCGGGTCAATTTCTAAAAAGGCGAAGAAAGAGCGTTTTTTACGAAACGGAATGAGCCGATTGCCAATCGGCTGCAGGTTGCCAGCCAGCCCCACAAATTTGCGATACGAACCCAATTGTATGGTGGGTGTTTGAAAGAAGGGGAGGCTGTTTCCTGTAAGTTATTGATGCTGTAAGCGGTGAAACTCCGACATTTCGCGCTCGGCTTCGTTCGTCTTGCCCTGTTTGCGGTAGATTCCCGCCAGGCCGAAATGGGCTTGGGCGGCCAGCGCGGAGTCTTTTTCGAGGGCAAGGACGCGTGTCCAGGCTGCTTGTGCGGCGGCCAAGTCACCCTGGAGGGACGCTGCCTTGCCGACCGAATAGAGTGTTTCCGGCATGCCGGGTTGTAGTCGATCGGCGCGTTCGAGCTCGGTTCGCGCTTCAGGTATTTTTCCCTGTTCCAGATATGCGGCCCCTAGCCGGTAGGCCGCTTCCGCGTCGCCCGGTTGCAGTTCGGTCTCGGCGCGGAGTTGCTCTTCGGCTTTCGCCCATTGCGAGGCGGTGGCGTATAGCTGGCCGAGCGCCAGATGAATTCCCGGAGTATCCGGCCGCAATCGTAACGCTTCGCGATACTCTTTCTCGGCGTCGGGAATTTGCCGCAGCACGGCGTAGTTTTCGGCAAGCGCCTGATGGGTTCGCGCGGAGTCCGGGAAAGCGGTATCGAGCGTGTCGAAGATTTGCTTCGAAAACAGGCCGCTCGCCCGGCCCAGGTAATACAGTAGATCGGGATCGTTCGGCTGCTGCTTGAGAGCCGCGCCCAGGTTGACGATAGCCTCTGGCAGATGGCCGGTCTTGAGTTCCGCGATGCCCAGCGCTCCTGGCGCTTGCTGCAAATGTGGAATTGCTTCCGCCGCGTAGCCCGCCGATAGCAACGCCATGCCGAGCATCTGGTCCGCGCCTGCCAACTGCGGATTGAGATCGAGCGCCTTCTTGAGAGGCGCGATGGCTGCCGGGTACTGGTGCGCGTCCAGATAGGCAGCTCCTAAATTGACGAACCCCGCTGCGAGATCGGGCGCGAGTTCCGTCACTTTCTGGAATTCGACAATCGCTTCGGCGAGCTTGCCTTGCTGCTTGGCCGCGAGGCCGGCCTGCGCATGGTGGGCGGCTTCCGGAGACACAGCCTGCCATGCCAAGCCTGCCAACAGTGCCAGCGTCATTTCGGCTCCTCGACGTTCAAGAACCGGTCCGTGTCCACGGCGCGTAGCATTTGGTGCGCGCCGGATGGCCACCAGATCTCAACATCCGCCTTTTGCGCGGTGCCCAAGCCGAAGTGCACTCGTTTATCGCTTGCCGACAGATAGCTGCCGGCGGATTGCGCGTACTGCATCTGGCCGTTAACCTGGATCTTCGCTCCTGTGCCGTCACGGTTGGTGCGCGTTCCGTGCAAGACAATCGTCAGCCAGTGCTCTCTGCCGCCGTGGTTTCGGAACACCAGCGGGCGTCCGCCCAACACGCTCATCACCACGTCCGGCCATCCATCGTTGTTGAGATCTCCGAAGGCCGCCCCGCGTCCCGCCACAGCCTGCGAGAATCCCGAATCGGCGCGCTCGAATCGTCCGGCGTGATTCAACGCTAGGAGAGGCGGCTCCAAGTAGTGCAGTGACGCGTCCACTTGCTCTACGTTATCCATGACGTGACTCTGGGCGACAAACAAATCCTTCCACCCGTCATTGTTAAAATCTTCGAGCCGCATGCCCCAGCCCGAACTTCCGGCCGACAGAGTACCGAGACCGGCGGCCAAGCTGCGATAACTGAACGAGCCGTTGCCGTCGTTGTGATAAACCGCGTAGACTTGCCGGGCGAGATTGGTCACGACAATATCCGGTTTGCCGTCGTTGTCGTAATCGCGGAAGTCGACGCCCATTCCGGCATATGCCTTGCCGTCGTCCGACAATGCCACGCCAGCGTCGAGCGCACGCTCTTCAAATGTCCCGTCGCCTTTGTTTCGAAAGAGAAATTGCTCCATGCCGTCGTTTGCCACGAAAATGTCCGGGTGGCCATCGCCGTCGTAGTCGTTGAACGCCACGCCGAGCGAGCGTCCGCGCTTGGCGGCGATTCCGGATCGTTCGCTCACATCTTCAAATGTTCCATCGCCGCGATTGCGATATAGCTTGTTGGTGGTTGCGGGAAAATCGCCGGGCGGACAGTAGGTTTGCTTCTGGCACGCTTTGCCGCGCTGTAGATCCCATTCCATGTAGCGTGTCACGAACAGATCCAGCCGGCCGTCGTTGTCGTAGTCAAAAAAGCCGGCGGACGCGGACCAGCCTCCAGCCGCCACGCCTGCTTTTTGCGTGACGTCGGTGAACGTGCCGTTTCCGTTGTTGTGGTAGAGCACGTTGTGGCCGTAGTTGGTCACGTACAGATCTGTGAAGCCGTCGTTGTCGTAGTCGGCGGTTGCAACGCCCATTCCGTAATTTTCGTCGCCGGCATTTTGGAGTCCTGCGGCTGCGGTCACGTCTTGAAAACTGCCGTCGCGATTTTGCTTGTATAGGCGGTTCCAATTGCTCAGATCATGGCGTGAGAACGAACCGGAAGTCCTGATTGTGCCGCTATTTACTAGGAATATATCCAGTAACCCATCATGGTCGTAGTCGAGCAGCGCTACGCCTCCGCCCATAGTCTCGATCAGGTGTTTATTCGCTGTGGGAGAGTTTTCGTGATGGAAGTTCAGGCCGTTGGGCGTAACGACTTCAAAGATTGCAAGAAGGCAGGCGAAAGTACTAGGTGACAAGGTGGGGCGCCAAATCGCCTGGCTGGCCGATCAGGATGTCGGGCGGGCTCTCCAGAAATCCTTCGGGCTGAAAACCCCACGCGACACCGCAACCGCGCACGCCGGCATTGCGAGCGGTTTGGATATCGACGGCGCTATCGCCGATCATCCATGTTTCGCTCGCCTCGGTGCCTGCATCCGCTATCAGCGTCAAGATGCCGATGGGATCCGGCTTTTTTTGTGCGAAGCTATCGCCTCCGTAGACCCAGCCGAAATGGGAATCGAGCGCGAGCGCGGCGATAATGTCGCGGCTGATGCGCACGGGCTTGTTGGTCAGCACCGCGAGCCGATGTCCGTCGCCAGATACCTGTTCGATCATCTCGCGCACGCCCGGGTATGGTTGCGTGTGTTCGAGTGCGTGCGCTCTATAGTATTTCAGAAAAAAGCGCAGCGCATGTTCGACGAGTTCGTCGCTCGCTTCCGCCCCTAAGGCCCTCCGGACCAACACGGGCGCGCCGTTACCGACGAACGAATAAATGAGTTTCGGATCGAGCGGCGGCATATCGAAATGCGCGCGGGTGGCATTCATCGAGATTGCCAGATCCTTGGCGGAATCGATGAGCGTCCCGTCCAGATCAAAGATCAGTAGCAACGTGTTCGCGCGGGGCGTGGGACTGTTTCAGATTTTGCATTTGCTGAGAAAACGAATCTTTCCATTGTCGCGGAGCGAGCTCCGCCAGCACGACGGCGACATTGTTTGCATAGGGCAGGACCCTGGATGTCTGCAAATAGTGCGGGGTTGGCGACGGCGCGAAAGCCACCAGCACGCTTGCAAGAACCGCCACCATCAGCACGCCACGCAGAAAGCCGGCGGCGCCGCCGAGTAGATGGTTGAACCAGGAGAGGCCCACCCATTTCAACAAGCGCGACAGAAGCGCGGCAATCAGCGCACCCAGAATCAATATTCCTACGAAGATAATCAGGAACCCGGCGACGCTGGCTACCGATGGCGACGCAATCCAAGGCTGCAGCTTGACGGCTACCAGCCGATAGCACCAAAATCCGGCAAGAAAGCCGGCCACTGTCGCCGCGAATCCGACCACGACCCGGGCGAAACCGGTGCGCAAACCGGCGGCCGCCGATATCAGGATCACGATCGCGAGCACGATGTCGAACCAATTGAACAGCGAGGTCATGACGCGCGATTCTCCTTGCCGGTTGCCAGCGTGGGCGATAGCTCGAGGCCAGTGAGCCGAGTATACGCGTCGATGTATTTTTCGCTGGTCTTGCGCACTACTTCCTCCGGCAATGCGGGCGCGGGCGGGCGCTTGTTCCAGCCGCTGCGCTCCAGGTGGTCGCGGACATACTGCTTGTCGAAGGAAAACTGCGGCCCTCCGGGCGTGTAACTATCCGCCGGCCAGAAGCGGGAAGAATCGGGCGTCAGGACTTCGTCCGCCAGCACCAGCTTGCCTTCCACGAATCCAAATTCAAACTTCGTATCCGCCAGTATGATCCCTTTTTCGAGTGCATAGCCAGCCGCGCGCGAATAGATATCGAGCGTGAGGTCTCGAAGCTGGCCGGCGAGGTCTACACCCAGAGAATTGGCGATATAGCGAAACGGAACGTTCACGTCGTGCCCGGTGGCGGCTTTGGTGGCAGGCGTGAAAATTGGTTCCGGCAGCTTGTCGCCATCGCGCAGTCCCGCGGGAAGGGGAATGCCGCAGACTTTGCCGTTGGTGCGATATTCCTTGAAGGCAGATCCCGCGAGATAGCCGCGCGCCACGCATTCCACCGGAAGCATCTCGGCTTTCTTCACCAGCATCGAGCGGTTTCGCACCGAGGGATGCCGCGAGGCGCGCCGCGGATATTTCTCCATATTCGCCGTGATGAGGTGCGACGGCACCACATCTTTCAGAAATTCGAACCAAAATAGCGACAACTGCGTGAGCACCTGACCCTTACAGGGAATGCCGCTGCCCAATACGCAATCGAACGCCGAAATCCGGTCCGAAGCAACGAACAGGAGGGTGTCCCCCAAGTCATAGATGTCACGCACTTTGCCCCGTCCGGCCAACGGGAGCGAGAGCTTCGACTGCAACAGGACCTCATCCTGACACATACAACATGAGTATCCCAAAGCCCCCTATTTTTACGTGAATAAGCGGATAATTTCCGCCCGGACGGGTATTATTTTCCGGCCAGGCACGGCTCGCGCTTGTCATTCCGTCCGGACATATTCTGGCTCATGACGTGCTTCTGCTAATCGTGAAGGAGTTCCACCTTAATGAATACCGACACAGTTCAAGGAAAATGGAAACAAGCGAAGGGTTTGGTGAAGCAGCGTTGGGGCAAATTGACCGATGACGATCTCACCACGCTCAGCGGCAAGAAAGACGAGCTCATCGGTAAACTGCAGGAGCGTTACGGCTACACGCGCGAGCAAGCAACGTTAGAGGCCGACGATTGGGCCACGAAAGCTTCGCATGAATGGGATGACGAAACGCGTGCCGCCCAAGCCGGACGGAAGTAGTGCAGGTAGGGGGACCGGTACACTAGGGAAATGCCGGTCCCGTACCGCTTTGCAATTTGCAATGAATTGTTCGAGAAGCGGCCTTTTGCGGAGGTCTGCCGCAAATTGCGCACCCTCGGCTATGAGGGTATTGAACTAGCTCCGTTCACATTGGGCGAAAATCCAGCGGCCCTGTCGGGGGCCGGGCGCGTGGAAGTAGGTACCCAGATCGCCGATGCGGGGCTCGCTTTCGTTGGCTTGCATTGGCTGCTCACCGCCCCGCCTGGCTTGCACGTGACGGCGCGAGATGAGCTCCAACGGCAATACACGTGGGACTATGTAGGACGCCTTATCGACCTGTGCGCCGAAATAGCTCAAATTTCGCATTCGCAACGCTCTGTCATCGTTTTCGGGTCTCCGAAGCAGCGCTCCTCCAACGGCGGTTTGAGTGCGCAAGAGTGTGTCGATATTTTCAGAGATGAGTTGGCGCGCGCCGCGCCACGGGCCGAAGCCGGCGGCGTGACCCTGTTGCTCGAAGCGTTGTCGCCGAGCCAGACCGACGTAGTGACGAGCCTGGCCGAGGCGGTGGCTATCGTCGAGCAGATTCAGAGTCCGGCTGTCCAGACGATGTTCGATGTTCATAACGCGATCGACGAATCCGATCCGCACACGGAGCTCGTGCGTAAGTTCCAGTCGCACATCCGGCATGTACACGTAAACGAGATGGACGGCCGCGAACCGGGGATGGGTGACTATCCCTTCGATGCGCTGCTAGCCACCTTAGCCGAGATCGAGTATCCCGGATGGGTCTCAGTGGAGGCATTTGATTTCAGCCGCGACTCTTACGACGTCGCATCCCGGGCGATAAGCCATCTGAAGGCAGCCAGACATACTGGGGCGCCCAGCAGGGTAGCCGCTCACACACTATGAATCGTTACATCGTTACCGGGGGCGCCGGGTTTATCGGCTCCGCTCTGGTTCGGGCCTTGCTG
>Ga0193753_10001220_pt1 | contig 22476 bp, 15 predicted proteins | sample H1c2metaG_FD_144925 | JGI IMG/M metagenome (GOLD analysis project Ga0193753, IMG submission 144925) | Soil microbial communities from a riparian zone of the East river system, Colorado, United States - H1c2 | ecosystem: Environmental > Terrestrial > Soil > Riparian zone | place: USA: East... | reverse complement strand
TGCACGTGCACGTGCACGTACTCGTACTCGTAGCCGTGCGCGTGCGCGTCCTCGTAGCCGTGCGCGTGCACCTCCTCGTAGCCGACACGCCTCAGCGATAAACCTCGCCGCGCATCAAACCTCGAGACGGTCGCGAAAGCGGTCGCGCGCGCGGGGCGCGCACGGCTACGTGGACGCGCACGCGCACGGCTACGAGGACGAGGACGAGGACGAGGACGAGCACGTGGACGAGCACGTGGACCTGGACCTGGACCTGGACCTGGACCTGGACCTGGACCTGGACCTGGACCTGGACCTGGACGCCAACCCTAACTCGGAACGCGCGGCGGCCTAGGCAACGGCACGTTCAGCAGCTCCGAACCCGGCTCGGCGTCCGGATACATCGACGCTCGATGGCCGGGCAAGATCGACGGCGAATGCCCGCTCGGCGCATCCGCCGGTGGATCGATCACCGCCAAACACTCCTTCATGATCGCCTTCAACGTCTCGAACACACCCTCGCCGCGCTTCGCACTCGCGATCACCTGCACGACTCCCGGCGGAACGCGCAACACGTCGCGCGCACGCGCAACACCATCCGGCCCAGCGAGATCACGCTTGTTCCACTGGACGACAGTCGGCAACCGACTCGCATCGACACCGAGCTCCATCAGGTTGTGCTCGAGGTCCCGCATGCTCTGCTCGTTGTCGGCGATACGCGCGGGCTGGCAATCGACGACGAACACCACGCCATCGACGTGCCGCAGCACCAACTGGCGAATCTCGTCGTGTGCGATCTGCCCCGGCACCGTGCACAGATGCACACGAACCGTATAGTCCTTGTAGCGGCCGACCTCGACCGGCAGCAGATCGAAGAACAACGTCCGCTCGGCGGCGTTGTTGAGCGCGATCAGCTTGCCGCGGTTTTCAGGCCGCGTGTTCTGATGGATGTGCTCGATGTTCGTGGTTTTGCCACCGAGACCGGGGCCGTAATACACGATTTTGAGACGGAGCTCTTTGCGCGCGTGATCTAGGTACGGCATACGCGGGGTCCGCGAGCCCCTGGCACCGCGGTGTCTCGAACGAGCGGCGAGCCTAATGGCGTGGGGCGCGCGGGGCAAGCCGAGCCGCCGAGCAAGATTGCCGCGTCTCGGTGATCTCTTGACGAACCCGCCGGCCATACCGAGTCTGCGCGCATGTCGAGCTGGATTGAGTCGGCCGAGACGGCGTTGCGTGCCACGGGTTCCGCGACGTCCATCGATGTGGAAGTCGAAGTCCTGCGAGCGAGCCGGCCTCCGGTGTTCGACGCAGCTGGCGTGCGGTCGCTCGTAGCGCCGTTCATGGCTGCGTTCATGTGGGCTGCGTCGATTTTCCGTGAAGTCCAGTCCGGAACGACGCTCGATCCGCTGGCACTTCTATTGCGACTTTTGGCGCTGGCGATGACAGTCCGCGCGATCACGCTGCTCTGGCTACTCGGCAAGCGCGTGAGGTTTTGGCTGCGCTACTCGCAATATAGCCTCGCGCTCACGCCGGACGGTTTGTTCTACCGGACGCCGGACATGGACCTCGCCTTACCGCGCGAGGACATCCTCGAGGTTCGCGAGCGCGGGCGCTGGCGCGACCGCGGTGGCCGGAGATTCGCGGACGTCTACGTGGTCACACAACCGCGCAGCGGGCGTCTGTTCGTCGCACTGCCGCCCGTGTTCGAACGGACACCCGGCGTCCTCGCGGAACGCTTGATGCGCTGGCTCGGCGCTCCAGTCAGCTCCGAGACCGAGACCGAGACCGAGTCGCAGCCAGAAGCGGCAGCCAGCGCGCCGCCGACAGCTGCGACCCCGAACGAGCCCGCACCGCTCGCGAGCGAGCTCTGGGAACGCGCCGCACGCGGCGAGCGCCCGCCCGGCATCACCGTGATCCCACACGGCCGCGCTTGGTTGCAGCGCGGGCCGTACGCTTCGATGCTGCTCGGGCTCGCCGTGCTCGACGGCTTCCTCCGCTTACCGCAGACCACGCGCGACAAGGTCGACGTCACGGTACCGCTCGTGCTCGTGGCCGCACTCGTGATCGTTCCGGTCGGTTGGTTCTTCATCACGCGCGCCCAGCTGAAGTCGCGCCGCGGGCTCGCCGCGGTCCTGACACAAACCGAGCTGCTGCTCCGAACCCGCGCCGGACTGCTGCGCACCCCGTGGACGACGATCGAACGGATCGACATCGAGTCGCGCTCCGCGTGGTCACTACTACTCGGCGCACACGAGGCACGGACGATGATCATCCGCCGCCGGAAAGCCGCGCCGCTGCAATATCACGAGAGCTTCATCGGCGTGCCGCTCGAAGTCGTGAGCGGTCTGTGCGACGCCTACCGCAAAGCGCGAATCGCTTCGTGAACACGAGCTTGGCGCGATGCATGCTACACAGCTCAGGGACTCTGACGGTGTGACCTTCGCATGCATCTCGCTCACGACTTTCTGCGGGCTCTCACCACGGTTTTGTGCGTGGCCGGCGTCACGACGGTCATCTTCCAGCGCCTGCGCCAGCCGATCGTACTCGGCTACCTGCTCGCTGGTCTGATCGTCGGGCCTCACGTCGCGATCCCACTCGTCGCCGACCGCGAAATCATTCAAGCGCTGTCCGAGCTCGGCGTGATCTTGCTGATGTTCTCGCTCGGCCTCGAGTTCAGCATGCGCAAGCTCGTCGAGGTCGCGCCGACCGCCGGGCTCACTGCGATCGTCCAGAGCAGCGTGATGATGTATTTGGGCTACCTCACGGCCCAAGCCTTCGGCTGGAGCTCGCTTGCGAGCGTCTTCGCGGGCGCGATCGTCGCGATCTCGAGCACGACGATCATCGCGAAGGCGTTCGACGAGCAGCGCATCACTGGGCCGCTGCGCCAGCTCGTCGTCGGCGTGCTGATCGTCGAAGACCTGATCGCAATCTTGCTCATGACCGCGCTCACGGCGATGACCGCCGGCGGCGGTCTGTCCGCGCAGGTCGTGCTGCAGACGACCGGGCGTCTCCTGATGTTCCTCGTCGGGCTCGTCGTGATCGGCTTGCTGATCGTTCCGCGCATCATTCGCCAAGTTCGCAAACTCAATCAGCCGGAGACCATGCTCATCGTCGGCGTCGGCATTTGCTTCGCCGGTGCGCTCGTCGCGCTCGAGTTCGGCTACTCCGTCGCGCTCGGTGCGTTCATCGCCGGCTCGCTCGTCGCCGAGTCGGGCGAGGGGCCACGGATGGAGCACTTGGTCCAACCGGTTCGGGACGTGTTCGCCGCGATCTTCTTCGTGTCGGTCGGCATGTTGATCGATCCCGTCGTGGTCGCGCAAAACTGGATCCTCGTGGTCGCGTTCACGTTGCTGGTCGTGTTTGGAAAGATCATCGGTGTCACGTTCGGCGCATTTCTCGCCGGCGTCGGCGTGCGCACGTCAGTCCGCGCCGGCATGAGCCTCGCGCAGATCGGTGAGTTCTCGTTCATCATCGCGAGCCTCGGCGCATCACTCAAAGTCACGGGCGACGTGCTCTACCCAGTCGCAGTCGCCGTCTCGGCGATCACGACGCTCACGACCCCGTGGTTGATCATGAGCGGCGAACGCGTCGCGCGATTCGTCGACTCCCGCTTACCGCCCGCACTGCAGACGTTTGCGACGTTGTACGGCAGTTGGGTGGAACGCCTGCGCGCGACGCCGCGCGCGAAAGCCGACACCGCAAGCACGCGCCGGCTTTACCGCCTTCTCGCATTCGACGCGCTGCTGTTGGCTGCGCTCGTGATCGGCACTTCGGTTTGGGTCGACGACATCGTCCACTACATCGAGGCGCGCATGCAGCTGCATCCGCTCGCCGCACGGATCTCGCTCGCGGTTCTCGTGATCGCGATCGCGACACCACTTTGCATCGGCATCTTTCGCTTGACCCACCACTTGGGCGTGACGCTCGCGGAAGCGACGCTGCCGGAAGTCGAAAACGGTCGGACCGATCCATCGCTCGCACCCCGGCGCGCGCTCGTCGCGATGCTTCAGCTGAGCGCTGTCGTCGTCGTGGGTTTGCCACTCATCGCAGTCACCCAACCCTTCCTGCGCGGGCCCCAAAGCGCATTTGCTCTAGCGCTCTTGATCGGGCTCTTCGGCTTGTCGGTCTGGCGCAGCGCGACGAAGCTCCAAGGTCACGTGCGCGCCGGCGCGCAGATGTTCATGGCAGCGCTCGAAACCCCTCCGGCCGATCCACGCAGCGACGTGCAGCGCTTACTGCGCGGCCTCGGAGAGCCGGTCGCCTTCAAGCTGCAAGCCGGAAGCGGGGCGGTCGGGCGGACGCTCGCGGACTTGAATTTGCGCGGCGAAACCGGAGCGACCGTGCTCGCGATCACGCGCGGTGATGGTGGCGTGATCATTCCGACCGCGCACGAGCTCCTGCACGCCGGTGATGTGCTCGCACTCGCGGGGACGCACGAGGCGCTCGATCAGGCGAAGCGGATCCTCGCCGAGCAGCGGCGCGTCACGGCGTGATGCCGCACTCTTTCGCGCAGTTCTGCGCGCGACAATCGATCACGGATACCGCGTGGTTGAGCGTGTAACCCGACGTGCGGATCAAAAAGCTGATCAGGCTCGGCTGCTCGCTCCGCGCCGCGTCTTCCCACTGCTGCAAACACACGCCCCGCGGCGTATCGGCGCAGGTGTCCGCGTTTGCAGTGCCGCAGTAGCACTGATCCGCGTTGCACTTCTTCGCTTCGCTGCAGTCGATCGCAGCGCCACAAAACATCGCGTCTTCTGGATCGTTGTCGTTCAAACACGCTTCGACTTGCGCGCCGCACTTCGCACAATCGCATGCGTCGCACGCGCTACCCTTGTGCTTGTCCGCGCAGACGAACGGCGGAGGCGGAGGCGGTTGCGCCGGACGCATCGGCGCTGGTTCGGGGTCCGGCGTCGGAACCTGCGTCATCAGGCACGCTTTGCCTTCCGCACACGCAACGGGACAATCCGAATCTTTGGCCTGATCGCAACCCGCCGGGCAGCAGCCATCACCCGACACGCAGCTGCGGATCGGGCTGATCTCGCAGAGCGCATCGCAGCTCTCAACCGCACCGACGTACTTCGCGACGAGACACGCGTTCGTGCTCGTGCATGCCGCTTCGCTCGCGCAAGTCTCCGCCGGATCGCACATCTCACCCGGCTCGAGCTGATTGTTTCCACAACGTGACGGACAGTCATTGTCCGCGAAGTAGTCCGTGTCAGGGGGACAACATCCATCACCCGACGCCGCTTCATCCAACTCGATCACGACGCAATGCGCCTGACACCCTTCACCTTCGAGGACGTTACGCTGACAACCTTGCCCCCCGCTGCAGCCATCGGGACACGCACCAGGATTGCCGCGCGCGATCGCGGTGTCGCACTCTTCCCCTTCGGCGACGACACCATCACCGCAGCCGTGCGCTGCATCCGGTTCGTCTTCGGACGCATCAGGTTCAGACGCTGCGTCGGGCATGGCGGCGCGAGCGGTTCGTGCAGCACCGCGCGCCGATCGCGCTTCGACGAGATCGGGGTCGTATACTTTACAACTCGAGCAACACAGCACGCTTAGTAGAGCACAAACGCGTACGGCTCGATGCCGACAGCCAGATGGTTTTGTCACGAGGCTCCGAGTGTTTTTGCCCGCCGCTATCGGCGACGCATTCGGAAGCTAGATAAAGTGGTTGCGATGATTGCTCGATCGCTCGCGGTACTCAAGCTATCGGCAGAGGTGTGAATGAAACGTTCAACACGAATCAATCATCGGGATTCGCCGTGTAGCACATTCGTCTTACATCGCGGCACTTATTCGTGTCAGCCCCGCTCACACACTGTGATGCGAAAGCCAGGCATCGCAAGCGAACGCAACACGATTGCAATGCGATCGTTTCAGATCTGCATGCGTGACTTGCGCGCACACCATGCGCGCGATCACCGACCAGGCAATGCTAGTTCTGGAGGACCCGCATCGTAGGGCTCGGGCGGTGGCGGCGCGATGTCGTCTGCGTGAGGAACGATCGCGAACAGCCGCATTCGCACGCCCGGGCTACTACTGACCGTGAGCTTGCGCGAACCACGCGCGTCCGGCAGCGCAATCGCGATCGAGTTGTCGCCGGCTCGTAACCGCATCCGTTCCCCATCGAGTTCGAGGAACTCGCCGCTGCTGGCTGCACTCACGTCGGCGATGAATCGCGACGGACCGCGCGGCGAGAGACCCGACCGCAGCTCGATTCGCGCTCCGTTCTCACCCGCCGGCCCCGTCCCCGGCCGGCACCCGACTTCAGATTCGGTGCACTCCCATGCGCCGCGCAAGACTTCACGCGCGCGAATGCCGCTCTTGGCTGCGTGCTCGTCGAAGACGCGCCGCAAGTCGAACAGAAATCCATGTGCGCCGGTGAACGGCCCCGCGAGCGTGAGCCACAAGTCGAGCCCGCCTGGAACTCCCGTCTCCGTGCCGAGCATTCGCACCAACAAGCTCCGCGTCCTCGAATCGCCGAGCCTCGAGAGTGCCTTCGCTTCGGCCGCGCGCGCTTCGGGATAACGCTCCGATTCGAGCGCAGACGCGAGCGCGTCTTGCGCGAGCCGACCGCCGAGCTCCCCGAGCGTAGTCGCGATCGCAGGCCGCAAACGCACGTCGTCCATCAGGTCGATCAGCGCCAGCACCGTTCGCCGATCGCGCCGCACACCGAGTGCGCGCATCGCCCGCTCGCGTTCCGCTTCACTCGCAGTCGTGTCTTCGACCCATTGCAACAGTACTTCGCGCACCGACTCCGGATCTTCGAGCGCGAGTGCGAGCGCGGCCCGCCGAATCAGATCGAGCTGGTCCGAGCCGGCATCTTGCGCAGTCTCGAAGAGCTGCTGAACCAGCGCGTGCGCCGACACATCGCCGAGCGCGAGGCTCGCGATCGCAGCTTCGGCGCGCACGTCGGTGTCGGTGTCTTGCGTGCGCAGCGAGCGCAACAAGCTCTTCGCTTGCACCACTCCGAGCGAAGCCGTTGCACGCGCCGCCTCTGCCCGAACATCGGCGCGTGCATCCGCGAGCAGCGGTAACAGCGACGGGCCGGCAGACACGTCGCCCAGCCGCGCCCGCGCGAGGGCGTCCGGCCAACCGCCGCCGCCCTGCAGCGCCATCGCTTCGAAGTTCGGCAACGACGCCATCAAACCGCTCAGCTCGCGATACAAATCCGCGAGGATCTGCGGTTGCTCCGCGCTGCGATCGCGACGCTCTGCTGGATCCTGCTCCAGATCGAACAAGCGGCACTGGTCGCTCGCGGTCTCGCAGATCGCCTTCCAACGGCCATCGGTCCACATGCGTTGCTCGTCAGTCGAAGCAAACGCGCGCAAGCTCTTCGGAGGCTCGGTGCCCGCGAGCACACCCGTGAGGTCGTCCCCGAGCATGCGCGCGTCACGTGGGATCCGCAGCGCAGACAGCACCGTCGGTGCGACGTCCACGAGCTCGACCGGCGCATTTACGACTCGCGCCGTCGTTTGACCCGGCGATGACCACAACAACGGCACCCGCACTTGTTCGTCGAACAAGGTCGTACCGTGGTGATAGCCGCCGTGATCGCCGAACTCTTCGCCGTGATCGGCGCTCACGATCAACGTCGCGTCTGGCCGGCGCTCGCGAAACACGCGCAGCAGGTCGCCGACCGCTGCATCCGCCGCCGCGACCTCGCTGTCGTAGCGCTGCTCCGGCTCGTCCCCGCGCGCGAAACCGGGCTGCGTCTCGTACGGCTCGTGCGGCTCGAACAAGTGCACCCAGGCGAACACCGGATGACCTGGCTCGACACCATCGAGGTAGCGCTCGAGCTGCGGCACGCGATCGCTCGCCTTCGCGAACATCTCCTTCACGTACTCGAAGCCGAAGTGGTCTTCGGACAGCGCCGAGAAGCGCTCCTCGTCCACGAAGAACACGGCCGGCGGATAGAAGCCAGCCGTGCGATAGCCGTAGCGGCGCAGCAAGCGCGGCAACGTCGTGTGCTCGCGCGGCGCGTTCGGAAGCGAGAGCACCGGCCGCAAGTACTTACCGGTGAGCAGCGAACCGATCGCGTACGAGGTGTGAGGCGTCTGACTGTACGCGCGCGTGAACACGACGCTTTGGGACGCGAGCTTGTCGAGCACGGGCGTGAACGTCTGATGGGCGCCGTACGCAGCGAGCCGATCCGCGCGCAAAGCGTCGATCGTGATCAGCAGCACGTCTTTGCCGCGCAAGTCGATGCCGCCGTTGGCGGACAGCGGCGTGAATGGCACGGCCGCACGCGCCGGTGTCAGACTTGCGAAGGGCGCGCTCGGATTGCCCGAAGCCATCGCGCGCAAGACCTTGCCGGACAGCGGCGCAGATTGCTCGACCGCAAAGCCGAGGTTCGGCGCACTCGCGACGCCTCGCAGCAGAAACGGCGCCGCACAGCCAGCGAGCACCCCGCACAACGCCCAGCTCAGAGTGTGGCGCACGCTGTTCGGTCGCACGCGCAAGAACGCAGCCGCACTCGCGGCCGCCACGCACGCGAAGCACGCGAGCACGACGTGGAACGCGGGATAGAGCCGGCGCAACACCTGAGCGTCGGCCGCGAGCGCTGCGATCGCGAGCGCGAGCAGGATCACCCACAACGCTCTTGCCGCTCCCGGCTGCAAGCGCCGGTGGTTCAGCACCAAGAACCGCGCGATCGCGCCGAGCAGCGCCGCTGCGGCGAGCGCCACGAAGACGACCAGCCACGGGCGGTACGGCAAGTCGTGGAGGCGCCGCCCTGAGCTGATCAGCCACAGCGCGCGCCCGCACAGCGGCCACGCGACGAGCGTGACGGCTGAGAGCGCAAGCCGAGCCCGCACACGCGAGTACGGAGGCAACAGGCTCAGCAGGAACGAGCCGAGCCGATTCAGCAGCAACACGATCGAGATGCCGAGACAGCCCGCCACGACCGTGAAGCGAAGGAACTCCACGATCGAAAGAAACAAGTTCGAATCGGCGAGCCCGACGACTGCGGCCTCGCTCACGCCGAAGATCAGCCCGGTGATGATCGCCGGACGCAAGCGATCGGCCGACCGCGCCGTGAGGTAAGCAATCTCGCTCGGCACTAACCCGCCTCTTCCTTCACGACTCGGCGGATGCCTTCGCTCGAGCGATCGAGCACGCGCCGCGCGCCGGCGAGCTCGTCCGATGTGAGCTCGGGATCGGCCTCGATGACGCGATTTGCCGCTTCGCGTGCTGCAGCCAAGAGCGGCGCATCGCGGCGTAAGTCTCCAAAGCGAAACCCGGGCAGCCCGGATTGCCGGTGCCCGAAGATCTCGCCGGGTCCGCGCAGTCGCAGATCTTCTTCGGCGATCTTGAAGCCATCCGAGGTCTCGCACATCACGCGCATTCGCGCGCGCGCTTCTTCACCGACGGCTTGATGCACGAGCAGGCACGCGCTGCGCTGGCCGCTGCGACCGACGCGACCGCGAAGCTGGTGCAGTTGCGCTAGCCCAAAGCGTTCCGCGTTCTCGATCAGGATCACGTTCGCGCGCGGCACGTCGATGCCGACTTCGACGATCGTCGTCGAAACCAGGACCCGAACCTGGCCACTCGCGAACTTCTCCATCGCTGCTTGTTTTTGCGCCGGCGGCAGCCGCCCGTGCAGCAGCGCGACGCCGAACTGAGAGAAACGCGGCTCCAACTCGGCAAAGGTCTTTTCGACCGCAGACAGCAGATTCTCCTCGTTTTCCTCGATCGTGGGACACACCACGAAAGCTTGACCGCCCGCTTCGAGCGCACGTGTGACTTGGGTCAACGCGCGTTCGCGCTCGGCCAGCGGGTACTCGCGAGTCACCGGTGGAACGCGACCGGCGGGCATTTGGTCGATCACACTCGCGGACAAGTCGCCGTACAGGGCGAGGGTCAGGGTTCGCGGGATCGGCGTCGCCGTCATCACGAGCAAATGCGGGGCGACGCGATTGTCCGTCTTGTCGAGCAAGCGCAAGCGCTGGCCGACGCCGAAGCGGTGCTGCTCGTCGATGATCGCAAGCCGCAAGCGGGCGAAACGCACGCCTTCGGACAGGAGCGCATGCGTGCCGACGACCAGATCGATTTTACCTTCCAGCAAAGCCTTGCGGGCTTTCTTGCGATGCGACTCGCGCTCGCTGCCGAGCATCAGCGCGGCACGCACTCCCAGCGCTTGGGACAGGGGCCCGAGCGATCGGAAGTGCTGTTCGGCTAGTACCTCGGTGGGGGCCATGAAGGCCACCTGAGCGCCGGCAGCGATACACTGCGCCGCCGCGAGCATCGCGACCGCGGTCTTGCCGCAGCCGACGTCCCCCTGCAGGAGCCGCCGCATCGGGCGCTCCTGCGCGAGATCGGTAAAGATTTCCCGACTTACCCGCCGCTGAGCGTCCGTAAGCTCGAACCCGAAGGCGTCGTGCACGCGGTCGAGCGGCGCCCGGTGCCCTGGGCGGGCGCTCGTCGGCGGAACCAGCGGCTCAGCCACTACGCCCTGCTCCGTGATGCGGCGGCGAAACAGCGCGAGCTCGAGCAGGAAGAACTCCTCGAACGCGAGCCGGGTGTGGTGCTCGGTCCGCGCTTCGTTCCAGCGGGCGAGTTCGTCGTCCGAGAGCTCGGCCGGCGGCTCGTGCAGGGCGCGCAGTGCCGCTGCGAGCGTCGACATGTTTTGCTCGCGGCGCACGCTCTCCGGGACGGCTTCGTCGAGGTCGTGGACGGCGCGCCCAACGGCTTGCTTGATCGTCGCGGCTAGCTTCCGCGGCGGTACCCCTGCAACGACGGGATAACGCGGGACGATGCCGCGGGCAGCGGCGGACTCTCCGTCGCCGAGCCGCTGCGTCTCCGGGTGGGTGATCTGGAGCTGGGCGCGAAACTGCTCGATGACGCCGCTCACGCGATAGCGCGCTCCGGCCGGAAATCGCGCGAGCAAACCCGGCGGCGCGCGAAACCAAACCAGGCGCAGCACGCCGACGCGACCCGGCGTCGGGCCTTCGCCCTCGAGCACGACTTCAGCGGGGCGACCCCGACCGCGCCCTCCCCCGCTGCTCCGCACGACCGTGCCTTCGGTGACTTGTCGCGTGCCGGGTTGCAGCGACGTCATCGGCGTGACGTTGCGTTCGTCTTCGTACGCGAGCGGCAAAAGCCAGATCAGATCGGACAAGGTCGCGATTCCGCGGGCACGCAGCGATTGGCCGATCGTACCGCCGATGCCCGAGAGCGTTTCGACCGGTTGCTGCGCCGGTGGCAGCGGCGCGCTGCGGTGCGTTTCGAGTGCCCGCGCCTGCGTCCGAGCTGCACGCGCGCGGCGGCGATCTTCGCGCGACGGGGCCGGTGCTTTCGGCTCGGCCTCTTCGGGTTCGGCATTCTGCACGAGCTCGCGCAGCAGCCGCGCTGCAGCGACGCGAAGCTCCGCACTCGATCGCGCCTTCGCGAGCGCGCTGCGTTGCGCGACGAGCTGGGGCCGCGTCGCTTCCGGAGAGTGCTCCGCGAGGTCCGCAAATGCCGAGGTCAGCGCCGCCTGCAGCGGCATCGCGTCCTGCGCCGAAACGCACTGCGAGAGGAGCGGCAGGACAGTGTCGAGGTGCTGCGGCATCGGTGGCGCTGCGCATCGTGGAATGCACAGCGAAATGTCGCAAGCGTCATGCGCGCTTCGCGAAGGTATCGCGTCTGGGCCCGCCGCTCATGGCTCGCGGGTCGCGAAACGATCCACGGCGCGAGAACCGTGTGAGAACGACTACGAGCGCGACTAAGAGGCGACTACGGAGTCGAGCCAAGCGATGAGCTCGGCCGTCACCTGATCGCGATTCGTCTCATTGAAGAGCTCGTGGCGTGCGCTCGCGTACAAGTTCAACTTCACGCGCGTGAGACCTGCCGCGCCATACTGCTGGCTCAAACGTGTCGGACCCTTGCCCATCTCGCCCACGGGGTCGGCCGTGCCGCTCAGCAGGTAGATCGGAAGGTCTTTCGGCAAACGGCGCTGACGCTCCGAGCTGCGGATGTAGAGCAGGCCACCGAGCAGATCGATCCAGCCCTGGACAGTGGTGTCGAATCCGCACAGCGGGTCGGCCACGTACTTGTCGACTTCGTCCGGATCGCGCGAGAGCCAGTCGAACTCCGTGCGCGTCGGCTTGAACGCGTCGTTGTACGAGCCGAAGGAGAGCTGCTGCAGGAGCTTGCTCGTGCCGCGCGGACCGAGCCGCATGCGAAGCACCTGGGCGAGCCCGATGCCCGGAGCCACGGCGAAACGATTCGCGCTCGCGGTACCGGAGAGCACGACGGCTTTCAGCGTGGTGGCGTGCTCGAACAGGTACGCCTGCGAGACGAACGAACCGAAGCTGTGACCGAGCAAGATGCGCGGGAGTGTCGGATGGCGCGATGCGATCTCGCGGTTTACCGCAAGCAAGTCGCCAACGAGCGTCTTGAAGCCCGACTCTTCGCCGAAGAACCCGAGCTCACTCGGATCGCGCGCGGTCTTTCCGTGGCCGCGGTGATCGCTCGCGAACACCGCGTAACCCGCTGCCGTGAGCGCACGCGCGAGCCGATCGTAGCGCCCTGCGTGTTCCGCGAGCCCGTGCGTGATCTGCACGACCGCCTTCGGCGAAGCCGGCGCAGGCCACTCGTAGAGCGCCAGCCGCGCGCCATCGGGTACATCGAGGTGGGACTGCGTGTACTGCGTCCGAGACTCGTCGGTGATCAGGGTTGTTTCCATGTGATCTGCGTAATCTCGTAGGTTCGCGTGCCGCCCGGGGCGTTGACTTTTACTTCGTCGCCGATCTCGTGATTGATCAGCGCGCGCGCGACAGGCGACGTGACCGAAATCTTGCCCTTGCTGACCTCGGCCTCTTCGGCGCCGACGATACGGTACAGCTTCATCTCGCCGCTATCGATGTCCTCGAGCTCGACGTAGGCGCCAAACTTCACCTTCGCGCCGAACAGTTGGGACGGGTCGATCACTTCGGCGCGCGACAACATGCCCTCGACATGGGCGATGCGTGCTTCGACCTGGCCCTGTTTTTCCTTGGCGGCGTGGTACTCGGCGTTCTCGCGGAGGTCGCCGTGCTCCCGCGCCACGCCGATCTCCTTCGAGATGCGTGGGCGCTCCACCGTCGTCAGGTGTTTGAGCTCGTGCGTCAATGCCTCATGCCCTTCGGGCGTCATCGGATAACGATCCATGGACGGCTCTCCCAGTTCGTGACTCGACGAGCAATGCTCCGCCGAATCTAACTGCTCACGCGCGGTTCGACAGCCGCGCTTCCCGCCGCGCGATACGCGCGGCCAAGACTTGGTGGTACTCCTGCAACGAACAGACCGAGAGCGCTCGTTCTCGAGAGTCCTCGATCGCGGCCACGGCGGCGGCAGCGGCTGCCATGGTCGTAAAATACGCGATGCCAGACAAGACCGTTTGGCGACGGATCGAGTAGCTGTCCTTGATGGCCTGTTCGCCCGAGGTCGTATTGACCACGAGGTCGATTTGGCCTTCTTTCAGCATATCGACGCAGTGCGGTGACCCATCGGCAACCTTGTTCACGACGCGTGCCAAAACTCCGGCGCGGGACAACACCTGCGCAGTGCCGCGAGTGGCGACAATCGAAAACCCCAGGCGCGTCAAACGCAGCGCAACGTCGGCCACTGCGGCCTTGTCCTCGTCGCGGACGCTCACGAACACCGTGCCGCCGTCCACCGGGAGCTTGAACCCGCTCGCGAGCATGGCTTTACCGAAGGCTTCCGCGAAGCTCTCTCCGATGCCCATGACCTCGCCGGTCGAGCGCATCTCGGGCCCGAGCAGAATGTCGACACCCGGGAACTTCACGAACGGAAACACGGACTCTTTGACCGCGAAGTGTGAAGGCACGATTTCGCGGCCGAGGCCGAGCTCTTCGAGCGTCTTACCGGCCATGATCTTCGTCGCGATTTTTGCGAGCGGCATGCCGATGCTCTTGCTCACGAACGGAACGGTGCGTGACGCGCGGGGGTTCACCTCGATCACGTAGACCGCGCTGCCCCGTACTGCAAATTGTACGTTCATCAGGCCGACGACGCCAAGCTCCATCGCGAGCGCGCGGGTCGATGCGTGGATGTTCGAGAGCACTTCGGGCGGAAGTGCGTGGGGCGGTAGGCACATCGTCGAATCGCCGGAGTGCACGCCCGCTTCTTCGACGTGCTGCAGCACGCCGCCGATCACCGCGACCTTGCCGTCGCACAGGCAGTCCACGTCGACTTCGATCGCGTCGGCCAAGTACTCGTCGATCAGAATCGTCGGGCGCTCGCTGTCTTCGATCGCTTCGAAGGCGACGCGCAGGAAGCGCTCGAGGTCGTTGCGCGAACGAACGACCTCCATCGCGCGGCCACCGAGCACGTAGCTCGGACGCACGACGACGGGGAAGCCGAGGCGCTCGGCTTCGCGCTTGGCTTGTTCGAGCCCGACGGCGATCACGCCGCGCGGGCGGCGCAGCTGGAGCTTTTCAAGCAGCGCTTCGAACTGTTCGCGGTCTTCGGCGCGGTCGATCGCGTCCGCCTGCGTACCGAGGATCTTCACGCCCGCGCGCGCGAGCGGGACGGCGAGCTTGAGCGGCGTCTGCCCGCCGAACTGCACGATCACGGCGTCGGGCTTTTCGACGTCGACGATGCCCATCACGTCTTCGAACGTCAGCGGCTCGAAGTACAACCGGTCGCTCGTGTCGTAGTCGGTCGACACGGTCTCCGGATTGCAGTTGACCATGATGGTCTCGATGCCGAGCTCGCGCAGCGCAAACGATGCGTGCACGCAGCAGTAATCGAACTCGATGCCTTGCCCGATGCGGTTCGGACCGCCGCCGAGAATCATCACCTTCTTGCGGGTAGTCGGATCGGCTTCGGTGCGGTCGCCCCAGGTGGAGTACTGGTACGGCGTGAGCGCTTCGAACTCCGCAGCACAACTGTCGACGCGCGCGTAGATCGGCGTGATGTTTTCGTCGATGCGCTGCTTGCGAACCTCGGTCTGGGTGCGGCCGGTGTGGCGCGCGATCGAACCGTCCGAGAACCCGGTGGTCTTCACGCGCCGCAAGAGGGTCGAGTCGATCGGGCCGACGCCGTTGGCTGCAACGAGCAACCGCTCATCGACGAGAATGTCTTCGAGCTGCGACACGAACCACGGGTCGATCGACGTAGATGCGACGACCTCTTCCGCGGTCGCGCCGACGCGCAACGCATCCATGATGTAAAACAGCCGATCGGCGAGCGGCGTCTTGATCGCTTCGAGGATCGCGCTCTTCAACGTCGCGGCGTCGGGCTTGATGGAGTGCTCGTCGAGCCGAGGCGGGCTTGCGGTGATGCTGCCGTCCGGATTCGGCTTCGACAGCACATCGGCGAGCTTCACGTAGTCGATGCGGTCGAGTAACGAGGTCAGGCCATCGCGACCGACTTCGAGTGAGCGACACGCCTTCAGCAGCGACTGCTTGAACGTGCGGCCGATCGCCATGACTTCGCCGACCGACTTCATCTGCGTGGTCAGCCGCTGATCGGCACCGGCAAACTTCTCGAAGGCGAAGCGCGGAACCTTGGTGACGACGTAGTCGATCGTAGGCTCGAACGCGGCACTCGTACCCGTGACGTCGTTGCGCAACTCGTCGAGCCGATAGCCGACCGCGAGCTTCGCTGCGATCTTCGCGATTGGATAACCGGTGGCCTTCGACGCGAGCGCGCTCGAACGCGACACGCGCGGGTTCATCTCGATCACGATCACGCGGCCGTCTTTCGGGTTCACCGCGAACTGAATGTTCGAGCCACCCGTGTCGACGCCGATCTCGGTGATCACGGCGCGCGCAGCATCGCGCAAGCGCTGATATTCTTTGTCGGTGAGCGTCATCGCAGGCGCGACGGTGATCGAGTCACCGGTGTGCACGCCCATCGGATCGAAGTTCTCGATGCTGCAGATGACCGCGAAGTTGTCTGCGCGATCGCGGATGACCTCGAGCTCGTATTCTTTCCAGCCGAGCAGGCTCTCTTCGATCAAGCACTCGTGCGTCGGGCTCTGCTGAAACGCCCAGCGAATCGCGTGGTCGAACGCGGACTTGTCACGCGCGATGCCGCCGCCCGAGCCGCCCATCGTGAACGAGGGCCGCAGGATCAATGGAAAACCCAGTTCCGTGACCGCGCGTTCAGCATCTTCGAGCGAACGCGCGAGCACGGAGCGTGCGACCGACAGACCGATCTTCCGCATCGCGTCGTTGAAGAGCGCGCGGTCCTCGGCCTTCCGGATGGCTTCGACGCTCGCGCCGATCAGCTCGACGCCGTGCTTTTCGAGAACGCCCGACTTCGCCAGCTTCAGCGCCAAGTTGAGCGCCGTCTGGCCGCCGAGCGTCGGCAAAATCGCATCCGGCTTCTCGCGCGCGATGATCGCTTCGAGCACATCCTCATCGAGCGGCTCGATGTAGGTCCGATCGGCGAACTCCGGGTCGGTCATGACCGTGGCCGGATTCGAGTTTACCAGGATGACTTCGTAGCCTTCCTGGCGGAGGGCCTTTGCGCCCTGCGTGCCGGAGTAGTCGAACTCGCACGCCTGTCCGATCACGATAGGACCCGAGCCGATCAGCAGGATCCTTCGAATATCATCGCGGCGGGGCATGCTGCGGCGTGGTGCTACCAGAGCCGGTCCCCCGCCGCAAGCCGGAGAAATCCTCGCGCCGCTGCGCTCGTGGCTCACGGCTCGACGCCGCTCGCCTCGGTCGCAGGACTAGTCTGCCGCGTCGGCCGGATTGTCGGAAAGCAGAGGCAGGAGCGCCTTGACGAGCGCCTGACCGCGCTCTCCGCGGCCGCTCACCACACACGTGCGCTCGTCTTTGCCGAGGTCGATGTTGATCCAGAGACCGTGGCTGCCGAGCTCGCCGGCGAACTTGTCGCCCCACTCGACGAGCACGATCGCGTCCGTGCCGATCCGAGGCAGAAGCCCGAGCTCGGCGAGGTCGTCGCCGGGTGCCAGGCGATAGAGGTCGGCGTGGATGACCGGCATGCGGCCAGGAAACTCGTGCACCAGCTCGAAGGTCGGGCTGGTCACCGGGACCGACGCGGGCACGCCGAGGCCACGTGCGATCGAACGCACGAGCGTCGTCTTGCCGGCGCCGAGATCACCGGTGAGCACGACCAGATCACCCGGCTCGAGCACGCGTGCGAGCGTGCGGCCGAAGACCTGCGTGGCTCGCCGGGACTTGAGCACCCGCCGGATCTCGGGAGCAACCTGATCAGAAGCCATGAAGACGATTGTGCGGCATCTGCGAGTTTTCGTCATCCACGCTTCGGTTGCGATGCTTCGCGCGGCTATGGCGCGTAGGCTTGGCGCGATGCGCCAGCTCGCTTTCGTCCTATCGCTTTGGGTGTGCGCGCCGGTGTTCGCTGCACCGCCAAGCGAACCCATGCCGCGGCACTGGGTCCGGCTGGAGGCGACGCTCGATCCTTCGAAACATCGCGTGGACGGCGAAGCTTGGTTTTCCTTCGTGAACACGGCGAATCGCGCGGTGTCCGAGCTGTACCTGCACCTGTATCCGAACGCGTTCGCGAGCGAGGACACGGTGTTCATTCGCGAGGGTGGCGGGCAGATTCGCTCGAAGTCGCTCGCCGCCAGGGGCGGCATCACGTTGTCCGTGCTCGAGATCGCCGGTGGGGCTGATTTGCTGGCGGGGGCCGAGACCGAGCTCGTGTCGAGGGACAAGACTCAGCTGCGGGTGAAGCTGCCTGCTCCGGTGCAGCCGGGGGCGGCGCTCGAGCTGCACGCGCGGTTTCGCACGCAGCTGCCCGAGATCGTCGCGCGCAGCGGTTACGCCGGTCAGTTTCACATGCTCGGGCAGTGGTTTCCGAAGCTGGCGAAGCTCGAAGCGGACGGGACGTTCGCGAGTTTTCCGTACCACGGGTTCGGCGAGTTTTATGCGGACTTTGCCGACTATGAGCTGACGTTGCGCGTGCCGCGCGCGTACGTCACCGCAGCGGGAGGCACGCGCGTCGCTTCGCGCACGGTCGGTTCGCTGCGCGAGGATCGATTCGTCGCGCCGCGGGTGCACGACATCGCAGCGGCCTGCTACCCCGAGTTCGAGCGGTACCTGGGGCGCTCCGATGCAGTCGCGATCGAGGTGTACGCGCCGCGCGGGTATCGAGCTGCGGCCGAGCGGCAGCTGCAGTTGATGGCGGCGGGCCTCAGATACTTTTCGGCTGCGTACGGCGCGTATCCGTATCCGCAGCTGACGGTCGTGATTCCGCCACGCGCCGGCGGTGGCGCCGCTGGGATGGAGTATCCGACGCTGTTTTTGTCCGGCGGGCCGTGGTGGGCGTTGCCCGCCTGGTTGCCGGATGCAAACCAGGACATCGTCGCAGTCCACGAGCTCGCCCATCAGTGGTTCTCGGGTATGATCGCGACGAACGAGGTCGAGATTCCGCTCCTCGATGAAGGCCTCGCCGAGTGGAGCAGCCTCGAGTTCTTGCGAGCGCACTCGCGAACGCGCGGTACTCTGCTGGATCCGCTCGTGTTACTCGAAGCGGCCTTTCTGTATCGCGGGCAGCCCGTGCCGAGCTCGCTCCTGCCCGCGTACCACTACAACTACGACACTTTGGAGCGGGCGATCTACATGCGGCCCGCGCGCGTGCTCGAGCAGATCGAGCTGCGGCACGGGCGGGCGCCGCTGATGGCGGCGATGCGGCGGTATGCGCTCGCGGGGCGGTTCGAGCATCCGCGGATCGAAGACTTTTATGCGGCATTCGATCAGCAGTTCGGCAGTGGCTGGAGCGCGCGCGAGCTCGCACCGGCGCTCGAAGGCAAGCTGGACATGGTGGATGCCGGAACGGTGCGGCCGGCAGTGACGCGATTTTTCGCCGACGTCTGGTTTTGGGTTCAAGTCGTGCTGCACGTGCTCGGGCCATGACGGTAAAGACGGGCGTGTTCGTTCGAGTTTCGCGTGCGTGGCCGGTGACGATCGGGCTGTACGTGTTTCAGTGCTTGTTCGCAGCGACGTTTGCGTTGCCGTTTGTGCAGAGCATTTCGGTGCCGGGCGTGCTGCTGCGGCCGCAGGTGGCGGAGTGGGTCGGTATCTTGAGGCTCGTCGATGGGTTCGATCAGGGGGCGAGCAGGCGAGCGCTCTTGCCGCTCGCGCTCGCCGCGCTGAACTATCCGTGGTTGAGCGTCGCGTGGTTGCGCGCTTTAGCCGAAGAAGAGCCGTTTACGGAGCACGCGCGATTTGCGCTCGGCCGGTATCGGGCGGCGGTCGGCGTAGCTGCGAGCGTGGTGGTCGGGCTGGGTGTGTTTGCGGCTGCGAGTGCACTGGCGGCACACGGGGTTCGCGCGGCGTTTGCAGGTGGGCTCGACGAGCGCGCGCTCGACCTCGCACGCCTCGCGTGTTTCGTGCCCGCAGTTGTCGGTGCAGTCTGGCTCGTGACCGTGCAGGACGCGGGCTATGCCGCCGTGAGCGGCAACCTGCGAGGCTGGCGCGAGATCGGTCGAGCGGCCCTGTCTGGCGCGACGGTGCGGCTGGTCGGACTACGCGCGCTGATGTTGCTCGGTCAGATCGTGCTAACACTTGCAGCGTGGGCCATCCCGCGGTTCACGCTTGGGCCTGGCACCGCCGCAGACTTCGTGGTGCTGGTGACGACGCAGTCGGCAGCGTTCGTGATTACGTGTCTGCGCGCGGTCTGGCTGGCGTACGTGTTGGAGGCGCAGCGCCAGCCGTAGCCGCTTCGAGCGCACGGGCGACGCGTCCGAGGGCGAGTTCGTGAAAGCCGTTCGACACGAGGCTCAGGTTGAACGGCAAACCATCTTCGCGGTGGCCAGCCGGCACGCTGATCGCGCTGAGGCGCAACGGATTCGCAAAGTACGTGTAGTAGCCCATGCGCGTGTTGAGCTCGAACGGATCGGCTTCGACCTGGTCGACCGTGTAGAGCGTGCCGACGGTCGGCGTCACGAGACATGCGACACCGTTTAAGGTCTCGCGCGCTACGACCTGCAGCTCACTCAGTCGGTGCAGCGTCGCAAACGCGTCGACTGCGCTGTATTTTCGCGCATTCGAGATCGCCGTGCGGACGGCCGGATGGACCGCCTCGGGATGACGCTCGATCGTAGCTCCATACGTGAGCCAGCGTTCAGCCACGAGCGCGCTCTGAAAGACGAGCTCACCTGCTTCGACGAACGGCGTGAAATCCACCGTGACGGGTTCGCCGCCGAGCCCGCGCAAGGCCGAGACCGCCGACCCGAATCGACGCGCTTGCTCCGCGTCGCCAAAGAACTCGAGTTGATCAGCGCGCGGTACAGCGAAGCGGAACGAATCTCCGTGCGTCATCTCCGCCGCCGACGGCAGCAGCAGTTCTTCTCGCAACACCTCCAACACTGCGAACGCGTCCTCGACTCTGCGCGCAAAGATGGACGGCACATCGAAGCTGCGATTGCAGTACAGAAAACCGTACGTGCTGACCAAGCCCGGCGTGGGCTTCAGTCCAACGATGCCGTGGTAGGCCGCAGGCACACGGCCCGAGCCGCCGGTGTCCGACCCGATCGAAAAGCTCGTTAGATCCGCAGCGACCGCGACCGCGGAACCCGAGCTCGACCCGCCGGGAATGTAGCGCGGATCGAGCGCGTTTCGGCAGAAGCCGCCGACGCAGCGGATGCCGACCAATCCGGTCGCGAACTGATCGAGGTTCTGTTTGCCGAGTAAGAGTGCGCCCGCCTGGCCGAGCTTTTCGACGACCGTGGCGCTACGAGCGGCAATGTAACGAAGCGCTTCGCAACCGGATGTCGTGGGCAGGCCGGCCACGTCGATGTTGTCTTTCACGCCGTACGGCAAGCCGTACAGCGGCAGATCGCGGTCGCCGCGCTCGAGCGCAAGCGCAGCTTTCAGCACCGCCGCCTTGGGCTGCAGGGAAAGCCAAACGTGATCGTCGCCGCGTGCGGCGATCCGCCGGTACACTTCCTCGATCACGTCGCGCGGAGTGAACCTGTGCTCCCGATAACCCGCTCGGAGCGTGAACGCGTCGAGTGGCAGCTCGCGCAGATCGATCACGGCGACCAGTGCACGATCCGCGCCGCGCCCCATTCGAACAGTTTGTCAGCGGTCGCCGAGACGACGCCGAGCATGACGAGCCCAGCCATCGTGTACCCGATCTGCATGTTCTGCTGCGTGATCTCCATCCGATACGCGATGCCGGCGTAGGCGCCCGCGAGCTCGGCCGCGACCAGCGTGTAGAACGCGATGCTCACGGCGGTGCGCAGACCGACCGCGATCGTCGGAGCCGCCGCTGGGAGCTGCACACGCCACAACAGCCAGTCGCCGCGTTCACCGAGACTGAGTGCAGCGCGCACCAGGTTCTCGTTCACGCGCTGAACGCCCATGTGAGTGGCGAGCCAGACCGCGAAGAACACGCCCCAAAACACCAGAAACCACTTGCCCCACTCGGTCAGCCCAAACCACACGATCACGACCGGGACGAACGCGATCGGCGGGATCGGCCGCAAGATCTGCAGCGCCGGCGACAGCAACCCCGAGATGACGGGCCGGCTGCCGGTGTACAAACCCGCGAGCACTCCGAGCGACGCCCCAGCGACGTAGCCTACGGTGACCCGCACCAGACTGGCTGCGAGATCCGCCAGGCCATCGCCGGCGACTACGTAGTCCACCAATGCGCGCAGCACCGTCGCCGGCGCAGGAAATAGCAGGGGATTCGCGAGCCCGAGCGAGCAGACCGCTTGCCAGAGCGCGAGTAACAGTGGCACCGACGCGAGCCGCGCCACGAACGCGCGATCGAAGCCGCCACGTTCTTCGAGAGTCAAATCTTCACTCGCTCCGGTGCGATCTGCTGCAGCGGCTTCCGAAAGATGACGTTGTTGAAGTCGGGAACCACGTTCGCGTCACCCGCAGCGTTGCCCGTGTCGATGCGCCACTTCGCGTGATTGGACAGAACATCCAACGTGCGCTTGTCGAGAACCAGCTCGAACACGTAGTCGCCCCAGATCTCGGCGAGCTCTTCTTGTTTCATGCCGACCGCCTTGCTGACGGTTGCGATCGCCTCGGCGCGATTCGCTTTAAGCCAGGTCTCGGCTTCGAGGAGCGCGCGCAAAAACGCGGTAGCGATCGCCGGATTTTGTTTCACGTAGGCCTCCGTGACCACGACGTTGAACGTCTCGGAGTACAGGTTCTTGGGCTCGAGCACGCGCACCTGGGCGCCGAGCGCCTTGCGTCCGTTTGCGACGTAGGGCTCCCAAATATTGTAGGCGTCGATGCTTCCCGAGGCCGCGGCAGAGATCATGTCTTGCGGTCGCAAGTTCACGAGCGTGACGTCGGTCTTCTTGAGCCCCGCGCGCTTCAACAACTCGTGCGTGTACACCTCGCTACCCGTGCCCGCCGCGTAGCCGATGCGCTTGCCCTTGAGATCGCCGATCTGTGCGACGCCTTTCGCGACGACCACAGTCTTCAGCTCCGAGTACTCCATGCGCGCGAGCAGCTGCACCTTCTGTCCCGCAAACACAGCCGCCGTGACCGGCGACTCGGCCGCGGTCGCGATTTCAGCGCCGCCGCCGAGCACGGT